>OAWA01000001.1_pt1 | contig 387697 bp, 287 predicted proteins | sample 1516971 | NCBI WGS metagenome assembly OAWA01 (sample SAMEA2580097, study PRJEB22360) | human gut metagenome | biome: human gut; feature: human-associated habitat; material: faeces | place: Denmark | collected 2008/2010
ACACTCCGCGTGTTGACATCGACGGACGTCTGTACACTCCGCAGGAAATTTCTGCAATGATTCTTCAGAAAATGAAGAAAACTGCCGAAGACTATCTCGGTCAGGAAGTAACAGAAGCAGTTATCACCGTTCCTGCATATTTTTCCGACTCTCAACGTCAGGCTACTAAGGAAGCCGGACAGATTGCCGGTCTGGAAGTAAAACGTATTGTAAACGAACCGACAGCCGCAGCTCTTGCTTACGGTCTGGATAAGGCTCACAAAGATATGAAGATTGCTGTATTCGACCTTGGTGGTGGTACATTCGATATCTCTATCCTCGAATTTGGTGGTGGTGTGTTTGAAGTACTTTCTACAAATGGTGACACTCACCTGGGTGGTGATGACTTCGACCAGGTAATCATCAATTGGTTGGTACAGGAATTCAAGAACGACGAAGGTGCTGACTTGACTCAAGATCCGATGGCTTTGCAACGTCTGAAAGAAGCTGCTGAAAAAGCTAAGATTGAGCTTTCCTCTTCTACAAGTACAGAAATCAACTTGCCGTATATCATGCCGGTGGGTGGTGTGCCTAAGCACTTGGTGAAGACTTTGACTCGTGCAAAATTCGAATCTTTGGCTCACGAATTGATTCAGGCTTGTCTTGAACCATGTAAGAAGGCAATGAGTGATGCAGGTTTGAACAATGCTGATATTGATGAAGTAATCCTTGTTGGTGGTTCTTCACGTATTCCGGCTGTTCAGAAATTGGTAGAGGATTTCTTTGGCAAGGCTCCTTCTAAAGGTGTGAATCCGGATGAAGTGGTAGCAATTGGTGCTGCTGTACAAGGTGCTGTGTTGACAGACGAAATCAAAGGTGTAGTATTGTTGGATGTTACTCCGTTGTCAATGGGTATCGAAACACTGGGTGGTGTAATGACTAAGTTGATCGACGCTAACACTACCATCCCGGCTCGTAAGAGTGAAACATTCTCTACTGCTGCCGATAACCAGACGGAAGTTACTATCCACGTATTACAGGGAGAACGTCCGATGGCTGCACAGAACAAATCAATCGGTCAGTTCAACTTGACAGGTATTGCTCCGGCTCGTCGTGGTGTTCCTCAAATTGAGGTTACATTTGATATCGATGCCAACGGTATCTTGAAAGTATCTGCAAAAGATAAGGCTACCGGTAAAGAACAGGCTATCCGTATTGAAGCATCCAGTGGTTTGAGCAAGGAAGAAATCGAAAAGATGAAGGCTGAAGCTGAAGCTAATGCTGAAGCAGATAAGAAAGAACGTGAAAAGATCGACAAGTTGAACCAGGCTGACAGCGTAATCTTCTCTACTGAAAATCAGTTGAAGGAATTAGGTGATAAGTTGCCTGCTGACAAGAAAGCTCCGATTGAAGCTGCTTTGCAGAAATTGAAAGATGCTCACAAGGCACAGGATTTGGCTGCTATTGATACTGCTATGGCAGAAATCAATACTGCTTTCCAGGCTGCAAGTGCTGAAATGTATGCACAGAGCGGTGCACAAGGTGGAGCACAGGCTGGTCCTGATATGAATGGTGGTGCTGGCCAGCAAGATAACAGCAAACACGGGGATAACGTTCAGGATGCTGACTTCGAGGAAGTGAAATAAAATCGCTGAATAAGACGATTGAAATAATAGAAAAGGGGTTGAAAGTCTATGACTTTCAACCCCTTTTTATTTTTGAATGACTATTATTCTATATCGGAAAGTTCAAAAAAAAGTCCGTACGTCTTTTTTTTAGGGCGATTTGTCGAATAAATTTTCTGGTAATGAAAATGTAGCTTATCTTTGGTATAACAAAATAACATGTAATGGGTATGAGAACAATTTATCTTCTATTATTTCCCTTGTTTTTGTTTTTTATAGTATCCTGTACTGAAGATGAAGTAGATCCTAACTTCTCGATAGAGAATGTCGGAGATGTCGTGATGGGTTCGGCTAAAGGTTCGCAGGTAACAATCAGTTTTACGAGTACCCGTGAATGGAAGGCGAGTACAGTTGCGGATTGGTTTACAATCGCTCCGGTTTCGGGAGAAGCGGGTACGTGCAATATTACGCTTACTGCTATCAGTGAGAATATAACAGGAAATGTACGTACAGCAACACTTACATTAACTTCTGGGACATTGACGCAAGACATTACCATAGAGCAGGAATCGGCAGAATTTGTGAATCTCGAGCAGAATATATATAATGTGTCTGTTGAAGGTGGAGAATTGGATATTAGATTCTCTACGAATATAGCTGAAGATGAATTGTTGATTTATGGTTCTTTGGGTACTGGCACTTGGCTGACACAGGAGACAAAAACTCGTGCATCCTCTTCCTACATGCTTAACCTGACTGTATTGCCTAATACTGATGGTGTTTCCCGTACTGCCTATATCTACTTTGTGAAAGTAACTGATATGGAATCGATCGTAGTAGAGATGGTTACTATCATACAAAGGGGGGAAGTAGCTAGTGAAACTACTGATTATTCGTCAGATAAAAAAGTACGTGTTCTGCAAACAGCAAAGTTGGGAAAAGGGCTTCCTATTGTGCTTATGGGCGATGGATTTATAGATACTGAAATTAACGATGGAACTTATGATGCGGTTATGGACAAAGCTTTTGAGAATCTTTTTACGGAAGAACCCATCAAGTCACTTCGAGATTATTTTAATGTATATGCAGTAACTGCGGTTTCGAAACACAATATTTTTGGTACAGGATATGAAACAGCGCTTGGTTGTGAACTGGCGGGTGGAAACAGTACGGGGATTTCCGGTGAAGATAATGCTGTACAACGTTATGTACAATGCGTGGATAATATAGATATGAGTGAAACATTGGCTGTTGTAATTCTAAATTCTCCTGCGTATGCAGGAACTACTTATTTTGGTTATACTAATCAGACGAAAGTGGTTGAGTTTGCTATTGCTTATTGCCCGGTGATATACGATTTGCAAAGTGAAAGTTTCAGGCAGGTACTTGTACACGAGGCTGTTGGACATGGTTTTGCCAAATTGGAAGATGAGTATGCTTATCAGGAAAATGGGACTATTTCTTCTAAAGAAATAAAAAATGTACAGTATCTGCAGACATTAGGATGGGCGCAGAATGTTGATTTTACATCCGATCCATCTCAGGTACTTTGGTCTGCTTTCTTGAATGATAATCGGTATGTGTCAGAAAAACTGGGAGTATTTGAAGGGGCATGTACTTATATAAAAGGGGCGTATCGTCCTTCGGAAGAGAGTATGATGAATAGTAATACCGAGGGATTTAATGCTCCTTCCCGTAAAGCGATATATGATAAAATAATGGAAAGAAGTTTGGGTACACAAATGTCTTATGAGGAGTTTGCCGTATTTGATTTGCAGAATAAATCACAAACGCGCAGTGCTAAACCAACTGTAGGACCAAGTAAACCATTCACACGTCCTCACTTTGTAAATAGAATGTTAGATAAGTAAAGCAGATGAGGCTGAACTTCAAATTTAGTTTTGAGTTCAGCCTCATCTGGACTTTATATGTAACGTATTTATTTTGAATCAGAACTTTATTGCAGTATACAGCCTATACAGAAACATTAAAGCTGTTGTATAGTGGGTACTATACTTTTGTATTCCATTCTGGCTTAGATACAAATTACGTTAAGTACAGTATTTCTCTAATCTTTTCCCGGTTGCCTACAATCCAGACGAGATCCCCTAATTGGAAAGTTGTGTCTTTATCCAAGGTAATCAGTTCGTCATTTCGTTCAATGGCTACAACAATACTGTCATGCTTCTCTCCTAAATGAGACTGCGCGATAGTCTGATTTAAAAAGCGGAATTCTTCGTCTACCGTGAAAGAGTGGAGAGTTATCTTTTTATCCACTGCATCTGTATCTGATGTGCTTTTTACATCTTCTATTCTATTTCTAAATTCCTGTAATTGTGTATCTGTACCAACTACTGTCAATTTATCCTGCGGATAGATGTGTTCAGAGCTTTTCGGTATATATATGTTCAGATCGCCACGAGTGATTGCGACGACATTTACTCCAAAATTTTGCCTGAATGAAAGTTCTCCTAAAGACTTGCCGATGTAATCGGAATAAGGCGATACTAGGATAGATGTCAAGTCAAGGTCTTTATCATTGAATTCGCTATTGAAACTTGTTTTTAGCGGGTGCCGTTTTTTAGCTACCTCTTCTCGTCGGTTAAGATTGGCAAGGAATCTTGTTTCCAATCGTGAATATTGCGTGAGGTCTTCCCTAAGAATAAGAATCAATGCTACTACGGCTATGGCAATAATCACACTTATTCCCCAGTTGAGTTTAAAGTAGCTGATGACTACACTAGTGATAAAGAAAAGAGCAACAGATACACGTCCCAGAACCAGGGAAACCAGGCGTCCGTGATTGTAATTCTCGTCTCTCCATAGCTTCAGGAATAATTCCGAAGAGTTGTATTTGTTGGAGATGAGCGCCCATAAAAAAGGAGTCATAAGCAGAAGAGTACCCAGACACATCACCAATTTGATCCATATAGTGATAGGAGTAAACATTTCGCTGATGGCGGGATAAATGATTTGTATCGACAGCAGCCAAATAGCAGTGAGCAGTACGCTATAGATGACAACTCTCCCAATCATGTTTTTTAGTAATTTCTTCCAGTCACTATCGTGGTTCATGGTCTTCTTGCCGGAAGCATAACGATCTAATGTCTCCTGTACTTTAGTAGGCAATATTTTGTAAAGCCATTCGGCAAAAGGATTGGCTAAACGGATAAAGTAAGGAGTCGTGAAAGTGGTAATAACAGATACAGCCACAATGATAGGTGAAATAAACGGATCAAGCACTTTGAGCGAAACACCCAGTCCGGCAATAATGAAAGCAAACTCTCCGATTTGTGCCAGGCTGAATCCGGATTTGATGGAAGTGTTCAGTGGTTCTCCGGATAAGAGTACGCCAAACGAAGAGAAAATGGCTTTGCCGATAATGGTAACCAGTGTAATGATGATGACAGGCCAGGCGTATTCTACCAATACAGCCGGATTCACCAGCATACCGACCGAAACGAAAAAGATAGCTCCGAAGAGATCTTTTACCGGTTGTATGATATGTTCGATATGTTCGGCCTCGATGGTTTCGGCAAGGATAGATCCCATGATAAATGCTCCTAGCGCTGTTGAAAAACCTGTGTAAGTAGCCAATACCACCATTCCCAGACAAAGACCGAGAGAGACAATCAGAAGAGTTTCGTTATTCATCAACTTCTTTGCTTTTTTGAGAAAGGCCGGAATAACGAAGATACCTATGAGAAACCACAGGATTAAAAAGAAAACGACCTTGAGCACACTTATCAGCAAATCTTCACCCACAAAGTCCTGACTCACTGCCATTGTGGAAAGAAGCACCATCATTAAGATAGCAATCAGGTCTTCCACTACCAGAGTACCGAATACGATACCGGTAAAACGTTGGTTACGCAATTCCAGATCATTGAAGGCTTTGATAATGATTGTAGTGGACGACATAGACAACATTCCCCCCAGGAAAATGGAATTCATAGTGCCCCATCCTAATAACTGTCCCACCAAATATCCAATGAGCAACATACTGATTACTTCGGTGATAGCCGTTATAAAAGCTGTGGAACCTACATTCATGAGCTTCTTAAAACTAAACTCCAGTCCGAGTGCAAAGAGCAGGAATATAACACCTATTTCTGCCCATATATTGATATTCTCAATATCTCCTACTGTAGGGAAAATATTAATATAAGGACCTGCCAGCAATCCGGCAATAATGTAACCTAAGACTAAAGGCTGTTTTAGCCATTTGAACAACAAGGTTATGATACTGGCCGATATTAATATCAGCGCAAGGTCGGCAATCAAAGTTGGCAAGTGTGACATTAGATGTGGGTTTATTTATTATAACATTCCTGATAGATAATATGTTTCCATCTATAAAAAGATGGAAACAATATAATAAATAGCTGCAGCTAAGAGTCCACTGACTGGAATTGTAAGAATCCAGGCAGTCATGAGGCTTTTGGTTACTCCCCAACGAACGGCAGAGAGGCGTTTAGTTGCACCTACTCCAATAATCGCTCCTGTGATAGTATGTGTAGTACTAACGGGGATTTTCAACATTTCCGTAATGTAGAGAGTGAAAGCACCTGCTGTTTCGGCAATCACTCCTTCCAATGGGGTTACTTTGGTAATTTTTGTTCCCATTGTTTTCACTATTTTCCAGCCACCGGACATCGTACCGAGTGAAATTGCTGTGAAGCACGAAAAAGCAACCCAGTCGGGAAGGTCATTGATGCTGTTGATACCCATGCCCAATCCCATTGAATGGCCGGCTATCATGGCAGCGGCAATAATACCCATTACTTTCTGTGAATCGTTCAGGCCATGTCCGACGCTGAAGAGGGCGGAGGATACGAGCTGTAACCTCTTGAACCATTGCTCGGCTGTGTGGGGATGTGCGCGTCGGCAGATGTAGAGGACAAACAGAGTGAAACCGAAAGCAATGACCATTCCGATAAAAGGAGCCAGAAAGATAAAGGCTGCAATTTTAAGAATGATGTTAAGCTGAATTGCTTCAAATCCGTTTGCCATAATGGCAGCTCCTGCAAAACCTCCGATAAGGGTGTGTGAGGAAGAAGACGGAATCCCTTTCCACCAGGTAACCAGGTTCCAAGTGATAGCCGCTATAATTCCTGCTAATATAATGGGCAGGGTGATATATTGCTCTACCACAGTCTTGGATACTGTATTGGCGATACCGAATCCACCTATTATATATTTGGCAATGAAAAAGGCTACGAAGTTGAAGAAAGCAGCCCATATTACAGCTTGAAAGGGAGTAAGCACCCTGGTAGATACGATGGTAGCTATTGAGTTTGCTGCATCGTGAAAGCCGTTGATATAATCGAATATCAGAGCCAGAATGATGATAGTCACTAATAATTCCATGTGTTCCGGCTTGCTTTATGCGTACTTTACAATCAGGTTTTTGAGAATCTTACCTACATGCTCTGCGGCATCGGTCGTTTTTTCCAGTTCATGCATGATCTCCTTTATTTTGATAAGTTCAATGCAATCTTTTTCCTCTTCGAAAAGTTTGGTGATAAAGAATTCGTATACATCATCCGCCTGGTTCTCGATTTCATGCAGTTTGGAACAGTATTCACGGAGAAGAGTCGGTTTCTTACGGAATGTTTCGAGTTCGTCCATGGCTTTGCATATATAGATCGCTTCCTCCTGAATCAAACGGCTCAACTCTTTGCCATTCTCTGAAATAGGACGGGGATTGTAAATAGAGATTCGTTTGGCACAACTGTTTATTCCGTCAATGACGTCATCCATGCAGGAAGCTAAGTCATGAATATCTTCGCGGTCGAAAGGAGTGATAAAGGTAGTACCTAATTCATCAAAAATCAGGTGTGTCAGTCTGTCGCCTTCCCGTTCCAGGTCTTTGATTTTTTTGTAGTAGTCCGAACGTTCTGTAGGTGAGTCATGTTGCAAGCTTTCTATTAAAACAACTGATGCTTCGCAGAGCACTTCTGATAGCTGTTTCAGTAAAGGGAAAAATTTGGGCTCCTTTGGAGTAAACCGGCTAAAAAAAGAATTTTTCATAAGTGTAAAAACTTTAAATTGTTTTTTCTTCTCTATTTGTATTAGTAACAAATGAATACAGATTATAGTTTGCTGTTTTTAAGATTTTAGTTTGGCACGTACTACCTCTATAATGGCAGGCAATACAGAGATAAATATGATGGCTACAATCAGTAACTTCAGGTTTTCCTGCACAAACGGAAGGTCGCCGAAGAAATAACCAGCATAACAGAATACGGCAACCCAGAGCGCACCACCAACTAAATTATACATCATAAAATAGTAGTAATTCATCTTTCCCATTCCTGCTACGAAAGGTGCAAATGTGCGTACTATCGGGACAAATCTGGCTAGAATAATTGTTTTCCCACCATACTTTTTATAGAACTCGTGTGTTTTCTCCAGATAACTTTGTTTGAATATCCTGGAGTTGGGGTTATTAAACAGCTTTCGGCCAAAGAAATGTCCTATCATGTAATTGCAGGAATCGCCTAATACGGCAGCAGCAAATAAGATAATGACAAGTATATGCACGCTGATGGGCATATCGGGTAATGCTGAAATGGCTCCTGCAACGAAGAGTAAAGAATCACCGGGAAGAAAAGGAGTGACCACTAATCCGGTTTCACAGAAGATGATAAAAAACAAGATGGCGTATGTCCAGGCATGATAATCACGCACAATCATCACCATATATTGATCGATATGAAGTATAAAATCCAATAAAAAGTCCATTTTATATACTTTGGTTATTATTGTAATGAAAGAATGTTATAGGCTTCCAGACCATAGTGAATTCTTTTTTCACTCAAATGGTGGAGGCAAACAGAAAGTGGGGCATAAAAGACTTGAATTGTTCTATGCCGAAAAAAGATATAAAATGGCTAAATGAGTATGTGTCCTAATGAATAGATATGATATCTATCGGAATATTTAAAAAGATTGGTATAATATGAAAAACCTGTCCATTGATTTTTAGGAAGTTGAATCTTTAGCGAGCTTAGTATGCGGATAGTGACAGAAGGAATATTGAATCTTAGTATTTTTAAGGGAGAGAGGTGGCGGAAGGAAAATGGATTTAAAACGCCGTTATCGTTATTGTAATTTTGCTTTCCGGCGTATTCTTTTGTCTTGACTAGTTTCTGTTCTTGATCCAGTTGTATAATGCTAGCTTTAGAGGTATATGAATAGGAATAGGTTTGTATGCCGTTACTACCGGCTTCTAACCGGTATGCCTCTTGTGCTTCGTTGGAAATCAGATGGAATCCCCAACACAGAAATACGCCTAATAGTATACAAAATATGTACTTCATCATAACGACCGCAAAGGTAGAAACTATTTTTATATGAAATACATATTCACAAGCATAATTAACAATTATATCAGTGATTACCGGGAATTATTCTTTGAAGTTACTTATCGTAAATTTCATCGGAGTATATGTTATCCCATTGGTACATTGTTTCCCGGCAATTTTATCGAAGCCCAGACTTTGATAAAAAGGAATAGCGTATGTGGATGAATTAACCGTCATTTCATTTACCGGGCAATGCTTGATTGCAAAATTGAATAATTGTTTGCCGATGCCTTTACGGTGGTGTTCTTTTCCGATGAAGAACAGGGATAGATGCTTCCCTTCATTCTTCGTTCCCATAATGCCTACTAGATTTTCATTGTCAAAAGCCCCGTAAATCACTAATTCATTCATAAGTTGCTCACTAAAGATAAAACTTTTGAATGAATTCAAACCTTCTTCATCGAAGTCTTCCGCTCCACATTGTATATATACCTCCAATGCTAATGAGGTAGCCCGGTCATATTCGGTCTTGTCTAATTTGCGTATCATGGCGATTGCTTTTATCATTAATCTGCCGGGAAATTTACTATTAATTCCCGGATATAACATTGGAATATGATTTCTTTTTCTTTTTTTTGTAAAAGCTGTAGGGTATTTCCAGTCTGAGCGCTCTTATAAATAGAAACGTAATTTATTTACCTTTAAAAAGCATCAGTATGAAGAATGTAGAAAAACACTTGGTTGGATGGCTGTCAGTTTGTTTGCTGCTTTGTAGCTTTCCTGTGTGGGCGCAAGGAGATGCCGGAGATTATCTAACAATCGTTGGCATGGTGAAAGACAAGCAAAATAAAAAAGCTCTGGAGAACGTAAATGTATCTGTACATGGCAGTAATATCGGCACTGTGACGAATGCGGAAGGAGAATTTGCTTTGAAAATCAAAAAAACAGAAGCGCTGCGCGAACTGGAGATTTCACATATAGGTTATGTAAATAATCATATCTCTCTGGAGAAAGAAACACCCTCTAAGTTGACGGTTTGGCTGACACCTCATGCCAACCTGCTGAATGAAGTGGTGGTGTTTGCTGAAAATCCACGTATGATTGTAGAGAAGGCAATCAGTAAGATTCCTCTAAATTATAGTGATAAGCGTGATATGCTGACGGGATTTTATCGGGAGACTGTACAGAAAGGGCGTCGGTATATCGGTATATCAGAGGCTGTAATTGATGTGTCCAAAATAGCCTACACTAATAGAAATACTAATTATGACAAAGTAAGGGTGGTGAAGGGACGTCGCCTGCTTAGCCAGAAAGCGAGTGATACATTAGCTGTCAAGGTTGTTGGCGGCCCTAACTTGAGCATCACTTTGGATGTTGTGAAGAACAAGGGAGCATTACTCGATATGGAAGAATTGAATAATTATGAGTTCTGGATGGCGGAATCCATGCTTATAGATAACCGTATGCAGTATGTTATTAATTTCCGCCCGAAGGTAATCCTTATGTATGCTCTCTTGTATGGCAAATTATATATCGATCGTGAACGCTTGTCATTTACCCGTATAGAGATGAGTCTGGACATGCAGGATAAATCGAAGGCAACCACTGCCATTCTATATAAAAAGCCTCTCGGTTTAAGATTCAAGCCGCAAGAGCTGTCCTACCTGGTCACTTATAAAGATGTGGATGGAAAAACTTATCTGAATTACATTAGCAACACAATCCGTTTCAAATGTGACTGGAAGAAGAAACTGTTTTCCACAAACTATACAGTAGCTTCCGAAATGGTCGTGACCGACAAGAGAGAAGGAATGTTGGAGACTATTCCCAACAAAGAAGCCTTCAGCTTGAATCAAATATTCTATGATAAAGTAGACGAATATTGGAGTCCGGACTTTTGGGGAAACTACAATATCATCGAACCTACGGAATCTTTGGAGCACGCAGTGGATAAATTAAAAAAGCAATCGAATTGAAACAGGGATAGTTTTCTTATATTTGAGGTCAATCATAAAGAAAAGCAAGTATGCTGGATGAACTGCTCATACTAAAAAAGATAAAGGGAGGTGACATAAAAGCGTTTGAGGAACTCTTTCGCCGTTACTATTTTCCTCTTTGCTGTTATGCGGCAGGCATTACCGGGCAAATGGAAGTGGCTGAAGAGATTGTGGAGGAACTTTTTTATGTACTTTGGAAAGAAAGGGAGCGCTTACAGATCTTTCAGTCCGTTAAAAGTTACTTGTATAGAGCGACTCGTAATCAATCTTTGCAGTATTGCGAACACGAGGAAGTTCGGAACAGATACCGTGAAACTGTATTGACTACTTCCAACCCAGAGCAGTCAACAGATCCTCATCAACAGATGGAGTATGAGGAATTGGAGAGATTCATAAATGGAACCCTTGAAAAGCTGCCGGTTCGCAGACGGAGGATTTTCGAGATGCATCGTCTGGAAGGGCGGAAATATGTCGAGATAGCGACGCAGCTTTCGCTTTCTGTTAAGACAGTAGAGGCTGAAATGACAAAAGCCCTCCGGACATTACGAGAAGAAGTAGAAATTTATATTCACATGAAGTGATGAAAACAGATATTTATAAAATAAAGACAGATCAGGCGTGGAATCGATTGTATAATCGCTTGGACAATGACCGTTTACTTGCGAAAGTGGATGAAGGCCACCATACACGCAAATATTCACAATGGATCAGGTACGGAGCAGTTGCCGCCGTTTTGATAGGCGTCATTTGGGGAACTTTGTATTGGGTGACCGGTTCTGATAAAGAACTGGCACAGCATCTTCTTACACAGGAAAATCAAGGTGTTTCCACTTTGGCAACGACTCTCGAAGACGGTTCTGTCGTACTCTTGGCAAAAGAAACTTCCCTGTTATATCCGAAACATTTTATTGCTGATAAACGGGAAGTGAGTCTACAGGGAAATGCGTTCTTTGACGTAGCAAAGAAGCAGGGACAACCCTTTTGGATTGACACGGAGCAAGCTAAGATTGAAGTGCTAGGTACTGCTTTTAGTGTGCAAAGTGATGAAAATGCTCCGTTCCGTTTATCCGTACAAAGAGGGATAGTGAAGGTTACTCTAAAAAAAGGAAATCAGGAGTGTTATGTAAAAGCGGGGGAAATGGTAGTAGTGCGATCACAACGATTAGTCGTTTTGGATACAGATAAGGAGAATGAAGAGTGGGGGAGCTTCTTTAAGCATATACGATTTAAAGATGAATCGTTAGCGAACATTCTGAAAGTCATGAATTTGAATTCGGATAGTTTGCAAATACAAGTTGTCTCACCGGCATTGGAGGAACGTCGGCTGACTGTCGAATTCTCTGACGAATCTTCTGAAGTTATAGCTAATCTGATAGCTAATGCGCTCGGTCTGCAATGTATCCGGCAAGGAGATATTCTTTTATTATCGGAATAGAACTCATTAAAGTTGGGAAAAATGAAACAGTCTTATCATTATCTGTCCGTTCTGCTGATACTCTTCTTCTTCGTCGATATGATGAGAGCGGATGGAAGTGATGTGCTGGAGCGTATAGTCAGACTTCCCAAGATAAAAGGTACTGTTTATTCATTGTTGGGTAATGTCTCTCAACAGTCGGGATATATGTTTATTTATGATAGTAAAGTTATAGATAATGATGCAGTCGTGAAGATAAAGGGAGGCGAACGTTCCATTCGTCAGGCAGTGTATGACATCGTAGGAAATACCAGTCTGGAGTTTCAAGTGATGGGCACTCACATCCTGATTACTCTCCCTTCAGAGAAAAAGGTACGTGTGCAACAAGATTTTGTTCCGGAACAGATTACAAACTTTGTTATTACCGGTACTTTACTGGATAAGGAGACGGGAATACCTATCTCCTCTGCTACTGTTGGAGTGCGGGGAACATCTATTGGCAGCATAACGAATCAGAATGGAGCTTTTAAACTGTCTTTACCCGATTCTTTGAAAAATGATTCGATTACTTTTTCTCATATAGGTTATCTTTCACAGGACATAGAGTTCGCTTTGCTGATTGGACGGCACAATATACTTAGTCTCGAACCTAAAGTTGTCCCTTTGCAGGAAGTGGTGATTCGTCGAAGTGATCCAAAGAAACTTTTGCGTGAAATGATTGAGCAGCGGAATAAGAACTATTCGCATACTCCTGTATATCTGACTACTTTTTATCGTGAAGGAGTTCAGTTGAAAAACAAATTTCAAAACTTGTCAGAAGCTGTGTTTAAGGTTTATAAGACATCCTCATATTCTTCTGTACCGAATCAGGTGAAGCTGTTGAAGATGAGTCGGCTAAGTAATGTAGAAGCAAAAGACAGCTTGCTTGTAAAAGTAAAATCCGGAATTCAGGCTTGTATCCAGATGGATATCATCAAAGATATGCCCGAGTTCCTGACTCCTAGTGTAGAGAAGGGTATTTATGACTATACTTCAGAAGGAGTAACATTTTTAGAGGACCGATTTGTAAATGTGGTGCATTTTGAGCAGAAAAAGGGAATCAGCGAACCTCTTTTTTGTGGAGAGCTATTTCTTGATTCCGAGACAAGTGCTCTATTGCAAGCCCGTCTGGAAGTTCATCCTGTATATGTGAAGAATGCGGCAGGTATGTTTGTCGAAAGGCGTACGCGTAACGTGCGAATGATTCCTCAAAAGGTGGTATATACAATTTCTTATAAACCGTGGCAAGGGACTTATTACATACACCATATCCGTGGAGATCTTCATTTCAAAGTGAAACGGGTAAAAATGCTGTTCGGCAGCCGGGATCTTCATATCTGGTTTGAGATGATTACTTGCAAGGTGGATACCGAACAAGTGGTCGTATTTCCCCGTACAGACAGATTGCCCACCCGTACCATCTTCTCTGACACCTATTTCAAATATGATGAGAACTTCTGGAAGGACTTCAACGTGATCCCATTGGAAGAGGAAATCAGTAAACTGATAGAAAAGATCTCTTTGAAGATAGAAGAAATAGGAGATTGATTTGTTTTGTCATTCAATGAGATTGCTGTACCTTTGCATCCGGTTTAAAAGATTGTATGTTATGGAATTACCAAAAGATCCGATGATGTTGTTCAGCGTCATCAATATGAAGTTACGTGATTGTTATTCTTCACTTGACGAACTTTGTGAAGATATGAATGTGGACAAGGATGAATTAGTGAATCAGTTGAAAGCCGTGGGCTTTGAATATAGTGTGGAACACAATAAGTTCTGGTAATCATTTTCTTGTTTACAACTTATAGATAAACTACTAAAAGTGCCTTCATCGCCTTTACAAAGGATATGGAGGCACTTTTTATATCTTATGCGCAGCTTCTCTCTTACTCTTTCTTGTTAATAAAAGCAAAATGCGGATTCCCGTATTTAACTTCCCCGCTCTTCTTCGTTCTAACTAATAAAGCTCAGAAAAAGAATTGATGATAAACGAGAATAAAATTCGTGAAGCTTGTGCCTCGAATCGCGAACGGGGATTCAAGATGTTGATGGACTCTTTTCAGGTACCGATATATAATTATATCCGTAGACTGGTCGTATCTCATGAAGATGCGGAGGATGTGCTTCAGGAAGTCTTTATCCGGGTGTTCCGGCATATCGATCAGTTTCGCGAAGAAAGTTCACTGTCAACCTGGATTTACCGGATTGCCACGAATGAGAGTTTACGCTTGCTGAACGGTCGTAAAGATGAGGGAGTTGTTTCTGCAGAAGATGTTCAGGAAGAGTTGATGGGCAAGTTGAAGGCTTCCGATTATATTGATTATGAAAATGAGCTGGCAGTGAAGTTTCAGGAGGCCATTTTAAGTTTGCCTGAAAAGCAACGGCTTGTATTCAACTTACGTTATTACGATGAACTTGAATATGAAGAGATTGCCCGTGTACTGGATAGCAAAGTGGATACACTAAAAGTGAATTACCACTATGCGAAAGAGAAGATTAAGGAATATATATTAAACAGATAGAATGATGAAAAAGGATTTTGATTTTGACGATATTGGTAAACGGACACCTTACCGTACCCCCGATGGATTCTTCGAGGATGTGCAACGAAAGGTGATGGAACGCGCCGGAGTGAAGCAACAGCGGAAATCTCACATGAAGCTGATTATTTCTACGGTGATTACCATGGCGGCAGTATTGATCGGATTTTTGTTTGTTCCATCTTTGAGACAGGCAGATGAGGTGAAAACGTCTTCTTCGAAAGTATTAGCTAATGGTACAGAATCTGTAGATAAATGGATTAAAGAACTATCGGATGAGGAGTTGGAAGAGCTCGTCAGCTTCTCTGAAAATGATATATTTTTGAATTAAGTAACTCAATCAATTATTTTAAACGTGAAGATTATGAAGACTAAATTTATTTATGTAATTATGGCCGTCCTCCTGATGGGAAGCCAGATGACTTTGTCTGCACAGAATACGGATAACAAACAAAAAAAACAGCGTCCTACACCAGAACAAATGGTGCAGATGCAGACTAAACAAATAGTAAAAACATTGATGTTGGATGATGCAACGGCAGCTAAGTTTACTCCGGTATACGAGAAGTATCTGAAAGAATTGCGTGAATGTCGTATGATGACTCATAAGGCGAGAACAGAGAAAACTAAAGGACAAGGCACAGACGCTAAGAAAGAACGTCCGTCCATGACTGATGACGAGATTGCGACCATGTTACGGAACCAGTTTACTCAAAGCCGTAAAATGCTGGATGTTCGTGAAAAGTATTACAATGAATTCAGCAAGATACTTTCGCAGAAGCAGATTTTGAAGATTTATCAGCAGGAGAAGATGAATGCTAATAAGTTTAAGAAAGAGTTTGACCGAAGAAAAGGACAGAAACCGGGACAGGGACATCACCAGGGGCAAAGATCTCGCGCTCCACGTCCGGACCAGAAATAAATATTAGGTTTATTTTATTATAGTTTTATTTTACTAAATCAACACAATTTGAACATAGACAGCCATATTTATTCTTTTCAGTACCGTTTGATTACTTGTTATGTCTTGTTACTGATTAGTTTGACTGTTTTTGCTCAGTCCGGCAAAGAGCGTTTTTCCGGTCGTGTGATTGATACTGAAACCTATCAGCCGGTACCGTTTGCTACGGTCCGGCTTTTAGCTTTACCGGATAGTACATTGTTGGGCGGCGGCGCTACGGATGCTATCGGTAAATTTCAACTTTCCGTTTCCATTCCTAATCATGCAATTAAAGCGAAGTCTTTATTATTACAGGTGTCATATGTCGGATATAAGCAGGTTTTTCATCCCATTTCCATTTCCAGCAAAAGCTCTTCTTACGAATTGGGGGATATAAATCTGACTCAGGAAAGTTATGCTTTGGATGAAGCAGTGGTAGTAGGGCAGGCTCCAATGGCGGTGACAGAGGGGGATACAACGGTATTCAACGCTTCTGCCTATCGTACTCCCGAAGGCTCAATGCTTGAAGAATTGGTAAAACAGCTTCCGGGAGGTGAAATAGATGCAGACGGTAAGTTGCTAATACATGGCAAGGAAGTAAAAAAGATTTTGGTGGACGGTAAAGAGTTTTTCTCTGATGATCCGAAAGCTGCTCTTAAAAATCTTCCTGTGGAGATGGTGGAGAAGTTAAAAGCGTATGAACGTCAATCGGATTTGGCACGTCTTACGGGAATAGATGACGGAGAGGAAGAGATGATTCTGGACTTGTCTGTGAAAAAAAATATGAAACGGGGCTGGATGGAGAATTTTATGGGAGGATATGGAAGTAAAGACCGTTATGAATTAGCCAATACCTTGAACCGTTTTCGTGAAAACTCTCAATTAACCATTATCGGGAATCTGAATAATACCAATAACCAGGGATTCTCGGAATTACAGAATGAATCTTCCAGTTCAACAGGCAATATCCGTAGCCGGATGGGACTGACTACCTCCCGCTCATTGGGGCTTAATGCGACTTATGATTGGAAGCGCGTTAAATTACGTTCAAATATTCAATATGTCGGCACCGATCGTTTGGAAGATAGCCGTACCACAGTCGACAACTTTCTCCGGGAAGATAAATCAATCAATCTGGGCACGAGTCATAGCCGACAACAGAATCACGAACTGGTAGCCAATGCTTCTCTTGAATGGAAAATGGATTCTGTTACTACATTGATTTTCCGTCCTCAATATCGTTTCTCAGCCAATGACAGAGAGAATAGTGGCTTTCAGGAAGGGTGGGGGAATGATGTCTTGTTGAATGAAAGAGAGTCCTCCGGCACCAATCATAATTCCCGGTATAATCTGACGATGATGTTGCAACTTAGCCGGAAATTGAGTCGTTTGGGGAGAAATGTTGCTTTGAAGGTAGACTATAGTACTAATGCTTCAGCTACAGACCGAAAGAGCCTTTCCACCACCCGGTACTTCAAAAATAATACGAAGAAGATTCAGAATCAGAAAATAGAGGATGATGTTGACGGCTATAATTACCGGGTGCAACTGGTGTATGTAGAACCATTGCCGTGGCGGCATTTCCTGCAACTTCGTTACAGCTATCAGTATAGAGTGAACAATTCGGATCGTTTTGTCTATGACTGGGATAAGGAACTGGAAGAGTTTGCTCCTGACTTTGATGAAGACTCTAGTAACCGTTTTGAAAATCAATACAGTAATCACTTAGTGAACCTTGCCATACGTACTTCACAAAAGAAGTATAATTATAATATTGGTGTTGATTTTGAACCTCAAAAGTCTGTTAGCCATTCATTGTTGAGTGATGCTCCCGAAGATCAGTTGGAAAGATCGGTCATGAATTTTTCGCCTACTGTCAATTTCCGCTATAAGTTTTCAAAACGCACCCGTTTGCAAATTGTGTATAGGGGAAAAGGGAAACAGCCTAATATACGTGATCTCCAACCTGTGACCGACCGTACCAACCCTTTGAATATCCGTGTCGGAAACCCTTCGTTGAAGCCTTCATATATGAATACTTTTACGCTGAATTTCAATTCTTATAATACCAAATATCAGCGAAATATGGTAGCTACCGCTTTGTTCGAGAATACCATTAACAATGTAACTAATCAGGTGACTTATGATAGTGAAACCGGTGTACGAACTACATCTCCGGTCAATATGAATGGTAATTGGCGGGCCATGGGTTCTTTTTCTCTCAATACCCCTTTTAAGAATCGTAACTGGATATTTCGTACTTACTCCTATCTGCAATATCGGAATCAGAATGGCTATACAACCTTGAATAAAGAAGAACCGGTGAAAACTTCCGTACAGCATTTAACGGGACGTGAACGTCTACGGATTACTTATCGTACCCGCCAAATGGAACTTACAGGGCTTGTTGGCCTGACTTATAACAATTCTTATAATGACGTACGGGAGAAACGTACTGAAACTTTTGATTATCAGGCAGGAACTGAATTGCAGCTTTATCTTCCCTGGGGGATGGAGTTATATAATGACCTGACTTATTTCCTTCGTACCGGATATGGTTATGAGGGTTATGCCAAAGCAAATTTCATGTGGAACTGCCAGCTGTCAAAAGCCTTTTTGAAGAGGAAACAGTTACTAATCCGCTTCAAAATATATGATATTCTTCATCAGGACATTTCTATGATTCGCACGATAACCGCTACTGCCATTCGTGACACTGATTATAATGCACTGGGTTCTTACTTTATGGTGCATGCTATCTTTCGTTTGAATATGATGGGAAAATAATTAGAAATTAAATCTTCATTAGTTTGAAAACCACAGCAGGGTTTTGATTGTTGTATGTCCTACGTATAAAAACAATGTAAGGCTGGCTGAATGTTTCGACTGATAAAAATGATAAAAGATAAAGGTCGTTGGCGCATTTTTAAACTGAAGTTGATTGATGCCCGACTGTACTTTGTCAGTATCTTCGTAGGATTACTGACAGGACTTGTGGCTGTGCCTTATCATTACCTATTACAGTTTTTCTTTAATCTCCGTCACGATTTCTTTGATTCTCGTCCCAAATGGTATTGGTACATACCTCTTTTTCTTTTGATGTGGGGAATACTTGTATTCGTATCCTGGTTGGTAAAGAAAATGCCGCTTATTACCGGTGGGGGTATTCCGCAAACACGTGGAGTTATCAATGGCAGGGTTGATTATAAACATCCTTTTCTGGAATTGGTGGCAAAGTTTGTAGGTGGAATACTTGCATTAAGTACTGGATTGTCTTTGGGGCGTGAAGGTCCCTCCGTGCAAATAGGTTCGTATGTTGGATATTTGGTATCCAAATGGGGGAGGGTGCTTAGTGGTGAACGGAAACAACTATTGTCTGCCGGCGCCGGTGCCGGGTTAGCTGCTGCTTTTGCTGCCCCATTGGCTTCATCATTGTTGGTGATCGAATCTATCGAGCGGTTCGATGCACCTAAAACAGCTATTACCACTCTTTTGGCAGGAGTAGTGGCAGGTGGAGTTGCCAGTTGGATTTTCCCGATCAATCCTTATTTTCATATTGATGCTATTGTACCGGGGATGACTTTCTGGGGGCAAGTGAAATTGTTTCTTTTGCTGGCAGCAGTGGTTTCTGTCTTTGGAAAGTTCTTTTCTGTCACCACTCTTCAGGTGAAACGTATTTACCCTGCTATTAAGCATCCGGAATACGTGAAGATGCTGTATTTGCTTTTTATCGCTTTTCTGATTTCTATGGCCGAGTTTAATCTGACCGGAGGAGGGGAACAGTTCTTGTTATCGCAAGCTATGCATCCGGACACACATATTCTCTGGATTGTCGGCATGATGTTGTTGCATTTTGTTTTTAGCACTTTTTCTTTTTCTTCGGGTTTACCGGGAGGAAGTTTTATCCCGACGCTGGTGACGGGAGGACTTCTTGGACAAATAGTGGGATTAATTATGGTTCAACAGGGTGTTATTGCTTATGAGAATATTAGTTATATCATGTTGATTTGTATGTCTGCATTCCTTGTTGCAGTAATCCGTACCCCTTTGACAGCTATTGTGCTAATAACCGAGATTACGGGGCATTTGGAAGTCTTTTATCCTTCTATTGTTGTAGGAGGATTAACTTATTATTTTACGGAAATGCTTCAAATCAAACCGTTCAATGTTATTTTGTATGACGATATGATTCATTCGCCTGCATTTAAGGAAGAACCGCGTTACACATTGTCTGTAGAAATAATGAGCGGCTCTTATTTAGACGGGAAAATAGTAGATGAACTTCGTTTACCGGAGCGTTGTGTGATAATTAATGTTCATCGTGACCGGAAGAATTTGCCTCCTAAAGGGCAGACATTAATGCCCGGCGATCAGGTGCAAATAGAGATGGATTCGCAGGATATAGAGAAACTGTATGAACCTTTAGTCAGTATGGCGAATATTTATTAAGTGTCTGGCTCTTATCCTTTGATATATACAAAAATAGCTGAAAGAGAGATTCTTCCAGCTATTCTTGTTTCAGTATATTAAGTACTTATTTTTTCTTATACCAATCGGCGTTTGTACCATATTTAGCCCAGTCTATAAATTTAGGATAGATTTCGCTGATAGACTTCTTCTCGTTTTTATCGAAGTTCTTTAGTTCTGCAATATCATTAGCATTGGCATTTGACAAATAGAATGCAAAAGGATAAATATTCTCTTGATTCGATACATAGTAAATGCCTTCATTAGGTTTAGAACAGTCTTCATATTGTCCGAAGAGAGAAGTATCGACTTTAGAAGTTGGTTTCTTCATAGGACAATGAACTTCCAAGCGATTACCTTCTTTGCTAGGACGGTATATGAATGCATCGATTGATGTTTCCTGCTTTTTATTCGAGTTTTTATCTCCGTATTTGAATGTTACTTTATATTCGGCATTTGGGTTTGTTTTAACATTATCTGTCAATATGATTGCATTGCTTTCACGAGTAAATTTGTCAGCTCCCGAAGCTACAGTAAAGTCCTTTTCATTTTCTTTTCTAATAAAGTATTCAATTGACTGTGCATTTCCCTCATTTGAAAGAATGAAACCTAATCCGTTAGTGAATACAGTCGATTTATTATATAAAGTTTTAAATGTAAATGACTCGCTTAAGATTTCATTGAATATATTGAATACTTTTTGATAAGTATACTGAACCAATACGTCATTCATATCGTAATCACCAGCTTTAGGCCATTCATCTTCAAATGCGTATACACCTGTCTTTTCAATAGTTGTATTTAAGTCTTCATCTACAGGAGGAACATTAGTGATTTCAGGATTGGCTTTTAATGAGAATACAACATCTGTAAAATTCTGATCATCCATGAAATCTTCAAAGGCGATAGCAATGTTACTGTTTTTATCTTTAAACATAGCTGTACGTACATCTATACCGCTATTAACTTTAGTACTAAATCCTTTTGTGGAACTGGCATAAAATCCTTCGGTTAGAGTATAACTGTTGAAACCTGTAAAATAGGTGTTCCATGCGTTGCAAGCGAGAATAAAACCAATGTAGTATCCTTTGGGGAAGTTCTTGCCTTTTGGATATTCCGGATCATCAAAATATTTTAGTTGTACAGTTGTACCTTCTTTTATACCTTGGGGAGAGGCTTGAAGGCTTCCATTATTCCAGGTCATTTGAGTATTGGGGAATACAGCATATACTTTTACGTCTTTCAGACTGGCAGGAGCTTGATCGTATCTGTAATAGTAGTAGCCTAATGAACTGTTCCAACAGGTCCATCCTCTTAATGCAGTTAGTACTACGGCTGTTTCATCTTCCTCTACATATAAGTCGGCTTGAGTACGATATTCCTCTGGACAACTTCCTAATGTATTCAACACTTTGCTTACAGTAGTACGTAATTCGTTCATTTCAGATTTACTTAAAGTGAGCTTAGGATCATTACCTTTATAAGCATAATCAATAACTCCACTGCGATCGTCGAATGAACCGAGATTAGTATTCCAACCTAGATTATTAAACCGATTTCTATCAAACCGGGTTGACTCTCTGTAGGATGCTCTGGTAGTAAGTTGTTCATCTGTGTCTGATACTTTCAAAACACCGTTAACTATTTTTCCAGGGATTGCCTGTCTGGCAAAAGGTGATGTAGAAACGATATATACATTAGATACATAAGCCGGCAATTCAACCGTTGCGGTGAATTTACCTTGTTCATCTGTCCATGCACCATCTAATGCCTGAACGTTTTCTTTTAGAATGGTGGTGTTTTCACCTTCAATCAATGGATTTCCATCATAAATGGAAAAAGGAACTCTTGATTCGGAATTGGAATAATCAATTTCTACTTGTACTTTTTGTATAGTAGAAAAATTAGAGGTGTTAATTTCTGCCCCTGGAGCTTCTTGGTATAAGTCTTTATCACTATCCACACAACTGCTTATACCCACTACAATTACCATTGTGCATGCTAACCAAAATCTTCTCATATCTAATAGTTTTTGTTTATGCGATACTTTAGTTCGTTTTGTTTTTAAAAGAAACCCGTAAGTTCTTTGAAGTTCAAAGGCTTACGGGTACAAAGATATATATAATATTCAACACAACCATAAAATAGTTGAATATTTTTTTCAAAATATGTTCTATAACTTGTATTTTCTAATCTTTTATTCCATACTTCTTAACCATGCAATTTCTTCTTTCCATTTACTTTCATCCGGAGTTTCGAGTATTAACGGTATATTATCAAATCTGGAATCTTGCATTAATCTTTCAAAAAAAGCTTTGCCAATCAATCCTTTACCAATGCTGTCGTGGCGGTCAACATGGGTGCCTAATGCTTTTTTAGAATCATTCAAGTGCATACCACGGAGGTAGTTGAATCCGACTTCTTTATCAAATACATCAAATACTTTATCATATTCATTGACAATATCGTAACCAGCGGTATAGGTATGGCAGGTATCGAGACAAACACCTACCCGGTTCTTATCGTTTACCCGATCAATGATATATTTCAATTGCCAGAATTCGCTTCCTAAATTACTGCCTTGCCCGGCTGTGTTTTCAATAACAGCTGTTACTCCTTTTGTTTTTTCTAAAGCGAGATTAATGCTTTCTGCAATAAGCGACAGGCAATCTTCTGTTGATATTTTATTGAGAGAGCTACCGGGGTGGAAATTTAAAAGCTTCAATCCAAGTTGCTCACAACGTTGCATTTCATCCAGAAAAGCGGCACGACTTTTTTGAAGTCCCTCTTCCTCCGGATGCCCCAGATTGATAAGGTAACTGTCATGTGGAAGGATATATTCCGGTTGGAAAACATATTTCTCACAATTCTCTTTGAAGAGACTGATACTTTCTTCTGTTAGAGGTTTACTTACCCATTGACGTTGATTCTTGGTGAATAACGCAAAAGCATTTGCTCCTATTTCGTGCGCATTAATGGGTGCGAACTCTACGCCACCAGAGGCGCTAACATGTGCTCCGATATATTTCATTGTTCTTTCTTAATTTATTTTACTCTGCAAATATAACGTTTTTAAAGGAGTATATGTTTGTAGAGAGAACTCTTCTTGGTTACAATTCATAGGATCATGTACTTTATACTCTGTTCTTTATCTTTTATTCTCTATAAATTGAATAACGGGACAGTTTTTGGGGGGGAGATTAAATCTCAAAATCCGGTAAATAGTCTGTTAGGACTTTATTAACCTGTTTCCCTTTTACCTGATCTGTTACCGTCGTTGCACCTTCCTTTTTACCGGCATCGTAGTTTAAGGAAACTTTCTCCACTTTATTACTAACGTGAATAGCGGCTTTTCCTTTTTCCGTAAGGTTGCAAGTGATAGTCCAGTCACCTACTTGAATGATATTGCCTTTGCGAACTACCTGCATATCCGGACGGTTGTCTCCATGTGTATCCATCACAGTCAGGAAACGGGCGGTTTTGCAAGGAACAGTTGTAGAAGAGAAATGCCAGTGATTAGGATATTTCACTGCTTTTCCTTGTGCATTCGTCACATTTTTCCAGTTGGTCGGAGCACAGAAAAAAGTATCTACCATTGCCTGTTCCGTTTTTGCCGAACTGAAAAGATGGGCAACAGAGATACCACCGGCTTTATTCCTTCCGGTTACTTTCACCTCATCGGTCAGTTCCTGTATTTCCATCGGTAATTCTACAGTATGTAAAAGATAACTCCATGTAACAGCCTCCTTTCCTTCCAGTTCATCATAAATCACGAAAACTCCGGTACTTCCCAGTTGGATGATATGACGGCGGAACATATTCAGTTTGTTCTCATCCCATCCTTTTTCAGGCGTATATTGCGTACCGGATAGTTCTCCACGTTTCAGCCATAGGGGAGAAGTCACTTTACCATAAGCATTGGAAGCATCTCCTACCATATAAGCGATTTTTTCTCCTTCATACCAACGCGGAATCCAGCCATATCCTTCCGTTCCAATCTTTTGAGTCATTCCATTTACCAAAATGCTGTTGTGTGCACGGGTGTTACGGTAAGAATACATACAATGATCGTCCGTAAAACCTGTACGATGTCCGCTGCTGTAAAAAATGGCTTTACCTCCATAGAATGTATTAAAAGCATTCTGATTGGCCAGTGCATGGGAAGTGGAACCATAAGAACTGGAGCGGAACGATAACATGGCATTCTTATCTATATCTCCCAAAGAGGTATTCATCGTACCGATTCCCGTTTCATTGAATACTTTCGCCATGGGTAGTTCGGCAAGAGTATGTCCTTCTTTGGGGAGAGCTTTTTTGGTTGTACAACGATACCAGGTCAAGTCTCCGGATTTTCCGAGGAAAGTTTTTTCCATGATATCCGGTTCCTTTTGCAGAATGGTACGTACATAAGCGGCCGCCCACGGATTATTACATTCACGTGCCAAGGCATCCGCATAACCTACTCGTGTACCGTTCGGCTTCATTTTGCTTTCATGTGAATTGCCTTGTCCGGCTGATTTTGAGAATGGAGGCTGCTGGTAGATGACGTAAAATGCATTGTTGTTATACCACGGATCAGCGAAGAAATCGAATCCGCTGATACGGGAGTAGAAAGCGGGAACTTCAATCAATGTGCGGAGATTGACCTGGAAATAAGAATCACCATTGTGCCATCCTCCATCCGCGTTGAGGCCCGGCAGACGGGATACCCATTCATTGTAGCAATAATCCACCCAGGTGGAAGCCATCGGGAGTTCGCCATACGTAGCAAATGCCGCCATATTCAAGATACGGAAAGTCATTTGCCAGACATGATTATCAGCAATGCGGTTTTCCAAGTGATTGACATATTCATGATAGAACTTCTTTCCATTGTCACGAATCGTTCTTAGGAGTAGTTTTCTCTCATTCGGAGTCAACAGATTGTACCATGCATCATACGCTGAAGTGCTCATGGACAGAATAGTAGAACGATTGAAATCTCCAGCAAAGTACTTACTATTTTTCCAGGAAAGAATTTCGGAAAGACGCTTAATGCCTTCTTTGTAGTATACCTCATCTTTCGTTAGCAGGTAAGCGCGTACCATGGCTTCGATATTTGCTTCTTCACGGTCTACAATCTTACGACTTTCCCGAATCAGGGCAGAACGATATTGAACAATATTTGTCAACTTGACAACCTGGGTTGTATCAATTTCTTCTTCCAGATGTTTCAGCGGGTGGTTCAGGCATTTATCGGCTTTTCGGATATAAGCCTGTGCCTCCGGATTGTTTTTATTCCGTTCGATGATATTATCCCAATCTTCGGCATCAAGCAAGATGCGGGGATGAGTCTTGGGCAATTTGGTTAATACTTCCTGTAGAGAAGGAGGGTTGAATGTACGTATGTGTTCGTCTATATAAAAATGATAAACAGGTGACCATTCTTCTTTTCCTTCTTTGTTAACGTAGGCATGTTGCCAATACCATTTCCCTTTTTCAAAGAGTTTGAATGGGTTGAAAAATGCCCATTTTCTTTCGGCGGTAATCACTTCCGATTTAAATTCGGGGTCGCGTGCAATACGGATGCGGTAGGTTACTTCGGGTTTGTAGTCCTCTTCTTCAACTCCGTCCAATACAGCACCGAGGTGCGGGAACTTATCCGGCCACATAAAACGTGGGGGATTGACAGTAATATGCTGTCCGTCCAGAGGCGAAGGCGTTTCGCGGACTTCATGCATCAAGGTCTGTTGAGTCAGACGCATGATTCCTTTTTGTGCATATCCATTGGCGAATAGCAGAAGGGTGAACAAGAGAAAAATAGATATTCGTTGTTTCATCATATAACTTTGCTTTTATTATTCATCGCTTTGTTATTCAGCGTTGTTTGAACAAATCTTTCAGACGAACAGTCTTGTTATTAATCAGTGGACATGCCCAGAAACCGATAAAGGTGATATATCCTACAAAAACAAGGATAAAGAGCATACCCGTACGGAGTGATGTTGCATCTGCCAGTGTACTTACAATCATCGGACCACCGGCACCACCTACAATTGCCGAGCATAGTATACCTGCGAATGAACCGTGGTGCTGTGACGCAGAGTTCAGTGCCAATGAGAATACGATGGAATACATCATGGAGATGCTGAATCCAACAGCAGGGAAAGCAAGCATGGATACTTCCTTACTTCCGAATAATGCTGATAATAATAGGATGATCGTCAGAATTCCGGAAATTTGCAACAATTGTTTACTGTCAATTAACTTGAGCAGAATCATACCTACCAGACAACCGGCTGTCATCAATCCCCAGAAATAGCTTACGGCCTGTGCACCGTCTGTTTGTGGGTTAACTCCATGATATTGTTCCAAGAAGGTACTCATGAAGATTGAAGTTCCCTGTTCCGTACTTACATAGCAGAAAATTCCCAGGAAAAACAGCCATACATATTTCTGTTTGAATAAAGCCAGATATGAATCTTTAGACCCGCTTTTCTCGTCTTCTTTCAACTCGATCTTGGGAAAACGGGATACACCGACAGCTATCAGCATGACCAATAGCAGGATTGTAAATACCCAATAAAGAGATACCCACGGCATTTCCCGTGGAGTGACATCGGCCAACAGGTCGATAAAGAAACCTTTACCTGCTGTATATGTTGCCGGATCAAGTTCACGAATTAGATAAGTATATACCAGAGGACTTAGGAAAGAAGCAATGCCAAACATGAACTGTGCCAGTTCGGCGATAAATGCATAGTTTTCTTCTCCTCCTACGGTACGTTGGAGTGGATTCAATACCGTTTGTAACATGGCCATTCCCAGTCCGATGATGAAAGAAGAAGCCAATAACATCGGATATGTGTGCATGCAGGCAAATAGGATGGTGCCGATAAACGGCATCAGAAATCCACCGAATAATATCGGCTTTTCACCGAAACGGTCGATGAGCAATCCGGCAGGGATAGACATGATGGCATAGGCCAGGAAGAAAGAAGTCGGGATAAATCCCGCCATTGCCAGGTCACTTAGATTGAAGTTGTGGATAATATCCGGAATGAGTGGGCCTAGAATATTGGTGATAAACGAGATGGTAAACCAGAACGCCATAATCAGCGCCAGCATCCCTAAATTTTTTCTCATAATCTTAAATAGTTGATAGTTGATAAATGATAACTGATAGATGGAAGTTGATAATTAATTGATGATTGAGTATTTGTATGTTGAGATAACTTTCATTTACTAACTATCATTTATCAGCTATCAACTATCATTTATTTTTGTTTTCATTTGAAAAAGAGTGAAGCGGCTCCAATACTTCCGGCCTTGTTTCCAAGAGCGGCAGCTATGATTTGAGTATTCACGGCACAGTCGGGGATGGCGTAACTGCGGGCTTTTTCGCTTACTTTCTGAATATAAAAGTCTCCGGCTTCGGAAAGTCCTCCACCGATCACAATCTTTTGAGGGCTGAAGATATTAATGAATCCTGCAATTCCATGTCCCAGAAAATCACAGTGTTCTTCCAGCGATAGTTGTGCAATCTTATCTCCTTGTTTGTAAAGGCGGACGATCAGTTCTCCATTAATCTCCTCATTCGGGTAGGAGATACCTGCGTCTATTATCCGTTGACTGAAACGGTGTACCAAGGCGGAAGTGGAAGCATAATGTTCCAGACAGCCGACGGAACCACAGGCACAAGGTTCGCCATTGGCAATGAGAGGCACGTGCCCCAGTTCTGTCCCCCGGTTGGCATAACCGTTGAACAATTTGCCATCGATGACTACTGCACCGCCAATGCCTGTTCCTACTGTTAGGAAAACAACATGAGTGGCTCCCTGTCCGGCTCCATACATTGTTTCTCCTAATCCCATCAGATTGGCATCATTTCCTAATAAAGCCGGGAGTCCGGTTTCCTTTTCAATGCGGTCCGCCAGATGTATGTTTTCCCAACCGTTGATGTTTTCCGCACCTCCCAGAACTATGCGGTTTGTAGAATCTACGATGCCCGGTGTACCGATTCCTATACCATTGATTTTGTAGCCTTGTTCCTGTGCAAAGGCTTTCACTTCATTGATAGCAGTAACCAACTGTCCGATGACAGCTTCTGCTGATACATCGGCTTTCGACGGTAACTTCCCTTGAAAGTAAAATACGCCTTCATTATCAATTAGGGCGTATTTTACAGAAGTTCCGCCAAGGTCAATTCCTATAGCGTATTCTTTTTCCATATCACCAAGTAATACTTAATACTTAAAAAAATCACACTCTTTCTGCCCAAATCGGTGAACTCCAAGCCCATTGTCCGTCACGTTGGCGAACGCGTACATAGTAGTAGTCCGTATCACGTTGCGGCTCTTTATCTTCCATGTAGTGTTCCAAAGTGAAACAGCTTTCCGGCATAGCACGATTGAAAAGGATCGCCTCGCTCAACCAACCGATCATGAAGTGTGAACGTGAACCTTCGAGCAACTCGCCCAACGCATGTTCAAACTTCTTGCCATTGAATTCGGCAATGATCTTACCGTCTTTGGGCATTTCCACATCCAGAATGACGGCTTGCATGGCTGCTGTAGTCGTATTCGGATTTTTGCTGCTATACATATCCAGTTCGGTTTCCTTGTTGCCAACGGATACGATACGGTTGACATGCGTGTGGAATTCAGTTTCACCTTCTTGCGGAGAAGTGAACGCTGCGCCACGGAAACAAGGAGTTACACTATGGATCTGTCCTTTGTCCACGGACAGTTTACCCTGCCAATGTACGTATTTCTCTTCACGATTCCAACCAAAATCAACTTTAACTTTGCAACGTACCGTATCACCTTCCGGGGCAATCGGAGTCAGCGGGCCATTCATGCGAGCTAAAATCTGTCCGTTCTTGACAATATCTACATAGTCGATACAGCTTTCACCTGTAACGTTCAGATAGATACGGCGGCTGTTACCGCGAACCACGTCACCCATGAAAGCGTCGTTGAGGCGGAAGTCGATAATAATTTTATCACCGGTTGCGGCACATACATGGCGGGTGCGGAGAGCTTCCCAAATAGCGTCGCGAGTCAATGACGGAGCCATGACACCGATACGACCGTCGCCATAGCTTCCCGGATAACCGGAATGTTGATCGGTAGAAGCCATGATACCGAATTTGTTGCCTAATTCAAGACCATATTGAATGGTTCCTTCCCATTGGCGCGGACCCATATCGTGTAGATAAGGATAATCTCCCTGATCGCTTTCTGCCAGACCATGACGGGAATACATTTCTACGAATGGGGTAATATCTCCTTCGGTAAAGCATTTCCAGTTGTAACCGCGATAGCCGCCCTGGTAACCCATGTGATGTGGAGTAATAAATACTTTGTGTCCTTTTGCCTTCTGTTTCCAGTCTTCGATAGAAGTACATTCCACAAGCGGTGCGTCGAGATCATAATTCAATGCAACATGGTCACCATGTTCCATGCTGTGGGCCTCGTATCCGACAAAAGTAAGGAATTCACCTTCTTTATTATATTCATTCGTCATTTTTACGTACTTCTCATAACCGCCTTCACGCAAACGTTTGAAAGCTCCTGTGTGATAATCAATCACCCATTTCAGGCGGGGATCATCTGCTCCGGGAATATCCGGCCACATAGCATGAGGAGTGACACTGACAAAATCCAATTGTCCTTTCGCTGCTTCAAAAGCGTCGCGCATGTCGCCGTGTCCGTATGTGATGTTGCAATGGTTATGTAAGTCGCCCCAGTACATTTTGAGGTTACTGGCTGACGGCATAATCTTTTTTGCTTCTTTGCTTCCAGCTGCGCAGGAACCCAGCAAACTGCCTGAAGCTGCCAATCCGAGGAAAGACCAGCCTGTGTTTTTTAAAAACTTTCTTCTATCCATGGTTTTATCTAATTTATTCGGTAAACTAATAATGAAGCATATTAATTCTTATTTATATGTCCTCCTCTTAGCGGTTTTGCATTTGTCGGCGATCACCTTTAAAGAGGACTTTTTCCTTTTCATCCGGGTCAGTATCTTTGTACTGTTTTTGAGTGTCCTGAAGTAGCTCCATCAGCTCTTTTTGTACTTTAGCATACTCCGGTTTGCCGAAGACGTTGTTCATCTCTCTCGGATCAGCTTTCATGTCATACATTTCCCATTCGTCAATATCGTTGTAGAAATGAATCAGTTTGAAATCTTGTGTACGGATACCATAGTGACGTTTTACAGAGTGTTCTGCAGGGTACTCGTAATAATGGTAATAAGCAGCTTTACGCCAGTCGGCCGGGGTTTTGCCTTCGTTGACCAATATCGGTTTCAAAGAAGCTCCTTGAATATCTGACGGGATATCTACTCCGGCAAAGTCGAGGAAGGTAGGAGCAAAGTCTACATTCATGCTGATTGCATTACTGGTACTTCCTGCTTTGATTGCTTTCGGGTAACGGATGATAAGAGGCATGCGCTGACATTCTTCATACATGAAGCGTTTGTCAAACCAGCCATGTTCTCCAAGGAAGAAACCCTGGTCGGAGGTGTAGACAATGATTGTATTGTCCAGTTCACCAATCTTTTCGAGATAATTCAGTAGTCGGCCGATATTTTCGTCTACTGCCAGAACCGTAGCCAGATAATCGCGCATATATTGTTGATATTTCCAGCTGATTAAAGATTTGCCTTTCAAGTCACCTTTGCGGTATTCGGCAATGCGCCCGGCGTATACAGAATCCCATTTATCCTGAACTTCAATAGGCATACGTTTATATACACTATAAAGACGGTTGGTTGTATCTTTCAGCATCTCTTCACGAGTCATCAATTTGAGATCCCAGTCGTTTGTCAACGTGTGCTCGATAGACATATCCTGCTCGCGAGCAGCTCTTCCACGACCTTCGTAGTCGTCGAACAGATTAGCCGGTTCCGGGAAAGTTGTATTATTGAATATGCCTAAATGACGGGGAGCGGGCATCCAGTTACGGTGTGGGGCTTTCTGGTGATACATCATGCAGAACGGTTTGTTCTTGTCCCGTCCTTCAAGGAATTTAATTGCTTTGTCGGTAATAATATCCGTAGCATATCCTTTTTCTACGATATGTTTTCCGTCTTCCCAGAAATCAGGATCGTAATAGTCACCTTGCTCATGTTGGCCGCTAAGGATACTCCAATGGTCGAAACCTTGCGGTTCGCTGATGAGATGCCATTTGCCAATCATGGCAGTCTGGTATCCGGCTTGCTGAAGAAGTTTGGGGAATGTCTGCTGATCGCCGTTGAATGTACTTGCATTATCGGTAAAACCATTTTCGTGACTGAACTTGCCGGTGAGGATGCAAGCGCGCGAAGGTCCCGAAAGAGCATTGACAGCGTAACAATTATCAAAGCGAATACCTTCATTGGCAATCCGGTCCATATTAGGAGTTTGAATCAAATTTCCTCCATAACAGGACATCGCTTGAGTGGTGTGATCATCCGTCATCATGAAGATAATGTTCGGCTGTCTGACTTCTTCTTTCTTTTGGCTGCTGCAAGAAACGAGACTTAGTGCTGCCAATGGGAGGAGTAGGGTAGAGGAGGTGTAATAGTTTTCCATAATGATAAGAAGCCTCTCCTAAGAAAAGGGGCAGGGAGAGGCTTTGAGGCTTTTTATAGTTTGTATTTTAATGACTGTTTCTTTCCGTTTACTTTCACTTCTACTTCCAGACCGTTTTCATCGAACGCTTTGTTCTTGAATTTAGCGTCAAATTTAGGGGCATCTGCGCTTTTCTTAACCGGGTAGATAACAGTGATGTAACGTACAGCTTCTTCGCCGTCTTTTCTCACGTTGAACGATACATTCATACGTTTGTAGCGTTTGCGATAAGCTGTTGAACACCATCCTGGTTCTTTCTTCATACTCATGCCAGCAGGGCCAAAGCATTGCAGTTTCATATTGCTTCCATCCTCAAACTGTGTCAGGAACGTCATGTCTTCGCGGCTGTTGGCAATTTCTCCTTTCGGCATCTGATAGTGAAGATTGATAGAACCTTTACCGCTACCTGCCATTTCATCTACAATGACAAAGTAAGTGTTATCAACGAAGAAAACAGAACGACGGTGTTTCAGATTCTTGTAACTCGGATTTTCAGTCACTAAAGTCTGGATAGCACCTTCCGGTTGCCATAACTTTGTAACAGATTCTGTTGTCTCGAGATTTTTGTTGTCCAAGGTTACTGTGTTGTGAACACAAGTCTGACGGTGCCAGTTGCGTTGTTCCATTACTTCGCCTTCACCGGCGTATACATACGAACCTGAATCCGGGAACAAATTCTTGCCGTTGAACCAAAGTTCAAATGTACCATTATCCGGCTGACAGTGCCAAAAAGCTTTCGGACCTGCCTTTACTACCATTTGGGTAGCATCCATTCCCCATGAATTACGGAATACAAAGAAGCCTGATTTCAGGAAACCTTTAGACATATAATCCGGCAATGCACCTTCTTTTCCTTCTGTAGCAAAGTATTTGATTGCCTGGTTCTTCGGGAACAGTTTGCTCCATGACTTGTAGTTTTTCACCATTTCTTTCTTTGTTGTCAACTTGGCGTCGCTGAAACATGGATTGGTGTAATCAGGGAAAGAAATGTTTGCATAGAACATAATCATGTTTTCAATGGTATCCAAATAATCTTGAGGGAATTCTTTACGGAATCCGTTGGCATCTGCGATACCTAAAGCTTTACAGAAAATGTTAATAGCTGCCAGATGATAATGTGGATCAAGTTCGAACTGTCCGCCATCTTCGTATACCTGTACGTGAATTTCACGGTTCAGAATGTCGATACCACTTTTTCTCCAAGCCGGAGCATCTTTGAATTCAGGGAAAAAGGCACCTGCATAAATCATGCGTTGAGCTTCAAACAGTAAATGGTTGCCTTGATCCGAGTAATTAGCAAGGATATGTACAGCATGTTTGTAATAGTTCACCAGGAATTCTGTCAGGAAGTCCGGAGTGAAAGAAGGGGAGGGAAGGAATAACTGGAACTGTGAAGTCTGGTCTTGCAGACGATTACTCACTTCCAGAGGACGCCATGCAAAACGTACGTTTTCTACTTCACCTTTGATTTTTCCATCACTTACCAGCTCATATTCTTTCTTGTCCATCTTCACCAACGGATTCTTTTTAATCCAATCGATATACTGGTGTGCCCATTCTTTAGCATATTTTTCATCACCGGATGTGCGGTAAGCTTTTCCCATCGGAGTGAACCATTTGTGACGATGCAACTGCCAGCGCAGCTCATTATCTTTCACCGGCCAGTATTGCCAGTTGATATCTTCTCCATAATTGTAAGAAGGTTGATAACCTTTATGTACGAAGAATGTATGTTTCAATCCATCATCTGCCCATTGCTGTTCTTCTTTGCTGATGGTCACTTTGTTCAGATTAATATCCGGAGTTTTTACGTTGGTACGTGCACGGTAATAGTCCAGTAATGCTTTGGCAGCATCCTCATCTTTACCCTCCTGATGCAAAGCTTTTACTTTCTCCAGTCCCGGATAATCCAGGTTAAGGAGAGAAAAGACTTCGCTTTTCAGTTCTTGGGCGTAACCCTTGCTTACGAAACATGCGATTGCAAGCAAAATGATGTACTTTAAAGTTTTATTCATGATATAATAGGTGTTATAATTTTATGTATTAGATATCTTTGTAGTTGATACCTTTCAGATCCATGAATCTCTTTAATGCTTCCAGATAATAGTAGTCAGCATAGTTCAGTGGAGTGTCGATTTCAGAACCATTGGGTAGTGAACCTACGGAGTGCATCAAAATGAATCCTTGATTGTCACCCACTTTTGCGAGATATGCATCACTTGACAGATTCTTCAGAATCTTTTCCGCATAATCCAGATATTTCTGTCCATCGGGAACCATTGTGCTTAGTTCGATCATTGCAGAAGCAGTGACAGCAGCAGCAGATACATCACGTGGAGTTTCTTTGGTTACAGGAGCATCATAATCCCAATAAGGAATAGCGTCGTCTGTTTTTACGCGATCCATAATCATATCGGCTATGTCCTTTGCAAAGTTCAGGAAGATACTATCATTTGTTTCGCGGAAACAAGCGGTATATCCGTATACAGCCCATGCCTGTCCGCGTGCCCATGAAGAATCATCGTTCTTGCCTTGGTGGGTTTGTTTTCGTTCTACTGTACCATCGCTGTTATAGCTTACTACATGCCAGCAAGTATAATCCGGGCGGAAGTGATTATGCATCGTTGTCATGGCATGTTTGATAGCGATGTCTTTATATTTATTGTCGCCTGTTGCTTTTGCTACATTGAACAGAAGATCAAGGTTCATCATATTGTCGATGATAACCGGGAAGTTCCATGTTCCGAAATCCCATGAACGGATAGCACCGATAGAATCATTGAAACGACCGCAGAGGTTATCGGCAGTTTCTCTCATCACAGCAGCGATGGTATCGTTAGGTGAGAGACGTTCTGCATTGCCGTAGCTACAGTTGACCATAAATCCCAAATCATGTGTACCTTTATAATAGCGTACCGGATTCAGAAGATTGGTATATTCGATTGCTTGAGTTTTCAGTGTATCGTTTCCTGTCAGTTCGTATGCATACCATAATGAACCGGGGAAGAAACCGCTTGTCCAGTCATAAACGTTACAGAGCCGACGTTTGCCTAATTGCTCGGCAGTAGGTTGTGCACGTAGGGAATCTTTAAATGTTAATGAATCTCTTTCCAACTGACGGCAAAGGAAATCCATGTCATAGCCGGTACGGATGGAACGTGGCAACATCCCTGTACCACTAACTTCTTCAGCAGAAAGTTGTAATTGGGCAGAAGCTACATCCAGTCCTTTTTTTATCCAACTGTAGTCTTCCTTTGGGGTTATCTGGCACGCCGCAAGTGCAATACTAACCGAAGCAAAGAGAACAAGTTTCTTTTTCATGTTATTCATTTTAAGTAATTGTTTTTAGAAGTTTTGTACTGATGCAAAAGTATGCGAACTATTTTATTTTTAATGATACGAATGTTGAAAAGGACATTGAAACAGATTTTAGACTATTAGTTTTGTTGAAAAAACTATTAATTTTGTCAAGTATGTCCTTTTAAAGGGGATTTCAGCCCTATATTTTATCATTTGAATGAAATCTTTTTCCTTTCACCTGCATTGAAATGAGTCTTTCTTATCATATCTTTGTAGACAATATTAGTGGTTTGTTCATACGGGCTAGTGACGTATGCAACAGTTATTTTACCTTTTTCCCATTCCATATCTACAGTAAATCCTCCTCTTGCTTTTAGTCCTTTTATATTTCCTTTTTCCCATGTAGGAGGTAAAGCAGGAAGTAGATGGATATTTCCCTTATGGCTTTGTAATAGCATTTCAGCAATACCGGCTGTTGCTCCAAAATTTCCATCGATCTGAAAGGGTAGTGCGTTTAACAGATTACGGTATAAACCTCCTTGATTTTCAGCTTTAGTGTCAGAATCAACATAATTGATTAGATTACTTAATGCTTCATAAGCTTTTAAAGAATCGTACAAACGAGACCAAAGAGAAATTTTCCATGCCATGCTCCATCCAGTTGTTTTATTGCCGCGGGCGTTTAGAGATTTTCGTGCGGCATCGAAGAGTTCTGGAGTATTATCTGTAATATCGCATCCAGGATATAATCCGAAGAGATGTGATACATGCCGATGCTGGGGCTCATTCTCCATATATTCTTTATCCCATTCCAAAAGTTGCCCTTTACTACCGATCTGATATTTCTTCAATTTGTTTACTTTTTGGGTTAATTCTGCACAGAATAGAGGGTCTGTCTGAAGTATTTTTGATGCATTTATTGTATTTGAAAACAAAGAACGGATAATTGCTATATCCATTGTGCTTCCCTCGCATACAGATGCAGAAATACCATCTGGCATAAGATAAGCATTTTCAGGGGAAGTACTGACTGGGGTTACCAATTCTCCTTCACTGTTTTCTACCAGCCATTCCGAGCAGAATGTTGCTGATCCTTTTAGTATAGGATAGTATTTCTTCAGGAAGTCTATGTCTTTGGTATATAAATAATGTTCCCATATATGATTACATAACCAAGGGCCGGACATATTCCAAAAGAACCAGTATACAAATCCGTCTGATGGATAGGCTTCTCTCCATATTGAAATGTTATGGTGGACAGCCCAACCATTCAAACCATACATATCGCGTGCCAGATTTTTTCCTTTATCTGCAATTTCTTCTATGAGTTTGAATAATGGTTGATGGCATTCAGACAGATTAGTGACTTCTGCCGGCCAGTAATTCATTTCCAGGTTGATATTCAGAGTGTATCCCGAATTCCATGGAGGCAATACCTCGTTATTCCACAATCCTTGCAGGTTTAGAGGTTGTCCTTCACCACGTGAACCGGCTATCATCAAATATCGTCCGAACTGAAATAGTTGTGTGATAAGTGTTTGATCCTCTTTTTTCTTGAAGAGTTTTAGTCGTTGGTCTGTAGGTGTATTTTTTAGTTGTTTGTTCGTATGAAGGTTGAAAGATACCCGCTTAAATAAAGACTGATAATCAGTAATATGTTCTTCTTTTAGCTTTTTATACGAGTGCTTTTCGCTTATTTTTCTATAATTATTAATTTCTTGGTGTGGGTTCTTACCTTCCTTACTCGGACTTTTGTGTAGTCCATTGTAACTGGTAGCAGCATATAATACCAATGTAACCTCGCTGCAATCTTGCGCAATGAATTGGTTGTTCTCTATCACTAACTTCCCATTTTTATGGCTTGAAAGGAGACATGCTTCGAAAAAGGTACCTTTTCCACCCAGTTCATTTCCATAAATTACTTGCTTTTTTTGTATGACATGTCCCGTTTGGTCAAAGTATTCCGGATGCAATCGTTGAGTATTGAAACGCTTCATGTGTTCTATATCTCTTCGTTGGGCATGTGCAGGAGCTTGTCCTTTCAGATAAATAGCTTGCGAGTCGGAATCTTGGGTTACAGGATGCGGTGATTCTAAATGGGCAGTGAAATTCAATACTGGTTTAGAAGCACTAAGGTGAATAATGATGGCCTGTGCTGGATACGAAGCGAATACTTCTCTTCTTATTGCTATGCCATTTTGTTTATAAGAAGTAGTGACAATAGAATTATTCATATCCAATGAATGGATGTAATCAGTGATCGCTCCTTTGGAAGCGAATTCTATATAAAGATCTCCAAAAGGCTGGTAAGCTTCATTAAGTCTGCCGATCCATTTTTGTTGTATGATATTTCCCGCTTCTGTATTTTTTCCTTCGTTAAGCAGTTGACGTATATGCCCAAGATCAGATGCTACATTTATATCCTTTGGTGTTTCAGGTTCCCCACTATAGAGAGTGTTTTCATTAAACTGTATTCTTTCTTTTTGGGGGTCTCCAAAAATCATGGCTCCAAGACGTCCATTGCCTACAGGTAATGCTTCTTCCCATACTTTTGCAGGTGATTTATACCATAATGTCAGGTCACTCTGAGCATTAGAATCTAATATATAAAAGCAAATAAGCAGTAATGTTATTAATCTATGTTTCATATCAGATATTGGTTTGATGTAATAAAAGAGTGTAGTTTTCTCCCCGGATAGTGGAGATGGTTACGTAAGTTTTATTTTTCTCTTTGTCATGAGATACCTTTATCGACTTTTGAAGGCATTTAACATTATATATTCCATTGATTGTTAATTGCGTGTTGAAAGCTTTTTCTTCCTGTACAACATCTTCTTCGGTTAGTAAGCCCATGTGTGCACGTGATGCTCTCCGCATATCCGGTTCACAGATGGAAAGTCTGAAAGAATCGTTCTCTTCTTCTTTTTCTAATATGTAAGAGAGAGGAATATTTACTTGAGTAACCAGTTGCTCGGTATATGTTTTTAGAGGATTGAATAAGGCACCACAAATGATACCTGCCGTTTTGTGACGAATGATATGTGCATCATTATCCTGAGCTACTATCTCTATCGGACTATGATTTGATAAAAGTCTTTTAGCTGTTTTTTTATTTTTTTGCTTCAGTATGTAGTATTGGTATTTAGCGTCTATAGCTGGTGCTCCATGTTCTATATAGGCTCTTGTGTGGGTTCCCTCGCAAAGAGTCCGTACAGCTCCTCCTTTTACTACATACATGAGTGAAGGATCTGTGAGAATATACCCTTCATCTATTCTTTCTTTACTTGTGTTTTTATCAAATGATTGAAATAATGTTGTAATTGTAGGGTATCTTTTGTCTTTGGTTTGGATATCTGATCCCAGACAGAGCAAAAAGTCTTCAAATACAAAAACGGACTTGTTAGCCCGGAAGGAATTGTCATAAGTAATATCATGCATTCTGAAAGAAAACATTGCGCTTTTTTTAGAACCATGGACACCCGTGAGGAATGTCTCGTCTGAAAAATTGCGATGCCCGGAACTTGATCCGCCTTTATCTTGCAATACATATTCCGGTAATACTTTTGTAGTAGCCCCAGGGATATAGTTCCAGTCGAAATCACTCTCTTCCGGATTGAAAGACTTATATTTATTCTTTAAATCAAAATATTCTATTTGACCATAGGATAAATAACGTCCCTTTGTGTTTTCTGTTGCTGAAGACTCAAAATCCCAAATATAGCGGCTGAATCCTTTTATGTTGAAATGGAATAAACTGTCTTTGGCAATCAATAGACCGGAGTAAGGCATAAACAATGTTCCATTGACTTTTTCTTCTTTGGAAATGGAAGTAGATGCCAATTGGGTTAATAATTCAATTTCTCCTACTGTGCTGGTATATGCGAGGTTGGAGTTTACATTACTTACGTAGTTTGTTATAGCTTGTCTATTGCTACCAGACTCCAGAATTCGTTTAAAAGCAGCTGTTAATTCCTTGTCTGGTTTCTTATATGATAAAGATACATAAGCAAATGCAGGTAACAGTGTTTCTAAAATTTGTTGTCCTTTTGGGAAACGCCCTACGGTTCCGGCAGGTACATTTAAACCTGCACAGAAGAAACGAAAAGTTAATAAGCTTTGTTTCAGATTATGTAAAGTTGATTCGGATAATGCATAAGGAGTGTCATGTAATAAATAGGCTATTAATGCTCCTGCATAAAGTGCATGAGGATAATAGGCACTATTATAGGGGCCTCTATGATGATAACCGGAAAAGTCTGGTTTGAATGTTCCGAAGAATCCGGGAGCTATTCCTAAAGCATTATCCATATAATTTTTAAATGCGGTCAGTGCGACTTGCTTTTTCTGTTTATCGTTAATAGATAATGCATAAATGAGTTTGGGAATAGCTAGTGCCCGTAGATTATCTGCTACCTCTCCGGCATTTGCCGGAGTTTGATAGCATGTACCAAACATTGTAAACCAGTTTAAAGTTTGAAGTTCACGTTCCAATAACTCGGGAGAAAGTTGCTCTTTTAACAGAAAAAATGAGTGGAAATAGCCGGAACTTCGTAGTTTCTCAAAACATAAAGTCCCCATTCCGCTACCGTCTGCCCAGCCTTGATCGTTGAACCAGTCATAAATATAAAGCACTTTTTTTAGACTCTGAACGTTGTGATTTTTCCGATAGTCAAGTGCCAATGGAAGCAATATGTTTTCATTAATCGTACGGAATTTCTTCAATTGCTGCCCTTCTATAGTAGTAGGGGCACCCATTGGAAACAAGGGTTCTGCTTTGGGGGTATTGTCTTCATTATATTGTATCTTAATTTTCTGCGCAGCTTTGAGACCGGTTCGGATAAAGACTTCTTCATTGTCTTCTCTCATCTTTATCCATTTGTCTGATGATTGTTGTCCGCTTCCGAGATACCATGTCGTAAGTCTGTCTGCGATAATCTTTATTTGTTGATCTTCAGCAGTAATAATTTTCTTTACTTGAGGTGTGGTGTTTCTGTAGCTTACAAAATCAGAGACTAAACTATAATCCTTACGGTTAACCTTATATTGCGCATCTGACATATTTTGCCAGGAAACTTTTGGTGTGAATTCTAAAAAATCAATGAAAATGACCCCTTCTTTTGTCTCTTGTGGGAATTGCATTTCAACAGACTTTATATTACTCTTGGGTGGCATATTCATATCTCCTTGAAATTTGGCCCAAATACACCGCCAGCCTTTAAAATTGAGTAGAAAAGGAAATCGGCAGACTTCTTTTTTATTAGTATCTTTGAATGAGAAAATTAGATGTTCATTGATGGGAAATTTGTTATAAATCCATACATTAATCCCTCCGTTTTTATTTTGGCAAGCTTCAGAAATTCCGGACGGTGATTGAAGGGTAAGGATTGCTCCTTGTTTCCAGTTGATTTGGAGTGATTGGTTACCTAATTTGTATTTTTCAGCAGAGATATTAAGCGTACCTTTATTTATGCTCCAATCTCCGGGGATTTTGTTATCCTCAAATGAATAGATTTGAGAAAAAGCAGATTGGCTGGTAATAAATGATACAAGAAGAGCGATTATACAAATATTCTTTTTCATGGTATATGGAAGGTGAGGGGATAAATGAATAATTTTGATGAAAGCGTTACAGGAAAAAAAGCTTTTTCTCTGTAACGCTTTCATTACTATATGGAGGTACAATTAGTTACCATCCAGGGTTTTGATTAAACTGAGTACACAAGTCCATCTCTTGTTGTGGTATAGGCAGTAACTCGTTTTTGTTCTTCTTAGTGTAGTCAACGCATACATAATATCCATCGCCACCACTATACCAGTTTACCAAGTCTTGAGCTGTCTGTTTGATGCTTTCGTAGTAAATTCCCCAACGAACCAAATCTTGTCGGCGGTGTCCTTCGAATGCCAATTCATAAGCCCGTTCATTACGTACGGCTTTTTGGAATTCTTCATAAGACATACCGGATAAATCCGATTTACTGTTGTCTGTATCTACCGGAAACCCGAAGCCACGTCTACGTACCATATTAATGGCTCTGTATGCATCATCTGTCGGACCTTGTTTCCATTCATTCAAGGCTTCTGCATATAGAAGTAATACATCAGCATAGCGCAATATATACCAGTTGATGTTGGAAAGATTGGCGTCGATCAGGTAGTTGGCACTATTAACGTAGTCTTCTGTATCCCATTTTCTTGGACATACATTATCAATGTATGATTTCTTCAATGCATCTTTAGCATCATCTTTGATGGCGTCTTCAATATTACCACTACTGTTTATCACAATCTTTACTCCATCTTCACCGGTATCAGTGGCCTTACCATATTTATAATCCGCAAAAGACAATCCCCATCTCTTATCGCTTTCACGATCTTTCCAGTCGCGTAAAAAAGTAGGAATGACACGCCAGTTACCAGCATTACGGACGCCTCTAATACCACTTGCTTGTACTCCGTTCCATTTTCCAATACGTCCGCAAGGATCATTGGCTGATACTCCGGTAACAGTAGGAGCATAGAAACTTACTTCAATCAAGCTTTCTTCTTCGTCCCAAACACCATTGCAGGTGTTTTTCCATAATTGTTCGTAGTCGTCGAGCAAATGATGTTTGCCGGACTCAACTAAAATTTTTGCAGTTTTTGCAGCATCTTCCCATTTACTTGTATCATGAACGGGATAACCTGCCCAAGTGGCATATACTTTAGTTAACAATCCTAATGCCGCACCTTTAGAAAGGCGGAAGCTATTATCGGAACGTATATTATCATCTATTGCATATGGCAGATTATCAATGGCATATTGCAAATCAGCTTCTATAAATTTATATACATCTGCAGGATCAGCTTGTGTGAAAGTAGAGGGATGTTGTCTGGACTGTTCTGTATTGGTAATTAATGCTACATGTCCGAACCAGCGTACTACTTCGAAATAGTATAGGGCGCGTAGACAACGTGCTTCCGCCATATAAACTGCTGCCTTTTTATAATTAGTTTCGTCATAGGTACCTATTTTTTGCTGCAAAGCTTCGATAAAATCGTTTGCACTGTAGATTGCATTGTACAGGTTTGCCCATGTAGTTGCGATTTCAGTTTGGGAACTGGTATAAGCGTTTGATGGAATAAGACGAAGTCCATCAGTACTATTACCCGTTACTTTAGCAATGTCACTAGGGATGGTGAAATAAAGCGATAAATGGAAACCATATATGCCATCCTGAACCATATTACGATATACACCCAAAAGCACATTTTCTGCTTCTGTTGCATTATTCATATAGTTTCCTTTCTCAATCTCTGTATAGCTGGTTTCATCTAGCGAACAGGATGAAACTGCGATTGCACAGGCTAATGTGCACAAGTAGTATTTGAAATTTTTCATTGTCTTTTTCTGTTTAGAATTGAACTTCTACACCAAATGTAAATACTCTGCTCTTAGGATAAGCTCCCCAGTCAAACCCAGGCATAAGTGGGCTGCTTTTCATGTTCACTTCCGGGTCATAGCCGCTATATTTGGTCAGACAGAATAAATTCTGTGCCGTACCGTATACACGCAGACGGTTAATGTATGCTTTTCTAGTCCATTTATTAGGGAAAGTATATCCCAATGTGATATTCTTTAAGCGTAAGAATGAACCGTCTTCGATGAAGCGTGAGTATAATTCATATTTCACATATCCTTTAGCAGAAGGAACGCGATTGGAAGCATGTGTCGGAGTCCATCGGTCAGCTACTTCTGCCAGTTGGTTGCTGCGTTCGTCTTGCGATTGTGTATTAAACATACGGGTCGCATTATAAATATCATTACCATATTGGAACTGGAGCATGAAACTGAAATCAATGTTTTTGTAATTGAAGGTGTTGGTGATACCTCCATACCAGTCTGGCTGACCATTTCCAATAGTTGTACGGTCATCTGTTGTAATGACACCGTCTCCATCTATATCTTTATATTTCACCATACCTGGTTCAACTGTTTTTCCTGCATGTTGGCTTATGTCTGCAATTCCAGGTTTCAGTTGCATTGTTCCGTCAGGTAACATGTTGAAGTCAGATGTTTGATATACTCCATCGAAAACATATCCATACATTTGTCCAAGAGAAGAACCCACAATTGAAATATAGTCATTTCCATTGAAGTTACTGTTGAATTTAGTTGCCGACTGTATGTATGATGTTCCGTCTTGCAATGCTTTCAATGTATTTTTAATGAACGAAATATTGAAATCGGTCTGCCATAAGAAATTGCGGGTTCTGATGTTAGTAGAATTGATGTTCAATTCAATACCCTTATTCTCTATTTTACCAATATTCTGCCATTGAGAATTGAATCCGGTTACATAAGCTAATTTTTGTTCAAGTAACAGGTCTTTTGTGTTTTTTAGAAAGAAATCAGCTGTCAGATTCAGGCGATTTTCAAAAAGACCTACATCAATACCTAAGTTAGCGGTAGTAGAACCTTCCCACTTCAGATCTTTGTTAGCCAACTGTTTAGGATTCAGTACTGTAACCAGTTGTTGACCTACTCCATATTTGCTTGATGTATACAAGTCCATTGACAAATAGTTTGTGATACGGTCATTTCCTACTGTACCCCATCCAAGACGAAGTTTTAAATTTGATATTGGAGTGATATTTCTCATGAACTTCTCTTCTGATATACGCCATGCAGCAGAGAATGATGGGAAATATCCCCATTTGTTTTTTGCAGAGAATACGGTAGAACCATCAGCACGAATTGTTGCTGTAAATAGATAACGGTTATCAAAGTTGTAATTTCCACGTGCAAAGAATGATAATAGCTTTTTATCGCTTCTTGAAGTGGATACACTACTAGGGGTAGCTCCGATTCCAAGGTTATCGTTACCAAGATTTTCAAATGGAAAATCTTTAGCTTGTCCATATAAAAGTTCAGAGCTTCTGAATGCGAACTCATGTCCCAACATAACATCAAATGAATTTTTCTTATTGATTTTATGTTTGTAAGTTAATGTATTACTGCTCTGCCAACGCAAGTCTTTCTGCATTTGTGTAGAACCATAAACACCTCCACTACGGTATGCCTGACTTGACTCTGCGCCATAGAAGATATCTCTCCTTGTATTAGTTGTATTGTAAGTCGCTGCGGCTTTGAAAGTGAGATTCTTCATCAACTGAATACTTAATGAGGCATTAGCTCCCCACAATTCTGCTTGTCTCCAGTCTTTTACAGCTTCTGCTTGTTTAATCGGATTGATTTGTGAGTAAGTTGCGTTTTCACTTAATTCCAATGGGTCAAAAACGGAGTTCAACAGCTCTTCGTTAGTAACACTATTACCTCCTGTAGGACGGAAACGCAAAATGTTAGATAGCATATTCAGTGTTCCTCCTGTTCCTGAAGTACCGATGCCTTCTTTTACAGTATTTGCATAGTTGATAGTAGCATCGAAAGTAATAAATTTATTAATCTTTTGATTGATACGTAATTTAGCTGAATTCTTTTTATAACCACTATTCTTAAAAATACCATTTTCATCGAAATGTGAGAATGAAGCAGCATATTTAGTTTCTTTTGTACCTCCACTGATACTAAAATCATGGTTTTGAGACCAAGTCGGTTTGAAAGATTCACCTTGCCAGTCGATACCCGGGTCGGTCAGATAGTCTTCCAGTGTTTGATGACGGTAGGGATTTCCATCAGAATCGTTTCCTTCCTGATAGTAAGTTGTACCATATTTAGTTGGATTGAGTTCCACCTGTAATGCTGCAAACTCGTATGTACTAAGCATATCCAGTTTCTTTGGAATGTTGCGATAAGTGGCAGAACCGTTATAAGTAATGACAGGTTTTCCTTCCTTACCGGATTTGGTTGTAACCAAAACAACACCGTTGGCTGCACGTGCACCATAAATAGCAGAAGCGGAAGCATCTTTTAAAACTTCAACTGATTCGATATCAGAGTTTGCAAGATAATCAATATCACCAACTTCAAAACCATCGACAATATAAAGTGGGGAAGAGTCTCCATTTACCGTGCCGACACCACGAATCTTGATGTCAAAACCTGAACCGGGAGTACCATCCGATTGAGTGATTTGCACACCGGCAATTTGACCTCCAAGAGCTTCCACTACGGAACCTGTTTTGAAACCTTCTATGGATTTAGCTGCAACAGAAGAAACGGAGCCTGTCAGGTCGCTTTTTTTCATGCTACCGTAGCCAACCACAATGACTTCGTCTAGCATTGCATTGTCAGGTTCCATTTTGATATTCAGGTTTTTGGTACCTTTTATTTTAATCTCCTGATTCTTATAACCAATATAGCTGATAATTAATGTTGCATTATTATTGGCTTTAATAGAGAATTTTCCATCAAAATCTGTAACTACCCCTTTTTGAGAGTTTTTCACTTGAACTGTTGCTCCGATTAGCGGAGTATCCGTTTCGTCGATAACCACACCGTTTACAGTGATTTCCTGACCAAACGCAGTGATTGCAATCAAGAGAGCTAAGAGGGTAAGATACCCTCTTTTGCTCAATGTATTAAAGTTTATATTGTACATATTTATATTAGATTTAAATTAGAAACTTTCATCAAACCAAATAATTAATGGAGATGCCAGACTTTCACTGTTAGCCCCTGCGCTAGGTGCTAAATTATCTTTATTACCATCAATAACGAAAGACATTCTTCCTAAGAATACACCGTTTGCATATACTCCTTCTGAATCTTTCCATTTACCAGGATTAATCTCTACGGAATAATCGGAATTATTAACATAGCATAAAGGAGTACTGAGCCTATTAGCATTATCGTAGTAAGAAACAGGTCCTCTTGCCGCATAGTTAGTTGATGAAGCACCGATAGTTTTATAATAATTTTCCCATAGATTACGCATGAGGCTTCCACTTGCATTTGCATTGCCATCTTTATGATTATTAGTGAGACTATAAAATTCTAAGTCTCTACGATAATCCATAAGGAATTTTGTGTTGTCAGTAACCGGTGATCCATCTAATGTTATTGTTGGTGCAGCTATTGTTCCGCCTTTGGCAGGGTTTATTTTTACCGCAAATGGAGTATATTCAATTAAAACTGAATGATCGGTATTTACAACCTTTTGGGCATTATTAAAACGTAAGAAAACGGGAACCGTCTTAGAAACAGCTTCTTCACCTTCACCAACAGTAGCAGTAACAAATAGTACTCCACAGCCATGTTTACTGTTCCATGTTGCACTTTCAAATGAGATTTCACCATTTTGAGAGATAGTGGCATTTCCTCCTACAGTATTTTTTTTGACTACAATACTCCATTTCACAGGGCGATCTTCTGGTATGTCTGTTTTTGCTACTAATTTAGAAGCTATGAAAGTCGCTTTTTTATCATAATCAAATTGATCTGCATAATTCTCTTCAGGAGTAAGTCCTAAATTGTTTCCATAGCGTATGAATGTAAAACTATTAGGATTTTTGGTAATATTCAATGTAAAGGTCGCCGTTTGCTCACTCTTGTTGTTCTTGGCTTTTACTGTAATAGTGTATGTAGCTACCTCTATTGAATTACCCTTCTTAGCCGAAATAGCACCAGTTACCGGATCTATATTCAGTTTATCGGTCAATCGGGAGTCTAAATCAACGAATGAGTATGTAAGTTCGTCTCCATCCACATCTTCCGGAGTGAATTCAAATGCTACACCTTGTACCTTTTCTTGATTAGCATATTGAAGCTTGGTGATAGGATTGATAAATGCCACTATATTAATAACAAAAGGAGTTTCATCAAAATCTTTGCTACCGTATTGATTAGTTGCTGTAACGACTACACTATAACTATTGTCGATCTCCAGTCCATTGTTACCGGCAAGTGTAATAACACCGGTTTGTTCATCTATAGTGATGGCAGATGTTTCAGGTGAAATAGATTTAATCTTATATGTCAGTCCATCTGTTGATCCTTTAAGAATGGGTACGCTAGATGTAAATGCTTCATCTTTTTCCACTTTCACAGAACTGGGATTATATGTTAACGTGAGAGGACTGGAAATGATCTTGAATGTAACTGCATTCTCATAAATACCAGCTCCTGCTTCTGTTGTTAACTTCAGATTCAATACGTATTTACCTGGGAGTATTTCTCCTTCGTACTTGTCATTAACCGTGATTTTTCCGGTTTTGGAAATAGCAAAGTATTCTTTTCCTTCTTCTTGAATGATTTCATACTTGCTAATGTGTACATGAGTTCCTTCTTCTGTCTTTACCTGAGCACTGGCTGATTCTTTATAAATGTCTGCAAAATCAACTGTAACTTCACTAGGATCTACCGATATACCATCTGGAACCGGTGCCAGCATATTTACTGTTATTACATCCTTGAATTCATAATACTTGCCGTTAGATATACAAGATATGCTAATGCAGTAAGTACCAACAGGCAAATTATCCGTATCAGTTAGCTTTATGGCTCCTGTGCTTGGATCTGAAATCTGAAAGCTACTCGTTTCATATACTTCTCCATTGAGGGTAACACGAGTAATAGCAAAATCTGAGGGAGTACCTCCGATGTAAGTAGGCCCGGACATATTAAAATTCATAGAGGGACCTATGTCAGTAACGCCGGCATAGTAGATCGCAAACTTCGTAGAGTCCGTAGTCTCAGGATCTGTACAAGAGATGCCTGTGATACATAACCCTATTGTCATTAAGATTGCAAAGAATCTTGAAGTCAGGTTTTGTAAATTAGATTTCATTGTTCTTAGATATATTAATTAAATTATAATGTATAGGATAACTCATACTTTTGTCCATTGATAGTAACTTCAACTGCGGCACCATTTTCATGGAATGTACCTGCGCTTGTTTCTGTATTATCTATGAATTTGGCATCGATATTTATCTTTTCAAAATCAGCTTCTGTTTTGAATGGATAAATCACAGTGATGAAACGTGCCGCGCCATTTTCAGGTTTTGTGATATTTACCCGATAAAATCTGCGTTGGGTCTTTTCTTCTATTTTATTCGAAGTATAGGCGGTGCTATTGGTAGCACTGTAACCTTTCTTAGTTTCAACAAATGTTCTGAATAGCATATTGTTGTTATCTGTAAATAAGGTATGAGCTCCATATTGGTAGTTTGCACTTTCATCGTCAATCGCTACGTCTTTGGTGTCCGGGCATAAATTAAAGCTCAAATTCACAGAAGGAGTGGAACCTTCTCCATAACCTTCATCTACAAGAACAAAGAAGGTGTTGTCTACAAAGAACACAGCACGGCGATGTGTTAAATCACTATAAGATTTATTTTCTGTAACAAGAATATTAGTTCCTTTTTTAGTTTCTTGTTTCAGAAATTTTCCACTCATATAACCTTTTGCTATATCCTTTTCTTCTCTTGTCATTGTATTATGCATCTTTGTTGCTGCAAATGCTGCACGATCGGCATTGCTGGAAGATGTTCCTCCGTATGTGTATACCCCTGCATCCGGGCAGAAATTCCGACCGTTCCGGTAAAGCCCGAATGTTCCATTATCAGCTTGGCAATGCCATTTGTTTTCCGGATTATTGTTATTCTTCAGAATCATCATGGTTGCGCTGCTTTCCCATCCGCTACGTAGCATATAATATCCCGAAGCATCATAGATTTGGACCAGTTCTGTAGGTTTCGTCCCTTGTTTTCCTTCAGTTGCCATCCATTGTATTTCTTTATCATCAGGAAACATTTCCATATATTTTTTGAAGTTTTTCAGTAATACGTTTTTAGTCCATGAAACAGAACGCGTGTCGTTGAAATTATCTATAGTGTAGTTGGGATAAATAATATCCACTACGAAACGGGCGGCTTTCTTAAGCAGTTCTGTATAATTGGAAGGAAACAAACTAAGTTTGTTATTCAATTGGGCCAGTTTATAAATACTATATAAGTCATTAACAACTCCTATATGATAACTGGGATCTAATTCTACCTGTACTCCATCTGCAAGAAATTGTGCTGTTACTTGCTCGCTGATTTTTAATGAACCTTCATTCAACCATTCTGTGGCGTTCTTGAATTCTGGCATTAACATTCCTGCAGTTGTAACAGCTTGTACTTGAGTTACGTAGATATTACTTCCATCCGTGAAATAATTCTTGCGAATACATTCCACTTCATCTGCCAATGCAGTTAGGAAAGTAGAAAGCCATTCGGGAGTAAAATTCGTTGATTGGATGAAATGAGGCATAATATTAATCTGGTCCAATACCCTTTCAGCAGGTTGAAGCCCATACCACTGCACGGCATCTTTATCTACGGTACCTTCGGGGCAGGGGAATGTATTTAACCAATCATTATATACTGTTATCCAAGAAGAAATGTAATTCTCATTCTGATTGACTCTGTATGCTTTGGCTTGGGGAAGCATCCATTGGTGACGATGGATTTGTGATTTAAATTCCTGATCTGTCATTCCACTAGGGATATAACTCCAGTCTATTTTTCCATCTTTTTTAAATGAATAATAAACCTCATTTCCATTAGCATCTACTGACTCTTTGAAATTGCGCACATAAAAACGACTATCCAATGCTTGATCTGCTATATTTTGCTCAAAAGCTGTTATTGATGGATTAATCAGATTTATATTGGGATTGTTGATATCGGATCTGTTCCGATAATATTTTAATAATTCATATGCAGCATAGTAATATTCGTTTGCTTCATAATATGATTTTACTTTTTCCAATCCTGGATAATCAAGGTTGATTACTTCAAAAAGCCTTGCGTTAAGTACATCATTCGGTTTATTATTAGGAAGTGACTCAATGTTTCCTCCTTCTTCTGCCCCCAGAATATTTTCATCATCTGTGCATCCTGTAAATGAAAGCAGAGCGAATAAACAAATAAAAAAGATGTTCTTCATACTTTATTAGGTTTTAATTATTAAAAGTTTTATTTTACTGTTTGCAAATATAGCTTGATTATTTATTGCAAGCGATTCGTCTTGTTTAAGCTTTGTTCAAAAATGATTTTTTGATATTAATCTTGTTGAATCATATATTATTTTTGTCTAATAATGGGGATTTAACTCTATGATATAGACTATTAGATATCATAATGCCATCCTTTTCAGACATAGTTTAATGCTGTATTTTGGATAATTTTAGGTGTTAGATTGGACTATTTTCAGCCCAAAGCAATTTTTGGATGATTTCATAATTGGGGAAATAACAAAATTTTGTGGCACTCCTTGTGGGTAAATTAAGACTTCTTCTCCTTTCTTTAAATCGATTTGATATGTGTTATCGGATGAGCTCACAGTAAAGGTCCGTTCTCCCTTGAAAATAGGATTAGGCATATCTGTTGTTATTATGCAAGGTTCACCTGCTAAACTTTTTATATGAATAAACTGCGTCTTCCCATCTTTCCGGCTGGCAGATACCTTAAAAGCTCCTTCTGTACGTAAGCCACAGTATGCAACATCCTGCCATGTATCAGGAACTGCTGGGAAAATACGAATCTTGCCACCCCAACTTTGTAAAAGCATATCATGGATACACTGCGCACCGGACAGAGGTGTTTCGATAACGGGACCGCTTTCTTTATACATCGTGGTAGGGCTAAGGTATTTACCAAATAGTTTATTTAGATATGTAAGTGCATCGTTTCCTTTACCGATAGCAGAGGATATGGAGGATGCGCCTGTACATGAATAACCGAGCAGGGCTTTAGGTTTACTTTGCCAGAAAGCTAATGATTTCTCTATAGTTTCGATGTCGTTCGGTTGTTCTTTATTGATAAGGTATAGAGGGTAGATAGCAAGCAAATGGGAGTAGTGTCTATGAGAAAAGGCATACGGCATATCTTTTCCGATAAGTAACCCATTCTCATCCATAGGATATGGAGTGAGGTTAAGGAGAACATTTTTCCATGTATCAATTAGCGGATCCTGGATCTTTAATCTATGTGCCGATTCTACTAATGTCTGGCATCCCCAGCGGAGTAATGCAAGATCAAAATTGCAGTCTTCAACGACGTCATATTCGGGTGAGTAAGTTGTAGGAAGATGCAATTTTCCGTCGCTTCCTTGTTTTAAGAAATGCAGATAATAGTTGATTGACTCTTTTAGTAGTGGAAATAATTTGTGTCTTAATACGTCGTCGTCCATCTTGTGGCGATAAATGAGCCAGAGATTATGACAAGCCCAAGGAAGTAATCCTACTTGTGCTTTGCCTTTTCCCGGAATTCCAACTTCACTTGTCATACATTCAAGATTGGAGGCAACTCCGATACCTAATGAGTTATGGCGATACGGAGCAGGGATGTTAAGACGTAATTGATCCACATGATTATAAAGAGCATTTTCCAGTGAAGCTGCCAAGTCCAGATGATCAGAGGCGTTCAGAGCCCAATATGTGAGTTGCACATTCAGATTCCACCAGGCATTTGGCCACGGTGTTTCTGTAAGCCATGGACCTGTATTATCTATTAAAGCACGGTCACCACGAGTAGCAGAAGCCAGTTTATACATTTGAATCCAGTAGAAATTTTCTTTTTGTGCCTCAGGCAGTGTAATGAAGCTGGATGGATAGTAGGCATTCCACCATTTCCGATGCGTGCATTGCAGTGAATCATATCCTTTATGTATGGCATTCTGAATTTCTGTTTTGCATATTTCACTGGAATTGTTTTGAGGATATGTATGGGTAAGGTTTATCCATAGAGTCCGTTCTTTTTTAGATTGTTGAGTCTCTTGCCAGCCTACTGTTGTCTGACCTCCTGCTAATAACTTCTGAACGGATAAACTAATATTTCCATTTCGACTGATTGTTGGTGCAGGGTTGAGCTCATAATCTTGAGGTATTTTATTAGTTTGTCCTCGTCTCTTAAAAATGAGATAACGCGGGCTATTAGCTTCGGCAGCTATCCATTCCCATTTAAAATCATTTTCATCTCCTTCGGTAGTTGCTTTCACTACGATAATCATGTCATCAGCATGAACAATCGTCTTTAAATGAATGACTCCTTTGGTCGTTGTTATATCTGTTGATGCTTCGGCATTCCAAAGATCAAGGCGCATTTGCCCACTGATAATTTCTCCTTTAGGGCGTAATGCGAAATGTCCGGTGAGCAGCCTGGGGATTCCAAAAATGTCTCTTTTGGCACGGTGGTCGTGTACATCACAGTTCCCTGTTTCTAAGCGTATGTAGTTTTCCCCGGGTTCTTTATAGATCATTAATCCTAGTTTCCCATTACCTAAAAAGGCTGAATCATACCAATATTCAGGCAACTTTTCCCATATCATATCTTGTTGACTCATAAATTGGGGCCAGTCAATATCTTGTTTTATAATTGTCGGGTGGGCATTCACAAAAAGAATGCTGGTCAATGATAAAAGTAGGTAGGAGTACAATTTGTTTAAAGAATTCATAGTATACTTTTTTTGTTTTTTAGTTAATGATGATCTCTCTGCAAATATATGGAGTATGACAATTTTACAACTATTGGTATTGTTGAATAGTCTTTCATTTTTGTCTAATGTTTTTGTTTGTATGGGATAAAGAAGGTCTTTCTTCTTTACGGGTTGAAGATTTTCGGGAATTAGCTTTCAGTATTCGTTATATAGAATATTACTCCTTTTAGGTACAATAATGATCTTATTGGCTACTTTTAAATAATAACTTCCCTATTGATATTTATTTCATTGTCTAATGAGTTTTCGTTTGACAGTTGTTGAATGATAGTTTAACAACTGTCAAGCTTTCGTTTAACAGATGTCAAACGAAAGCTCGCTTGGTAATGAGATAAATAATGCTAATAAGAGAATAAATTGAAAGCTGCATAGTAATGTGTTATTGTTAGTGATAGCATTTTATGTTCTTTTTCGAACCGAAATGAACATAAATCTCAAACCAACAGATTCATATTGGATATTTACTGATTTATCCTTTTATTTTCTTAATATACTCCGTAGGCAAACATCCGAAATACTTCTTGAAACTCGTAGCAAAATAAGACGGCGTATTGAAACCTACCATTGTGCTGACCTCTGCTATTGTATAGCGGCCATCCTTCAGTAATTTTGCTGCTTCATTGAAACGAATCTTGCGTATAAAGTCAATAGTCGATTCGCCTGTGATGGCTTTCAATTTAAGATGCAGATTAGAACGACTCATATTCATTTCTCTGGCAAATTCGTCAGTAGAGAATTCAATATTATCCATATTCTTTTCTACAATCGCTACGGCACGTTTTAGTAAAGCTTCATCCATGGCGTTAAACGTAATCTTTTCCGGTTCCACTTCCAGGGATTTGGAATACCGTTCAAGCATACGCCTACGGGTACGCATCATATTCTGTATCTTCGTAGTCAGGATAGCAAGTGAGAATGGTTTCGGGATATAATCATCCGCACCCATTTGCAGACCTTCCATCTGGTCTTTGACTTCGCTTTTAGCAGACAGGATAATCACGGGAATATGACAGGTACGGATATTTTGCTTCACATTCTTGCATAATTTGATACCATCCATCACAGGCATCATGACATCAGTTACAATGATGTCAACTTCATTGTCTTTCAGTTTTTCCAAAGCTTCTTCACCATTTCCGGCTTCCAGCGTATTGAAGAGTTCGGCAAGTCCGCTGCTAAGATAATGGCGGATTTCATTATTGTCTTCTACAATAAGAATAGTGCCACGCTTTTTGTCACCGCCTTCGATCGTTTCGTTTTCGACCTTTTCCGTATCAATGAAATACATTTCTTTCGAGTTGGTGGAATATACCTGTCCTTCCTCATTCAGAGTGTCATTAGAAGCTAGTTCGGAGGGTTTGTAGGTATTTATGTCTTGTGGCAGATAAACAGAGAAAGTACTGCCTTTACCCTCTTCACTATCCAGTTCGATACGACCATGGTGCAATTCTACCAGGCGTTGTACCAGTGAGAGACCGATACCACTTCCTACGTGCTCACTCTCTATCTGATAAAAACGTTCGAATATTTTTCCCTGTTTGTTGATGGGAATACCAATACCGGTATCACTAACTTGCAGTACCAACCAATTATTTTCCTCTTTCAATGTCACAGTAATGCTTTGACCGCTTTCCGTATATTTGAAAGCATTTGAAAGTAGGTTATTAACAATCAGTTCCAGATAATTAGGATCAAAAAGTTCCTCTTTATCTTCCAATTCGGAGTGGAGAGTATAGGTAATCTTTTTGTGGCGTGCCAGTTTATCATAAAACAAGAAATTATCTTGTATTAGTTGATGCGCATTCTCTCTCTTTGCTTTCAGCTCGAAAACTCCCAATTCGGCGCGGCGATAATCCATCAATTGATTGACAAGATGTAGCAGGCGATTAGCGTTGCGTTGGATATATTCCAGCTGATTACGAGTCCAGCGGTCACTGATCTTATTGATTATTTCTTGTAGAGGAGCTAAGATAAGGGTCAACGGCGTGCGAAGCTCATGGGAAATATTGATGAAGAAACGCATCTTCATCTGGTTGATTTCTTCTTGATGTTCCTTGTCCCTACGTTCAATCTCCAGCTCTGCTTCCATGCTTTTACGCATCCAGAAGAAGCGGAAGACGAAAGTGATAAAGCCGATAAAAATAGCGAGGAAAAGCACGATTGCCCACCAGGTCTTGTACCATATAGGGAGAACAACGATTTCCAACATCGTAGGAACGGTATTCCATTTCCCGTCACTATTAGCAGCTTTTACCAGAAAATGATAAGTACCTTGTGGCAAGTTGGAATAGGAGACAGTACGTTTGTCTGTCAGATAATACCACTCTTTATCATATCCTTCCAATTTATAAGCGAAAGTATTGTGTTGACCTGAAATATAGTTGGATACCACAAATTCAAGCGTAAAAGCCGTTTGCCATGATTTTAGCGTGATACTTTCTGTTTCATTGATATTCTTAGTCAAGATACCGGTTTCATCATCCGGACGGACTGTTTTGTTAAACAGTTGAAGTTTAGTAATGACTACCGGAGGAGTGTAAGGGTTGTCCAGTAGGAGTTCCGGGCGGAAAGTTGTGATACCATTGATACCCCCGAAGTACATTTGCCCGTTAGAGGTGCGGCAGAATGAAGAAGTATTAAACTGATTACTTTGCAACCCGTCGGATTCCGTAAAATTGCGGAACTTCTCTGTCTCCGGATTGAAACAGGAGATACCACGGTTGGTGCTTACCCAGAGACGCCCAAAGGTATCTTCCAGAATACCGTAAACCACATTATTGGGTAAACCGTTAGCAGTCGTATATCGTTTGATTTTCTTCTCTTTTTCATTAAAACAGTAGAAACCTTCACGCGTACCTACCCAAATGATGCCATTGGCAGCTTCATAAATGCAATTGGTAAACATCTTTGTTACAGATGATTCCGGAAGGATAGGGGCTTTTTCTATTTCGATCCCTTCCTGCTGAAAGACTGATATACCTTCTTCACCACCAATCCAAAGACGTTTACGAGAATCTCTGAACAGGATTGTGATTCGTTGTGAAGTAAATGGCGTACCGTCTTTTTCTTTATCTATGGTGGTGAAGCTCCGTTTCTCCGGATTAAAACTAACCAGTGCACTTAAAGTTCCTAATAAGATACTACCCTCCTTGTCAGGAAGAATGGCATACACATTTTCATTGACCAACTGGCTATTCAGCTGATTGAAACTTTCCATTTGTCCACTGTTGCGGTGGAGAACAGTCAGACCACCGGCATGTGTTCCTATATATACAAGTGATTTTTGTTCGTCTACATATACGGCTTTGATATTGTTGGAACCAATACCGATTTCCCGTTCGTTTTCCTGTAAGATATAGTGCGTAAACTGTTGTGTCTTGGGATTATATAGATTCAATCCCCCATCATTCGTTCCTATCCATAAGTTCTTATCCTTATCTTCGGTAATGCAACTGACTACGTTGTCACTTAAAGAATTCTTATATGGAATACGCTGAATATTCTTGAATCTGTTGCGGATCGGATGATAATAGTTTAGTCCTCCGAAATAGGTTCCAAGCCACATTCCACCCTGCGAATCCATAAAGATACTGCGGACCGAACGCTGTGACAGACTGCCGCTTTCTACCGGACTGCTGCTGTAAGAAACGAAAGAATCGTTTCCTTCATGATAAATGTTCAGATCATTGAATGTTCCTATCCATAGGCGATTTTGCGAATCCAATGCCAGAGAACGGATATAATTGGAACTGATACTTTTAGGATTGGAAGAAGAATGATGATAGGTCTTGACTTCTTGTGTTTTCGGGTTAAATAGAAGTAGACCGGCTCCTTCGGTAGCTATCCAGATGCGGGTAGGAGATTGTTGCAAAATGGCTTGAATCTGCTTAGTGCCTGTTATCGGAGTAATTCTTTCCAGTTTCTTTTGAGGAATGGAGTAGCTGTAAAGCCCGTCAACCGGGGTGCCGATATAGATAATATCGCCTTGCCTGTAAAGAGCAGAAGCCACTATCTTATGCATAGCCGTACTAAAAGAATCATCAACGAATCGTGATTCTTTAATATCGAACATAGTCAGACCTTCCTGTGTACTTATGAGCAGTTGTTCCGGTGAGATCTCCGCAATTCCGTTGATTTGCAGCTTCTTTCCCTTCTTTTCGTAGAAGAAATTTCTGAATTTATCCTTCTCTTCATCATAATATGACAAACCATCCCGCGTGCCGATCCAAACCCGTCCCTGACTGTCAGCCTTTACGATTCGCGAAATGTCATTAGCGATGCTGTTCGGATCATCTTCATTATGCTGATAAACTGTAAATGAATACCCATCGTACTTGTTTACTCCGTCATAAGTTGCGAACCACATATTGCCTCGTTGGTCCTGATCGATAGAGAATACAGTACTTTGTGACAATCCTTCATTAATAGAGATATAGGAGAAGTTGATTTGCTCCGGAATATCAGAAAAAGCATAATTAACCCCTGCGCATAGAAAAAGTAGACAGATTGCTATTTTGTTAAGGCTGCTCATTATTAGTTCATAAGATTAATAATGGCATCAAAGATAGTGAAATCTTTGATATACCCCATGAATTGGCTGGAAAACTATACAATCTTTCCGCCCCGCGTCAAATGTCTTTTTTCATAATGAGGTGATTCTCATTGTCGATACGTTGGTAAGATATTTCGTTCATGATGCTTCGTATGAGGAATATTCCCAGCCCTCCGATTGGGTGTTCCTCCAAAGAGAGTGTAACATCTACCTCATCTACTTGTGTCGGATCAAAAGAGGCTCCTTTGTCCGTTAATAGGAAAACAAGTTGTTTTTCGCTGTAAGTTACTCTTAATAGGATGGTGTGCTGCTCTTGAGTTGGATAGGCGTACATAATTATATTGGCTACGGCCTCTTCCAATGCCAGATTGATATTCATTGTCGTTTCCAATGACAAAGAAAGTTCTTCTCCCAGTTCTTCAATGAAACTGGCTAAAACTGAAATTTCATTTAAATCGTTTGAGATCTTTATTTCTCTTTCCATAATGATATGTGCTTAATTGTTTGTTGTCCGGGTTCATATTGAATAAGTAAAATAGTCAAGTCATCGCTGGCTTCGGCTTCTTTGACATGATCTGCTACAGAGTCCTCTATACCATTAACAGTGGTGCGTACATCAGACGTGTTATTATCAGACAATGTCTTCAATAACTTTTCGTCTCCATATAGCTCTTTCTCTGTATTTTCAGCTTCTGTCACTCCATCGGTGTAAAGGAACAGTTTACTTCCTTTTTCCAATGTCGTTTCATCTTCGGTATAGGCAAATTCTTCAATGACACCAACAAATATCTGGGTCTTGAATTCAAGGAAAGAAACCTGTCCGTCCGGACGAATCAGTATGGGAGGATTATGTCCGGCATTACACAGTTTCAGTTTCCCCGTTTCCAAATCGAGGATTCCGACAATAAGCGTGACAAACATGTTGGATTCGTTATTATCAGAAATCGAATTGTTCATGTCCGTCACAATCTTGGCCGGTGAAAGCACCTGCTGAGATAAAGTACGGAACAGACTGCGGGTGATTGCCATAAACAGAGAAGCGGGTACGCCTTTTCCTGATACATCCCCGATTAGGAAGTAGAGGCGGTTGCCATCCATATAGAAGTCATAAAGATCTCCGCCTACTTCTTTCGCAGGGTGAAGTATGGCATGCAAATCTACATCACTACGTTCGGGGTAGGGAGGGAATATCTTGGGAAGCATTCCCATTTGTATTTCCCTAGCTATAGAAAGCTCGCTTTCAATCCGTTCTTTGCTGGCAGTCGTGTCTTTTAGTTCAACTACGTAAGTAGATAAAGAGTGCTGCATGAAGATAAGCGAATCGTATAGATCTCTGATTTCATCGTTGGAATGCACTTCTGGTATGATAACATCAAATCGTCCGGTCGCAATTTCGCGGGCTGACTCGGAGAATTTCTCCAGTGGGCGGACAAGGCGTCGGATGATGCTGTACACAATCAGGAATAGGGCTATCATCCCCACTATAAAAGTGTAGATGATTGTTCGGGATGTACTGTCTAGTTCCTGAAGAATAATCTGGCTTGGACAAACGGTGCATACTGACCATCCAATCTGGGGAATAGTTGTGTAAAATGCATACGAATCTACTCCTTTGTTATCGAAACGCATGGTTCCGGTGTGTCCTGCCAGCATTTCATGTCCGATCTGTTCCTGTGCAAGATTCTCTTTGGCAAAGGCTTCAGAGAATATCGTTTCGTTCATGATCTTATTTCTATCCATGTGAGTCAGGAAACTTCCGTTGCGACTGATTAAATAGGTGTAACTGGAAGGATATGGCTTCAGCAAGCTGATTGTATCAGTGAATTGTGTCAGTGATATATTGGCTGTAAAGACTGCGACTAATTTTCCATCACTGTCAAACAGCGGTTTGGCATAAGTACTCATGATGAAATTTCCCCCTCCGTCATCATAATAAGGTTCGCTCCAGTAAGGTTGTTTAAGCAGTTGGGGGATGAGATACCAGTCCATGCATGGATAGTCATAATTCTGGCTACCCAATACCTGGTAAGTGATCTCGCCATTTATTTCATCTTTGAAAGAAGCATAAGGCATAAAATATTTCCCTTTTTCTTTGTAATAATCGGGGACGAAAGCGATGCCGCTTCCTACAATGAACTGATTGTTTCTAACAACAGATTCAATAATATTATGTAAAGAATCCGGGTGATCTATGTTTTTTTCCAATATCCAAACGGACTGCTCTATGGTAGTCTCTACTGACAATAGCTGACCGCTGATTTCAGTTGCAATGTTACTTAATAGTCCATGAGTGCGTTCAATGGCAAAATCCGTTACTTATAATAATAAAATAACGCCATAATAGTAGCAAAGATAATCAACGTAAAGGAAAGTACGTAGATACTTAGCCGGGTTGCAAAGGAACGGGAAAAAGTGTGTTTCATGAATGAATGTGATTATTTTACGAAATTTTCATAACGAATGTTGCTGGTGTTTTTGATTTGATCTGGCAACAAAATACTAGTTGCCAGATCAAATACTTCTCGGCTTAGCCGATAGGGACGTTGCCCGCTCTTCCTGTTTGTTTGTAGCCGTAAGATCTCATCCAACATTTTACGCTGGTGATATCTGTTGGTTCCTATGTTGTGTTGATGCACTTGTTCCATTATGATATCCAATGTTTGTTCGCGGTGTTCGTTTGCCCATTCCCAGCCACGTATGCTGGCACGGGCCAATTTCTGTACAGCTTGGGGATATTTCTGATAGAATTCTCTGCTAACATAAAGTCCGTCCTCTGGCAAGTTATATCCATAATCTGCGAAATGCATGATATGAATAGAATCAGTCTTTACACCGGCTTCAATTAGTTGTAGAAACTCATTGTAACTTCCTACGAGACAAATATCTACAGCTTTCGATAGGAAAATATTGACTCCTCCATTAAAACGTATCCATTCCACCTGAAGTTGATATTTGTTGGCTATTTGATCCAGTAGTTCTTGACTAAGATGATTCCATACCCCTATTTTCTTATGTTGCAAAGATGAAATACCCTTGAGTGGCGAACGACTGACAAGCATTAGACTGTTTTCCTGTGAAGTTTGCAAGATATTGACTACCTGTGCACCTGCAAAATATTCAGTCAGGGCATACGATAGGTTCATAACTACCGCTTGCGAATACCCTTTCTGCAGAAAAGAAAAAGAGCTTGCCGAAAGCGAAGGATGTACCACATGTACGTCAAGTCCCTCTTCCTTGTAGAATCCCAGTTTGTCGGCTACGTAATAGCCTGCAAATTGTGCTTGTGCCGTCCATTTGGGTGTGAGATTAATGGATTGTGCATTCACCGGTTCTGTCAGAAAGAACAGAGATAGCAAGATACTGCAAATAATAGATGCTTTTCTCATTATCAATGGAATTAACGAATGATAAAAAGGCCGGAACAGCCTGTCATATCGAATATTTTCCGTATTTCCGCACGCATAGCTTCTAATACAAGTTGTCCGTTGTGTTGCTTTACACTTTTCTGGAGGGTTATCAGGCTTCTTAAACCGGAACTGCTGATATATAGTAATCCTTCGCAGTTGATTATTATATTAGGATTCTGAACGTTTAATAAAGGTTGGATGAGAGCATTGAATTCGTTGGTATTGGCAGTGTCCAATCGTCCTTCAACAGTGAGTATGATTACTTCCTCTATTTTACATAAATTCGTTTTAAGAGTTGCTTCCGGTTTGAAATCCATTTCTATATTTTTGGTCAGGATTAGTTCGTTTTGGTTGTCCGTCGAATGATATTCTACTTTATCCATTGTTCGGCGAATCAGGAAGAGTCCCAGACCTTGTGTCAGTTGCTGTTCCAGGGATAGAGCATTTTCTGATGCTTCATTTTCAGATTTTGTGGGATCGAATGAAATACCATCGTCAATAATCTGGGCAATCAGTAGGCCGGGGGCCACAGAAGTTCTCAATGTAATTTCACCTTTTTGATTTTGAGGATAACCGTGATGGATAATATTGCTTATTGCTTCTTCAATAGCCAGATTGAGACTCATTGTTATGCCGGAAGGTAAATGTAATGACATGCCTAATTCTTCGATGAATTGGGCAATTATTGCAATTTCCTCTACCTGATTTTCGATAGTGATTTCCTTTTCCATATTCTTTAAGTAGCGCGTCATATTATAATTTATTCTTGTTTGGGGTGAATGCTGCCACAAAAGTATTAGTAAAGGTGAAAAGTCTGAAATATATTACTCCCAAATGGTTCCCATTTTAGCAAATCTCCCTATATTGGGACGCTTTTTACGAGTGGGATGCTCCCGTTCTTTTCGCGAAAAGACTACTTTTGTCGCTCAAAACAAAAAAAACATGGTAAACGTAATTGTTCTCTGCATTGAATTGTTGTTGGATATTGTGGGCTTGGTATTGGGAATACTTGTTTATTCACGTTCTTCAGATAATAATGGACTGACAAAAGCATGGGGAGTATTGGCTATCACTCTGTCCCTTCTTCTTTTGTGTGATAATCTGGAATGGATGTGGATTTTCAGTAGAGGAGGTGAGGAGACGATTCCGCGTTTTACTGAAGTTCCGATGAATCATCTTTCGATATGGCATATTGTACGGGTGATTGTCTTTTTTCAGTTCTTTTCTATTTTTCCTATAGCTTCATTGAAGCCGGGATGGATGACTTTTTCAAGAGTCGTCAGTTTATGTATCCCTATTTTGCTGATTACATGTATAGCTTGTTGCTATGAGTTTTTCAACGGTCACTATACTACTCTAAAATCTTTTGCTTCCATTCGGGAGAATATTGGTGAACGGGATGTACGGGTAAGGCTGATGCTGTTTATAATCAGTGTAATTACTCCTTCCGTAAATTTCCTCTTTCCATATATGAGACGATGGATTCCCGTCCGGCGTAAACAGAGCCAGGCAATGTCTATTTATATGATGTGTTTTGCTATCATCATGTCCGGCTATATTTGGTTGATGCTGGGCACTAGTGGATTATGTTTTAACGTGTTCGGCTATATTGTAATCCTTCCCGTCCTTTTTTTAAATATACTATATTTGCGTAATGAGAATCCACTTTTTTTACCTCCCCAGCCTGTAGAAGAGCTGGAGATGGAAGAAATAGAAGCCATCCGGGAAATTGCGGTTTCGCCTGTCGTTTTTGAACTATCCAACCAGATGCAAAGTCTCATGAAACATAGTAAACCATTAGCCAATGTATTGAAACGAAGGGAAAATAAAAACAAATAAAATCTATATAAATATTGATTATCAATGTATTATTAAGTAATGATGATTTCTGTTGTATTCCTTAAAAATCTCTATTATTCGACATTTTTGTTACCTAAAACGATACTTATATCCGGATTATTTGTTATCTTTGTATATGGATATAAATCGCTGATATACAATGGGAAGAAAAAAGAAATCATTAATAGAGAAATCTCCGTTCAAGTTACGTCACCGCAAACTGGCGGACGGACGTTTATCCCTGTTTCTTGACCGTAGCGTAGACGGCGGGCATGAGTACGAGTTTCTGCAACTCTACCTCCTGCCGGAAACATCCGCCAAAGCAAAGCGGCAAAACGCGCAGACACTCCGCAAGGCGGAAGATATCCAGCGAGAACGGACAGAAGCCCTGCTCAATGCGAAGGTGGAAACAGTACCGGAAAGCAAATCTTCCGATATGCTGCTGTCCGACTGGATGGCCATTGTCCGCAAGAACCACGAACACCGGGGAGCACGCGACCTGAACGGAATTGACAACGCCCGCAAGAACCTGCTGAAATTCCGTGCAGATGTCAGGCTCCGTGATGTGGACAGACAGTTCTACCTTGATTATATCGACTGGCTTCGCTCTTCCTGCAAGACCGCATGGGGAAAACAGGTTACTCCCAAGACGGCTCATTCCTATTATACCACTTTGCGTACCGCTTTGAACGAGGCTGTGCGTGAGAGACTGATTGAATCAAATCCTTGGTACAAACTGGAGATGACCGAGAAAATCAAAGTTCCCGAAAGCAAACGGGATTTTCTGACCATCGAGGAGATAAAGAAAATGATAGCCACGCCATTCTTTAACGAGCAGGTACGGCAGGCATACCTGTTTTCCTGTTTTTGTGGACTTCGTATCAGTGACATACGGAAATTGCGCTGGCGTGACATCTCCACATCAGGCGGGCAATGGCTCGTGTCTGTAGTTATGACAAAGACCACGAATCCCGTTTATATCCCCCTTTCGTCCCAAGCGGTAAAATGGTTGCCGGAACGTAATGGCTGCACACCGGATGGCCTTGTCTTTGGAGGGCTGCCCAATACAAGCAACCTTTGTGTCAGTCTCAAGAACTGGGCTGATAAGGCAGGCGTAAAGAAGAACGTGACATTTCACACGGCACGTCATTCATGCGCGGTGCTGCTGCTGACGCTCGGAGCGGACATCTATACCGTTTCCAAAATCCTCGGCCACCGTTCCGTGCGTGCCACACAGGTTTATGCGAAAATAGTAGACAAGAAAAAGGACGATGCAATCGCCTTGGTTGACGACGCATTCTAAATACATTATTATATATGGCAACAACAAGGAAATCAACCAGACTCAAGGAACCGGTAAAGGTGCGCACGAAGAAGCTCGCCGACGGTTCGGAATCCTATTATCTCGACATCTATGTTGACGGAAAACGCAGTTACGAGTTCTTGAAACTATACCTGTTGCCCGAAATCAATCCTATGGTCAAGGAGCAGAACCGTGCCACAAAAGCGGCGGTAGAAGCCATCAAATCAAAACGCATCATCGAACTGACCCACTCGAAGGCCGGACTGAAAAAGACATCCGTCCGTTCCAAAATGCTGCTGGACGACTGGATGGAAACCTATCTTGCCGAACAGGAACGAAAAGGCGCGAGAGGACTGAAACTGTTACGGACAGTCTGCCGGTTGCTTCCCCTTTACAAGAAAAAGGTGAGGATGAGAGAGATTGACAAGGACTGGTGTCTGGGTTTCATCGACTGGATTCAGCACACCTACAAGACCCGGTGGAACAAGCCGCTTTCACCCAAAAGCGCAGCGGACTACGTGGGCTATTTTTCCACGGCACTCAACGCCGCCGTCCGTGCCGAAGTTATCCCGGAGAACCCGATAATGACACTTGCAGCCACAGAACGTATCAAGGTGCCGGAATCCAAACGGGAATACCTGACCATTGACGAGATTAAAATTCTGATCGACACGGAATGCCCCCGTGAAGACGTGAAACGTGCCTACCTTTTCGCCTGTTACTGCGGTTTGAGGTTGAGCGATGTCTATGCCTTACGATGGAAAGATATTGTTCAGGACGGGGAACAATACCGGATGTCAACCGTGATGCAAAAAACTACCACACCGATTTACTTGCCTCTTTCCCGCCATGCCGTCCGTTGGCTGCCTGAAAGGAACGGTGCGGAAGACGGGCTGCATGTCTTTGCCGGACTCCCGGCAGAACCCAATATCAACAAGGTACTGGCCAAATGGATGGCAACGGCAGGAATCAATAAAAAAATCACCTATCACACGAGCCGCCACACGTTCGCCACGATGATGCTTACCCTCGGTGCGGACCTTTATACCACGAGCAAACTGCTCGGCCACGCCAACGTAAAGACCACACAGATATACGCGAAAATCGTTGACAGCAAGAAAGTTGAAGCGGTGAATCTGGTTGATAACGTATTTGGCTGACATCCTGCGTTGTACTCCATTACCACCGGTTCCAATCCTATTTGAATAATTGCCGAATTTTGACCTTCCCTGTCAGATTTCAATCCGAAGAGGTCAAAACTCGGCATATCTGTTTATCAGATACATAAACCTGAACTTATCTTCTTGATTGAGATAGATAATTTCAGATTTATGGACGCAGCTCATAAACCTCACAAAACCTTATATCTGAATTTACAGCGTAATATTTCGTAGATAATTTCAAATAAGTGGTTCTAAAATTTGCTTGGGCAATTCCAAATGCGTAATTTTGCATCAAAACATGAAAGTATGGATAAACTTATTGGCCGCGACAAAGAACACGCGGAACTGGAAAGATGCCTGAACTCGGACAGATCGGAGCTGGTCATAGTCTACGGCAGGCGGCGTATCGGAAAGACATTCCTGATTGAAGAATTTTTCGACCGGAAGTTTGATTTCAAATATGTCGGTGCGCATGGAATGACCACCCGCAGACAGTTGAACAACTTCCTGAATGTGCTCAACAGTTATTCGGAAAAAAAGTTCTCCCATTTAAGCAACTGGGATGAAGCCTTTTATGCCCTTGAAGAATACCTGTCGTCCCTGCCCGCTGACCGTAAACGGATTGTGTTCATAGATGAAATGCCTTGGATGGATTCGGGAAAATCCATATTCGTGTCGGCCCTTGAAAACTTCTGGAACGGCTGGGCCATGTCACAGCGGAACATCATGCTTATCGCCACGGGGTCCGCGACCTCATGGATGAAAGACAAGATTGTCGCCAACAAGGGAGGCCTCCATGCCAGAGTGACGTGTAACCTGCATCTGTCCCCGTTTACCCTGAATGAGACGGAGCGGTATTTCGCTACCAGAGGCATCGAATGGGACCGTTACCAGCTTACCCAGACATACATGGTGCTTGGCGGTGTTCCGTTTTATTACAGCCTTCTTGACCCCACGTTGAGCCTTTCCCAGAATATAGACCGGCTGTTTTTCAATGAAGGCGCACTTTTGAAACTGGAGTTCGAGGAGCTATACAACGCCCTTTTCGACAATGCCGACCTGTACACGTCAATCGTGCAACTACTCAGCGAACACGAATCGGGAATGACAAGCAAGGACATATTCCAGTCACTATCATCGAAGAGCAGCAACATAACCAAGGCGATAAAAAACCTTGAAAGGTCTGATATGATAGAGAAATGGCTTCAGTACGGCAACAAACGTCGCGGAGCCGTTTACAGGCTTACTGATTTCTTTTCGCTGTTCTATTTCAAGTTCCTTGCCGACAACCTCTCACACGATGATGAATGGTGGAGCAATCATCTTGATTCCGGAAATGTATTCGACTGGATGGGCAGCAGTTTCGAGCTTGTCTGCATGAGACATCATAAACAGATCAAGTCGGCTTTGGGAATAAGGGGCATGGCTACATCCTTGTCCACATGGCAGGTCAAGCCCAACAAGGAGGAAGGAATGCCCGGCGGACAAATAGACATGATAATAGAGCGGGCTGACCGGATCATACACCTGTGCGAGATGAAATTCTGCATGGACACATACCGTATCAAGCCCGAATACGAACGCCGTTTGCGTGACCGTTCCGGTTTGTTCAGGGAACTTACCAAGACCAACAAGACATTGGTTCATACCTTTATCACGACGTATGGCGTGGCCAATGGCAAGAACAGAAGCATCGTCCACAGCGAGGTGACGATGGACGACCTTTTCAATTCCTGACGACTATGATGATACGGCAAATAACACAACGGTTGCACGAAGTGAACACACTTCTTGCCACTTACGGACAAGGTGTTTTGTCTTTTGAACAGGTCTTGCCTCCGTCCCTGTTCTATCAGGATTTCAACGACACGAACCTTCTTGTCAAGGAGGCTGCCTGTCTGGTAAAGGAAAACCCCGGACAACTTTTGGACTTTTCCTCTTCCCTTCTTTCGGAAACGAACAAATACCTTTCACTCGACAGGACGCCGTTGCAGGTGGCGGACTTTGAAACCCTTTTCAGGGAACACCTCAAACCGCTTGAACTCCGGTACGAGGAAGCGAAAGCAAGCGCCACAAAATTATGGAGCGAATATTCGGCGATGAGCAGCCGGTTGGATTTCCTGCCTCTGGATTCGGAAGAATACAGGTCGCTCGATGCGGAATGCGGTGCGGCAAAGGCAAAGTATGACGTGGCCCACGCGCACGCGAATCTATTATATAAAGAATGGGTGCAGGAGCGTGACCGGAATTTCTGTGTCTGGTGTTTCAAACCGGTGTTCCTTGACGTGCTGGTGGAGCGTCTGCAGGGTATCGCCGGAAGCATCATCTCCGACATCAGACGCATGAAGGAGGGGAAGCCATGAACCGTGCAAGCCTGCTGCAAGAGACCGCCGCATGGATGGACACCGTTGACCTCGCCCTGTGCCTGTTCATCTACGAGGTGTGCAACGACTACCAGTTCGAGTACCTGTCGGGCAGCGATTTTGTGAACTTCCTGAACCTGAAACCCACCGGACGGGCGGTCATCGTGCGCCCGAAAGAGAACCTTCGCGTCTGTTACATGGTGTTTTCCATCGCCCGTACCATCAGGCCGCGCGAGCGCGGGAAACTCTGGTCGGAAGAGTTCCTGAAACGCTGCGGCATATCCAAGTCCTACTACGACAAGCACCGCAGCGACGTTTGCAACAAAGGTGCTACAAAAGAGAACCAAGATTTCCGCAAATCCATCGACAAGGCCGTTGAAAACGCAAGAAGGCTGAAAGGCACCCCATAACCGCCCGCCGTTTCCCCATTCAGCCCGGTATCTCCCCATTATAGCCATGCGCTATACCGTTCATACACAACGGTATGGCGCATTTTCTTTTTATACACTTTCCCCATTCGTCCCCCATTGGCCCACCTTGGGGCAAACTTAACTTTGCATCGGAAACAGAAGAAAGGAAAAGTCTGAAAAACAGCAGATTTCGATTCTACAAAAGTACAAGTAACAATAAAAATGAACGTATATGGAAAGTGAACGCAATTTAATGACCACCACGGAAGCAGCCCGCTACCTCGGACTGAAGCCCAGCTATCTCTACAAGATGATGATGCGCCGCGCAATCCCTTATTACAAACCGGGCGGCAAGCTGTGCTTCTTCGCCAAGGAAGACCTCGACGCATGGCTGAAACGGGTACGGGTGAAGTCGCAGGCCGAGATCGACAGCGAGGCATCCCGCTATCTGGTGGCACGTGAGAAAGACAAATGATTCATCAACCTTTTTTAGAACAATGCAGTCATGGACAATTCAAAGAACATGGAACCGGGTATCAGGAATACCGCGGTTCAGGATTCCCCGAACAAGGAACAGAGAAAGAAAGAGGGCAGACCCGCAATCAGCGCGAAGGCGCAGACCATTCTGGACTTCCTTCGCGGCTGTACCCCCTACGAGGCAGATTCCATACGGGTAATGGTCGGCTACGGAACGGGCAATGGCGATACCGCAACGATTGAGGCGACAGACATGCTGGCCGTCAACCGCTTTCTCAACCACGGGCTTACCAAGGAAAACGGGACAGATGGCGAGGCCGTGATGAAACACCGTCAGGAACGTGCGCAAAAACTGATGGAAGCCGTCAAGGATTTTGTCGACATCGGCCAGCTCTGCCGCGTCAGCGTCGCACTGATGAAAATCTCTTCCGACTTCAAGGCGGTGGAGGACGCACGGGGGCACCTGCAATCCCAACCCGCCGCCAACGTGAACCGGAACTGACGTCAAACCGGAACGGGGTATCGGACGGACAAGGAAACTCCCGCACGCACTATCTCATTGAAACTGTTGTAGGTTTTCCGATACTCCATTCCCTTATTTTTTATTAAATTATGCAAGAAAACAAGAGGAACAAGGAAACATCCCTTTTCAAGAAGCCGCAGGGATTCCGTACAATCCGCATCCGTCTTACTGCGGAGGCAATCGAATGGCTCGGAAGGACAACGAAAGATGACGACGGCAATAGAATCGGCAACCACACTCTTTTTTATGACCTGCTCTCACGGATGCGACTGTCACCCGGCAGGGGCGATTCATTCCGCAGGCCGCAGGAATTGCAGCCCGGACAGTTCCAGTTCTCGGAAACCAGACTCGCGGAGGAATGGAACATAGGGAGAAAAAGAATCCGCAATCTCCTTGCAACGATGGAAAGGCTGGGCATGATAGCGGTGGAGGCTTCCAAAACCGCTTCCGTCGCTTCCATGACCTGTATCGAGGAATGGACGGACTTTCAGAACCGCCGCGTCATAAACCTTTGCAATCCCGCCCTGAATGGCATTTGAACGGTCTTTGAATGGCATTTTATCCGGCAGCGGAGGCACGCCGCAGGAGAACTGAAAACGTCTTTCAGTTTCGAGATATGCCAAGGTATCACCTCCCTTTGGTCGGTATTACCTTGGCGCTCTCGCGGCTCACTGGCAGTTCGCCGGTGGCGGCGCTCGCAGGCTCGCACCGCTTAACCTTTATAAAACAACAGTTATGACAGAAGACAACAAGCAAGACACATCATTTTCGTCGGGCGGCAGCCGCACCGAATACATCGGCGCCAAAGTCACCGTGGAACAGAAACGGCACATCCGCCGCCTCGCCGCCGAGTGCGGCATGACCGTCAGCAGCTACGTGCTGGCAAGGGCTTTCAATTACAGACCGAAAGCGAGGCTGACGACAAGGCAGGAGGCAGTCATGGAGACCCTTATAGGATGTCGCAGCGACCTCGTGAATTACACGTCCGCACTCCGTGGCATGAACCCCGAAAAGCGCAGACAGATGTTTAACAGTTACCCTTTCATGCTCGAATGGCTCAAGGAACTCGGCAGGCTGGCCGAGCGTATCACGGACGTGCTCGACAAGGTACGGTTTTCCAACCGCCTGCCCGACGGGACAAGGAACGGTGAAGACGGGGAGGACGAGCCATGATAGGAAAAGCGAAATCCATCTCCCACGGGATAAATGACATCAGGTACATCACGGGAGAATCAAGGAACAAGAAACATCCCGAACGCATCTTCCACGTGGGGGACAATCTGCTGCCGCCCGGTCTGGATGCCACGGGTATATGGGATTCCATGCGGCTGACGCTGGAGAAGTCCAAACGGGTCAAAAATTCCGTCATCCGCATCGAGGTCAGCCCCGCGCCGGAACACACCAAAGACTTTACCATCGACGACTGGCAAAGATTGTGGGACGATTTCATGGACGAGTTCGACAACATCGAACTGCTTGACAAGAACGGCAAGACCTATTCCCCGAAAACCGACCTCAAAGGCAGCAAGGGCACGGTGTGGCTGCATCTGGAATCCAAGAGCGGCATTCCCCACCTTCACGGCGCGTTCTGCCGTATCGACGAAAGGGGGAATATCAACAACGACCATGACATACACCTGCGGGCACAGCGGGCAGCCGAGCGTGTGGCCCTGAAACGGGGCTGGACGACTGCCGCCGAAGTACGTGAGACGAACATCGGGCAGGTGAACCGGGACTGCATGGAAACCCTGCAATCCATGGAAAGCTGGTCATGGGACGAGTACGTGGCCAGACTCCGGAGCAAGGGATATGAGTTTTGGGAGCTGCGCGACAACAAGAAGATATTGCGCGGTTACGTGCTGAAGAAAGGCAACGCCAGATACAAGGCTTCCGAACTCGGCAGGGGGCGCAACCTCATGGCGACCAAACTTGAAAGCACGTGGAAAAAGCTGCACGCGGCTCCCAAGACAAGGACTGTTTCGACACAGCCCGCCGCAGGGAAATCTATACCGACTACACCCCGGACGATTCCGGTTCACGCACAAGGAACGGCACCGGTTCCGCAATACACCGGCTATCGTCCCGGTACCAGCCCGTACCATATCGACATTGACGGGGAAAGCCACCGGTTCTTCATTCCCGATGAAGCGTTGGACGTATTCAATGACGAGTTCGACTACCGGGAGACAGCCAACAGCCGTGACCTCACGGACATGGCGGCGGCACTTTTCGTCGGGATGCTCGATACTCCGGCGGTTCCTTCGGGAGGTGGTGGCGGCAGTTCCAACGACCTGCCTTGGGGAAGACGCGAGGACGAGGACGAACGGGAATGGGCACGCCGGTGCGCCCGTGAAGCGGCAAGGGTGATCGGAAAGAAACCGAAGACAGGACGAAAAAGATAACAGCCTATGAATAAAAAATTCGATTTCTCGGAAATAGACGAGGCCCTTCCGGCTGCCGAAAAGATGCAGGAGCAAGAGCATATAATCAACGCGCTGGAAAACAATTATGAAGCTGTACGCATTCTTAGTGCTAATGTGGAAAAGCTTGAAAACAGACTTTCGGAAGCCCTGCCCAAAATGGACGGGGCTGTTTCTTCCCTGCGTGGGGCAAGCACGGTCACAGTCGGCGAGGAAGCGAGAAAGGCGCTTGAGCAGGAAGGGGAGAAAATCTGCCGGAAGATGGCCGACAGGATGGAACGCGAGTGCGCGAGGCTGGCCGGACGCCTCTCGGCGAGTGACCGTGTGCTTATCTCCGTGACCGCTTTCTGGTGCATGGTAGAGACAATCATCTCCCTCGCGGCGGCTTTTGTCTGTACCTGCATGGCAAACAGCCAGTTCATACACAGTCTAATGCTGTGGAAAATACTTGGCTATACGGCAGGTTTTCTTGTACTCTGTATCGTGCTGACCATTTTCATATGCCGCAAGTTAAGACAATGAAACATTATCAATTAAATAAATATAAGTATGACAACAGTAAAAGTAAAATTCCGCCCGTCGACAGTCGAAGGCCGTCCGGGCACTATCGTCTATTTTGTAACTCACCGCCGTATCGTCAGGCAAATCACAACAGGATATAAGGTGTTCCCTCATGAATGGGATGATAAACAATCAAGCCTCGTTGTGACATCGGCGGGCGAACGGACAGCCGTTATTCAGGCTGTTGCACAAAGGATACGCCGGGATATGAACCGACTGGACAAGATTATAAACGGGTTAAACAGCGGCAAGCGTGCATTTGCTACCGACGAGATAGTGAGACTGTTTCATGAAACGGAACGGGAAGCGTCCTTTTTCGAGTTTATGGCGGAGGTCATTCTTCAACTGGAACGATTGGGAAAGGAACGGACTGCGGAAAATTACACGACAGCCCTTAATAGCTTCAAACGCTTTCGGAACGGGAACGACATCATGCTGAATGAAATTGATTCAGACCTGATGACGGAATACGAAGCCTATTTGAAATCCCACGACGTAGCCATGAACACCGTTTCCTTTTATAACCGGATTCTCCGTGCCGTGTACAACCGGGCGGTGGAAAAGGAAATGACCGTGCAACGGTATCCTTTCAAGCATGTCTATACCGGAATAGACAAAACGGTCAAGCGTGCTCTTCCCTTGAAAATCATCAGACGGATTAAGGAACTGGACCTGTCGCTCAAGCCCTCGTTGGATTTTGCAAGGGACATGTTTCTGTTCTCATTTTACACACGCGGAATGTCGTTCATCGACATGGCATATCTCAAGAAGAAGGATTTGCAGAACGGCATCCTTTCTTATCGCAGACGAAAGACGGGGCAGCAATTATTCATCAAGTGGGAGAAATCCATGCAGGAGATTATCGACAAATACCCGGCAAATGAAAACGGCTATTTGCTGCCAATCATCAAGACGGACCGGAACGAACGGTTGCAGTACAGAAATGCGCTCCGTCTGGTCAACAACAAGCTCAAGGAAATATCCGTATCAATCGGCCTACAAGCCAAACTCACGATGTACGTCAGCCGCCATTCATGGGCCAGTATCGCTAAAAGTCAGAACATTCCCCTGTCGGTCATCAGTGCGGGTATGGGGCATGATTCGGAAAATACCACGCAAATATATCTTGCCTCTTTGGACAATTCAACGATAGACAAAGCGAATGATCTGATATTGAAAAAATTAAGGTAGAATGTCAGGCAAAAAATGTTACCTCTTACCAAGAGAGGGATTAGACGATGCAAAAGTATAAAAAAGAATGTATAGCAAAGAATCTTTTCTATAAAAAATGTTACTTCTATGTTCAAAAACACATAAATGTTTAGCAAATTTCAATTTCACCCCAACGAAATATACTGATTGTTAGTGCATTATTCTTTTTATCCCTCTCTTGGTAAGAGAGGGATAAAAAAGGGAATTGAAATGCGGACAAAAAGTTTTATAGTATTGGTATTCACTCTGTTCGGGAGCGTTCATCTTTTCGGACAGGAAAGCCGGAAGGAAATCTGTGTGGATTTCCGTGTCGGCAAGAGCACGCTGGACACAGCCTATGTAAATAATGCCGAGTGTCTGGCGGAAATCGTATCCTTTTTGGAGAATGTTAAAAATGACGGGGAACTCGATCTGGTCGAGGTGTCCTTCTGCGGTTCTGCTTCGCCGGAAGGGTCTGCCGGAATTAATCGAAGGCTGGCGGAAGAACGCCGTGCGGCAGTGGAGAATTACGTGCGCGGGCGTATTTCACTTCCGGATAGTATCGTCACCCGTTGTGAGGGTAGCATCGCTTGGGAGCGTCTGGCCAGTCTGGTGGAACAGTCGGACATGCCTCACAAGGGGGAAGCCGTGGATGTACTGCGGAATGTCCCCGAATACACGTATAACGACAAAGGGGTTTTGACCGACAGCAAGAAGAAGCATTTAATGGAACTTCAGTACGGGCGCACTTGGTACTACATGCTGGAACATTTCTTCCCACAGGTTCGCAACGCCAGCGTCGTATTCGTGACGGTACGGCAAAAGCCGGTAATAAAAAACGATACTGTCGAATTACAGACGGTTCCAGCCATTGATACTGCTGTTATCGTTCAGGAAACGGACACGCTCGTACCGCAGGCAACCGTACCGGAACAGGATGAGCTGAAACCTTTCTACATGGCCGTAAAGACCAACATGCTCTACGACGTGTTGGCCGTGCCCAACATCGGCATAGAGTTCTATCTGGGCAAGAACTGGTCGGTAAGCGGAAACTGGATGTACGGTTGGTGGGACAAAAGCAGCAAGCACCGCTATTGGCGCGTGTACGGTGGCGACATCGCCGTGCGCAAGTGGCTGGGCAAACGTGCTGCCGGGAAGCCGCTCACCGGACATCATCTGGGCGTTTACGGGCAGGTGTTCACATACGACTTCGAGTGGGGAGGTACCGGCTACATGGGAGGCAAACCCGGTAAAACGCTTTGGGACAGCCCCAATTATGCCGTGGGTGTGGAGTATGGCTATTCGTTGCCGGTAGCACGGAGACTGAACATCGACTTTACCGTCGGCGTGGGCTACTGGGGAGGAAAATTCTATGAATATGATCCCCTTGACGGACATGATGTATGGCAATCGACCAAGCAAAGGCACTGGTTCGGGCCTACCAAGGCGGAAATATCTTTGGTCTGGCTGCTCGGACGGGGCAACAGCAATAACAGGAAAGGAGGTATGAAATGATGAGGTACACGATAAGATACGTTTCCCTGTTGGCAGGAATGCTGACGGTGTTTTCTTCCTGCGAACACAAGGACTTATGTTTCGACCATGAGGCACACGCCCCGAAGTCGGACGTGCACGTGAAGGCAGTGTACGAAAAGGAATGGGAACATACCTGCGAAGGAGGTCCCGACTGGAAGCAATACCCCGCATGGGAGAGCAGGTTCGGCATGGAATACCACGAGCTATGTCCCGACGATCCCGACGGGCTGCGCGTGCAGGTATATAACGAGGACGGCACCAATAACATCCTGAACGTGGCATCCGAAGGCGACATCGTGCGGATGCGTCCGGGAGAACACTCCCTGCTGCTCTACAACAACGACACGGAATACATCGTCTTTGACGACATGAACTCGTTCGCATCGGCAAAGGCCACGACCCGTACACGTACCCGTGCGTCGTATGCGGGCAATCCGTTCATGGGAAACACCGCTGAAAACACGGTGAATGCTCCCGATATGCTTTATGGCAACTACATAGAAAGTTACACGGCCGAGCGCAAAACAGAAATTGACGAACTGCCCGTGACCATGCACCCGCTTGTATTTACCTATCTGGTACGTTACGAGTTCAGCCACGGGTTGGAATACGTGGCACTGGCACACGGCGCTCTGGCAGGCATGGCCGGTGCTGTGTGGCTGAACAGCGGACGCACCTCGGAAGAGGCAGCTACCATATTATATGACTGCACCGTGGAAGATTTCGGAGCGCAAGCCTGCGTCCAGTCGTTCGGCATACCGGACTACCCGAACGAGCACTACACTGCACGGGCTTCCGAACGCAAATATGCCCTGCAACTTGAAGTGCGCCTGAAGAACGGGAAATACCTGCCGCCGTTTAACTTCGACGTGACCGATCAGGTTGCCGCACAGCCGCAGGGAGGCGTCATCGTGGTGAGCGGTATCGAGATTTCCGACGAGGACGGCACGGAAGGCGGTTCCGGATTCGATGTGAACGTGGGGGATTGGGGAGAGTACGAAGATGTCGAACTGCCCCTTTAAGGATAAAATAGTTTTCACTAATCATTAATGTTTTACTAAAAATTCAGCAACATGAAAAAAAATCTTTTTTTTGTGGGAATTGCTGCCGCCGCAATGTTGGCAAGTTGCAGCAATGACGAGACCGTGGAAATGCCACAGTCAAAGGCTATCAGTTTCAACAACGCGTTTGTGAACAACGGGACACGCAGTGTCGTAGACCCAAGTTTCACCAAGGCTAATTTAGGTAGTTTTGCAGTGTACGGTTTCACGCAGAACGGTCAGATTTTTGATGGTCAAACCGTAGCAAGTTCGGATGGAGGTAACACGTGGACTTATACGCCCCCGAAATACTGGATTGAAGGCAACACGTACACGTTCGCCGGTATCGCTCCCGCAAATACGTTAGTATCCGATGAAATGGTATCGGGGGATAAAATTCACATGACCGTGAACTTTACCAACGATGACGGTACGACAGACCTGCTTTACGCGGCACCCGATCAGGTTACTGCCGATGAGAATTTCTTGGGTAATATACAACCCGTTAGCATGACTTTCAACCACCAGTTGTCAAAAGTGAAATTCTCCTTTGTAAATAATATGGGAGAAAATTACAACATCAAGGTTACCAATGTAAAGATTACAGATGCCAAAAAGACGGGTACGCTTACCATAGGAGAAGAGAACGTCTGGAGTGCTCAAACCGGAAATACCGAGCTTGATTTCGGTAATGTGATTACGGAGGACGACAAGGATGACAACGTGGCCGCAATTATCGCAAATGAAAAAGAAGGCGAAACTTACAACGAACGATTGATGATCCCGATGGACAATACCGGTGTTTACACCGTGACGTTCTCCGTAGAGTTGCTTGATGGTGGGATTTCCATGCAAACGTACAATCATACTGTTACTATCCAGAAAGTTAAACTCCAACCTAATTTCTGCTATGATTTCAAGGCTACATTGACGGCAGAGAACATTACGGAACCGGATGATCCGACTTTGCAGGAAATCAAGTTTACAGTTGATAAGATAGAACCTTGGGAGGACTATAAGGAGGAAACAGTAAATGTTCCTACATCGCAAGTCGGTGAATAATCACGCAAGACCTGTCAAGGACAGCATATCTTCCGAAACGATTATTCATGGAAGATAGACAACAGGGTGTAAGGGGTTGAATGTTCCCCTTACACTCACTAATAGCCGGAGAATACCGCTCCGGACAAGTAACTAAAAAAAGACGGCAATGAACGGACATAAAAAAAGAATGAACTTAACGGCAAGCGGCATGGCGGCAATGCTGTCATGTCTGCTGCTTTTCTCTTGCAATGACGAGGACTTTCTTGCAGATAACGGCAATATCACCGGGAATGCTTGTGATAATATTTGTTTTGGCATCTCTCCCGACAGGAATATACAGACGAGGGGAAATGCTGCCAGTGGTGAGGACGGGTACACTTCCGGGCAGTTTGTGTTACGGTCGCGTGATTCGGCAGATACCCTTTGTGTCCGTGCCACGGTCTCCGACGGTATTCATTCACCCGTTTTTGGAAATCGGCAAGTCGCAACACGGGGCATACCTGTCACGGAAGATAATTTTTATAATTCATTCCACGTGCTGGCTTATTGGAAAAAGAATGGAACTCCAGTCAAGGAGCAGTTTTATATGGACGCTGATGTCACTAAGAGGGGAAACAACCTATGGAGTAGCGATCGCGTGTATTATTGGCCGGGAGCAGAACATACCCTTCAGTTCTATGCGTGGGCACCCGCTTCCGGAGCTTTCGAGACGATACCGACGACTCCCGAAAACACGAAGCTGACATATACTGTTCCTTCGGATGCAGCCGACCAGAAAGATATTGTAGTGGCAAGTCCAAAAGAAACGCCCGGAGACCATAACGCGGCGCAGTCGCTTACGTTCAATCATATCTGTACCGCTGTGCGTTTCGTGACCGGCAGCCAGATGCAGCCCGGAACGATTAAAAGCGTGGCCTTGAAGGGCGTTCAATACAAAGGGACCTACGACTTGGAAAACGGAAAATGGACGTTGAATGATGATGCTAATGACTTCACACAATCATTGGATAAAGAGATGAGCGGAAACGAGACAGACGGAACGGAAGTCACCGCAGGAGAAGGCACGTTCATGATGCTGCCGCAAACCTTACCGGACAAAGCCAAAGTGGAAGTAGTGTTTCATAGTACCGTCACAAATACCGACCGTACTCTTGAAGCTATTATCGGAGGCATGGAATGGCCTCAAGGGAAAACGGTTACTTACAAGTTGTCCATTTCACCGGAATACGAGTTTAAGTTGGAAAATGAAAATCCTGTATTAGACGCGCATTACGACATTCTTCTAACAACACTGATCGTGTCCGATGTCCCGGCAGGTAAGGCATGGACGGTTGCTGCTCCAACCCTGAATAAAGAAAAGGTCACTATTCAGAAACAAGACGACATGAACAGCTATGCCAAGCAAGGTTATTGGACGGCCAATTATGCACATGGAACAACAAGTGGTGAACTCGAAATTATCGGTAGCGCACGAGGCGAGACAGTTTATCAAGGTACGGGAAGCGGCGAATTTCCTATTGCAGTTTTTGTGCCGGAGAATATAGGAGATGCCTCACGTACAGTAGAGTTGTCTGTACGGCTTGACGGTAGCGATGACATAGTACAGACATTGACTCTTATCCAGCTTGCTCCCGCTTGGTATGGCAATGGTATCGGCTGCGAACGGATAGAAGGAGAAAAGGTTTCTTGGGGATTTTCTTGGGACAGTGATTTCAAGTTAATCTATGATTTGACCAGTTGCGATAATGATTCTCGTGAAAGTATCAGACAATATGTAGAGTGGACTAAAACATTAAAGGCATTGGGCGATTCATGGCTGTTGGGTTGGCTGATTCATGCGATTTTTGGTGATGATATTCCCGATTTGTCTTTCGTTGATATGGAGAAATCCGGTGATTTTCTCGGATTAGGAGGAAAAGCTGATAAGATAACGATCAACCTCGGCTCTCTCTCGACTTCCGGTGTTGCCGAGAGTACGACGGATGGGCAAAAAAATACGCGGGAAGTGTATAACTTCAACGGTATTCAGTTTGTGAATGAGATAATTAACCGAATACAAAATATCCCCGGCTATAAGTTGACCCTAGTGGGTGACGGTGTATTCCCAACGAACAACGCAAGTATTGTTTGCATGAAACTGAATAGTTGGGATATTATCGAAGCAAATAATGAATATGTCCTTTCGTTGACGGGCGGCTCGGAAGTTATGGACCCGAAGTGGTATCTTCCCGCAACAGAAGAGGTAGCAGGAATAAATGATAAGGAATATCCTTTGGAGGGTGAATATTGGACTTCTACGGCTGTAAAGGATAACAACCAGTACGCCTATAAACACAGCGATGGCTCAACCTCTTCCGAATCGCGTAGGAGGGAACTTTCTGTACGGGCTGTCCGTAAGAAACCCTGAAAGAGGATATAAAAATTGATTTTTATATACATAAGGTTTACAATGACAAACTCTCTTTTCTTAATTGAAGAGGGAGTTTGTCATGTTTATAATAATATCGAACTATAAAAATGCTCTTTAAACATGTAACGCTAATCATGCCATTTCGTATTGAACAATTCGGAAAAATCCCGTAACTTTGCAAATGCAATGATGTGTAAGTAAATCCAAATGAGTAATCATTCCGCATCGAAAAACATGTGCGTTCTGTGCCAACTTTCAAATAAAATCGCTGTTTGATACTCATTTGTTACCCTTCTTTTGAAATCCTAATAAAACTTATCTAATAATTAGATAGTTATAATATAATATTGGTTAGTATAGCCATTTACTAATCCTCAATATTCCTTACAGGAATTTCTGAATGATTTGAATACGAATGAAAACAGACTCAATAAGGCTCTTCATTATGATGGCTTTTCCGGTTTCAGAGATTATATTAATTTCTACCGTTTGCAGTATTTTAAAGAACAGGCACAGTTGAAAAGGGAGCTTACAGTAAAGGAATTAATGTTTTTGAGCGGCTTTACCTCCCGCTCCAGTTTTTACCGTTATTTTGCGAGTGTGGAAAAAATGTCTCCCAGTGAATATATGGAGATGCTCAATAGAGAAAATAAATAAGGGGTGTGGGAAAAGAATCACCACAGATCATAGAATTAGCACGGATTTGATTGTAATTCAAAGATTATCAATGCAGAATCGATGTTTCTTTTATGTAATCTGTGGTGAAACTTGAAACTAACAGGTTATTTATTTAGCTAAATCTCCTATTTCATCTAAATTCTTCTGAATATCATCATCGGTCAATGCATAGTTTACCAAATCACCGGCCAAATACTTATCATAAGAAGTCATATCGATCAGCCCATGTCCGGAAAGATTAAACAGGATTATTTTTTCTTCTCCTGTCTCCTTGCATTTGTTAGCTTCGCGGATAGCTGCTGCAATAGCGTGGCTGGACTCTGGAGCCGGAATAATACCTTCAGACTGTGCAAACAGACAACCAGCTTCGAAAGATTCCAATTGCTGTATATCTACTGCTTCCATCAGATTGTCCTTGAGCAACTGTGAAACGATGACACCTGCACCATGATAGCGAAGACCGCCGGCATGGATATGGGCCGGAGCAAAATTGTGTCCTAAGGTAAACATCGGTAGCAATGGAGTATATCCGGCTTCATCACCGAAGTCATACTGGAATTTACCACGTGTCAGTTTCGGACAAGATGCAGGTTCGGCAGCAACGAAACGAGTCTTTTTTCCTTCCTGTATTGTGTGACGCATAAATGGGAAAGAGATACCTCCGAAGTTGGAACCACCTCCGAAACAACCGATTACGATATCCGGATATTCGCCTGCCATTTCCATCTGTTTTTCGGCTTCCAGTCCGATAATGGTCTGGTGAAGAGTAACATGGCTAAGCACAGACCCGAGCGTATATTTACAGTTGGGAGTCATTTGTGCCAGTTCAATAGCTTCAGAAATGGCTGTTCCCAATGAACCCTGGTAAGTAGGGTGCTTAGTCAGAATATCCTTACCGGCACGGGTAGACATGGATGGAGAAGGGGTTACCTGTGCTCCGAAAGTCTGCATGATGCTGCGGCGGTATGGCTTTTGTTCATAACTGATTTTTACCTGATAAACAGCAGCTTCCAAACCGAAAACCTTAGCTGCATAAGAAAGAGCGGCTCCCCATTGTCCGGCACCGGTTTCAGTGGTGATGTTGGTAACTCCTTCTTCTTTGCAATAATAAGCCTGTGCCAATGCAGAGTTCAACTTATGTGAACCGATAGGGCTGACACTTTCATTCTTAAAATAGATATGAGCCGGAGTACCGAGTGCTTTTTCCAATCCATAAGCACGAACCAGCGGAGTACTGCGATAGTACTTATACATTTCGCGCACTTCTTCCGGTATTTCGATCCATGCATCGGTCTGATTCAGTTCCTGATGACACAGTTCCTTAGCGAAAATCGGATACAAGTCTTCCGCTTTCAGTGGTTGTTTGGTTCCCGGATGCAACGGAGGCATAGGTTTGTTTACCATATCCGCCTGAATGTTGTACCAGTAGTGTGGAATTTCTTCTTCGGGTAAGATATACCGTTTTCTTTTTTCACTCATAATATTGTAGTTTTTTAGTTTCTTGTTGCCAAAAGTACTCAATTTTTTAATATTCAGAAAATTTTGTCAACAAAGAATCGGTTCTAATTGTTATTTTACTTAAGTTTGCACGACCCTGTTAAAAAAGATGATATGAAGATTTATCATAAGTTTTTATTGTATCAGAATAAACTGCTAAAACCCTATGTACGTATCCTGTTAGGACTGGTAGAAGCACTCACTTATCTGGCATCTCTGTTGTTGATTGTTGGAGTAGTATATGAACACGGTTTTCCCTTATCCGTAGATGAAGTGGCTAATTTGCAGACATTGTATAAAACTGTCTGGATTATCTTTCTGATTGATGTTACTTTACATATTTCACTGGAATACCGGAATACTAAAAAACAATACCGGCGATTAGCCTGGATATTAAGCGGGTTATTATATCTTACTCTAGTACCCGTCATTTTTCACCGTCCGGAAGAAGAAGGAGCTATTTTGCAGATTTGGGAATTCCTGCATGGGAAGTTTTATCATCTCCTGTTATTACTAGTCCTTTCTTTCCTCAACTTATCCAATGGGCTGGTGCGCCTGTTGGGACGGCGTACCAATCCGTCTTTGATATTGGCAGTCAGTTTTATGGCTATTATCCTGATTGGAGCAGGTCTACTGATGCTTCCGCGCTGCACGGTGAATGGTATTACCTGGGTAGACTCTTTATTTACGGCTACCAGTGCCGTATGTGTTACAGGTTTGGTTCCGGTAGATGTATCCACTACATTCACCACTTCCGGATTAGTTGTCATTATCCTGTTGATTCAGATTGGAGGATTAGGAGTGATGACATTAACCAGTTTCTTTGCCATGTTCTTCATGGGAAACACCTCCATTTATAATCAGCTTGTTGTACGTGATATGGTTAGTTCCAATTCGTTAGGTTCATTACTGTCCACCTTATTATATATATTGGGCTTTACCCTAGTCATTGAAGGGATTGGCATGGTTTCGATTTGGTTTAGTATTCACGGTACGCTGGGAATGACTTTGGAAGGCGAGTTAGGTTTTGCTGCTTTCCATGCTATATCAGCTTTTTGTAATGCGGGTTTTTCTACACTTTCCGGTAATTTAGGGAATCCGATGGTGATGACCAATCATAATGGACTGTTTATTTCTGTTTCTTTGCTGATAATCTTCGGTGGTATCGGCTTCCCCATTCTTGTCAATTTCAAGGATATTGTATTATATCACCTGCGTCGTTTCTGGAAATTGGTCCGTACACGCAAACTGGATCGTCACAAAATGCAGCATCTTTATAACCTGAATACGAAAATCGTGTTAATCATGACTTTTCTGCTTTTATTAATCGGTACATTAGCTATTGCTGCTTTTGAGTGGAATGCTTCCTTTGCCGGTATGCCTTTGGCAGACAAATGGACACAAGCTTTCTTTAATGCCACTTGTCCTCGAACAGCCGGTTTTAGTAGTGTCGACCTGGCATCATTGAGTGTGCAGACTTTGTTGGTTTATCTATTCTTGATGTGGGTTGGCGGTGGTTCACAGTCTACGGCAGGTGGTGTGAAAGTGAACGCTTTTGCAGTTGTGGTTCTGAATCTTGTAGCCGTATTGCGTGGTACTGAACGGGTAGAGGTGTTTGGCAGAGAATTATCTTACGATTCAATCCGGCGTTCCAATGCAACAGTAGTCATGTCATTGGGAGTGTCATTCATTTTTATTTTCACATTGAGCATACTCGAACCGGGTGTTTCCATTATGGCATTGACTTTCGAATGTGTCTCTGCACTTAGTACTGTGGGATCTAGTCTGAATCTGACCCCTCATTTGTGTGATGCCAGTAAGTTGTTGGTATCCTTGTTGATGTTTATCGGACGTGTGGGATTGATAACATTGATGTTGGGAATTGTCAAACAGAAAAAGAATACAAAATACCGTTATCCGAGTGATAACATTATAATAAACTAAAGATATGAAGTATATTATTATCGGTTTAGGAAATTACGGCCATGTGTTGGCAGAGGAATTGTCTGCATTAGGGCACGAGATTATTGGTGCGGATATTAGTGAAAGTCGTGTAGATTCAATCAAAGATAAGGTTGCTACGGCTTTTGTCATTGATGCCACTGACGAACAATCATTATCAGTGTTGCCATTGAATAGTGTGGATATAGTAATTGTAGCGATTGGTGAGAATTTTGGTGCATCGATACGTGTTGTTGCCCTATTGAAGCAGAAAAAGGTTCCCCGAATCTTTGCCCGTGCTATTGATGCCGTACATAAAGCGGTGCTTGAGGCTTTTGAACTTGAGCGAATCCTGACTCCGGAAGAAGATGCTGCCCGCAGCTTGGTGCAATTGCTTGATTTTGGAACGAATATGGAAGGATTCCGCATCGATCAGGATTATTATGTTGTGAAGTTCACGGTTCCGGAGAAATTTGTAGGATATTTTGTGAATGAGTTGAATTTGGATGAAGAGTTTCATTTAAAGATGATAGGGTTGAAGAGAGCCAATAAAATAACCAATTGCTTGGGCATTTCTTTAATGGAGCTTCATGTAAAGAATGAATTACCGGCGGATGAGAAAGTGGAAGAGGGAGATGAGCTGGTTTGTTACGGTAGATATCGCGATTTCCAAGCTTTCTGGAAAGCTATTTAATGTGCAAAATCTAGTGGATTTCAAGATAGAGGGATGATGATATTTGTTGGTAAATAGTATAATGTTGGCAGTTATCCCCTTTGGTTTTGTCTGATTATTGTAATTCCGGTTTGCAATTATTAATTGTTGCAGGATGAAGTTTTATACTATATCCTATAGAGGTGAAATTGAGCTGCACAATCAGGCTTTGTGATGTTTCTGGTTTTCGTTGGTCGAACACGAAGTTGCCTAGACTATAGAAAATAGGCTTACCTTTAAAATATTCTTCTTTCTGAATGACATGCGGATGGTGTCCGATGATGGCATCCGCACCTGTACGGATAAGCCGGCGTGCTCCTTTTCTTTGGCTAAGAGTAGGGGAGGACTGATATTCCATTCCCCAATGTAGAATAACCACCACATAACTTTCGGGATTCTCTTGCTTGAAATTCTTGATTTCCTCTTCCATCTCTTCTATTGGTTGCTGGCAGATACCGGGATCATTTTCTAAATATACCCAATTTTCCAAAGGAAGTGTAACTGAATTGAAGAGTGCTACTTTAATTTTTCCTTTCTTTATCACTACAGGTTGGCAACTTTCGGAAGAAGTATTACCATATCCTATCGGAGTGATTCCTGCCGATAAGAGATGCTGATAAGTATCTATCAATCCACTTCGCCCCTGATCCATAGTATGATTATTCGCTAAAGCCGCATGACTGATGCCAGCTTTAGCCAATTCTTCCATCCATCCCGGTTCCGCACGAAAGATATATTTCTTGTGTAACGGTGAATGAACGGAAGTGGCGGGACATTCCAGATTGATTACCGTAGCATCCACTTGGTGAAAGAGAGGAGCTACCGACGCAAATAAATCTTTGACACCTCCCCGTTGAATCTGTTGGCGTACCCCTCTGTCCAGAAGAACATCTCCGGTGAAAGCGATAGAGAGACATTCTTCTGACGAGTGCTGGCAGGCAGTAAGCAATAATAGGCTTATACCACCTATAATCCGGTTAATTCGGGAAAAGGATATTAGCATCCTGAACTATAAAAAACTCTGTCATCTACTTTAGGTTCTTTCTCCAGCAGGATATTTTTCATCCATTCCGGGACGGCAGGCGCTTTCTTTTCTTCCAGCATTTTCTGCCATTCTTCGTCCGTGAGCCGAGTATCCAGTGGCTGGACAAACTCGTAGTAACTAAATGTGGCACCACGGGTAAGATAGAGATTACCCTCTATTTCTACTACCACATAGATATTGTTGGCATTTCCTGTTGCTACATGCAGTACTCCATTCTTATCACATCCCCTCACGTTGCGGGTATAAATATCAGCCACTACAGCTATCGACTTGTCTGGACCTTGCACTAATGACCAGTTATCCAGATGTAAATCAGGATCGAGTACAGACAGAGTGAAATATTCTATACTACTTCCCATATACTCAAGAGTGCGATATTCTTGTTCGGTCAGGTTTTCTCTCCGCAGTTCCTTTTCTGTTACTTGAATCAGAAAGCTGACATAGTCTTGCAGCTGCTCTGTTTTTCCTTTCAAGTCATCTGTCAGGCAATTGCTTTGTTGCAGAACCAGTTGGGTGGCTTGCAGAATCCCTGACATTTTCTTCCAGAAAGGAAGATTCGGTTCTACATATCCCACTACGATCGGATCAGGAGGCCCGGCACCTCCACATTCTGCTGCCATGGGCTGTTCTCCGTAAAGGATCGCGTCATGCTTCAATTCAGCCCAAGATGCCAGAGCTGTATTCAGATTCTTGTATCCCCATTCGGGCGTTTGCATAAATCCCGGCTGGTTCTTATCCGTTTTCTGCATGGTGAACAGACTTTTCATCCATAATTCGTAGACAGATACTTGCGCAGGCTGGGAAGCTTTGAATTTATCTTTCAGTTTTTGTAATTCTACGGTATACTGGTTCCAGTTGTCCGGTTCTTTGTAAACATCAGTCAGTAAAGTCTCGGCGGAGTTTACTCCGAAAGCAGCAAAGACATCCAATCCTTTCGGATAAGCACGTTTGCTGTTTGGAGTGACGTCTACCAATTCCTGAAGTATTTCATTATCTGCCAGATATCTTTGTGGCATAAAGTTGATTTTGTCCCGGCAGGAGATTTCTATTTTAGGTTTGATCCTGTTCTTACTTTTTGCCAGTTCAATGAGCGCTTGATTCACCTTTTCTATTTGAACCGGAGTCAATGCATCTTCAGTATATTCTGCTTTATTTTTCTTCAGAATCTGTGCAATATCGAGAAGAGAAAGATTATCAGTCTCACCCATCAGGAAAGTAAGTGGTGTATAGACTCGTTGGTATAGTTCTATTAGCGGTGTCCTGGCCATATCCTTATAAGTAGATAGTACGGTAGCCTGAAAGATTGCTTGTTTGAGCTGTTCTTGTTGTTCTCTGCAAAAGCAGGCAGTTTGAAGCCACATCATAGCCTGAAAGTATGCCTGTAATTGGGGTTCACGGGTATAATGTCCGCGTGGTTTGAAAAGACTGTATGGGAAGTATGCCTCTTTGTATGAAAGAAATTCCGAGAAATCATCTTCTTGTGCATTAATATGTTCTATTTCCTGTTGATATGCTTTTTGATATTTAGCAGGGAGATTGGGCGTTTCCTTTGTCAGCAAATAATAAGGGATAGCATAAAAAGTAGCGGCATATTCTGCTATATCTTTCAGAGATTCGTCTTCTGTCTGGCGGGAGATGCTTATGCAAGTTGCGTTGAGTGATAGACATAGTCTTTCCAAAGTAGGAATGATGTGTTGTTTCTCCAGACTTTTCAGTACATAAGAGAAATACATGTGAAATGCCTGTAAATATAAGTCAGTGGTGATGAAATTGGGCACTTGGCGATAGTCATTCTCTTCATAAGCATGAAATAACTGTAAGTTACTTCTTTCTGTAATGGCAAAGTTGTTCTGTTGCAACTTGGCTAGTAATGCCTCGTCTATATCTTTGAATTGGAACAGGTTGACTATATTATTTGCATTTCCTAAATAATAAGAGTCTCGTTGAGTAAACTGTTGCTGACGCATTTCTGCCATGCGAGCATCGATGCGTTCTACGAAAGCCTCCTCTTCAGCCGTCAGTTTGACTTCATCATAGTTTTCCGGAAATTTATTCTCTCCGTCTGCCTCCGATTCTTCCCATAACTTCCAGACAAGATCATTATACCATTTCGTATTGGCCGAGAAGAAAGCATTGATGTCCGCTTCCATAAAATGATAACCGTGTATAGCGTATGGATAACTACGTAATAAACGCAACTCCTGAAAAGAGTAACGACTGATATCCTGCTTCAAATCAATAGATTGAGGTAGAACCGTATCGGTCAATAATGAAGTGGCAGTCGTAACAGTATCTTGTGCCAATGCCGTTGAGGTGTTTTTATTCTTGTTCTTACATCCGCAGAGAATAAGAATCAGTGTACAGGACAGTAATAATAGTCGTCTCATGTTTTTCATTATTCTATAAATATCCATATATAAATGATAGTATCTAACGTTAACGTTCAAGAATGCGTTTGGCCTCCTTTTCTTCTGTCTCGCGTTTCAGATATCCCTTAAAATCCAGACCAAAACCTCTCCATGCATATTCCGCTATCAGAAATTTTCCACTTCGTTCCCGTTCCACGGTGCGTATCAATACAGGAGTATGTTCACGAATCACTCTAAAATCTTCCAAAGGTTGTGCTACCCTCGAACCTAACCAAAGTGGGCGGATATACGCTTCATCTGCAATCCGGTAAATAAATAACCGCTTGTCGGGTTTGGGATCGAATCGGGTAGGCTTGATAACCCCCACAATAATTTCCGGCATCCCGTCTCCTGTAACATCTCCATAATCAAATTGATAGACAGGATAAGGCAATTTCCAAACAGAGTGGGAGGGTTGGTCTGTATTCAAATGAATGACATAGAGCGAATCAGATTCTTTGTTCAGAGATACTTCCATGTGTCTTTGATTTACTTGCCATTCAAACCAGTTTTCTTTCCGGCATGAACAGAACATCAGTAAAAGACCTGTAAAAATAAGGAAGTGAATCCTGTGCGACATATCTGTAACGTTTTCTTTGGCAAAGATAGATATTAACCTGTATTTACCTGCTTCTTTTCTCGTAAAAGTGAAAAATCCAGTATATTATATATGAAAACCACCGGACTTCTCTTTAGTTAAGAAATCCGGTGGCTTATCAGATATTATAAAGCGTATACCTTATTTCGTTTGAATACGAATATTTCCGGCTTTCACTCCATTTGCTTTGGCTGTAAATACAATTTCTCCGGCAGTTTCACCAGCTTGTATGATAGCTGTCAACATTCCGTTGAAAGCATGCATCTTCGGAAGATGAAATTGTTCCAGATTTGTCGGGTCGCCATTGGCAGCGGCACGATATTTACCGGTTCCCTTTGCAGAGAAGTTAATCTGACGATTATCAGTAGGGCAGAGGTTACCATCTTTGTCTACAACTTTCACAGTCACATACGCTAAGTCTTTTCCATCTGCAGTCAATTCGTTACGGTTGCTGACCAGTTCGATATGATGAGCTTTTCCGGCAGTGCGAACCACTTTTTCCGCTACAGCTTTTCCTTCTTTGTTATAGGCTACTACTTTTACTTCTCCCGGTTCATATACAGCATCCATCCACATCAGACGATAGCGGTTCTTCAACGAACTATTATTCTTGCTTTGTTTACCATAACTTTTACCGTTGATAAACAGTTCGGCTGTAGGATAGTTGGTATATACAAATACAGGAGTCACTTCGCCTTCACGTCCCGGCCATGTCCAGTGAGGCAGAATATGCAAGGTTTCCGCATCCTTGTTCCATACACTGCGATACAGATAATAGCGGTCTTTAGGCAGACTGGCAAGGTCGATAATACCAAACATGGAACTGTGATTGGGCCATGCATCCGTGTCATAAGGTGATGGCTCGCCCAGATAGTCAAATCCTGTCCATACAAATTGTCCGATTGTCCAATGGTTATCGTCGGCCAGTGCATAGTCCTCGTCCGGAATATTTGACCAGGAACAGGCTTCCACATCATAAGAGGAACACTGATGGTCTTCATACTTAGTACTTTTCTTATCCTCTACCGGGAATTTGTATACCCCGCGTGAACTGACAGTAGAAGCAGTTTCACTACCCAGAATCAGATTCTGCGGAAGTTGGTCATAAGATTCCTTATAGCGTTGGGTACGGTAATTAAGTCCCGGAATGTCAATCATTGCTGCAAATCCGTTCGCAAGTACACAAGTAACCTGATCCATTCCACAAGTGACAGGACGTGTCGGATCTTCTCGGTGGCAAATGTCTTGCAGGAATTTAGCCACTTTATAGCCGACAGGGCTACATTGGGTCGGCACTTCATTACCGATACTCCACATAATCACACACGGATTATTCCGATAATTATGGAGCATATTTACCATATCACGTTCCGCCCATTCATTGAAATAACGGTGATAACCGTTTTCGCACTTGGCAATGTCCCATTCATCGAACGGTTCAATCATCATCATAAATCCCATTTCGTCACACAATGCTACGAGTTCGGGAGTCGGCATATTATGAGAAGTACGGATAGCGTCACATCCCATATCTTTCAGCAATGTAAGCTGATGGCGAAGTGCTGCCACATTAATAGCGGCACCCAGCGGACCTAAATCATGATGATTGCATACCCCTTGGAATTTGCGATGTTTTCCGTTCAAATAGAAACCCTTATCAGCGATATATTCAATGTTGCGGATACCGAAACGGGTCGTGTAAGTATCCACCAGTTTATCATCTGCGTAAATTTTGGAAACAGCCTTGTAGAGCGACGGACTTTCCGGCGACCAGAGCTCGGGCGCATTTACAATAAAGTTTTGTTCGAATGGTTGTCCATGATTAATGCGGCTCGTATTCTCTTTGCTGGTAACCACTTTTCCGTCCGGAGAAAGAATCTCTGTCTCTATACGGATTTGTGTTTTCTCACCGGCATTATCAATCTTCGTTTGAAGACGTACGGCTGCAAAGTCCTTGCTGACATGAGGAGTTGTGATTTGTGTTCCCCATACAGGCACGTGCACTTTATCAGTCACGATCAGATGCACATTACGATACAAACCTGCTCCCGGATACCAGCGCGAGGACTGCGGACGATTTTCCAAACGTACGGCCAGCGTATTATTCTTTCCGTCTTTGTTTAATAAAGACGTCACGTTACAGTGGAAAGAGTTGTAGCCGAAAGGCCAGAAACAAGCTTCTTTTCCATTTACATAGACACGTGCTTCGCTCATGGCGCCATCAAAGAGCAGCGTCACCTCCTTATCGGCAGGAGCATCAAAACTGGTTCGATACCATCCGGTGCCTACATAAGGGAGCCCACCGGTACGTCCTGTTTTCAAGGAAGCCTTTTTCTCGAAGTTCTGTGTTACAGCTACATTCTGCAGGTCATTATTCATATCGAATGGACCGAAAATCGCCCAATCATGCGGAATAACAACCGACTCCCATTTAGTGTCATTAAACTCCGGCTGGCTAGCCTCTTTAAAATCTCCTTTACTGAATTTCCAGTTTTTCTCGAGCAGCGTCTCACTGCGTTGCGCTTGCAATGTGCAAGCGACGCCCATCAAAAGTACAGCTAATAACTGTTTTTGGTGTTTCATGTTCATTTTTGCTTTTCAGGTATAAAATATTTTGGATTCGGGGTAAAGTTATAAAAAATGATTCAATAATCTTATCTCTTGAAAGCATTAAATGCGCTGGTGGGTTTACCGGTATCGTCAAACAAGCCTTTGTGATAGCCTTTCCAACCACCGTAACTTTGAGGTTCCCAAGTGAAAACACCGAGGCATTGATCTATTTCTTTAGCTTTAGTCATGAAATCGGTAAAAAACTCTTCTGCTTCTTCATAATTCCAGTAAATACCAAGCTCACACATCATGACAGGTGTATTATATCGTTCAATCAGACTTTTCATATTAGCAATACAATCATTGTTTAATTGTCGCCAGTCTTGGGTATCCGGTTCCGGATAAAGAGACATGCCGATTATATCCCATTTTCCCCCATCAGCTTTCAGACCGTCAAACAGCCAGATATATCGATTGGAATTATTGCCCTGATCGATATGTACGATAACTTTAGCTTCCGGGTAGATTGTTTTAACGGCATCGTATCCCGCTGTTACCAATTGAGCGAAGTTGGCGGTTTTTCCGCTGCTAGCAGCTCCGTCAGGTTTTAACATGCCTGTACGTGTCTCATTACCCACCTGCACCCATTCCACATCGATACCTCTTGCTTTGATTGCACTTAATACTTCAGTGGTATGGTCGGCTACTGCTTGTTTTAATTCATCAAAGGATAGGTCGGCCCAAGCCGCCGGTTTCTCTTGCCGTCCCGGATCCGCCCAAATATCACTATAATGGAAATCAATCATAATACGGTAGCCTAAGTTGTGAGCGCGCCATGCCTTGGTCACTACATCGTCTTTATCACACCATCCTTCCGGATTAAAGAAACCTTCCTCTTCCGACCATCCCTGATCGGGATTTACCCATACACGTAGACGGATGGCATTCATGCCCAAATCCCGAAGTAGTGACATACATTCATGTCCGTTTCCTTCAGCATCATAGAATTTGTAACCTTCCTTTTCCATTTCTGTCAACCAACTGACATCGGCTCCTTTAGCAAAACCGGACATGTCATAGGCTTGATCTTGATTTTCCGGAAATACCGGTTTATCATCATTGTCGTCACAGGCTGTGAAGAAGGCTCCGCATAGTAGTGCGGAAGCCATCAATATATTTTTGAATCGTTTCATAATTATATACTGTTATCTAAAGGTTATTTATTAGAAGCGGAATAAGTACCGTCTATCAGATTGACTGTGATAGTATAAGTTCCGGCAGTCAATGGAATACCGTCGTTACTGTTATAATATAGTTTTCCATTGCTTCCTCCATACGCTCCGGTCCAGTCCTCTTTTATATAAAATTTGATTCCCCAGTTAGAATCTTGTGATAACGTAATCGTTCCCGAATATTCTCCGGCAGTTCCTGTTGTGGCGATAGGATATAAATTGTTATCCCCCTCTATTCCATAATAACAATAGATGTTATTTCCAACTGCATAAGTTTTATAGGTCAACTCTTTTAATGAAACGTCAAACAGATAAAGACCGGCAACAGGTGCAGGAATATTCTTTGCTTGTCCATTTACAAGAGTTCCAGCTTCTGCCGTACTTTCCGAGTCATCATTGGCAATGGTGTACATTTTGTCGGTGTCCCATGCATCTCCTGATGAGAACAGGGTCATCGCATAATTTCCGTATTGTGAGTTGACATCCACTATACCTGCATATTTTTGTTCTTCCTTATAGTACACTTCAATTTTATGATCGTATGTCCAGTCGCTACCTTGGCCGATTCCCGGCAAATACAAATATTGTCCCTCTTCCGGTTCCGGCTCCGGTTCTATAGAACCTTCTTCTACTGATACAGTCCATTGTTGAGAATTACTTAGATCGATAGAAAGCGTACACTCTCCTGCCTGTGGCACATTAACTGTTATGTCTCCAGCTGTTTCTCCGAGATTTAACGCTGTGCTGCTGCCGCTGAATGCCATAGGAGTATCTTTAGCTTTCGTGTCATCAATGTCGTATCCACCATTATCATTCGGATTGGCACATGTATGGTCATATAATTTACCCGTTCCACTGATTTGGATAGTCATACTTCCGGCTGCATTAGCATTGAATGTAGCTGTCCATTTTCTGCTTGTTTGGTTAAATTCCATTGTTGCATCGATATCTCCACTGACGTTCAATGTTGGTATTTGTATTCCGTTCCATTGCTTATTATTCGTGTCAAATGTGATATAATAGCAACCTCCAACTCCTGGGAACCAGCATTTCCAATCCCCTGCTGTAGTTAGTAAGAACGGCATTCCGGTTTCGTTGTCATTTCTCCAGATCGTTCCGTTGGCTTCTTTAATCAGGAAGTTGTACCAGGCATTTACTCCTACAAATCCTTTGTATACACCATCTGTATTTACTGAAAATAAACTCATACCGGTGTCTGTGCCGTTTTGATCCAGCATGCTGGCGAAACGCATATCCAGTTCATAAGGAGTGATGGTGATTACTTCCACATTGCTATATGCCGGTTCGATGTTGTTCCCCGTTGTTCCTTTCAGTCTGAAATAGAATTTAGTGGCTACATTGGCTTCAACCCCCAGATTATTGGTAACAATATTCAATTCGGCTCCATTGTAAGTCTTGGAAAGAGAGGTTTCGGTAGACTCAACGATCGTTCCGGAGAAATCTTTGTTTAATGCAACCTGTATACTTGTTTTCAATAAGTTGGTCGGTTTGAAATCCGGATTGTTGATAGCCAATGTCCGGTCGGTCCATGCCAGTGACAGAACATTCTTTTGTGCGATATCTTCCGTCAATACAATGTTGTTTGTAGAAGCTATCAATTCATTTTCTGTCAGGCTCGATAAATAATATTTATCTGCGTCATCTTCACAGGCACTCCATATAAAGAGAGCCGCCAATGAAAGGAACAGACTGTTTATTGTTTTCATATATCGTTTGTATTAGAGGATGATTAATAATTTTCATTATATAAATTGGGATTAGCCGTCAGTTCGGTAGCCGGTATCGGATAGATATTATACTTGCTATTTACAGCTACGCCACCTTTTTCACCACCTTTCCATTGCCACAGATATTTGTCGGTAGTGAACATTCCGAAACGGATTAAGTCGGTACGACGGTACCCTTCCCAATAAAGTTCACGGGCACGTTCTTTCAGGATAAAGTCCAGTGTCAGGTCGGCTTCCGCTTTATTATGAGAGTCGTCGCCATAAGCACGTTCTTGCAGTTTATTGATATATCCCAATACAGTTCCTTTATCACTACCCGTTCCGCCACGTACCACAGCTTCCGCCATCATCAGATATACGTCTGCCAAACGGAATAAAGGATAATCTGTATTTACACCACCATCTGCAGTGTTGGAAGCAGTTGCTCCGGCATCTGTCAGGTTAGTCCATTTTTCTACAAAATATCCGTTTGACTGGTTATCTATCACATCCAGATATTGTGTTTGTCCGTCAGTGAAGAACATATAGCGCTTATCATCAGTTCCACTAAATAAGGCCGGAATCTCTCCGCGTACACGGAACATTCCCCAACCGCTTTTCACACCATAATTTTCAGGAATCTGTTTGTCGGAAGTATTACTTACGGCACCACAGACGATGTAGGTGGAAGAACCCCAAGATACGGTATGTGTAGCGTCCACAGGTAAGGTGAATATAATTTCGTTGGCAGTACGCTTATCATTATCCGCATTGAATAGTTTGCTGTAGTCATCTTCCAATGAATATCCCTGTGCGATAGCCTGTTGACAGGCAGCGATACATTCTGTATACTTCGACGTTTCAATATACACCTCTGCGTTCAGATAAAGTTTGGCAAGCAATGTATAGGCGGCTCCTTGTGAAGCACGTCCATAAGGACAATCCCCTTTGCTAAGCATATCATTTGTAATGGCATTTAATTCAGATTCTATATAACTGAAAATTTGTGCAGACGTATAACGTGGAGGCAGATAGCCGACAGTCGGGTCATTCTCTGTTATGAACGGGATGTTGCGGAATAAGTCCATTGCATGGTAGTAGAATAAAGCACGCATGAAACGAGCTTCAGCCCGGTAATGGCGGATTTCAGCTTGATCCTGTTCGCTAAATTCTGCCAGCTTTTCATCGGTTGCGTTACGGAGAAATTCATTGCACAATGCTATGTTATAATAAATCCGATAGTACATGTCCGATACCCAAGGATCATTAGCATCCCAACTTAAATAAGTCAATCCACTCACATTATCACCTGACAACCAGGTAGAGGCCACCTCGTCTGTTCCACATTCCTGCAGGTTGAAGAAGCAACGCATATAATCCTGTCCACTATTACTGCTCAAGTCTGGATCACCCCCTTTTTCCTGTCCGGTGGTCACCATGGCAGCATATATCTTACCTAAAACGGCTTTATAGTTTTCAGCATTGGTATATATCGTAGAAGATGTTTCGTCTTCATGCGGATATTGGTCTAAGTCGCCTATGCAGGAGTTCAGCAATAATGCACTGCAAAAATAGAAGGCTGTATATAATATCTTTTTCATGATTCGCTTGTTTTTAAATAGTTAGAAGTTGAAACCTACATTCAGTGAGAAGGTGCGCGGACGTGGATAGAAGGAATTATCCACACCATTAGGAACCTCCGGGTCGACGCCGCTGTACTTGGTGATACAGAATACGTTCTGAACCATGGCACTCACATTCAGGCTACATCCTTTGCAGATTTGACCGAAATTATAGTTCAACGATAGATTATCCATTTTCAGGAAAGAAGCATTTTCTACATAATAGTCGGACAAGTACTGACGGGTCTGGAATCCGGTTTTCAGATAACTTGTAGACAGGTTATTCAATTGATAGGAGTTGTAGCTTACTGTTTCCCAGGCTCCGGCGTTCATAGCCATGGCATTATAGACATAGTTACCGATGTTTGCACGCAAGCTTGTACTCAAAGTCCATTTTTTCCAGCGCAGTGAAGTACTGAAACCGAGAATGTAATCCGGAGCGGGAGAGTGGTAACGATATAAATCGGAAGAGTTGATTTGTCCGTCTCCATTCACATCAAGATAGGCACCTTCTACCGGTTTTCCTGTTTTTTCATCATAGAGTTGATGATAAACGTAGAACATATAAGGGGCGTATCCCTCACTTAATGTTTGTACTTGGTAACTGTCGATATATGGACCTACTGAAGTATTTGTAGCGACAGTTCCGGCAGATAAAGACAGATTTTTTACCTTCATCTTTTGCCAAGTCATGTTGAAGCTGACATCCCAGTTCCAGTCTTCTGTCTGGATAGGAGTTGCATTCACGCTGAATTCAATACCCTGACTGTCCACATTTCCCACATTGGTGGTGATGTTACGGTCGAAGGTGGTACCTGCTGCGGCGGGAACTGTTGCAATCAAATCTTTAGTCTGGCGAGTGTAGTAGTCAAAGCTACCGGTAATACGGTCTTTCAGAAAGCCGAAGTCGAATCCAATATTCCATGAGGTAGTGGTTTCCCATTTCAAGTCAGGGACGTAAGAGCTGGGACGGTAGGTATGGATATATTCATTTCCCATGATACCTTCTGCACCATTTTGGCTTTGAGTATAGATAGGTAGATAATTGTAGTTACCAATACCGTCCTGTTGTCCGGTCACACCGTAACTGGCACGAATTTTCAGATTGCTCAATACTTTATTATCTTTCAGGAAAGATTCTTCCGTCACTCTCCATCCCAAGGCTACAGAGGGGAAAGTACCCCAACGTACATTCTTGGCAAAGCGTGAAGTAGCGTCCCGGCGGATGGTGGTAGTTAGCATATAACGTGAATCGAACGAATAATTCAGACGACCGTAGTATGAAAGTAGTACATGGCGTTCGTCTTTAGCCTTTGAAGTCTTTTGTATTTCTCCCAGCGTGTTCATTTCGTAGTAAAGCGGAGTTGTAGCTTTCCAGTACTGATAATCGTAACCGGCTGTTACGTCAAAACTACTTTTAATCGATTCTACCAATTTGTTGTAGTTGGCATACAAAGTCAGCAGGCGATTTTCTTTCTTCTGTGGACCGTAGCTGTAATCCAGACCGGAAGTGGTGTAATTCTGTGCAGCTTCTGCCGGAACATATACACTTCCCTTACCTTGTGCATAGTCGTAACCTAATGTAGCGTGTAGCTTTAAATCGGGGAAGAAATGAACACGATAGTCCGCATCGATATTTCCGATGAAACGTCTTACGTTACTTTGGGAATCATTCATTTTGATAAGTCCCACCGGGTTCATTACAGCACCGTTGGCTGGTGCACCTGTATTGTCTATTGCTTCCGTGTATCCTCCAAAAGTATCCAGTCCTGAATAAACGGGGATGGTTGGATTCATTGTAGAAGCAGCCCAGATGGCATTCGTGTTACCAAATGTATTGTTATTAATAGACCCTTTCGCATTAATATTCAGTTTCAAGTGGTCTTTGAAGAAAGAGGGGGTTACCATGATGCTTCCCGTGTAGCGTTCTGCGTTGTCTGTGCGTAACAAACCGCTTTGATTGTAATAACCTACTGATATACGAAATGGCCAGTTTTTAGCAATTTTTCCGGAGATACTAAGATTATTATCCGTACCGAAAGCATTCTGGTAAATCTCATCATTCCAGTCCGTATGGGCTGTGCCGAGTAAAGATTGTTGGGCAGTCGTTCCTTGCGTACGGATAGTGTTGACAAATTGGTCATAACTTAGCATATCAGCCAGCTTAGTACGTGTCTGGATGGAATTTGTCGTACTGAATGTAATCTTCAGTTTATCCGAACTTCCTTTCTTGGTAGTAATCAGAATAACCCCGTTGGATGCACGCGAACCGTAAATGGCAGTCGAAGAAGCATCTTTCAGAATGGTCATACTTTCGATATCGTTCGGGTTGATGAGGCTAAGGAAGTTCCCGTCATTACCGCTGATGCCTCCCTGTTCCAAAGGAACACCGTCCAGTACGATCAAAGGGTCATTACTAGCGTTCAGTGAAGCACCACCACGCACACGGATCGTACTTCCCGCAGTGGGAGAACCACTGTTGGACATGATTTGCACACCGGAAATCTTACCATTAATCAGTTGCTCGGGAGAGCTGACCAACCCCATGTTGAAGTCCTTGCTGCTGACGTTAGTTACCGAACCTGTCAGGTCGCTTTTACGCTGCGTACCATAGCCGATTACTACAACGTCGCTCAATACCTGTGAATCACTTTTCAACTGGACATTCAAAATAGTACTGTTGGCAGGAACTGGTACTACCTTTGTTTCATATCCTACATAAGAGAATTGCAACTCTTTGCTGCCCTGTGGCACATTGAGTGTATAATTACCGTCGAAATCGGTCACTGTTCCGGTAGAAGTACCGACAATGAGGATACTTACTCCGATCATCGGTTCCTTGTTCTCGTCAATCACTTGTCCGGTGATTTTCTTGCCTCCTTGTTGGGCGAAGGCAGGAATGGTGCCTCCTAAAAAGGCTGTACACAACATAAGTAGTACAGTCAGATGGCGTAGATTTAAGATATTCCTGTTCATAATTACTGTGTTATTGATAATAGATTTATTTTTACTTTTTATTTAAAAATCAGCGGCTTTTCCTTTTCTGTCTCTTCCGTTTGCTACCCCCTTTCAGAAGGCTTCAGACGTGGTTCAGACGAAAGATTTGTTCCTCACCGAGGAAGACCTTGTTCCTCACCGATGAACGACCCTTTCCTCACCGAGGAACGAAGGCTTCGACAACGGGGAACTTTAAGAACGATTATTCCAGCCAGATATTTCCTAGTTCAATCTCAACTAACTCTTTCTTGTTTCCTGACATTGACAACTCCAGCTTTTCAATCCTTTCCGGTAAAAATGCAATTTCCGTTTCCGGATGGAAATACTGTTTCAAAAATGTCGGATAAGCTATCGGCAGCAGTGCCGTGTCTGTCTGGCGTAAATCTTTCAACGGTATTCGTATGATTCCCTCCGATGATGGAGCAGGACAAGGGCTTTTATAAGTATATCCGTCTGACGTTACGAAACCGGCACTGAATCCTTCCGGAAGTGTTTTCGTTCGATTTACCCGGATACAGAGAACGCTACAATCCTTTACTCTTTCTTTTCTTTCTTCAATCAGGTTCTTTACGAACGTGCGGAGGAAATAGTGCGGATTTTCTCCTTTAGGAGTAAACCGGAACCGGAGCAAAGGCTTTTCCACCGGAGAAGAATCAACCAAAGTACGTTGGAGATCATTCCATTCGGGAAGCGTGTATGCTTCTATCCGGCTATCTGCATCCGTAATAGCCAATAGTGGTATCGCACTATCTGGGGCAACAACACGAGTAGTCCAATAGGCTCCGGAAGTATAATTCCAGTCCAGTGGATTTCCCTTTATTCCTGATGATGAATTCCTGTAATCGGAATTTCCTGTGGGATAAGTGCGAGTGCTGTTGCCCCGGCATACGATGATGTTATACCTGAAACAATCATCCTTTATTTCTGTAGCGGGTATCGTTGCTTGATAGGTATATCCGCCTGTACGTTTCATCTTGATATATGGATTATGCTCATTCCAAAAAGATATCTTATCGGTGTAGATAATCACAGAATCCGGGAATTCGGTTCCTACCACCTGTGCACTAATCGTCAAATCCTTATTTGCTTCAGTGGTTGCCGATGGAGTATGAACGACTTTATAATCCGTCACACGTGGAGCAGGAGCCACATACTCTCCGATGCGGATGGAATTCCATTGAGAGTCTGCCTGCCAGTTCTGTTTGGGCGTACAGTTTTTACGTTTCAGCAGATAGGTACCCGGACGAAGTCCGCGGATAGTCCCGTCTGTCACATCTCCTTTCTGCTGATTTCCTTGATTGAGGGCCGTAAAGGTAAATTCCATCCCTAAATCAGGTATTTGCAAAGCCATGTCCCAAGTACCATAAGCGATGGTAACCACTTCTTTATCGAGTGACGGTTTGGCAAACGGATCGTTCACTACTACCGCGTCCGGCATCACTTCCAGTCTCCAGACTCCCGGTTCGAGGCAATCCATGAAATAAGCACCTGTTCCCTCATAATGAATGATCGGAGAACTGCCACAACCGGCAATGGAAACAAGTTGTGACGCATCTTTGGGCTGGGTGTTGGTATGATTGGAATAATAGAATTTCTTTCCATTATTTAATTCGCTCAAGTCCTCTGTATAACTGACACGAAAACCGTCACCAAATAAAGTGTTCTGTGGATAACTGCCGTATGATTCACCTCTTTTCAGACTGCGTGCAGCTTCGGCGGCTATCTTCATACTGATAGCTTTATGAGGCGTACAGGCAAGATTCAAGAAATGAGTCTGATATTCCGTATTGGCATAAGCGATATCCATCGGATCATACGCAAACTGGGTAATCCATTGAAAACCTGCTGTACGGAAAGTGCGTACCATGGCCGGATACATATAAGAATACATGATATCTGCCGGATCGAACTCATATACCATCCGTGTTTTCTTATCGAATCCTTTCACTTTATCGGAAAAGGGAATATCATAGCGGTCTATATAGGGAAGGAAATTTCCCTGCTGTGTCTGTCCGGATACCAGTCCGATGGGATACCATTGATAAGTAGTTCCCTGAATGGCAGTTTCGTAATAAGCCTCTACTACATATCCGTTGTGGCTTACATTATAGAATACAGGTTTGCGGTTTCCTGTTTTATTGATCGCTTTCAGCATCCGGTTGATATAGGCTTTTACCTCTTTCTTCGTACCGGAATGACAAGGTTCATTATTGATTTCGAACCCAACAATGGAGGGATCGTCTTTATAAGCTAACCCCGTATATGGATTGACGTGCTTCACCAAACCATGAAGATAGGTTTCTTGTGCAGCGATAGCTTCCGGGTGGGAGTGCATATCGCATTTATCATATTTATAGGAGAAGCCGCCCGTCTGTATGTTTCGTTCGGGATATCCGTTCCCGAAGTTGGTCTGCGCGGTAATCACAATATGAATATTGCGTTCTTTGAGTTTGGCAATCAGGTAGTCCATCAAGTCGAGATGCTCGTTTTCGAGGAGATTTCCCTGTCCGTCTGTCAGTTCCACATCCCATAAATGAATACGGTAAGCATTCAGTCCCAGACGGGAGATATGATATACATCTTTATCTATAGCAGCTTTGCGGTCCAGTCCCAAATATCCAATGGCACGGTAAGCATGGGCGAAAGGCAGCGTATAATTAACACCGAAAAAGGAAGCCTCCCGGCGGGTGTCACTCCAACGCATCACCCCATTTCCATCTATATATATAATAGGTGTAGAGGATGATTTGCCTTGCACTTTGACAAAGGTAGATATCAAACAAATAAAGGTAAGGATCAACAGTCTTTTCATGCTATCAAATTTATCGGTTTATTGACAGCAACAAAAGTAATTTATTGGTCATTTCAATAAAAGCACAGATTGGACATATAAGGATAAAAATAGGACGAAATACCCCAAAATGCCTCTACAGGTCTTCATTAAGGTACTGGCGTGGCGTTTTTCCGAATTCTGCCTGAAAACATTTGGAGAAGTAAGAGTGATTGGAAAAGCCTACCATGTACATCACTTCGGCAATGGTAAATTTCTTTTGTTGCAACAACATGGCCGCCTTTTTCATCCGGATCGATTTGATGTATTCCACTGGAGACATTCCGGTCAGCTGTTTGATTTTCCGGTAAATCTGCTTATTGCTGATACCGGATAATTCACAAAGTGCATTTACATTCAATTCCGATTCAGAAAGATGGTCCTCAATCAGGCGGATAATGTTCAACAGAAATTTCTCATCTTGAGATTCTGCTTCGATTGGTTTAAGAACAGGCAACGATTCCAACTGCTTTTTCACCTGTGTCGCCGGAATCTCTTCTTTCTCTACGGCGATGACAGGGATATTCAGGCCAATGGAAGTTCCTTTTCCTTCGTTCGAGGTGACTCCGTTGATGTGACCGCCATGAAGTTCCGTATAAGTCTTGACCAGATAAAGTCCGATACCTGTACCTTCCTTATTGCCGGAATGTGGAGACTGGAAAAAGCGCTGGAAGATATATGGAATATCTTGTTGCGGGATTCCGCTTCCTGTATCAGAAACACAAATATCCAACAATTCTGTTTCTTCACGATAGAAAAGAGACAGGCGGACACTTCCACCATCCGGGGTGAATTTGACGGCATTTGAAAGCAGATTATCTAAAATCACTCCAAGTTTGATGGCATCCATATCAGCATAAATTTTGGCTTTATTCGTCTCGAAATGGAATGTGATCTGTTTGTTTTCCTCATAGACAGAAAACAGGCTACGGCTGAATGACACAAGTTCGATGCGCGACAAAATCAGCAGCGAATCTTTATTATCCTCTATCCGGTTGAAGTTTAATACCTGATGAATCAATGAGTTTATTTTCATTGCATTACGCTGTACCTCCTCCAGTGTCTGTTTCTCATGCACTTCTTCTGCAACGGGGAGCAATTGACTGACAGGAGCGATAATCCGGCTAAGCGGTGTCTTTAATTCATTAGACAAATTGGTAAAGAAAGCCATTTTCTGGCGTGATTGTTCCAGAATCTTCTCTTTTTCCATCCGTTCCATTTTTAGACGGTTCTTGACACGGAAAAAGTTGATAACCCAGGCAATGAGGCTCAAGAATAAAAGAATGTAGATTATCTTTGCCCAAAGTGTGTAATACCATGGAGGGAGAATTTTAATATTCAGGATATATGGATGCTCGGAAGGAGAACCGCTCTTTTCTACTTTGCTGATTACTAGCTGATAATCCCCATAACCCAGATTACTGTACGTAATGCGATTCGTGTTGGATTGCAGGAAATTCCATTCTTTGTCCATACCTTCCAGCCGGTAGACGAATTCATGTTTTTCTTCCAGCGAGTAGGGGAGGTCTGAAAGTTCGAAAGCCAGGTTGTTCTGGTCGTATTTTAGTTCGATAGCATCGGTATAACGGATGTTGGGAATATTCTCTCCAGTATGCGGAGACATCAGTTGATTGTTGATATATAAGGCAGTCAGTAAAATGGAGTGTTCCGGCTGACTCATGGCTTGTATTTCGGGACGGGATATGCCGAACCCGTCTGCACCTCCCAGATAGATATTTCCATCTTCCGGATCAAACATTAGACTGGTGAAACGTTTATCCGTCAGGCTTTGCTGGCGGGCATCCATTGTTCTCCGGTCGATGATCCAAAGTCCGTTAGTGGTGGAAACCCAGATATGTTCTTTTACAGAGGTCATAGACAGAATCTCGTTATTGCTGAAATTGCCGAAAGAGATACTTTGCTGACTCGAGTCTTTGGGATTGATACGCATCACCCCTCCGTGAAATCCTACCCAAAGCATGCCGTCTTCATCCCGTAAAAGGTAGTTCGGGCTCTTCTCGCCACTTAATTCATCGGCAAACAGCTTTGTCACTTGTCGCGTACGGGCATTGATTTTGTCTATCCCTTTGCTGTTGTATAACAATACCCATACATTACCTTCCGCATCAGGGACAATCTGATTAATGAACATCCCCGACAGCCCATTATGAATGGAATAATTTTGATCGGCCACATACGATTTTCCGGCAGATTGTATCAGTTTATGTTTGTCCACAACAAAGATACCTCCGAGACAGGTGGCGATCCAAAGCTTCCCGTCAGTATCTTCAAACAGGTAATAAGCCCAGTTGGTATTATAAGTTCCTGTACTGTCTACGATGTTGTAGTGTACAAATTGATGGGTATTATAGTCATAGCGGTTGATACTTCCGTCTGTGGCTATCCATAACTGCTGTTCTCTATCCTCGTAGATGTGCCGTATCCGGTTGTGGGATAACGGATGGTTTTTATCCCCCATTCTATACCAGATAGCATCGTGTTTATTGCCTGCAGGATGGGTGAACCGGATCACTCCGTTTGTACCTCCGAACCAATAGAATCCTTTGGAATCCCGGAACAGGGAATAGAACTGATTTCCGTCTCCTGTGCCTGTGATTTGAGAAATCTGTACAAATTGCAGCGCACTGTTATAGCGTGACAGGGAAATGCCATAATCTGTTCCCAGCCAGATATTATGTTCCTGATCCGAGAATATGTTCCAGATAATATTGTTGGTTAGTGACTGGATATTGCGTGAATCGTGAATGATATGCTGCAAAGGTTCTTTGTCATTCTGGTACACATAAAGCCCGTTGTCTGTACCTGCCAGCAAATTTTCATCTCCGTCCAGTGCCAGTGATTTGATGGAGTTGTTATGAAATACCTCTATCGCCTTCATCTCTCCTGTAGTGGGATTGTATTGGAAGAGATAACCTTCCATCCCGATCCAGATACATTGTTGGGTAGTATCTTCCAACAGAGAATTGACAAACAAATTGCTGCCTCCCCGGTTAACTGGCAAAAGGATGTTTTCAAATTTTCCACTTGCCTGTACATAGCGGCATAATCCGTTGTAAGTACCTATATAAATTTGATTATCTTTTGTATGAATGATGGAATAGATGGTGTTATGAGGCAATCCGGTCTGTTTGCTATCGAAATGATTCAGTTGACGGCTTTTTAACTGATAAGTATATAATCCATTCAACGAACCTATCCACAATGTATCTCCCTGAAGTACCATGGTACGGACATCCGTTGGGAAATCAGTATCCGGTTGCTCATATTTGTCTGTTCGATAGTTATAAACAAGAATCCCGTTATCTGTTCCCAGATATAAATAAGTGTTATCTGCTATAATACCGCAGTAGATACGTGTGTTAGTACGTTCTCCATACGTGAAATGCTGTTGTGTGGAATAACCGTCATAACTGAATAAACCCTTGTTGGAACCTACCCATATCAGTCCCTCGCTATCTTGCAGGAAGCAACTAATCACCGAAGCTTCGGCTCCGAGATAGATGTTGTCGAATTGCTGATAATTTACTTTTTGCCCATACACATTGCCACTGCTACAGTAGGCAAGGATGAGAAAAAGAATTGTTGTAATTCGTTCGCGCATGGTGTTAGGTTTGCAGGTTTTTAAATCTGTAATTGTTGTAAAAGTATTCCTTCTTTTCTGCAAATGTAGGAAAAATGTCGGTTACACTTGTAAATATCCCGCTCTTTTTGTTCCTTTGCTATCTATTTATAAACAGAAAACTTACGTATGAGAAAACTAATTTATTGGCTTTTATTGCCGTTGGCAGTGGCTGTGAGTGCATGTGGCGGTAAAAAAGGATCTTCAGATAATACGTCGACATTGGCGATGATAGACAGTGTGGATGCTCACGGATTGCAGCGTATGCAGACGTCTAAGAGCGAAACCGACTTTAAATTTAAGGGGAAAGATTATCATTCCCTCGTTTCGCGTACTCCGGATGAAAATCTGCCCCATGTGACAAACGAGCTGGGAGATACCTATGTCGACAATAAAATAGTGTTGCACCTGACTCGTGGTAATGAAACCGTGTTGAACAAGACCTTTACCAAGAATGATTTTTCATCGGTAGTCGATGCGAACTTCCTATCTAAGTCTATATTGGAAGGTATTGTATATGACAAGACTACTCCGCAGGGAATTGTGTATGCAGCGAGTGTTTGTTATCCGCAGACAGATTTGTATATGCCGCTTTCCATAACGATTACCGCTGATGGAAAAATGAGTATACAGAAAGTGGATATGCTTGAAGAAGATTATGACGATGAAGCCTCCAATTAAGTTTGTAGGCGGGTGTTGACAGTAAAATTACACAAATGTGAAAACATTTGAGACAAAAGAAAGGCAGCCGATGAGGTTGCCTTTCGTATTTTTGCACCGTCAACAAACTTAATACCGAATAGAATGAAGAAAAACATTTTTGCTATCTGTGTGGTAGCAGTAGGATGTACGGCACTGACCGCTCAAACCAAAGATACACAAACGTTGGTTCCGCTTACGGAACGGGTAAACGTGCAGGCGGATTCGGCACGCGTCAATCAAATTATAGACGATTGCTGGGTAGCAGTAGGGACTAAAAAGCCTCATGCAATTCAACGCGACTTCACACGTATGTTCAACGGTAAGCCTTCCTATCGTTTTGAATTGAAGGAAGATGATAACACCCTGTCAGGATATGCCAAAGGGGAAACAAAAGGGCGTGCGGAATTTTCTTATTGTTATGCAACTTCCGATGATTTCAAAGGCCTGCCTGCCGATGTTTATCAGAAAGCGCAGATTACTAAAACCGTATATCATCATGGGAAAGGTATTTGTCCGCAAGGAGCTTCCCGCGACTATGAGTTTTCCGTATATATTCCTTCTTCATTGGGTAGCGATGTCTCGACAATTTTTGCCCAATGGCATGGGATGCCGGATCGTACATTGGTACAAACTCCACAGGGTGAAGTGAAGAAACTGACGATTGACGAGTTCGTTGAACTGGAAAAGACTACGATCTTTAAAAAGAATGAAGGGCACGAGAAAGTAGCCAAGCTGGATAAACAAGGTAATCCGGTGAAAGACAAACAAGGAAATCCTGTATATCAGGCCGGAAAGGCCAACGGATGGCTCGTGGAACAAGGAGGCTATCCTCCATTGGCGTTCGGGTTCTCCGGTGGATGGTTCTATATCAAAGCAAATTCCGACCGTAAGTGGCTGACGGATAAAGACGACCGTTGCAACGCAAATCCCGAAAAAACACCGATTATGAAACCTGTAACATCAGACTATAAAGCATCGACCATTGCTTACAAAATGCCTTATGCCGATTTTCCGAAAGACTGCTGGATTACATTCCGCATTCATATCGACTGGACAGTCTATGGCAAAGAGGCGGAAACGATTGTAAAACCGGGTATGCTCGATGTGCAGATGGACTATCAGGAAAAAGGGAAAAAGGTTAGTAAACACATTGTAGACAATGAAAAAATCATGATTGGACGTAACGACGATGATGGTTATTACTTCAAGTTCGGTATTTACCGTGTAGGTAATAGCACTAAGCCGGTATGTTACAATCTGGCAAACTATTCAGAAAGGTAATTAGTCAGAAGGTAAAAAGAGAGTGATATCCGGATGTTCTTTTTGTGCGCATCCGGATATTTTTTTAGTTCTTTTACCGTTTATTTGTCAGCGCAGCAATGATAGTGATACCATTTTTACTGTCATAATTTGCTGATTGTAATAAAGTTAAAAATGATAAAAAATAGGACTGCATCTAGTAAGTACGTGTCAGGTATGCAAAAAGATTTGTTTTTTTGCCGCTTGCCAAATGGCATATATAAAATAACTAGTGATGCAAATGATGAACAAAAATGGGTTTAGCCGATGTGCAGAGTTCTACATCGGTCGTTTGCGAAAGGAAGGAAGGCATTCTACAGCGCATGTCTATAAGAATGCTATCTTCTCTTTTAGCAAATTTTGTGGCACGTCCAATGTGTCGTTCAGACAGGTCACCCGCGAGCGTTTACGACGTTACGGGCAGTACCTTTATGAGTGTGGCTTGAAGCCTAATACGATTTCTACGTATATGCGTATGCTTCGTTGTATTTATAATCGAGGAGTGGAAGCAGGTAGTGCACCTTATGTACCCCGATTGTTTCATGATGTTTATACGGGAGTAGATGTTCGCCAAAAGAAAGCTTTGCCTATCGGTGAATTACGTAGACTTTTGTATGAGGATCCCAAATCGGAGCGTTTGCGTCGAACACAGGCTATTGCTGCCTTGATGTTTCAATTCTGTGGAATGTCATTCGCGGATTTAGCTCATCTGGAGAAATCAGCTTTAGATCAGAATGTGTTACGGTATAACCGTATCAAGACTAAAACTCCGATGAGTGTGGAAATACTTGATACTGCAAAGGAAATGATCAACCGGCTTCGTAGTAACCAGGATTCTCATCCGGATTCTCCGGATTATCTGTTTGATATTCTTAGCAGTGATAAGAAACGGACGGATGAAAGGGCTTATCGGGAATACCAGTCTGCCCTCCGTCGATTCAACAACCGTTTAAAGGACTTAGCGAGAGCTTTACGTTTGAAGTCTCCTGTCACTTCTTACACACTTCGCCATTCTTGGGCAACGACAGCGAAGTATCGGGGAGTATCGATTGAAATGATTAGTGAATCATTGGGACACAAATCTATAAAAACCACACAAATCTATTTGAAAGGCTTCGGACTTAAAGAACGTACGGAGGTAAATAAAGGGAATTTATCTTACGTGAGAAACTGTTGTGTAGACAGATGGTAGATATATAAAATATTGATAATCAGAAGTAAAATGTGTGTGTTACTTCTTAGGTAACAGAACTTAAATTTGACGCAAAGATAGACAAAAACACGAATAGTAAGCAAATATTCTTCCACTTTTTTTCGTTTTATCTGAAACATAGAGCAAAAAACTGTCTGAACATGAAATAATCTTATTTCCATGCTCTATACTTTTTCATTGCCTAATTCAATAGTTTTCTTATTGAATATTAGGCTTTTCCATTTTCTACGCCTTTGTCATGTATGTGATTTCTATTTTCACTGTAGTATGCGTTTCGTGTATGTATTGTCTGTTACCTAAGAAGTAACAGATGAACATGGGGTAAAAAAGTATGATTTTAACAAAACCGAAATCAGTAAATGCCGGGCCTAGTAGTGGGACAGGGGAAGGCGTAGCACACTCAAAACGCTGGTATGTAGCACTCGTTCGAATGCATCACGAGAAGAAAGTTGCCGAACGTTTGTCTAAGATGGGAATTGATTCTTTTGTTCCCGTTCAACAACAAATTCATCAATGGAGTGACCGTCGTAAGATGGTTGATACAGTCTTACTCCCAATGATGGTTTTTGTACATGTCAATCCAAAAGAACGTATGGAAGTCCTTTCATTTTCTACGGTCAGCCGTTATATGGTGATGCGTGGAGAGAGCACTCCTGCCGTTATTCCTGACGAGCAGATGGCCCGTTTCCGTTTCATGCTCGATTATTCCGAAGAAGCAGTTTGTATGAATGATACTCCACTAGCGCGTGGTGAGAAAGTTCGTGTCATAAAAGGTCCTTTGAGTGGACTTGTTGGCGAACTTGTGACTGTAGGCGGGAAGAGTAAGATTGCCGTTCGTTTAAATATGCTTGGCTGTGCTTGTGTAGATATGCCAATCGGTTATGTAGAACCCACAAAGATCACCAATGACAACACGAAGAAAATTTAACGTATTTCTATTCATTCTGTTGCTGGGAGTTTTTTCTCCTTTAATGGCTCAAAGCATGAGCGACTCCCAAGTTCTTGAATATGTAAAGGATGGCATCCGCCAGGGTAAAGAACAGAAACAACTAGCCTCTGAACTGGCACGTAGAGGTGTGACCAAAGAACAGGCAACTCGTGTGAAGCAACTCTATGAGCAGCAAAACAATGTCAACGCTTCCAATGCAACAGGTACCGATGTCAATGAATCACGCCTTCGTGAGGAAATGAAAGAAAACACTTCCGATATGCTGGAAGACCATCTGAGCACTCAAGACCTCGCACGTGGCAATCAGGTTTTCGGACGAAATATTTTCAACACCCGTAACCTGACTTTTGAACCGAGCGTCAACATCTCCACTCCCTTGAACTATCGTCTGGGTCCCGGTGATGAAGTGATTATTGATATCTGGGGAGCCAGCCAGAACACTATCCGCCAACATATTTCTCCTGACGGCACGATCAACATTCAGAAAATAGGTCCTGTCAACCTGAACGGACTAACTATTGCTGAAGCCAATGACTATCTCAAAAAGACATTAAACAAGATATATAATGGTCTTAATAATGCGAATGATCCCACCTCTGACATCCGTCTGACTTTGGGCAGCATACGTACTATCCAGATCAATGTAATGGGTGAGGTTGTCCAACCGGGTACTTACTCCCTCTCTTCTTTTGCTACAGTCTTCCATGCGCTTTACCGTGCGGGTGGAGTCAGTGACATAGGAAGCCTTCGCAATGTCCAGCTGGTACGTAACGGCAAAAATATCGCCACGATCGACGTCTACCAATTTATCATGAAAGGAAACATTCAGGATGACATTCGTCTTCAGGAAGGCGATGTAGTAATAGTCCCCGCCTATGACGTATTGGTTAAGATCGACGGAAAAGTGAAACGCCCAATGCGTTTCGAGATGAAAAAGGATGAGAGTCTATCCACTCTTATCAGCTATGCCGGTGGCTTTGAAGCCGACGCCTACACCCGTTCCTTACGTGTCGTACGCCAGAATGGACAGGAATATGAAGTAAACACAGTCAAAGACCTTGACTATAGTGTCTATAAAATGCGAAACGGTGATGTTGTGACCGCTGAAGCCATCCTTAACCGCTTCATCAACAAACTTGAAATCCGTGGAGCTGTTTATCGTCCCGGCATCTACCAGTTGAATGGAAAACTGAATACTGTCCGTGAACTGGTAAACGAAGCCCAAGGCCTGACCGGTGATGCCTTCTTGAACCGTGCCGTTCTCTACCGCCAGCGTGAGGACTTGACTACCGAAGTTGTTCCTGTAGACATTAAAGCTATCATGGACGGTACTTCCCAAAACATCATCCTGATGAAAAACGATATCCTTTATATTCCGAGTATTCATGACCTGGAAGACAGAGGCAATGTCGTAATCCATGGTGAAGTAGCCAAACCAGATTCTTATCCTTATGCTGATAACATGACCCTTGAAGACTTGATCATTCAGGCAGGTGGCTTGCGTGAAGCCGCTTCTGTAGTCCGTGTAGATGTATCCCGTAGAATTAAGAATCCTCGTAGTACAGTAGATAACGATACTATCGGCCAGATATATACATTCTCCCTAAAAGAAGGTTTTATTGTAGATGGAACCCCTGGCTTTGTCCTTCAACCTTATGATGAAGTTTATGTGCGTCGTAGTCCGGGTTATCAGGCTCAACAGAATGTGGTTGTTGAAGGTGAAATTCTGTTCGGAGGCTCTTATGCAATGACCAGTCGTGAAGAACGTCTTTCGGACTTAATCAATAAAGCTGGAGGTGCAACGAATTATGCCTACTTACGTGGTGCCAAATTGACTCGTGTAGCCAATGCAAGTGAAAAGAAACGCATGGGTGATGTGGTCCGCTTGATGAGTCGACAGTTGGGTGAAGCTATGATGGACTCTTTAGGTGTTCGTGTGGAAGATACCTTTAGTGTTGGTATTGACTTGGAGAAAGCATTAGCGAATCCTGGAAGTACAGCAGATATTGTCTTGCGTGAGGGTGATGTGATTTCTATTCCGAAAAATAATAATACAGTAACGATCAATGGTGCCGTAATGGTTCCGAATACAGTTTCATATATAAAGGGTGAGAATATAGATTATTACCTGAATCAAGCTGGTGGTTATTCTGAAAATGCAAAGAAGAGTAAGAAATTTATAGTTTATATGAACGGCCAGGTAACTAAAGTGAAAGGTAGTGGTAAGAAACAGATTGAACCGGGTTGTGAGATAATTGTACCTAGTAAAGCTAAGAAGAAAACTAATATAGGTAATATCTTGGGTTATGCTACTACATTTAGTTCATTGGGAATGATGGTTGCTTCTATCGCTAATTTAATCAAGAAATAACGAATACTTATTTATGTCTACTTTGATGGAACAAACATCTGAAAAGGAAATAAAACAGCAACAGAATATTCATACAGATGAGGAGATCGAAATTGATCTAATGGATATTCTTCGTAAAGTTATAGGTATTCGTAAGAAGATTTATAAGGCAGCCGGTATCGGACTGATAATTGGTGTTATTGTTGCGATAAGTATTCCTAAACAGTACACGGTTGAAGTTACCCTTTCTCCAGAAATGGGTAATGATAAAAGTGGTGGTTTATCCGGTTTAGCTGCATCTTTTTTAGGAAGTGGAGTTTCTATGGGTGACGGTACTGATGCCTTGAATGCTTCTTTGTCTGCTGATATTGTCTCTTCTACTCCCTTCTTGTTGGAGCTTTCTAATATGAAAGTACCTGTATTAGGGAATGGGGAAATATCTTTAAACTCCTATTTGAATGAAGAATCCTCTCCTTGGTGGAATTATGTAATCGGATTTCCCAGTATGGTAATTAGTGGGGTAAAGTCCTTGTTTACAGAAAATGAGGATGAATCCATATCTTCCGATAAAGCAAGTCTGGGTACAATTGAATTATCCCAAAAGGAGTCTCAGAAGATTGAATTACTAAAGAGAAAGATTGCTGCTTCTGTAGATAAGAAAACTTCTATGACTACCGTCTCCGTGACTTTGCAGCATCCTAAGGTTGCCGCAGTTGTTGCTGACTCTGTAGTTAAGAAGTTGCAGGAATATATCATAGACTATCGTACCTCCAAATCTAAAGAGGATTGTCTCTATTTGGAGAAATTGTTTAAAGAACGTCAGCAGGAATATTACGAAGCGCAGAAAAAATATGCTGACTATATGGACTCTCATGACAATATCATTTTGCAGAGTGTTCGTACCGAACAGGAACGCTTGCAGAATGATATGAGTCTTGCTTACCAGGTATATAGTCAGGTTGCCGGTCAGCTTCAGGTTGCCAGAGCTAAAGTTCAGGAAGAGAAACCTGTGTTTGCTGTTGTAGAGCCTGCTGTAGTACCATTAAAACCTTCAGGAACCAGTAGGAAAGTATATGTTTTAGCTTTTATTTTCCTATCAGTTTGTATTGTTATATTCTGGAATTTATTTGGAAAAGATTTTCTGAATAAGTTCAAAGAAGTATGTGCCTAAAATCAATCTTTAATGTGATATGATATCAACCACCAGTCAAATCAATAAATTTATAGAATTTATAGCAGTTCTGGGAGATCTGATCATTCTGAATCTGATTTTGTTCTTTCTCCTTTTCTTTTGGGAAGAAGCTTTTGTCTCTTTGCCCTTTTCTTGCAGGGTCTCATGGATGATGACTTCGTTAAGCCTCTGTTATCTGGCCTGTTCCAGCTCCCGTGGGCGAGTTTGGGACAGTCGTGGCATTCGTCCCGATCAACTGGTGTTGCACGTGTTGAAGAATATTATTGCTTTTTCCATCTTTTGGGCATGTATTATGACTTTTAGTGGAATCTCTATATTTTCTCCTCTTTTCTTTGTCGCCTATTTTTCTTTCCTCTTTGTCATTTTGAGTGTTTATCGCATTATTATCCGTCATTTCCTGATAGTCTATTGTGCTAAGGGCAAGCATAGACGTTATGCTGTTTTTATAGGTGGAGGCAATAATATGCAGGTGTTGTATGAGGAGATGGAGAGTTCCCTAACGTCTTCGCTGTATGAGGTTGTGGGTTATTTTGATATTAAACCGAATGATACCCTTTCTCCCCAATGTCCCTATCTGGGTAATCCTGACGTTTTTTCAGATTTTATGTCCGCACATCCGGGAATCAAGCATGTCTTTTGTTCTTTGTCTATGGAGGAGGGGCGCTATAACTTTTCCATTATGAATTATTGTGAAAACCATCTTCTTTATTTCCATGGTGTTCCTAATGTATGTAAAGGTTTTCCCCGTCGTATCTGGCATAGTATGGTTGGCAATATGCCTATTTTGAATCTGCGTTATGAGCCTTTGGGTAAGATGGAGAATCGTATATTGAAGCGGATATTTGATGTTGTTTTCTCCGGTCTTTTTCTGGTTACTGTTTTTCCCTTTGTTTATCTCATAGTTGGAAGTATCATAAAGTTGACTTCTCCCGGTCCTGTATTCTTTAAGCAAATGCGTACGGGTTTGAACGGTGTGGATTTTGTGTGTTACAAATTCCGTTCTATGAAAGTGAATGATGAAGCTGACAGTAAACAGGCTACGGCTGATGATCCTCGTAAAACAAGATTTGGAGATTTCCTGCGTCGTTCTAATATTGACGAACTTCCCCAGTTTATCAATGTTTTTAAAGGTGATATGTCGATAGTAGGTCCCCGTCCTCACATGTTGGCTCATACAGAGACTTATGCCCGTTTGATTGATAAGTTTATGGTGCGACACTTTATAAAACCTGGGGTAACCGGTTGGGCTCAAACGCATGGTTTCCGTGGTGAAACGAGGGAACTTTCACAGATGGAGGAACGTGTAAAGGCTGATATTTGGTATATGGAGCACTGGACAATGCTGCTTGATATATATATCATTTATAAGACTGTGGCGAATGTTGTCATTGGGGAAAAAAATGCATATTAATATGTAGATAATTGATTGCTAAAGGTATATGTATCTTGCTTATTATAAGAGGTCACATTAATTACTCATTTTTTCCAGAGTGGGTTAATGAGAATGAGTTTTATACAATTTGGTATGTGTCTGGGTTCTATCTTATTGGTGGCTTTTTCTTGAAAGAAGTTGATTTACTAAATCCAAAAATTCTTTTGAAAAAGAAGATACCTGCATTGTATCTTAAATCTTTATACTTTTTCTTGCCTGCTACACTATTACATAATTATCTATTGCAGATAGGGTATTATCCAGCTTCGATAAAACCTTTTATAACTCTTTCTGACTGGGGAAGAGCGTTAGGTAAAGTTTTTATGGGAATGAGTTTTGAAAAATTGGTTGAGCCCCTTTGGTTTGCTTTAGCATTGTTTTATGGATTAGTGTTCCTTTCTATTATGGCTTATGGATTGAAAAGTATCAATAAATATAGTCATATGAATATGTTTATCGTTTCATTAATAGCGTGTGCAATATCTGGTTACATTTCCAATTATACTGATATTCATTTTCCTCCAAGAATAGCTACAGCCGTATCTTCAACTGTTTTGATCTATTTAGGGTATTTGATATTTAATAGTAGCTATAAGTCTTTCAATAATAAGTGTATATTTGTGATATCTTTAGTGATTCTACTATCTTATACTTATACCATAGGTGCAGCACCTGGGATGTTAATAGGAATGATTGTTAATGAATATCCAGATATTATAACGTTACTTGTCGGAACATTGGCTGGCGTATATTTTATCTGCTATCTTAGCTGTTACTTAGAACATTCTGTTTTAGGGGTGATTTTAGCTCATTGTGGTAAGGAGTCATTTTACCTTATGGCGCTTCACATTATGTTTATTCGTTTGCTGGCTATTCTATTGTTCAAGTATCCCGTATGTGGCATTAGTATAGATGACTTTACTTTTAATACGAACTTCATAGGTTTCTTTATTTTATTTTTTGGTTCAATAGTCCTAACATTTATTTCGATTACCCTTGTGCGTAGGATAAAAAGATTGATTTGTAAAATAGGGTAATTGTGATGAACCTTAAGTATGATATTAGAATGATTTGTGGAAAATTAGAGTACGAGTTAGGACGATCTCATGTATTTATTTATAGGCTACTTTGTATATGATTTCTTATAAAACTTGGTTGGCATAAAGATAGATATACGTAGGCTGTAGGTAAATCTTTTTTGGGGAATGTTATTTTATGAACAATATTAAAAGCAAGACATCGAAATCACTCTTTTGGCGTAGTGTGGAGAAATTCTTAGTGAATGGAAGTCAATTTGTTATTAGTCTTGTATTAGCAAGACTCCTGCTGCCATCTGATTATGGTACAATAGCTCTTCTCACTATATTTATTGCTTTATCACAGGTTTTGATTGAAGGAGGTTTCTCGCAAGTTATTATTCAAAAACAAGATAGGGATTCATTGAGTTTCTCCACGATGTTTTGCTGTAATATATTTACAGCACTGCTTTTGTATCTGATTATATATATTATAGCACCTAATATCGCTTCTTTTTATAATTTGCCGGAACTAACCTCTGTAATGAGAATCTATTGTATTACTCTTGTCATCAATTCATTGTATATAGTGAAGAAGACGCAGTTGATAATGGATCTTAAATTTAAGGTGCAAGCTTATATCACGTTTATTTCAGTTGCAATTAGTGGGATATTGGGTATTATTTTGGCAGTATATAATTATGGTGTTTGGGCTTTGGTCTTTCAACAAATATGTAATTCCATTCTGCTGTGCTTACTGTTCAATCGCTTTGATATGTCTTTATATTCATTCCATTTTTCGGCAGAAAAATTTAGAAACTTGTTTATGAAAGGTTCAAGATTGTTGGTCGCTAACATTCTCCAATCGGTTTATTCAAGTTTATATTCTTTGATAATAGGAAAGTTTTTTTCTCCTAAGGAGCTGGGATTGTTTACAAGAGGAAATCAGATGGGGCAAATTGTACCATCGAATGTCACAGATATTTTTAGTAATACGATGTATCCCATTTTTTGTCAGGAACGTCAAACGGAAGATTTTAGGCAGATTTATACTCGATATATCGGTTTGGTTTGTTTTGTATTTTTTCCTTGTATGGTATTGCTGTCTACAATTTCATTCCCTTTGATTGATATACTATTAGGTGATAATTGGCTGGATTGTGCTTCTTATATGAAGATATTGTGCATTGCATATATGTTTGATCCTCTGATGAGACTGAACGCTATGATACCCACTATTATGGGGGAGACAACAACTACGCTGAAATGTGAAATGGTAAAAAAAGTGGTGGCTGTTACAATATTGGTGGTAGCTACGTCTCACTCAGTACTTGCCGTTTGCTATGGTATTGTACTATATTCCCTAATAGATATAATAATCTCCACTAAGTTTAATAAAATTTATATGGGAATAACTATTTGTGGAATATTTCTAAGCATAAAGAATGCATTAATAGTATCCATTATTCAGTTTGCAGTCATTTCGTTTGTAATAAATGAGATAAACAATCCATTTCTTTCTATTCTAGTGGCAGTCATTTTAAGTTTGGCAATAGTGTTGTTAACAGCATTTTTGTTACGCTTCAAGGAATTTGACTTTTTGGTGAATTTTGTGAGAAATAAAATGCTAAGGAAAACTTGTTGACATGAAAAATATACTGATTTTTTTTCGATTTTTTCCTTCTGTGGGTGGAACCGAACGAGTCTTTACAATTTTAGCTAACTCATTCATAACTAATGGATATGATGTTCATATAGTAAGCATAGAGAAGAGTCTGGATGTGCCAATGTTCTATCTGGATAAACAAGTTAAATGCAGTATTCTTCCCCATAAGAATGTAGCATGTCAAGAAAATATAAAGACTTTACACTCTTATCTCATAGATAATGAAATTGATTACATTATCAATAATGATTCAATAAAAGAAGCTGTAAAATTGTGCTCAGAAGCAAAAGAGAATACAAATATAAAATTAGTTACTATCCATCATGGTGACATTGTATACAAAAAAGAGTATATATATCTGATGGCTCAACAAGGAAGTGGATTGAGACGCTTCTTGAAAAATCTTTTTTTTTCGTTGTATTTGAAATATCAAAATCATAATAGAAGAGAGAATCATAAATTCAATTTATTGAAGTCTGATAAGTATATTCTTCTTTCTAATTCATTTAAGAAATATCTTCCTCAAAATGATAAAGTCATGGCAATAAATAATCCATTGTCATATATGCGTGAGGAATTTAGTGGGACAAAGGAGAATATGGTTATCCTTGTAGGGAGGTTATCAGAGCCTCATAAAAGAGTCTTGTTGTCTTTGAAAATATGGTCTATAGTGGCTGATAAGCATCCTGATTGGAAATATTACATTGTTGGAGATGGTGAAGACAGAGGTTTGATAGAAAATTTCATTCAGGATAATAACATTCCCAATGTTGTACTTACAGGAAAAACAGAGAGCCTGCAATACTATAAACGGGCAAAAATCCTGATTATGACATCGGCTTTTGAGGGATGGGGGCTAGTTATTAATGAAGCTATGCAGAATAATTGCGTGCCTATAGTAATGTATTCTTTTGATTCATTACCAGACATTATTGCGGACCAAGAAAATGGATTTATTTCACCCAACAATGACATAGAAGTCTTCGCTGATAAGCTGGACAGATTGATGAGTGATGAAATGATGTGGGCTGATATGTCTAAGAAGGCTTATATATCTACAGCAAGATTTATTCCGGAAAATATAATCAAGCAGTGGATTGATATGCTAAATACGTTATAAAAATGAAGAAAATATTGTTTATCAATAACTATGATTGTTTGACACCATATAAACAACATGTCATGCCAGGGCACCATCAGTTTGGAATGGAATTTCTGAATGAAGATCCTGATTACGAGGTGTATTATTATTTTTGTAAAATATTCTCCAAAAATAGCAAAGGATATTATTTGAAAGAATTTTTTCAATTCTTGAAATTATATATACTTTCATTCAAGTTTGATATAGTGTATGATGCATTGGGATGTGAACAACGATATTTTGGCTTTTTGAACCGTTTTCACATGTTCAAACCTTATTATATGTTAGTGTTCCATCATCCTCCATTTGAGAAAAGACTAAAGTATTGTAAATACGATCATATTATTTTTGAATGTGAGTATTATTATAAAAAGATGTGCCGTATGTTTCCCAAGCAAGCAGATAAAATGAGTTTGTGTGTATGGGGACCTGATCTATCTTTTTATCCACAAATAGACTTAAATTTTGATGAGCCAATTCTGATTAGTAATGGTCGTACTAACAGAGATCATAATTTGCTTGTTGATGCGGCTACTTATGCAAAAGTGCATACGGTAATTGTGTCAGATGAAAAGCATATTCCATCTAATTTTACAGACGACAATCAATACGTCGAAATATACAAACAGAATGTATTGAATGACAAGAAGATGGTCGAACTTTTATGTAAGTGTTCGATAATGGTAATACCCACTTTCCCTTCAGAAGAGTTATTGGGCCCTATTGGTAATACGAGTTTTTGTGACGCTACTGCATTGGGGATGCCGTGCATTGTAGCATCAAATACATTGATGGCAGAGAATGTAATGAAATTTAGATTGGGACTGGTCTATAATGTGGGGGATTTGAATGATTTAACCGAGAAGATAACATATTGTAGAGAACATCCTGATACCTTGAAAGAGATGAGTCGGAATATAAAAAAGTTTGGGCGGGAAAATGATAGCTTGAAGTTTGCTATGGTGATAAAGAATATAGTTGATAGTTTTTATTAATAGAATCATTATGATTTAAATGCCTTATTGTGAGGATGAAGATCACTAACTTAAGATTGAACTATTATATTCTAATATTTGGTTTATTATTCGGTGTTGTATTTTATGATGTTATACAGTTTAATTTAGGCTTTAGCTATACAGATGAAATATTGGCTGTTATTCTGTTTTTTTATTTATTACTTAATCCAAAACGTATAACACGAGAATTTTTATTTTTCTTATGCCTTACTATTTTTTATTTAGCTCATAGTATATATGATCAGCATAATATTTTACCCGCAATTTTTACTGATTTTTTTATTCAGGTTAAGCCTTTTATTGCATTTTATGCTGTCTATAATTTAAATTTTAGGATTAGTGAAAAACATGAAAAGAAAATTGCTAAATTGAGTTTAGTCTGTGCATTCCTTTTACTTCCTGTTGGTTTATTAAATCCAGGTGGAGGTACATTAATGGATCAGTTTGGTGGATATTCAAGATATGCAACTATCATGATTGTATTAGGCACCACCTATATTATTTATTCAAGACAGTACAAGAGAAAATTGTATATAACATTGGTGATATATTCAATAGGTTTGTTGTCATTGCGATCTAAAATGTTTGGTTTCTATATTGCATTTGTTTGTGTTATGTTTTTATGGAAGAAAGTTTCAGTAAAGAAGTTAGTCTCTTTAAAAATGGTGATTTTGTTTTCATTTATGATAATAGCTGTCATTTATGTTGCAAAAGAAAAAATTGAGTTCTATTTTATTGATGGATTGTTTGCGGATAATATGTTTGCTCGTCCTTTACTCTATGTGAAAGCTATAGATATTCTCAATGATTTTCCTTTTTTTGGTACAGGCTTTGGTAGTTATGCAACATTTGCGTCTGCTGAATACTATTCGCCACTTTATTATACTTATGATTTATATATAAGTCCAGAGATCGGTAGAGGACTATATATTAGTGATTCTTATTTCCCTGTATTTGCTCAATTTGGATATGTTGGATTCGTGCTTTTTGTATGTTTTTGGTTTCGTCTTTTAAAGATTGCGAAAACAAATTTTGAGATCTATAATAATGAATTATTGTTTAAATTGACAATTCTAATTTTTATTTTTTTCATAATCGAATCTATTGCGGATAGCACATTTACTCATAATAGAGGTATGGTAATGTTAATGCTTTTAGCTATTATTCTGAATAATAAATATGAGGCAAAAGATGTACTTATTACTTCAGATCCAAATTTACTGATTAAATAATAGTTCTTGAATTTATATACGATAAAATAATTTTATTATTATCCATGATAGTAAGAAGTAAAGCTCCTCTGCGGTTGGGGCTTGCAGGAGGTGGTAGTGATGTATCACCATATAGTGATATTTATGGTGGATTGATACTAAATGCAACAATCAATCTTTACACTTATTGTACTATAGAAGAAACTGATGACGGTATGATTACTATTGATAGTGATGATTCTCATTGTCATAAAAGTTATCCAAAGGTCGAGTATTTGAATATTGATGGAGAGGCTAGTCTTATTAAAGGTGTGTATAATCGTGTGATTAGAGACTTCGATATTAGCCCTCGTAGTTTTAAAATCACAACCTATAATGATGCTCCGGCTGGCTCCGGGCTTGGGACATCATCGGCTATGGTGGTATGCGTTTTGAAAGCTTTTATAGAGTGGCTAGGATTACCGCTAGGTGATTATGAAACATCTCGTTTAGCTTATGAGATTGAGAGAAAGGACTTGAATCTTTCTGGAGGAAAACAGGATCAATATGCAGCAGCTTTTGGGGGATTCAACTATATGGAGTTTCTTCAGAATGATCTTGTAATAGTTAATCCTCTCAAGATTAAGCGCTGGATAGTTGATGAGTTGGAAGCGTCTATGGTACTCTATTTTACAGGTGCTTCTCGCAGTAGTGCGGCAATTATTGACCAACAAAAGAAGAATACCTCTTCTGGCAATGAAAAAGCAATAGAAGCTATGCACAGGATTAAGAGAAGTGCTATTGATATGAAATTTGCATTATTGAAAGGTGATATGCAAGAATTTGCTCGCATTCTCGGAGAAGGCTGGGAAGATAAGAAAAAAATGGCAGATGCTATAACCAATCCGATGATTCAAAATGTATTTGATACAGCCATGTCTGCCGGGGCACTTGCAGGGAAAGTTAGTGGTGCCGGTGGTGGAGGTTTTGTGATGTTGATGGTTGAGCCAACTCGTAAAAAAGAAGTAATTGATGCGTTGAACAGACTTGATGGTTTTGTTATGCCTTTTCAATTTACTGAGGGAGGTGCTCATGGATGGAGAATTTATTCTACAGATAAAGTGAAATGATATGGAACAAAAGTTGATGAAGCATATAGATTTACTAATGGAACGATATCCTGTGCTTGAGTGTTGCAAGAATGATATAATAGATGCTTTTGACCTGTTGGATGATACCTATAGTAAAGAGGGGAAAATGTTAATATGTGGTAACGGAGGCAGTGCAGCTGACGCAGAGCACATGGTGGGCGAACTGATGAAAGGATTTAAGATTTCCCGAAAATTATTATCAAACGAGGTTGATAACTTACAAAAAATAGATCCGGACATGGGTGAGGTCTTAGCTGAAAATTTGCAAGGTGCATTACCGGCAATAACATTGGAAGGGCATCCTGCGCTTTTTACAGCCTATATGAATGACTGTGACCCATTGCTTTGTTTTGCTCAACAAGTGAATGGACTCGGCAAACAAGGTGATGTGCTGTTTGGAATATCTACTTCAGGAACTAGCAAGAATGTTCTTTATGCGGCAGTTACAGCCAAATCAAAAGGGATGAAGGTAGTAGGACTTACGGGTGCTAAGGATAGTAAACTATCAGCTTTAGCGGACACCTGCATTCAAGTTCCAGAAACAGAAACATATATGGTACAAGAATTACATTTGCCTGTATATCACTGTTTGTGCTTAATGTTGGAAGAAAAATTCTTTGGATAAACAATCTTATGGAAGTTATAATATTGGCTGGCGGGCTTGGAACAAGGCTGCGCAGTGTTGTGGATAAGGTGCCCAAATGTATGGCTCCGGTTGCAGGTAAGCCTTTTTTGTGGTATATATTAAAATATCTAACAAGATATAATGTGACTCATGTAATTCTATCTGTAGGCTATTTACGGGAGGTTATTTATAAATGGATCGATGAAGTGAGAAATGAGTTTCCTTTTGAGTTTGATTATGCAGTTGAGAAGATTCCTCTTGGTACAGGCGGTGGTATTAGATTGGCATTACAGCAATCTGCGGCAAATGAGGTGATAATATTGAATGGAGATACATTTTTTGATGTGAATTTGATACATCTAATGGAAGAGCATAGGCGTATGGATAGTAGCTTAACTGTTGCTCTTAAGCCGATGACAGAGTTCGATCGCTATGGTGCTGTGGAATATTCCGGTGATGGGCGTATTATGGCTTTTCATGAGAAGGCTTATTGTAAACAGGGACTAATTAATGGAGGCGTATATGTGATTGATAAGTTAAAACTGCCTATGGATAATCAACCTGAAAAATTTTCTTTTGAATCTGCAGTGATGGAAAAACAGTGTCAATATGGTAATCTTTATGGGGTGGTTTTGAATGGATATTTCAGAGATATTGGTGTACCGGAGGATTACAAACAAGCTAATGACGATTTTAAAACGATGTTTTAATATGCAACTGAAAGATATTGATATATCAGGCTATGATACTTTATTACTTGACCGTGACGGAGTGATTAATAAACTTCGCCCGAACGACTATGTGAAATGTTGGGAAGAATTTGAATTTGTGCCCGGAATATTTGAAGTCTTGAGCAAATGGAGTAAGCATTTCAAATATATATTCATTGTTACTAATCAAAGAGGGGTTGGTAAAGGTGTGATGAGTGAACAAGATTTATTGAAAATTCATCAAAGAATGTGTGAAGAGATTATTGCTCATAAAGGAAGAATAGATAAGATCTATTATTGTACTGCATTAACGGAAGAAGATAACCGAAGGAAACCAGGAAACGGTATGTTTCTGGATATAATACGTGATTATTCAGAGATTGTCAAAGAGCGTTGTTTGATGATTGGAGATAGTGATAGTGACATGAAGTTTGCTGAAAATTGTGGAATTAGAGGTGTTAGAGTATGAATCAAAAAAATACAATTATTTATTTTGGAATGGGTTGCTTTACTGATACGGATGTCACAGTAGTAAAGCAACTCCAAAAAGAATATAGTGTTCATTGGTATGTATTGCATCAGCCACATGATCCGTATCCGGTATCTTTTTATGCTGATTTTGTAAAAAATAGTGGAGTGAAGTTACATATGCTTCATATTACTAACAGAAGAAGGAGTTTTAAGGTGCTTGAGTTAATGTTTAAGACTTTTACAGAGATCGTAGAATTGTCACCTTCTTTAATATACTCTTGTTGTTTTGACTTTTATTTTTCATTGGCATATCTGATAAAAGCGAAATCAATACCTTTAGTTTTTGGCGTACATGATGTTATACAACATTCCGATAATAGGAATTCTATATTTTATCATTTATCATATCGTTTTTCTTTATTTGTTGGTGATATGTTTCTGCAATTTTCAAGTAATCAAAATAGAGTGTTTAAGCAACTCTATCCAAAATTGAAAAGCTCTATGGTGGGCATGAGTATTAAGGATTATGGAGAAGTAAAAGGAGAAAAACATGTATTTAATAATTCAAATATTAAGATATTATTTTTTGGTTCAATTCAATATTATAAGGGATATGATTTGCTGATTAATGCTTTTGAGAAAATCTTAAATATGGGTATCAATAATATTAGGCTTTCATTCTTGGGTGAGTGTACGCCTAAAAATAAATTGTACTTAAAATCATTGATAAAAAGTTACGATAAGTATAGCTTGAGATTGCATTTTATTAATAATGATGAAATTCCTCAAATCTATAATGAACATGATTTGGCAATATTTCCATATCGAGAAGCTACACAGTCTGGCCCCTTAATGATAGCTATAAATTACTGTTTGCCAATCATTGCAGCTAATCATTCGTGTTTCGCAGATATCTTGGGACATGCAGACTGTTCTATTTTATATGATTCTAATAATAATAATGCATTAATTGAAATATTGCAGAATGTTTCAAAGATGTCCAATACTGATTATCAATGTTTAAAAAATAAAGCTCTTGAATTGAATAAACAATATTCAGAAGAGGTTATAGTGGATAATTACATAAAAGTTTTTAATGAACTCATAAAATGTGACTAATGTTTTTAGCATATAGTTGCACTCGGGCATACATTTGGCTACTGGTTAACTTAAAAAAACAGATAAAAGAATATAATGAATGTATTAATAATAAATCCAATTCTTTTCACTGCCGACAATGATATAATTCCTAAAGTGAAATCTATAAAAGACTCAATGATTTATAATTTTGCCCTAGGATTTAAACAGAATGGTCATCAAGTGACTTTATATGCAGCAGAAGATTATAAACCAACAGATATTGAAACCTTTGACTTCAATGTTATATTTGGAAAAACAAGTCTGAAGAAGATATTCAAACCTTCAGTGTTACCATATTTGTCATATTTAAATAAGTATCTAAGGCTCCATCAAAATGAATTTGATTTAGTTATCTCTAGTGAAGTCTTTTCATTCCAGTCATTATTTGCTTCTTTGGTTTGCCCCCAAAAAACCATAATATGGCATGAATTAGCTTTGCATCAACGACGATTCTTTAAAATCCCGTCAAAATTGTGGTATTTATTAATAGCGCATTTCATACAAAAGAAGAGTTTGGTAATACCACGTTCAGAAAAGGCTTTTTATTTTGTATCACAATATATGGATAATGTTTCGAATATAATAGTCGAACATGGCATCAATATAGAATGCTTTACTCCTAAGTCAAGAAAACTGAAACAGTTTATAATAGTAGCTCAACTCATTAAAAGAAAAAATATATCGTCAATTATAAAGAAATTTAAGGCCTTTTCCGAAAAATATGAAAAAGGTTATTCCTTAATAATCGTTGGGCAGGGAGAATTAGAAAAAGATTTGATTGATTTGATAAAAAGAAAGGGTTTAGAAGAATCTGTTCATTTATTGGGATTCAAAAATCATTTGGAATTGAAAACTCTTTTGGCTGATTCATGCGCAATGTTAATTAATACATACCAAGATAATAATATGGTTTCGATTCCTGAATCTATTTCATGTGGAACTCCTGTTATAACAAATACAATTCCGACAAATTCGACTTATATAGGTGAGAATCATTTAGGCATAACTAAAGATGAGTGGAACGAAGATGAACTGAAAAAAGTAGTGGATGAGAATCAATATTATGTGAATAATTGTATTAAATTCAGAAAAAAGTTGAGTAATCGATATTCCGCAGAGAAAATGGTGGATATATTTTGGGAGCAACAAGAAAAAAAATCTATAAAACTGTGATTTTATATTTTGTGTTTGTTATTAGTAAAGACAAAAGGAAATCTCTGTTAACACAAACTTATGCAATAAGTTTTATCATTATACAAACCTGCATTTCATCTTTATATCTAAATCATTTACACTGTGCGTATTCTACTTTGTAACAAATTCTATTATAACCGAGGGGGTGACTGTGTCTATACGATTAATCTGGAGACATTGTTAAAACAGAAAGGGCATGAAGTCGCAATATTTGCTATGAGATATCCCGAGAATCAGAAAACTCCTTGGGAGAAATATTTTCCTGTTCAAATTTGTTTCTCACTGGGATTAGGCATAATTGAGGCATTAAGACGCCCTTTGGGCTCTGCGGAGGTGAGAAAGAAGTTTAATTCTTTACTTAATGATTTCAAGCCGGATGTGGTACACCTGAATAATATTCATACACAATTATCACCAGTGATAGCTCGTTTGGCTCATGAACGAGGAATTAAAGTTATTTGGACGTTGCATGATTACAAACTGCTTTGCCCAAGGTATGATTGTCTTCGTAATGGGAATAAAGTATGTGAGGAGTGTTTTGCTGATAAACATAAAGTTTTGGAATATAAATGCATGAAAAACTCCAAATTGGCAAGTATGTTTGCATATAAAGAGGCGATGAAATGGAGCCGTGAAAAGTTAGAAAGTTACACGGATGCATTTATTTGTCCAAGCCAGTTTATGTACAATAAAATGGCTCAAGGTGAATTCGATAGAAAAAAGATGTATACTCTTTGTAATTTTATTGATATTGAAAGGACTAGGAGAGACTCTTATGATAAAGAGGACTACTATTGCTTCATAGGAAGGTTATCTTTTGAGAAAGGAATCGAAACATTGATAGAGGCTGCCCGGACTCTTCCTTATCATTTGAAAATCATAGGTGGTGGTCCACTGGCAGATATTTTAAAAGAAAAAGCAAAAGGGGCAAATATTGAATTTACAGGTCATAAAGAATGGCCTGAAATAAAGGAAATAGTGGGTAAAGCACGTTTTAGTGTAGTTCCATCAGAGTGGTATGAAAATAATCCTCTAAGTGTGATTGAAGCTCAATGTCTGGGTACTCCAGTTTTAGGAGCTAATATTGGTGGTATCCCTGAATTGATAAAAGAAGGGGTAAATGGAATGTGTTTTGAAAGTCGCAATATTATGGATTTGAAGAATAAAATCGAAAAGATGTTTATATTAAATGTAGATTATAAACAACTTGCAAAAAGTTCTCAGATACGTTATTCATCTGAGAAACATTACAATGAATTATTAGAGCTGTACCAGCAATGAATGTAGGAAAAGAAGCTAAAATATATTGGATATCAATTTTGCAGGGCTGGAGTATGCTCTTAGTAGTCATAGGACATGTCACGCTAACCAATATATTCGAGAATCCGGCAACTCCTGTTAGTACAGAAGTTGAACGGATTATCTACGGCTTTCATATGCCTTTATTTATGTTTATATCAGGAGGTTTATTTTATTATACAAAAATCAGGAAAGGTAAAAAATACGGAGTTACTATCAGGGATAAGGCAAAGAGGTTATTGGCTCCTTTCATCTTTTTCACACTAGCTACTTTTGCTCTGAAGTATATATTTAATCCGTTGATGAAAAGACCAGTCGAACTGTCTTTCAAACAAATAATCAATAGTGTTCTTTATCCAGCTTCAAATCCTTTAGGGGAAATGTGGTTTATAATAACTCTTTTTATAATATTTCTTTTTTATCCTGTTTTTAAATGGTCATTGCAGTGGAATAAATGTATAGTAAGTGTGTGGATAACTGCATTATTATTGAATCTGTTTTTTCCTAAAGATATAGAGATTCTTTGTTTTTCGCAAGTAGCTTATTATTTGGTTTATTTTTATTCGGGGCTACTCTTTTTTAAGTTTGATGCCTATAAATATACTGATACAAAATGCTTTTTTGTAGTTTCTCTTATGTTTTTTGTCCTTTTTAATATACTTGTACTTCCTGTCATTTTCTTAACCTTTACAGGGATAGCTTTCTCTGTTGCTTTATGTTTACTCTTATCCCATTATCGGACCCGTCTCTATTCAAGTTTCAGGGATTATACCTTTCAGATTTTTTTAATGGGTCTATTTTTTCAGATGGGAATAAGATTTCTATATGTAAAATTGGATAACGAATTATTATACTGGCCTTTATATGTGTTAAGTATATTGTTAGCTCTTTACATGCCTGTTTTAATATCAAAGATGATTCAAAAAATAGAAAGTCCATTCATACATCAATGTTTTGGACTATAGAATATTATTATTTCTTTAATTATATAAATAATGTCAATTAATATTCCCCAACCTACGGATATGTGCATCATCACAACTTATCGTTGTCCGATGCGCTGTAAAATGTGTAATATATGGGAACATCCGACCGATAAAAGGAAGGAAATAACTCCCGAAGAAATCAAATTGTTACCTTCTGTAAAGTTCATCAATCTAACCGGTGGCGAACCGTTCATTCGTGAAGATCTGGATCAAATAGTAGAAGTGTGTTTCACAAAATCTCCTCGCGTGGTTATATCGACTTCAGGTTGGTATGAGGACCGGGTAATAGCCTTGGCTAAGAAATTCCCTAATATTGGTATCCGTATTTCTATCGAAGGGCTTAGTTGTAAAAATGATGAGCTTAGAGGACATGCGGGAGGTTTCGACAAAGGACTTCGGACTTTGCTTACATTAAAAGATATGGGCGTGAAAGATATAGGTTTCGGTTGTACTGTTTCCAACAACAACTCTAAAGATATGCTTTCTCTTTATCAACTATCCCGATCTTTGGGTATGGAATTTGCCACAGCTGCTTTTCATAACTCTTATTATTTTCACAAAGATGATAATGTAATAACTAATAAGGAGGAGGTTTGTGGCAATTTTGAAAAACTGATAAATCTGCAACTTAAAGAAAAACATCCTAAATCATGGATGCGGGCTTTTTTCAACATGGGACTAATCAATTATATAGAAGGTTCACGGCGTATGTTGCCCTGTCAAGCTGGCGAAATGAACTTTTTTGTAGAGCCCTATGGCGATATTTATCCCTGTAATGGTTTAGAAAAGAAGTATTGGAAAAAGAGTATGGGGAATATTCGTGAGACTCCCAATTTCAAAGAAATATGGGAAGGGGAACAAGCAGAACAAGTACGCCAAATGGTACGCCGTTGCCCTAAAAACTGCTGGATGGTAGGAACGGCTTCACCTGTGATGCATAAATATATAAAGTATCCGCTGAAATGGGCTTTAAAAAATAAATTACGGAGTTTGCAGGGAAAAACTGCTTGTTTGGACAAATGTTGGTATAACGTGGGACAAGACCCTTCCCAAGGAGATTTGCGGGACGTTTTTTGATTATAGAATACATATATTTTATACTAATTTAATGAAGATCTTCGTTATCGGAACTCGCGGTATCCCTGATATTTTGGGCGGCGTTGAAACGCATTGCCAAGAGTTATTTCCTCGAATTGCTGAAATGGGCTTTGATATAACGATAATACGTCGAAAATGTTATGTGAAAGATACCATGACTGAATACAAAAATGTGAGGTTGATTGATATAGAAACTCCTAAGAAGAAATCCTTTGAAGCAATCGTACACACTTTTAAAGCTATTCTTAAGGCTAAATCCCAAAATGCTGATATTGTTCATATTCATGCTATTGGTCCAGCTTTACTTGTACCTATAGCTAGATTATTAGGAATAAAGGTTGTGTTTACTCACCATGGTCCCGATTATGATCGTGACAAATGGGGCTTTTTTGCTAAAACAATGCTGAAATTAGGGGAGCGTGTGGGAACGATTTTTGCTAATGAAGTAATTGTTATATCTGAAGTCATTAATGATCTTTTAGTGAGAAAATATGGTAGAAAAGACTGTCATTTGATTTACAATGGAGTTCCGGAACCTGAGGTTTGTGATTTTCCTGAGTATTTTAATGAATTGGGGATTGAGAGAGGGAAGTATATTTTAAGTATGTGCCGGTTTGTCCCTGAAAAAAAACTTCATCACTTAGTAGAAGCTTTTGCTGGAATAGGAGCAAATGACTATAAACTGGTATTGGCAGGAGATACGGATTTTGAGGATGATTACTCACGCAGTTTAAAAAAAATGTCGAGAGAATGTGGAGTTGTATTAACCGGTTTCATAAAAGGACGAAAATTACATTCTTTACTTACTAATGCATGTTGTTTTGTTCTTCCGTCTTCACATGAAGGGTTGCCTATCGCATTATTGGAAGCGATGAGCTATAAATTGCCAGTTATTGTAAGCAATATTCCAGCAAATATGGAAGTAGGACTGCCTTATCCATGTTATTTCAAAATAGGGGATGTAGGGCAACTACAAAAAAAACTGGAAAAGCAGATGGGACAAGGTCTGTGTCGGATAGAGTACGATATGAGTTTATATAATTGGGATGTGATAGCAAAACAAGTAGTAGATGTATATAGATTGGCATTAAAATAATATCTTCCAATAGAATATTAGTTAGCTAGTGCTAATATAATATGTATGATAAAACGATTTGTGTCAGGCTACAAGAGCTTTCTTTAATGGGTAAAATGTCTCTTTATAATTTTATCGAGGCTTGTATGATAAAATGGGTAGGAGTGATGAAATATCATACTGAAGATAGTAAGTGGATAGAATAAATAATATAATGAACAAAAATAAATTGGGTATATAATAAATGTTGAATATGTTGAGATGTAATAAACACGTGAGTGTTTTGTATGTGAGATGAAAAAAATGTAGGTCCCTAGCTTCATGTTGTAAAAAGCATGATTCTCCTACATTGTGGATTGGAAATCGTACGACGGTACATTTCTAATCTACGCCCGACATCGGAGGTTAAAGCCGATGTGAATTTCCCACTATATCAACTGTCTGTGAAGATCGTTGATATTTAAAATGAATCACAAACTATAATTATAAAAGAATATGTAGGTCCCTAGATTCATGATAAACTCATGAAATCCCTACATTTTGCAGGTTAGAAATCGTACAGCGGTATATTTCTAACTTAGCCCTCATATTGGTTTAAAAACTGATATGTATCTATATGTGAAATATACCAACTGTCTGTGAGGATCGTTGGTATATTATTTTTTTAGATGGTTAAAGAATACAAAAAAAAGAGCAAACTTGCATGATTCCTAAATCTTTCCAGAATCTGTATCGTTATTTGCTGTATGAAACGAAAGTATAGTATTAACGCTAAAAGAATAACGATTATGAAGAAAATTCTATCTTTACTTGTGTTGGCTATTGTAGCCGTACAGTTTTCATTTGCAAAAGATGTGATAACCAAAGACATGAATCAGTTACCGCTTCCGGCACGTAATTTTATTAATGGTAATTTTGCAAAACCACAGATTGCTCATATCAAGATTGATAAAGATATGATGGAGTCTACCAAGTATGAAGTGGTATTGATGGATGGCACGGAAATTGATTTTGACAGTAAGGGCAACTGGGAAGAGGTAAGTGCAAAGAAAGGACAGATTGTTCCTGTTAGTATTATTCCGGGATTTGCTGTCAATTATTTGAAGTCTCATAATTTTGTGAACGAAGGAGTGATCAAAGTCGAACGTGACCGCAAAGGATATGAAATAGAATTGTCTACCGGACTTTCTTTCAAATTTGATAAGAAGGGAAAGTTTATCAAGGCTGATGATTAACTAAAGATTTGTGATAAATAGACCTAAACAAGAAGATAGCTATGTGGAGATTTAAGTTTAGCGCTTGGGCAGTGGTATTGATGATGACTGCTCTTTCGTTTGGCGCATGTGATAATGACGATGATGATACTTTTATTCCGCCCAGTAATATTACAGAAGCTTTAAAGCAGGTATATCCGGCTGCCCAGAATGTAGAATGGGAGATGAAAGGTGCCTATTATGTAGCTGACTGTTGGGTGACCGGTGATGAACTGGATGTCTGGTTTGATGCTAATGCCAACTGGGTGATGACGGAAAATGAATTGAATAGCATTGATCAGCTAGTACCGGCTGTTTATACGGCTTTTATAGATTCTAAATATAACGCGTGGGTAGTGACAGATGTATATGTATTGACATTTCCACAAAACCCGATGGAATCAGTGATTCAGGTGAAACAAGGTAGCCAACGTTACTCGCTTTATTTCACACAGGAAGGTGGATTGATACATGAGAAGGATATCAGTAATGGAGATGATACGAATTGGCCGCCAACTGAATAGCTTTTAATCATAAAAATCAAAACGGACTATTTCTATAGAAAGAATAGTCCGTTTTGATTTTATAACTACATTTGTTTGTAATCCTTGGCTAATCCTCCTTCACTTGTTTCTTTGTAAAGTGATGGAAGGTCGTGTCCGGTTTGTTTCATTACTTGTACTACTTTGTCGAAAGAGACACGGTGCATACCATCGGTGAAAGCTGAATAAAGATTAGCATCCAGCGCACGTGCAGCAGCGTATGCATTTCGTTCGATGCAGGGAATTTGTACCAATCCGCATACGGGGTCGCAAGTCATTCCCAGATGGTGTTCCAAACCCATTTCTGCTGCATACTCAATTTGTGCAGGACTACCTCCGAACAATTGATTGGCGGCAGCCGAAGCCATTGCGCAGGCAACACCGACTTCTCCTTGGCAACCTACTTCTGCTCCGGAAATGGATGCGTTGAATTTGACTATATTACCAAACAAACCGGCAGTGGCTAGCGCACGCAAAATGCGCATATCGCTAAAGTCACGACTTTTTTGAAGATGATAAAGGACGGCAGGCATGACTCCACAGGAACCACAGGTAGGGGCAGTGACTATTTTTCCACCGGAAGCATTTTCTTCACTTACTGCCAAAGCATAAGAAAAAACAAGTCCTCTTGATTGGAGGGATTGTTTATATCCGGTAGCACGTATATAATAGGTAGAAGCTTTTCGTCTAAGGTTTAGTGGGCCGGGAAGTACTCCTTCCGCTTCCAGTCCACGGTGAATGGCATCTTTCATGGTGGCCCACACTTCAGCCAGATAATCCCATATATCTTCTTCCTCACATTCCTTTACGTATTCCCAATAACTTTTTCCGGTATCTTCACACCATTGGAGTATTTCGGTCATGTTTTCCATACCGTATACATCAGGGCTTTCAATGGTTGGATTATCATTGTTTTCTGCTAGTGTACCGCCTCCGATACTATAAACAGTCCAGTTTTCCTGCACTTTATCATTACTGTCCAGAGCTGCAAATGTCATTCCGTTGGGATGGAACGGTAGAAAGACTTTGGGTTGCCATACAATTTCTACCGGGGCGGTGGGTTGCAAGGTATCTATAATGGCTACATCCGTCATGTGTCCTTTGCCTGTAGCAGCTAAACTGCCGTAAAGGGTTACTTTAAAAGATGCAGCATCCGGATGACGTTCCAGAAACATTTCGGCAGCTTTGCGCGGTCCCATAGTGTGGCTACTGGAAGGTCCTGTACCTATCCTGTATAGCTCTTTAATCGATTTCATGACTGATGATGTGTTTTTGTTAATACCATTTCTTTTTTCTGAAGTACAAATATACAATAATACCGATAATTGCCATTATAATCCAGGCAAATAAATACCCGTACTGCCATTCCAGTTCCGGCATCCATTTGTAATTCATTCCCCATACTCCGACCAGAAATGTCAAAGGGATAAAGATGGTGGATACGATGGTTAATCTTTTCATGATATCGTTCATTCGTAAGTCATTGTTGGAGATGTATAGATCGACTAATGAAGAAAGGGTTTCCCGGCAGATTTCGATGGTTTGTAATACAAATTGCAAGTGGTCGTTTACATCATTGAAAAAGGCGCGGTTCACTTTATGGATGAGCAGATTTTCTGCTCGCAATAGCTTTATATATTGTTCTTTTAAGGGGAGGATTGCTTTTTTCATTAGCATATATTGGCGTCGTAATGCCTGAATCTGGATACCGATGTCGTCTCCGCTGGTGATGGTTAGCAATTCTTCTTCCAAATCTTCGAGTGCGTCATCGATGGAAGAGATGGTTGAAATGTAGTTTCCCATCACGCTGTTGAGCAGTACGCTAAGTAGATAATCTGTTTGACGGCTGCGTATCTTCAGAACATCATTACGCAAGGCAGAACTGACATCATCAAAGAAATCAGTTTCTTTTTCGAGGAAAGTCAGTACATAATTATTTCCTATGATAAGGCAGACTTGCTGTTGGAGCAGTTCATCCAGTTCATTTTCTTCTTTATGTTCGTTCGGATAGAATATCTTTAAGATCAGGACAATGTATTTATCATGTTCTTCTATCTTGGTCGGATGATCTGCATTCAATATATCTTGTAAGACAAGGAAGTCTATTTCGAAATGACTGCAAATTTCCCGGATAGTTTCTGTGTTTTTCATTCCGTGTATCTGTAGCCAGTTGATTTGATCGTTGTTCAGCGTACCTTTGATGGCTTGAAAAGTATCACTAGAACTTTCCTGCATCTCGGTAGCATTGTAAGTACAAAGATGTAAATGGGTAGGAGTAAGACTTTCTCCTGTATAAATAAGCTTTTCGCTTAACAGATTATTTTTCATGCTTTATTCTCGTTTTAGAAAACCACTGTAACAAAGGTAGTGGTTTTCTAAATGAGAACAAGTTCTTTGAACGTTTTGTTTACGTGTTAGTCAAAATCGACTACTGTGATTCCGGCACCGCCAAACTGTACATGTTCGTCGGAATAGTGACTGACTCCCGGTACGGTGGCCAGATATTGGCGGATAAGTGTACGAAGTATTCCCGTTCCTGTGCCGTGAAGGATACGTACACGGTCCATACCGACTAATATGGCGTCATCGATAAAATAGGTGACTGCTTGCAGAGCTTCGTCTCCGCGCATTCCACGTACATCAATGTCCTGTTTGAAGCTAAGCTTCTTTTCGTACATCTGATCGTGTGTCTGGCTGCTGACAAAGGTGCTTTTGGCGATTCCTTCCGTCTTGGGCGTATGATTGGTACGTTCCAGACGGTCTATTTTTACGGTCGTTTTTATGCTTCCAAAAGCAACAGTCGCATTTTTACCACTGATTTCCATCACTTGGCCGATGCTTGTCTGTCCTTTGATTTTTACATTTTCTCCTACTGCAATCGGCACTATTTTAGGGGCACTTGATGGAGAAGAGACTGCAGCTTTCGGTTCGCTCTTCTTGTTTTTCTTCCGTTCTTGCTTCTCCTTTAGTTTCTCCATTTTTTTTGCAATCTTCTCTTCATGCTCTTTAGATGCCAATGCATCCAGAGAAATACGGAAATCTGTCAGTTCCTGACGTGCCTGGCGTGTCTTTTCCTTTTCGGCTTGTGCTTCCTTTATCGTACGAATCGTATTTTCAATGCGGGCATTGGATTCCTGAAGCATGCGTTCCGCTTCTTCTTTTGCTTGCCGGATAATCTCTTTCCGGGATTTTTGCAATTCTTCCATCTCTGTCTGGTAACGGGCAATGGTTTCTTCCATGTGCTTTTCCCGTTGACGGATGGTTTGACGTTTTCCTTCCCAGTAACGCTTGTCACGCACAATGTCCTGAAGGTATTTGTCTGCATTGATATATTCGCTTCCTACGATTTCCGAAGCATCTGCGATGACATCTTCCGGTAGTCCGATTTTTCGTGCAATTTCTACGGCGAACGAACTTCCCGGATTACCGATTTGTAATTGGAAAAGTGCTTGCATGAGATGACGGTCGTAAAGCATGGCTCCGTTCACTACTCCTTCATGATCTTCGGCAAAATGTTTCAGATTCTGGTAGTGGGTAGTGATGACTCCGAATGTTCCTTTCTGGTTGAAACGTTTCAGTACAGCTTCGGCAATAGCACCTCCGATTTGCGGCTCCGTACCTCCACCGAACTCGTCAATCAGGATGAGGCTCCGTTCGTTACAGCTCTTCATCATGATTTTCATATTGGTCAAGTGAGAAGAGTAGGTACTCAAATCATCTTCAATAGATTGCTCATCACCAATATCGATAAAGATGCTACTGAATATACCGGCATGACTACGTTCGTGCAAGGGAATCAGCATGCCGCATTGCAGCATATATTGTAGCAAACCGACTGTTTTCAAACAGACGGACTTACCTCCGGCATTCGGCCCGGATATAATAAGGATACGTTGTTTTTGATCGAGCTCTATATCCAGTGGTACGACTTTCTTTCCATGTTTGGCTAATGAAAGTTGTAATAAAGGATGCACTGCCATTGTCCAATCCAGTAGTTGCTCATTCTCTACGGCGGGTTTCAGACTATTGGTCTGTATGGCGAAGTAACTTTTCGCACGGATAAAATCTATTTCTGCCAGAAATTCGTATGATTGAAGAATTTCCGGAATAGATGGACGAAGGATATTCGAGAACTCGGTAAGGATACGAATGATCTCACGTCGTTCATCACCTTCGAGTTCACGGATGCGGTTGTTGGCTTCTACCACTTCCGCCGGTTCTATAAACACAGTTTTTCCGCTGGCAGATTCATCGTGTACGATACCTTTGATTTTTCGCTTGAGTCCAGGGGCAACTGGAATCACCAGACGTCCGTCACGCATGGTGGGAGCTACATCTTTGTCCACGTATCCTTCGGACTGCGCACTACGCAGGATGCTGTTTAATGAACGGGAAATATTTCCCATCGTACTGGCAAGTTCGCGACGTATGCGGGCTAATTCGGTAGAGGCATTATCCTTGATTTTTCCATATTTGTTAAGGATGCCATCTATTTTCCCTATCAGTTGCGGGAACACGGCAATATCTCCTGCCAGTCGTTTCAGGCTAGGGTAGGGGGTATTGTTTTCTTCTTCATCTTCATTCCGATGTAGAAAGCGTACAATGTCACGGATGGTTTCTAATGAACGGCGTAGGTCAAATAATTCTTGTTCGTCCAAATACATTCCTTCTATCCGCACACGTTTTAGCGAAGGACGGACATCAAAGAAAAATTGATCGGGAAATCCGTCCTCTTCCTGGATGATGCGGACAAACTCTGTTACTTGGTTTAATTTCTCCTCAACCTCTTCATGTTGCTCGGAAAAGTTCATGTCTGTAACTCTTTCTTCACCTAAAGTACTGAGGCACTTATCTTTTAGTAACTGTCTTATCTGGTCGAATCCTATCTTTTGCTCAAAGTTTTGAGGGTATATCATATTTCTGTTCTTACTAATGAACTGCAAAAATACGATTAATTCGCGAAAAAAATATCAGAATGTTTGCAGATTTAAAAATGATTCGTACCTTTGCACCGCTTTCAACGGAAAGCACTTCTGATAAAGGAGTTTTGGAGAGGTGGCAGAGTGGTCGATTGCGGCGGTCTTGAAAACCGTTGTACTGCGAGGTACCCGGGGTTCGAATCCCTGTCTCTCCGCTGAAAAGAATTGCAAAACAAAGAAAATCCCTGTAAATTAATACTTTACGGGGATTTTTTGTTTTTGGTGCATAGCAAAAATAAGCATATCAAAGCATTCTTTCGGTGTACTATTCGGTGTACCTGATTGCCTTCAATGCCAGATACACCTATTAAGTGAATAATTCATTGTTTATCAGTGTTTTGCATCTTGACTTGTTACTCTTGGAAATTTAGTTTTGTGATTAAAAAACAAGTAAGATGGAAAGAACAACATTTTGTTTATTGTTCTACATTCGTAGGACGAAATTGAATCGGAACGGTGAGGCTCCGATAATGATGAGAATTACAGTGAATGGAGTCCGGGTTGATGCTTCAGTGAAGAAAACAATTCTTCCGGAATTCTGGAGTGCGGCAAAAGGAAAGGCTCTGGAAAAAAAGCGTGAGTACAAGGAACTGAATCTGTATCTTGACTCTATCCGTTTGAGGATAATGAAGATTCAACGTGAACTGGAAATAGAGAAGGTATCCGTTTCTGCCAACAGTGTTCTGGATCGTTTCCAGGGTAAGGATGCCCCCGTACAACGTACTCTGTTTGAGGTTTTCCGTGAGCATAATGATAAATGTGTCCAATTGTCCGGTACGGACATGGCGCCTGCAACCGTGCAGCGTTATGAGACATCCTTGAAGCATACTCGGGATTTTGTCTGGGAGACATATCATAAGAAAGATGTTCTTTTGGATGAAGTTTCCCGCCAGTTTATTGAGGATTACGAGTTTTGGCTTAAGACAGAGAAAAAGTGTTGTCATAATACGGCCACCAAATATTTGAAGAATTTTAAGAAGATTACCCGTATTGCTTTGGCTAAGGGATGGATGAAGAACGATCCGTTTTTAGAAATTAGATTCTCATTGGATAAGGTGGAACCGGACTTTTTGGAAGATTCAGAAATCCAGAAGCTGATATCGAAGGAAATTGATATTCCACGGTTAAGTCAGGTACGGGATATTTTTGTGTTCTGTTGCTTCACTGGTTTGGCTTTTTCGGATATTCATGGTTTGAGAAAGGAACATATCGTGGAGGACTCGAACGGTGTCAGGTGGATACGCAAGGGAAGACAGAAGACCAAAATCATGTGTAATATTCCATTGATAGAAATACCATTGAAGATTTTGGAAAAGTATTCCACCAATGAATATTGTAAGAAACATGGTGTGCTTTTTCCGGTGCTTTGTAATCAAAAAATGAATGCATACCTCAAGGAACTGGCTGATATTTGTGGTATTAAAAAAACATTGACCACCCATGTTGGGCGTCATACTTTTGCCACATTTGCTTTGGCCAATGGTGTCTCGATAGAGAGCGTTGCTAAGATGTTGGGGCATACCAATGTCCAGATGACCCGTCATTATGCACGTGTGCTGGATCGTACAGTGATACGTGAGATGTCACAGATAAAGATGGATTTACATTTTTCCATGTAAGGAGAGGACGTTTGGAATGAAAAATAGCAGGCATGAGATTCAAAAGCCTACTCTTTCAAAAAATGGCCGGAAATTGCTTCCGGCTGTTTTGGTAACAAATTTATTAGTTGTGGAGCTATTCGTTCGATACGCAAATCGAACGAATCAACGTAATCGTCCCTAAAATATAATTTTTTTGTTGTCCTCTATCCCAATATTGAAAGTTTGGCTATATTTGTGGTAGGAGCAAGACGGATAGAACTTGTATTTCAGTGTTTTGATATTTTGTCAAAATCGAATTTGTCATTTAGAACAGAGTAATGGGATAGTAATGTAACTCTAGTTTCAGTTGGCTTTTCGAGGTTTTCGCTTGGCTTCGTTCATATGTGCGTTTTTTTCTAAATCCTTTGTTGTTGACAACCTTCTTACACCAATCTGTTCCCATTTTCGTTTTTTATCCATATCTTTGCTTCATTCTATATCCATTCAGGGATTGAGACTGTGCTTGTATGGATAAGGAATGAAGTAATAGAATTTCAATCTAGTGTGCGGGAAGTAAAGAATAATATGGAAGTCTAAACATTTGTAAAAATGGCAATTAATAGTTTCAAAATAATAGCTCTAAAAGCAGTGCGTCCACGTTTGGACGAGTTTCCTGAAAATAATGCGAGGCATTACGAGAAGGTGGAAGCAATCCAGAAAGTTCTGTATGATACAGACAAATGGTTTTATTTTTACAAGGGAATTACTATATCTGAGGATAACTCTCAGGTGGAAATGACGAGTGAGGCAAAGAAAGACTTCTCGCTATATGATACAGATGAATTAAAAATAAGCCTATGTGCTGTAGTTGGCAGGAATGGTGCAGGAAAAAGTAGTATTGTAGAACTATTGGTGCGTACCATCAATAATCTTGCTGCTGTAATGCTTGGAGAGGGGTATAACTTTTCTGCGGCGGAGCATTTGCATTTTATTGACTATGTGTTTGCAGATTTGTGTTTTCAAATAGGCAATGTGGTATATATATTGGAAGCCCACGGGCGACACGTCACACTGAAATACTACAAAGCCAGCATTAAACATTACTTTATATATAAACCATATAGGCATTATTATTTATTGGATCAGAATAGTATAGAGAAGTTATCGATTCCGCTCAAGAAACATAGGGAAGGCAGGCGGATATTGAAAACACTATTCTATACAATGGTGTGTAATTATTCTCTGTATGGCTTTAACTATAGGGATTTCTTTTCGGAAGCTACCCCTGCCGCCCGACTTCAAGCATTACATATCAAGGCCAGTGATGAAAACCCTACAGAAGATTCGCTATGGCTAAAAGGGATATTCCATAAGAATGATGGGTATCAAACTCCAATTGTGCTACATCCGATGCGTGATGATGGAAAGCTAAATGTAGCGAATGAGAATGCTTTGGCAAAAGAACGTCTGACCGCGCTGCTATTCTTTAAAGACAAAAGCGGCAACTATCCTCTCAGAGTCATCAATGGTGACCTACATGTGACTGCACTTCATATACGGCCTACTAAGAACAGAAAGTTTGCTGAAGGCAACATGATAAATGTACTTGGTATTAATACAAAACAGAATATCAGTAAGAACTACGACCGCGTAAGAAATTGTATTCTGTCGTTTTGGGATGAAAAGTACGGAATCTTCGAAAAAGGAAATATGAAAGCGTTTCATAAAGATGCTTATGATTATATAGTATATAAAACACTAAAAATTGTCAAAAGTTACAGGAAGTATAGGCCGGTTTTTAATTATTTGAGCAAGAGCGTGTTTTTCTATGAGGAACTAATTAAAAAGTTGGAACCACTAGCACATGACTTCTCTCATATCACCAAGAAACTATTGCAAACTATTAATTATCTGACAACGGATATGTATACAGTTGGTGACAATAATTATAATCTGGAATTTCTGGAACAAGAGATGGAAGAGAAAGGTATGCGGATGAGATTTAAAGGGTATAATCAGCTCATTAAACAGAATCTACTCCCACCGCCAATTTTTGATCTTGATTTGATACTGACGAAAGACAAGCAAGGAAACGGAACGATACCGTTCAGTAGCATTAGCTCTGGCGAAAGGCAGATAGCCTATACTATCAGTAATCTGATGTATCATATGGTGAATGTGGATTCTGAATGGAATGATTACTATAGAAAAGACAGAGATCATCTGGAAGTTATTAAATATCACTACATGAATGTAATTTTCGATGAAGTAGAACTTTATTTTCATCCAGAAATGCAGAGACAGTACACCAGTATTATGCTGAAAACACTTAGAAGTGTCCAATTTTCTAATATACGTGGTATCAATATTATGATGGTAACACATTCTCCTTTCGTACTTTCTGATATTCCAGACAGCAATGTGCTTTGTCTTGGAGAGGGCAACAATATTGTGACCAGGACTCTTGGCGGTAATATAATGGAGATGTTGAGCGGTTCGTTCTTTATGAAAAATTCAATAGGAGATGTCATCAAGGAAGAAATTGCTTCAATAGTAGATATGTATAACAAGGCAGTCAGAGAAAGCAAAAATGTAAAGAAGGACTACATAAATAAACGTGTAAGGTTTAGGTATGTTTGCAAGCATGTAGGTGATGACTTCCTTAAATGTATGTTAACTAAAATGGTGGATGATATATCCAAGGTTGTAAAACAGATTTAAGGTATGTTTAGGTTTGTGTCCTCAAAAAATCCAGTAAAGCTGAAAAAAGCATATTTGGCTCAGTATAACGTGAATCTGCTCCAGAAGAAACTGGATAAGCTCATGACAGATTATCCAAACATCAAAGCAGCCTTATCTGATGATATAACCGTCAAGAAACTGCTGGTGGGTAATTTTAAGTATCTAGCTAAGGTATATAGTGCATATACTAGCTATTTGAATGGAAAGACACCAGAAGAAAGTCTACTAATACGCTCTGCCTTTGTAAAAGGGGGATTCAATTATGACAGCCACAAGAGTAAAATTGCCAATTTCTTGATGAATATGAACAATGGCTTTGATATTCATAATTGTGTATACTGCGACCTTGAAGACGTGAGAACGTTTACCAAAGCCGATGGATCAGATGTCAGGAAGTTTGAAACAGAACATGTATTGGATAAAGGAGTATGTCCACTTGTGGCTTTATCTTTGTATAATTTTGTTCCATCTTGCGGAACATGTAATGGTCCAGGCATCAAAGGAATGAAAACGATTGGTGATACTGAGGGTGAAATAGCGAAATTGAGTCCGAGCGCAGAGGGATATGATTTTGATGGAAAGGTAAAGTTTGAAGTAAAAGTTGTTACACCTGGTGCAACGGATTTAAATACCACCACTCATGCAGACGATTACGAGATTGATTTCAATATTATAGAAAACATTTATCAAAAATCAATTGACTTATTTGAACTGAAACAGCGATATAACAACAAAAGGGAGAAAATGGAACTTCTTAAGTGGAGGGATAAACGTCGTAGTAATCCAAACAATATAGTTCAGCAATTTGCAGATATCAAGAAGGTTACATTTGATGAGATGTTCGAAGAAATGTTTGAACTAAATTTGAGAAGAAGGGAACATTATCCAATGGAGAAAGCGCGTCGGGAAGTGATGATGTTATGATGGGGTATGATTTTACGCAGCTATATACTTTATTATACCAACGATTGTGTATCATGACTGGCTGGGAGGCTGTAAATTGAACTGTGTCAACAAAGTTAATATTCTATTCTTTGCTGACACAGTTTAACTTACAGCCTTAGGGCATACTGGGAAACTGGCATGTCCTCTTATACTTTATACACGCATATTTTAGACGATTTACTCAAGCATTCTATTTGTGAAAAAGTTTACATATATTAATTATTAAACTAATTAATCCCCATACTCCCCCCAGAGAAGCTATACCTTTTATAAAATCTTTCATTCCAGAAAATAATGTTGGATAATATAAAGCAACTAGAAAAATAACTACTGAGAGGATTAGTCCGCCTAATGCTAACCAGAAACTACGTTGAGCTTTTTTTCTCTTTAATAATGATTCAGCTTGTTGTTCTTCTATTTTCCTAATGCGTTCTTGCTGCTCCTCCCGCTCCTTTTCCCCTTGTGATAGCTTAGCTTCTAGGTTTTTCAACTTTTCCTCTAAAGATAGTTTCTCATGATTTACTTCTTCAAACAGCTTTTGTCTTTGTAATTTTTCCTCTTTTGACTTAGCTCGTTTAGTTCTTTCCTTTTCAATTAACTTATGGATACTTTCATTAAACTTTCTTTTATCGCTGATTTCCTCAAGTAATTTCTGGATTTTATTAGTTGATTGCAAAGCAATAGAAGAAAATAATATGTTATAATCTTCGGCACTCAAATCTGCGGATTCTTTAATAGCAATATCAATTTCATTTATAAGCTCTTTACTTGCATATTCTTCAGAGAGAGTCTGTGCAATAAGTTCATTAAGTCCTATTTGAGATACCTTTTTAGCCAATTTTTGAGGGTTTTTAAGGAATAGCAGGCTAGTTAGTTCTTCAGGCATAATAGTTTCATTAACAAACCCATTTGTCTTACGTGAAATATTGAAATCAGCCAACTTCTTGTTAGCTGTAACAAACCAATATTTAGCTTTTTGAAATAATCTAATATTACCCTCTCGACGATCTCGAACATGTAAATAGGCAGCTACGTCATGAATTGCAGTACTTTTATGTATTCGTGTCTGTTTTAATAAATTGACATCCTCTGATTTGGAATATAGACTCATTTTTGTTTCCAAAATACCATCAATATCTACTTGCAGTTCTGCTTTAATGAAAGATTCCAATTTCCCATTGATACTTATCAACCAAGTCTTGTTTTTACCAATTCGTACACACGCTTCATTTACAGTAGTAGTAGGATGGCTCTTACTATAATTATTTATTGCTAATTCGATTATTTTATGAATTTCGTTGATTGTAATGTCGAGTAATCTAATTTTACCTCCTGTTGCTCTTATAAGCTTTAATAATTCTTGAGTTGGTAATGTGTCTTCTGCCTTCTGTAAATCTAATGCTTCTAAAACGATTTGAGTATCTAAGTAATAGATAATATTATTATCCATTTTGGATTCTAAATCCACTCCCGTTTCTAGAAAAGAAGCTATAACAGAACCTAAATAGATTCGTTCAGCAGTTTGATAAAGATAGTGATAACCTCCTTCTATATGCTGTAGAAAATTAACATGAGCCATAAAAGAACCTTCTACATCATGTATTAAACAGTTTTTTCCAGAAAAGAAAGAACTTAGATTACATTTATTCTTATCTATGAATTGTGAAAAACTTGGAATGTTTTTTTCTGATAAATTCTCTGATTTAAGATAGTCTTCAAAAGCCTGCTGTAAGGCTTGAGCATTGCGTCTTTCTCTATCATAAATTTCTTCTGTAGAAAAGTAATTATAATTAGTAAATTGAAAGGCTTTTCCGTCTTCAAAAATATCAAATTTGAATATATTACGTTCTTTCTTTGATAAAGAAGTGCCTACTGCTTTTATTAATTTTCTTACAATAAGAATTGGAACCTCAATACCATATTCTTCAAGTATAATGCTCTGTATATCAATATCTGTACCTTGAATTGAATTTGATACCTTAGAAGATTTCTTTGCTGCATACGAAGATATTGCCCTTTTAAATAAAGGTAAATAAACGGTTTTATATATGTCAGTTTCGTTTTCTGACAAAGCAGCTAGAAAGGAATAAGATGTTAATACATTATCATTCATGCTTTATTTGTTATTCTATCAATTAGTTAAAATGCAAAGTTAACTAAAAAAACAATAACTTTTCGCATTATAAGTATCTTTTTAATGTTGAATACCTTTAAGAGTATGTGGTTAAAAAGACTGTAAGTCAAATCTTTAATCTTTTTTATCAATGAGATGGAAAATGAGAATGCTAAACAAAACTCGCATTGTCAGTTTTTTGAGTTTACTCAAGAATTATGATTGATGTGGTTTTAATAATGCCAATCTGCGTTTTAGCAGATTGGCACATTAAAGTTCAACCACTCATTATACACAATCGTTGGTACAATAAAGTATATAGCTGCGTGATTTTATTACAGCCAAGCGAATTTGAATGTTTTTCACGGGATTTTGTTATAGGCTCGGAAGGGAAGTGCTATCTACAAGAATAAGGGATTGTTTCACAGCGGGAAACCAAGTATTTTGATATAACTCTCTGAAGGTTAGACAAATATAGAGAGTTTAAAAGATGCAGGTAACGATTTGGATATGGAAGTCCTGCTTCGGGTTACACTGCTTTGCATAGTTTCAAATAACTCATATACAAATGTAGGCAATGTTTGGAACATAACAAAATATTCTGCTATTTATTTTTGTATAAATCTGATTATTAACATATTAAGTGTTTAAGGCGTAATTTATTGATGCCTGTTACTCATAGAATAGCCGGGGGCAGTATCTCCGGCTATTTTTTTGTCCCAATTTGGCGTTTTCTGTCTTTTTTTGGCGGTTGCTCAACGGTTGAGTAACCAATGGCCTCAAAACAACTCCGTAATATTGCACCATAAACGATAACAACGAGGTCATTATGAATAATAGAAAAACCGTTCCCGGTGCCGGGGTGAGTCACATGCTCAGCACCATACTTGCCAAAGTGAATAACATTGAAAAGTTACTCTCTCCTGCCGTTGAGAATATACCGGATAGTGAGATACTGGATTCAAAAGGTGTACGCCTGCTGACAAAGATGTCGGACAGGACACTATTAAGAAGACGTAACGATGGTACGCTTCCCTTTTACAGAGACAAGGGGAAAATCTACTATCGCCGCTCGGATGTCCTTCGTGCCGTATTATTGGAAAAAACAGAAAACTCTAAAAAATAAGCGTTATGAAAAAGATGATTAAGATTGAAAGCAGTTCTTTTGCTGCTCTTGTGAGAAGTTATAAGAAGTCCCTGAACATGCTGGCTGTGTTGCAACATATTTGTCAGGAAAACGATGTGGCATTGTCCATGCTGCCGGACGAGGTGTGTGAACTGATCGGACTTGACCCCGCCGAAATTGAGAAACAGCGTTTGAACGGACGTCTGCGTTTCGCGGAAGAAGAGGACGGTACAAGGCATTATTCGATTACGGACATTATCAACCTGAAGGATTCCATTGACGGTAAGTTGATAAACAAACAAGTGGAAGAGCTATCCTTTGAGGAAGAAAGATGACGTATAACCAGTTCCCCCCATAGACAAGGGCACGGCGGACAAGGTCGGATTTATCCGGGTGTCCGCCGTGCCTTTGTCTTTTCCTGAAAAGCGGCTCTTTGCTGTACCCCTGCGGAAGTGAAGCCTGCGTAGCTTCCGGGGGTATAGCAATGTGCCGTGGGAAACATTAGGATATTTTTTTCAACTCCTTTGCCGGGCTTACAATTACCATAGACGGCACGTGCTTTACCTGCCGTGGTAAATCCGGGATCACGTCACTGCCGCTGACCATCCTCTGTTTTTCCATTTCTACTTTTTCATCCTTCCCTTCTTCGTGCAGGCCCACCGGTTTGAGAGTAAGCTGTATCTTCCGGTTCAGTGAAGCAAGCTCTTCGCCCAACTGTTTGATTTCCGAGTCTTTAGGCCATGTGGCTGCCACTATTTCCCGCAAGACGGGAATGTCCTTTGACAATTCTGCATTTTCCTTTTCCCGTTTCTCTATCATAGCGGGAATACGTTCCAAGGCATTGATAAAATTCATTACGGCCAGTTTCGGCTCTTTGGCTATGTAGCCGTTATTGTAAGTATATTTAATGCCGTCCAGCCCTTCAACCATGAACTTGTTATGCAAGACCTGTGTATCCCCATCGTAAGATTTTTCGGTACGGACAAGGATGCGGAAATCGAACAGGGTTCCGATTTTCATGTAATCATCCTCTGTCCGGGCTTTCTGATTGATTGCGGCAAGCCGGTTGCCGAGTATTTCTATATTATCCGAGTCCACACCGTCCAGTTTCAAGGGATTGGGGCGAAGTCCGGTTTCCGCATCTGCGGGAGCTACCTTGTTCAGATATTCCCAATCTTTGGTGAAACGCCCGATAAAGACATTGTTCTTTTCTATTTCGGAAGTTTTTTCGTTCAACTTGCCTTTTGCATTTCCCTTATTACGGTGATATGCCTGTCTTTCGCTTTCCAGAACTGCCAGTTTCTTGTCGAGTTTTGCTTTTTCCAACAAATCGTTGTTGCCCGAAAGAATGGCCACGTATTCGCTGAAATTGCCTCCGCCGTTTTCATCAATCGCCCCCTCGTCAATGGTACGGGCGGCCAGATTACGGCTTTTAAGCTGGTTGATGAATACCTGTTTGTTATGCAGCAGGTTGAACTTGTAACTGTCCAGAGACTTCTCCACCGCATAGATATAACAGTCCACCTTATTGCCGGCATATTGCTTGGCAATGATATTGCCTTTTCTTACAGCACGTCCGTTACGCTGTTCCAGATCGGACGGCCTTCAGGGTATATCCAGATGGTGGATTGCAACGGCACGTTGCTGCGCATTGACTCCCGTTCCTAATTTTTGCGTGGAGCCGAAAAGAAAACGGATGCGTCCGGCGTTCATATTGCTGAACAGTTCCTTGCGTGCATTGTCACTGCCTGCTTCCTGAATGAACTTTATCTGCCTTTCCGGGATATTATGGTCTTCCACGAGCTTGCGTCTTATCTCACTGTAAATGTTCCACTGGTCGGGTTTATACGTACTGAGATCGGAAAAGATGAATTGTGTGCCTTTCTGGTCGAGATATTTATAGTAATATTCCGCAATCTTGGCCGCACAATGAGACGCTTTGTTTCCCGGATTGTCACCGTACTGCTGGTCTATCAGACGCATATCAAGAGACATCTTGTTCGAGTAGTTGGTGGCAATCAGCATCTGGGCCTTTTCTTCCGCTTCAGACAGAGGCTCCCGGTCTATGTAGGTCGCATTTCCGGTTTCAGCGAACTTTATCAGTTTCTGAATGAAAATTTCCTGCTGGGGAGTGGGCGATATGTGATAGAGCTGTTCGTTGAGTTCCGGCCTGTCAACCCCTACGTCTTCAGCCGTTTTGTAATCGGTTATCTCCGCGTAGAAATTGGCGAGTTCCGGCACTTTGATAAAGTAGCGGAAACGTTCCTTCTGCACGATCTGGTTGGTTACGGAAAATTCAAAGTCCGTGCTTTTCTTCGCATAGACAGCCGCCCAACCGTCAAAACACGTAATCCCCTGCCGCTCCATTTCTTTAGGACGGAGATATTTGAAAAGGAGATAGAGTTCGGTCAGGCTGTTGGAAATGGTCGTACCGGACAAGAAGGTAGCCCCCAAATCCCTGCCCGTGCGCTCCTGTATGGTACGGATGGCAAAAAGCATGTTCATGGCCTTCATGCTCCCTTCGGGATTGCCCAGACCGGAAACTCGCGCATGGCGTGTGTTGAACATCAAGTTCTTGAAGGCATGCGATTCATCAACGAAGAGGTGGTCGATACCCATTTGCCTGAAATCGGTCACGTCATCCGTCCGGTCTTTTATATCCTGCTCCAGCTTTTCAAGTTTGGCTTCAAGGTTCTCTTTCCTTTTTTCCAGCCCGTTCTTTATCCAGCCGGTTACTTCATTGCCCTGTTGCTCGAATACGGCAAGGTTCTCTTCGATGTTGTTTATCTCCTGCGTGTATATTTCCTGCTGTATTTCGGGAGACTGCGGTATTTTTCCGAACTGGTCGTGTGTCAGGATGATGCAGTCCCAGTTATTGTTTTTAATGTCATGGAATATTCCGACACGTTTCTCCGGTGTAAAGTCCTCTTTGCCCGGATAAAGCACTTTGGCATTCGGATAAGCCTTCTTGAACGTGTCGGCTATGTCATGTACATTGCTTTTGAGTCCGATAATCATCGGCTTGTTCGCCATTCCGAGACGTTTCATTTCAAAGGCGGCTATGCACATGATAAGGGTCTTGCCCGTGCCCACCTCGTGGTCGATTATTCCGCCACCGTTCATCTTCAGCATCCATACGGCATTCTTCTGGCTGTCGTATAAATCCGGTATATCCAGTCCTTTCAGGTCAAGGAAGGGGAAACTTTGCAGGGAGCCGTCATAATCGGGACGCACATAACAGTTGAATTTACGGTTATACAAATCCGCAAGGCGTTGTTTAAATTCGGGTAACTGTTCGTTCAGCCAGTCGGTGAAGGCAGACCGTATTTCATTGATTTTGGTGTCGGCAAGCTGGATGGCTTCGGCATCCCGTACCTTTATATCATTGCCTTCTTCATCCTGCACGGTTTTGGTTATGTCGGGCACCGTGTTGTGCAGCGCATGTTTCAGCAGGTCGTATCCGTAATAGCCCCGTTTCTCCCCCTTTACATAATATTTATCAGTGATGTTTGCGTTGCTGCTCTCGAAGTTCACGCTGAACTCGTCGATGGATTCCGTATAATGGATATGGGCCTTTGTCTCAAAAAGGTATCCGGCAAACTCTTCATATACGGACATGGGTATCCACCGCTCTCCGAGATTAAAGTCAAGGAGTTCGAAGCTGATCGGTTCCGGTACGGCTGCCCGCAGGACTTCCAATGATTTCTTGCTCGCTTCATCTTCGGGATAGTCTTTCAGGTAGTTTTCTATCCATTCAACTTTGGCTACCACATTGCCTGCAATGAAACGGTCTTTGATTTCATAGTTCTTCATCATGGGGTTGTAGAAGATACGGTTGTCCAGTTGTCTGAGCAGTTCCTGCCTTCCAATCTCGCTGAGGTTCTCCATATATTCCAGATTGACTTCCCCAAACTTGTTCAGGGATGCCGCAAGTGCTTCCTGCGGAGTATCCGCATGGGTCATTTCATTGGCGTTGAATGATACGGGGACGGAGAATATATCCGCTTTCTGTATCTTCCCGTTAACGGAGCGTTCCAATGAAAGCATTTCCCTTCCTCCGGCATCCATCAGCAGGAATTTGGCGTTATCCTTTCCGTTCAGCTCTCTGAACATGCGGTAAAAACGGTCGTATTGCCTGCCCAGTTCCTCCCGGAGTTCCGGTTGCTCCGTTTCCGTTTCGGCTTCCGTATTGTAGAGATTGTGGTAGGCTTCACGGAGCGGGATATAGTAGGCGGCCCGGTATTGCTGGGTGACTGTCAGTTTGAGGGGATGGAATTGCACATCGGGAGTACCCAACCCCCGTAAGTACCCGTATTGTTCACCCGACTTTACGATGGAACCATTCTTGTATTCGGGACGTATCTCCCCGGTAAACGGGCGTGGCTCCATTTCTTTCTTCCGCTCTTCTTCAAATTTTTGTCTGCGTTCCAGCCATCTTGCTTCCGCTTCCGCCCGTTCTTCGGTCATGCTTTCCGGCACGGCGGCTTCATCATACATATTCTCTTGCGAGAACAGATTGAACATTTCCGGTTCATCCCCTTTCTTTTTGCGGGATGCCGAAGGTGCCCGGCTTGGGGAAGGTCTGCTTTCCACTACTTGCACCTCCGCTTCCCCTTCATCCGCATAGGCGGCAAACAGGTTGAGCATGGGTTCATAGGGTTGTGCGGGACTTTCCTCCTGCACCTCTTGCCGATGGTTCTCAATTACTATTTCCAATGGTGTCTCAAATTCCGGTTCAATGCCGGTAGAAACGGTTGCTCGGGATAGATTGTTGTCATAGAGTTCCCGGTCAAGATGATCTTCCACATCTTGCGCCAGCAACTGTTTGAGATGTCCGGCAATGGCCTCAATTCCGCCTTCATGGATAAAGTTCATGGCCGGTTGTCCGTACATGTTTTTACCCATAGATACGGCTGTATGGACAATATGGTCTAAGCCGGCATAACTGTTGTTGATATTGATGCTGCCGGATATAAGACGAGTCTCGATAAAGTTCCGTTCTTTTTCGGTCAGTTCCGCTTTCCGGGTATTCTTCTGCAAGACGATCAGGTCACTGCTCACTTCCGTACCCGCATCAACAAACAGGTTATCCGGCAGACGGATGGCAGAAACAAGCTTGGCATGGTTCATCAGCCATTCCCTGACGGGACGGTTCTGTGGTGAGTCCATGACACCCGAAGTCGTGATATAGGCCAGTATTCCACCTTCGTGCAACGTATCCATACCTTTAAGAAAGAAATAGTTGTGTACGGCTGCAAGTGAGGATTTACGCACAGAGTCCTCGCTCCGGTCAAAGTCCCGGTCATAAACTCTGGTATTTCCAAACGGGATATTGGAAGAAACCATATCGAAGTAACTGTTATAATAGGGTTGTATGGACTGGAAGCCGTCTATGGTCACTTTGCTTTCCGGATAAAGGGATGAGAGAATTTTTCCCGTGAGCTTGTCTTTCTCGAAACAATGAATTTCGGGAACATCTTTCAACCGGCTGATAAACATGCCCGTTCCGGCGGAAGGGTCAAGAAAACGTCCCGGATGGCTTCCCGATACCTGCAATGATTCCTGCATGGCCGCTACCAGCGGCTCCGGTGTGTAAAAGGCTGTAAGTGCGGATTTTTTCAGGCTTTGGACGTATGCCTTGTATTCTGTCTCGTCTTTGGAATACTCACGCAACAGTTCATGCAGCAGTCGGACTTGGGGAAACAGTTCTCTGTCCGTCGTTCATTTTTCTATGTCCGTGTCCTTTTCCGCCGGATTGAGGATACATTTCAATCCTCCAAAACCGGAGTAGCCGTTCAATACCCTGCGCCCTTCTTCCGTGAGACAAAACTCCGGGCGCATGAACATAAATTCAAGTGCGGCTATATTGTCCGCTAAATGTTGTCGTTTGTTATATGCCATATTGCTCTATATAATATTGGATGAAACCTGTCAGTTCAATGGTAAGGGTACGGTAAGACGGGGAATCCTCAAACCGGTCGTCTATGGGATATTTATTAAATACGACTTCTGCGGGCGATAGCATTTTCAAACAGAAATCGGCCCGTTTTTCAGGGGGGACCTCCGGAAACCATTCCGATACGACTTCAAAAACAGTATCAAATCCGGAAAAGTGCAGGTTGCGGTAAAGAACTGCGTCCGACTGTTCCAACGCTTGTGTGACGGACAATCCGTTGCGTATGGAACATTCATAGGCATCTGCCGCTTCGTCGGCCCTTGACCTGATAAATTCCCTATCCCCGGACATGTGGGGATGGCTTTCCTTTAAATAAAGGAGGAGAGTTGTCTCAAAATAGGACAATTCTCCGGTTGCGGTATTTTTATCTTGTATAGTCATTTGCTATTACTTTAAAATGTTAACTGGATATTTAAACATATACCCGGTTACCATGAAAGAAAACCGGGTATATATCTGCCAAAAATATGAATAATCTGTTTATTACATGACTGAAAGGCTCTTTTTTGACGGGGCCTTTACAGATGCCACATGACGGGGTGCCTGCTGTTTTACTTCCTTTTTCTTGTCGTTCTTCTTTCCTTCAACAGTAGGTTTGTATTCACGGGCGTTGCGTCCTATTAGCAGTTGGTTGCTCTTGTTGCTGAAACGTACATCATCGGAAAATACCCTGCCTTTATAGCGCATATTCTCAACGAATACCATTTCATGGTTCTGAAGCATCTTCTTCTGTTCAGGTGTGATTTTGGCCCCCATAATAGTGTCGTTGACTTTGAGTTGTTCGCCGGACTGCTTGAATGCGATGTCCATTATCCTCGGATCAACGAAAGCGACACCGGAAAGCAGTGTATCGTTTTTGCGCTGTATGTCGTTGATAGGAAGCTGTCCGCCTGACGCGAGGATTTGCTTCTGTTTGTCATCCAGTCTTTTCCCGTAGATATAATCGGGTATCTTGATGGCATCCACCGGCATGGTAATGATACGGTTGCTCGGTTCATGGAAAGATACATAACAGTTGCAGACCGTTCCCGTATGGGTATCTTTCATCTCCTTGATTGCACCCAAAGTTCCGGTGTCTTTAAGCGACTGCTTTTCCTCGTCCGTGAATACTCCTTTATAGGCAGGCAGGTCATACTGCGGTTTGTCGAGTCTGCTTAGAGTTTTCAGTTGTACCTTGCCGTCCTCTCCTTTGACACAAAGGAAACAGGCTTCCCCCATATCCTTCTTTTCACCGTTCACTTCCTTGCTGATGGGGAAAGCCATCGAGGTAATCCTTCCTTTCAGCATCTCACCCATGCAGTGGTTGTCAAAGAGCAATTGCTTGTCAACTCCCAGTGCGGCGAGTTCTTTCCACGGAAGCTGGTGTTCGTCGAACTTGTACCGGCGGGCGAGTTTGGCGATACGCCCTTCATCGTTGAGTTCGCTGTTCTCCACCAGTTTTTTGCCTTCCACTCCGGGATCTTCCCCTTTTCGGATCTGGACTACGGCATTCAGTGTCTTTTCCAAAAGGACAAGAGGTACGAGGAAGAAACTGAAACTCGTGGGATTTTCGTACTGGTTCTTGAAATTGGTGAAGAACAGTTCCAGCGGTGAGGTACGATCCAGTTTAAGGAAGCTGCTGCTGTTTTTCTTGTCGGGTGGCACGATTTCAAGACTGCCGTCCTGCTCGTTCATTTTGGAAACGACTGCGGTCTTGTTGGTTCGCTTGTCAAGGATGGCCATTACATGCTCGTCCTGACTCTGTTCTTGTTGTTCTTGCTTTTTCTTAGCCATAAATCAATAATTTAAGTGAATACTACTATCCGGAAAACTAAGTCCGTGATGCGAATGTAGAGGTTTAATTGATAGGTTATTGTTGTTTTAATGCCAGTGGAAATGAATGGCGGAAATTGGCGATAGATGGCGTAAGGTGGTATAATAAAAAAGAGAGTATCCGTCTCCGTAACTCTCTTATGTGCTGTTTGGCTATTTTTTTGAGGCTAAATCTGAGATTTCTGTCCCCTTTTCTTTCTGTTTCTTTCCTGCTCTTTCTTTCCTGTTTCAGGTATGTCTTTTTAGAACATTTGAAATAGAGTTCTTATGTGAATTGTGATAGAGGTGCTTTCCACTGTTCTTATTTACGATTATGTATTTTCCTCAATTTATCAGAATTTAGTCCAAACTTCCTTGTTATGGAATGGAAAGTTATGGTCATTAATTGTAGACAAATAACTATATATTAATATCATTAATCAGTAATGCTTTATATTATATCCCATTTTAACATGAAGAAAGATTATAAATAGACAATGGTTTCATGGAATCGTTTAATTTAACAGCAAATATTAAATTAAAAAGAGCGTAGCTCAAAAAAATCTCTCTACGCTCTTTGTTTGTACCGTTTATTTTCTCTTTCCACTTTTTTCTCTTTGAGAAAGTGCGCTTCCTGCAGCGGTTTTGCCTATAACACTTGTCCGACCGTCTCTTAATACTTTTGAAGCGTCGCTAGCAGCGGCTTTACCAGTAATTTTTTTAGCCATTACCTTAAAGTTATATTTCCAATCCGAACAATGCAGGTGGATTGATTCCTGTCGTTTTTTTCTTATATAGCAGGTTTTAGACCATACTTAATGTTAAAACAATGCAGCCCAGCTAGGTATTTTCTTGGCTAATTTAATCGCCGAAGTACCTAAACTTTTTATTTTCGATATAAGTTGGGCTTGTGACAAATTATCTTCGGAGGCTTTCTCTACAACTTCAACTAATGCTTGATAAGTTTGCATACTATTTGATGCGGGTACAATTGCATTAATTTCCTCCTTTGATAACCCTTTTAACTGTTTTAGTTCAGCACTATACATACCGTTAAATACTGCATCTGCATTGGCAAATGATTCTGAAAATCTGTTTGTTTTCATTTTATTGTTTTATTAGTTAATTCTTTGATTTTATTTACTATATCTTCGATTTGCTGTTGAGCTTCGTCGCTTTTAATGTTGATCTTTTCCCCCTTTTCAAGAATCATATCTATAAAACCCGATAACTCGACCAATTGATTGGTAACTGTAGTATCCAAACCATTAAGCCCGACAAAGGAAAGCGCTTCGTTTTGGCTTTCTTTGACCTTGCGAACCGATACAAGGTAAGTAGTGAGAGTTGTATTGGCGTATATCGTGTTTTGATAGGATTGGTCTATTGCACTCAATATTTCTCTTTCTTGCTGTAGTATCGGAGAAAGTAACTCAGCTTTTTTCGCATTTATTTGCTGATTTGCTGCCTCTTGAAATTCCAACATAACATTCAAGGCTTCTTCAGTCTCATCTTTACCACCTTTTTTTCCGGCATTTTCTATAATTCCATATATTGACGATTCGCCTCTTTTATGCTTATTTAGCTCTACTTCTAAAACATGATGAATGATGAACGGAGCATACACATCGTCGATGAAAGTATTTATGTTAAGCTTTATTCCGTTATAATACAGTTGTACCATATTACGATGAGAATCATGCAAAATTTGCAAATCCGAACCTATAGTTTTCGACAGGGTTACGGTTTCTTTAGGTATTGAGGCACACGACACCAACAATAACGCAGAAAAAATAACGACTAAAATTTTATTATTCATATTTTCTGTAGTTTAAATTATCCTTTTAATGTATTCCACCACCATGCCAAATACCTGTAGCAACCCAAATTTCATAATGAAGTAGCCATTCACTTGTCCAAGGAATAATTGTATCTGCAATAAATTGGGTCTCATCCCATTCTTTTGCCCTTTTATAATATATACACAAGTGTTGCTTTTCTGTGTTATACACATGTTTAAGTCTCGTTTCCCCTTTGGCTAATGTCAAAGGCTTTGGGTCTAAAACATAGACATTAGGATGCTTTTCCCGTTGGTAAACAACTTTAATCAGATATTTGGGGCTTAAGCAGGTTGGTTGTATTTGGCCTTTCCAAACAAGAGTATTTAACCTGATCGAATATTTAGAATCAGGGAAGTAGGACTGAAGCCTAAGAGCTTGTATCATTAGTGAAATTTCTTGTTTTTTAATCATTACCATGAAAATTATGTGCAGCAGCGGTGACACTACCAACTGTACTAAGAATCCCTGTACCTGTTGCCATTTTTAATACCCCATTTTCCCGAAGATTAAAATTTTTCCTGCCCAATTCTGAAAAAACTTTCGTTACAATTTTTTCTCCAAATGGTTTTCCCATAGATTCAGAAATATTATGCAATCCCCGTTGTTGAACTATAGCTTGAATATCTTGTTCAACCTGGTCGAGCCACTTATAAAAGTTCTTTTCTCGCTGCGGATGTTCTACCCATTTGTCAGCAAAGTTTTCTTCGGGATTTACCGGATTTGGAATCCATTTAATAGTTCTGCCTACGCTTGAATCATAGCGATTCTCAATATAATTCCTCATATTGGTAATCACATTCGTCAATGCATCTATGATAGACGTTTCTTTGTTGTATGCCCTAGAAGCTAAAGTTGTGATAATAATGGATATAGGTTTATCTTCATCCCCGTTAAACATTATATCCCGATGTCGTTTCAGGATTTGAACAACCCGTTGAAGCGGTAACTTCTCTTTATTATATTTTGGAACAGGACTTACAGCTTCCGCCAACATTATGGATTTACGTAATGAGAAAACATTAGCTGCATTGAAAAACCATCTACCATAACCGAAGGGGTTGCTTTTCATCCAGTTTTCAGCAATCGTATCAGTATAATAGTTGTTTTGTTTATTATCTGTTATACGTATTGCCAATGATTCGTAATCTTTCTCCAATACAGTATCCGAAAAGGCTTTTTCAAGTACAATATTATATCCACTACAAACAAGGCTCGGAAGTATATCCATATGATAATTGGCACTATCAGAATACATCAATGTCCAACATCTTCGCCCTTCCCCGTCAAGCATATTTTTGTAAGTTTCGTTTGCTTTAAGTCGATTTCCGACCACTTGTTTGAGATGATATTGTGTCCACCGTGGATTTTTGCCTGTCAGTTCACACACTAAGTCAATATCCAAATCGTCATCTTCACAAATGGGTTTGATCATTGTTCCAAGCATGAATGAACCTTGCGGGCGAACGACTGGTTTATATGGAGCAAGCGATGATTCGGGTTTTGCCAACCATTCGCCTACTGCACCATAACTACTAACTGCGGTGTTATATTGGGTTTCTGTGATGTCCAATGTTTCACCGAGTGTTTCTAAAATTTCACCGAATTGTTTTTTTTCTTCTTGTGTTAGCATATCTGTTTATTTTATTGTTATTGTTTTATAAAAATCGTTTTTTAACTTATTCGCATCATAGATTGTCATAGGCATATCAACTTTGGGCATCCACACTCTACCCAATTCAACAGATGCGGATACTGGCATAGCTGGAAAAATGTGTAATTCCGTACAACCATGATGAAATTTGATTTTGTCAAAAGCACTTCTGACCGTACGACGAAATTCAGATAATAATGTTTCTGTTTTTAAGAAATCATTGTTGGGTGTACCACTTATTGTGATTTCCCATATACTTGTATTTTCTCCAAGAGCTTTTTGTATTCTATCATGTGTCACTGTTGCACTTAAACTAAATACGAGTACGGGAATTTTCGTTTTATTAGCAGGTTCATGTAGAACATACTCTATATTATTGGATACCGACTGCCACTTCCACGTAGAAGGTTCCCTATGTTTTTGATATACTTTTACATCATTCAAATCATTCAATAAAACTCCCAATTTTATAAGTAGTGGCTGCGGTGCGAGTGCAAATACAGAATAATGGTCAGCATTTCCTTGCATCAATCGTGGCTTTATTTGTAGCTTAAACTGTTCATAAAGATTAGCTTCTTCCATCATCCAATAAGTGTCAGTATCATCCGTAAACGGCACATTCTTCATTCTTAATTCTATAGCATTATCGCTTGCTGGATAATAATCATATAATAATGCTTCACATGCTGATTGGTAGGATAAGGGAGAGTTGTTAATTCCTATGTTCGCTCCATATAAAATTATTTCACTGGACATATTTGGAGCTATGTCCGTTATTCGTCTAATACGTTCTTCATGTTGCCGCTTCATCTCAAGAAGGCACGGTTCGGTATATGTAATTTCATCCTCATCTACCATTCTGTGATGTGTATCACAAAGTAACATTAAGTTGTTGATGTCATTTGCTAATAACTTAGAACGTTTTATATCGCCTCGTGGCCCGGTGGGTTCATCACCAACGATATGGGCGATATAGGCACTATTACACTTTTTGTTAGTCAGAATATCCGTATGCAAAACCTTGTTACATCCTATATATTCACATCTTCCCGCAGATACCGCCCAAAGAAGATTTTTATTCTTTGAAGAAATACTTGTTACACTCATTCTGTATCTATTTTTATTTATATATATTATTAAAAGACAATATACTGGCGAGTGAAGCTTTCTTATAATATCAAATGTTAAAATTCAAATATCTTCGACATACTTCCTCTCTTATAGTAACATATGCTACATTTTTGATTAATTTTGCCAACAAATGGCAATTTTTTTATTTTAAATAGCATATCAAATTAGAAAATATAAATTAATGACTGTTGAAGAGGCTATATTATCCCATGATATGGAAGATATTATAAATAGGATGATCCTATATGCAAAAGAAAAAATCAAGTTGTTAGACATCAAAAACTTGCAAGGGAAAGAACCTTTCGATTTTGTGCAAGATATTTTGTGTAAGTCGCTTGAAAGTAAACGAAATTGGGATGAAACCAAATGTAGTTTTGTTGAATTCTTATTCGGTTGTTTGAAAAGTGAGATTAGTAATTTCTATTCATCCAAACAGATATTTCATCAAGACATTCCAGATAACCTTTCAGAAAAAAATGAAAGTGTAGATGAAGAAATTCAAGAAATCACCAAAGTATTAAAACAAGAGGGAGCAGATGATGATGAAATTATTTTGTTTACATATTGGGTGGATGGTATTTGTAAACCAACTGCTATTTCTGAAGACCTCGGAGTTGAAGTAAAAGAGATTTTAAATATTACGAAACGGCTAAAAAGACGGTTATTGAAAGTTCAACCAAAAGTAAGACAACTCATATGAATACAACTGTAAATCAAAAAATAGAAGATGCTTTACTTGAATTTTATTTAGAAGCAGACAAAGATACAATTAATGAAATCTTACAAGAAGACATTAATGATATTGAGGCCTACAAAAAAAAGAGAAATAAACTTCTTTTTATGATTAATGCAAAAGCAAAAAAACAAGCAAATGACGCATTGATCGAGAGGGTTATAAATTATTTTGAAGATGCAATTCAAAAAAACACAGCAAAACCAATTGCCTATCTTAAGCAATTGATGTCTGAAAATCAATCATTAGCACTATATCATAATTTTGAAAAACTCTCAAAAGAAGATATTCAGGCAATTATTAAAGATAAAAATCTAATTGACATTATAGAACAAATAGAAAAAGATGGCGCAGAAGAACAATCCACAATATGAAGCTCGGAATTTGTTAGATAAATTAGGATTAGATGATATTATAGATATCCCAATATCTGATTTTGTATCTGGGATAGACCTTATTTATATGGAGGAGCCTCTTGGTAACTGTGATGGCAAAATTATTTTTGGGAACAAAAAAACGATTGTGAAAGTTGATTCTCAAATTAAATTTGAGCAAAGAAAGAGATTTGTTGCTGCTCATGAGATAGGACATTCCATCATGCATCAGAATATGACTCTTTCTAACGATGTGTTCTCTAATTTTAATCTATTTAAAAATGTTGAAGCACATCTAAAAAGTGGACAACAAGAATTAGAAGCTAATTTATTTGCGAGTGAATTATTAATGCCAACTAAACTCTTTAAGGAAGATGCTAAAGGTAAATTTTCTCCATTATTAATAAAACAACTTTCTGAAAAGTTCAATTCCAGTTTAACAGCTACTGCTTTTAAATATATGGAGATGAATTTACACCCAATTTGCCTTATTCTAACAGAGAAAGGACGGGTTAAATATTGGAAAAAATCGAAAGATTTACACGTTTTTGTAAAAGAATGTACTAGGCTCCCTCCACCAAGTGATTCTGTTGCAATGGAATACTTACAGCAAGATTATCAATTTATATATAAATTCGAAGAAAAAGCTCAACGGATAAGTAAATCAACATGGTTTGATTTAAAATCGTATGATGAAGATGCTGATTTTTATGAATATTGCATTCCGACAAAAACTCATCAAACAGTTTTGAGTATTATTTGGGAAGACTAATTTATAAATCATGACTCAAAGGTATGAATTGCCATTTTTGTTTTTAAGAAATTGGTAATTTCTCATGCCTGTATTCCAAAATATATATAAACAGATCTCAGTTACAAGTGTCCAATGTCTTTAATATTTGTAATTAATTCGTTAGTCGATTTTACTCATATTTTGAATTATTAGTTATATATTATTCTGATATTTATTTAAAGACTTTCAACCAATCTAATAGATTGTTGTTTTCAATCCATATTGGAGATTCCTTACTAATAACGTCAATGTAGGTATCTTCTATTGTTTCCTGTTTTTGTTTTAAACCGGCTCTTGTATAGATATCAGCTGGCACAAATTAGTAGCCTAAACTTTATATAATTTAGAATTTTACATAATCCGTACTATCTGGATTTGAATATTGGATGAGTGGTGTTTTTTTGTGCAACCAGCCATTTTTTAAGTTGTGATTTATTCATTTTGTATTGTTGTTAATTTATTATGAACAATGTTAAGTGCAAATATAAATCAGTTCTGTTGCTATAACTTATGTTATATATGTAACTTTGTGAATTAATTCATTAATATATAAGCTATGAAATTTGATGCGATAAATTATCCTAACGGGAAAATAGAAATTCCTCCTTTCATTGAAGAAGAAGGTACGTTTGATGTTATACTTATTGAAAAGATGTGGGGCAAAAGGACAAACCTTATATGTGTCTTTCAAAAAGAAGACGGAACAATGTTTAGTACAACTGCATGGAGAAGAAGGTTCGATAACCATTCGGAACATTACTCTCCAAGAAAATCAGATATAGAATTTGCAGATGAGCTGAAAAGAACTATGTGGAGATGTTCGTTTCAATACAGCTCCAATGGAAAATATATTAATTGGATGACTGCTGAACCGTTATTAGGATAAAAAACAAATATATGTAACAAGTACCTTTTAAACACAAAAAGTAGTTACGACCACTAATGATATGATAAGAGCATGGTAGGCAAGGTCGAATTTGGCTACCATGCTTTTATCCTTTTCTGAAAACGGCTCTTTACGGCAATCTGTGGAAGTGAAGCCTGCATAGCTTCTGGGATTGATGTAATGTGCCATAGGAAACAACTTGTTAGAACTCCGTTCAGGATTAAGACTGCTCTCCTTCATTACCGCCTAACAGATGTTTGAGTTCCGGGTCATTCTCAATGCGTATCAATTCATTCTCCACAAGTTCCACAATATCCTGCTTGATTTGTCGGTAATTTGCTCGTATCTGCTCTTCCATTGTATCATTGCCGTTCTCGTCCAGAAAGCTGCTGATTTCAGGAATGGGCTGATAAGCCGCCGTCTCCTTCTGTACCGCTTCATTATCCACTACTATCTGCGCATGGAAAATTTTCTGCTCTATTGTCTCACCGAAATTATCTGCTACTGCACCGACAAACATTCCTTGCGAAAGTGTGCTGATTTTGCTGGCAGGTATCAGGCTGTCCAGTTGGGTGCTGATCGAAGTGGACGTATCGTTACGGTTGATGCTCATGGATTCCCGTTTTTGAAGAATTTTCCCGAACCTTTCCGACAATGTTTTGGCGGTTTCACCTACCACTTGACCGCTGAAAACATTACCAACAGTTGACATGATTACGGCGGCCTCCTTGTCTCCGTAATCGCGCTTTAACTGGCTGAAGTCCTGAAAGCCTAACACAACCGCCACTTTATTACTTCGTGCCGTAGCAATCAGATTATCCAAACCTTTAAAGAAAATTGTGGGTAACTCGTCGATAATCACACAGCTTTTAAGCTGTTTCTTCTTATTTATCAGTTTAACGATTCTCGAATTATAGAGTCCCAACGCTGCCCCATAGATGGAAATTCTATCGGGATTGTTGCCCACACATAACACTTTCGGTTCCTTCGGATTGTTAATATCCAGCGTAAAGTCACTGCCGGACATGACCCAGTAGAGTTGGGGACTTATCAGCCTGGACAACGGGATTTTGGCAGATGCAATCTGGCCCATCAGCTGTTCGGCAGCTCCCCCTTTCCATGCGTCAACGAACGGACTCAAATAATTCTCCAAATCAGGATAGCTTGTTAGAATGGTGAATACGTCTTCATACCTTTTATTAAGCAATTCAATGGCATGTGGGAACGTGCAATACTTGCCGTTTTCATACAATTTCAAAAACCATATAATGGCAGTGAACAGGACGATTGGAGATTCCACAAAGAAGTCTCCCTGCTTCTGCACCCAGCTTTTATTGAGATTAAGCATGATTGTGTAACTCGATTCGTAAGCATCGGAAATATCCGTCATCAGTTCCGGTGCCAACGGGTTACAACGGTGGCTTTTTCTTGGATTATCGAAATTTATTACATAAAATTTAGGCGGAACCTTGTAACGGTGCCGATACTTAATCAGATGGTTATAGGCGATAATGGATAAATCATCAAACTTGAAGTCATATATGTAAAGTGCATAGGCTTTCTCGATAGTCTGTTTAATAAATTGATTGACAATCGCATAGGATTTCCCGCTGCCGGGAGTTCCAAGTATTATTGTCGCACGAAAAATATTTACTAAGTTAATGAACCCATTATACATTTTTCCCTTAAACCAGAATTTCGTGCGCAGGTTAACGGAATATTCATTTTCCATTAATTTTGTCTCTTGCAAAAAAGACTCGTTTTCCGTATTGAAAACGTCTTCAAGCAGATTGTTTTTGAGCAAACGGCTTATCCATAAACCGGACGCCAGCAGACAGAAGAAACCTCCGGTCAGTGTCGTGGTATAAAGTACGGCACATACACCGGATGAAGCATTGACGGACAGCAGCCACCAGTTGAAGAAAAACAACAGGGTGCCTGATATGGCCGCAATGATAATCCGCTTTCATGTGATTTCATGCTTCTTCACTCCCTTGTTACCCATACAGGACAGACCGAGGAAAAGGACACAAAACAACTTTGTGTAAAGTAACGATGAAAACAGTCCGGTGGTACGTTGGAAATTGGATAGTATCTTATTTACTATATCGAGTGTTCAGCCCATCTCGTAAAGCCAGCCGTAACAAAACCAATAAATGTGTATCGCCAAAAATAAAAAACTGATGGCCCGCATAAAGTCCGTGACTTTGGCAAGACCTCTTAAATCATCTTCATTCTGCATAATTGTAACTATTAAAATTAAACTTCTTGTTCTATACCTTATTATATATTATAGCTTGCGCCTTCGCTTCTTCTTTTTCTTGCGCCCATAGCGGAAGGCCGGATCAATGTACTCGTGCGTATGGTCATCTTCCATAAGCACGGAGAAAATGTCAACGGCACCGAGTGCGGATGTATCAATCAAGCTGCCGGAAGATTCACTCTGATGATGGCTTTGGTTTTCCTGCCGTCGGTATTCCTCGCTTTCCTGCCTTTCTTCCGCTCTCGTTTCCCTTTCCTGCCGGGACGCTTCCTGCTCCGGCACCGGTATCAACCTTTTCCGGTCTGCATCTGGGTTGTTGAACAGTTCGTTGAACACATTGGCCGTAAAGGGCTTGCCCAGACGTGAACCGTTAAATACGGTCCGGGCCGCATGGTCTATAAAAGTAATGCCGTAAAGACGTCCATCGGGATTGATACGGTAAATGACTTCTATATCCGCCTCTTTCAGCCTGCGTGCAAATTCCTCCTTCGTGCTTATGCCCTGCATGGCTTTGACGACTTCCTTGCGTGTCCTTTCGGCGAGATTGTCTCTCTTTACTTTTTCAACGGATGCAGCAAACTTCTTTTGCAATGTTTCATAACCGAATACTTTGCCAAACTTACTGGACTTGAAAGGTGTTCCCACCTGCTGACCGTCATCGTCCAAAGCTCCGTACATGATGCCGTGGTATTCCTTTCCGTCCACGCTTCCCCTGACCTCGTAAGCGGTTACGTTGTACAGATTCAGAAGGGTGTTGTATTCGGCAAGCGAATGGAAATTGTAACATTCCAGCAAGGTGCGGGCGGTATGCTTTACCTGCATTTTCACATCACCTTTCGGATAGTCCACCTTTTGCAGACTTACCAGTTCCCGCTCGCCATGTTCTCCGAGTGTGGGATGAAGTCCGTACTTCACTTCCATTTCACGACAGATGTTCTGTGCCCGGATAGCTTCCCGGTTGTGGTCTATCTTTTCACCCTGCTCGTTGATGCGTACCGATACGATGTGCATGTGCTTGCGTTTTATGTCTTCGTGCAGCCAGACAATATAAGGCTGGTTCCCGTACCCGAACTTTTCCATGAACTCCTGTGCCAGTACGGTCATCTGTTTCTCCGAGAGAATGTCTTTCGGGCAAGGATTCAATGAGATATGAATAACCGGTTTCCTGACGTGCGAGTTCAGTGCGATGTAAGGTTCAAAAGCCTGTACGCAGTTTTCTATCGGAACATTGCCTGAAGTGTCCGCTGCAATTCTGGGGTGTCACAATACCTTTGCCGTACCGTCGTCCACCTTTATTTTATTATAGGCTATCACTCCGTAAAATGAACTGCCTGATGTAACATTCGGCACCATGACATTATTCCTTTTTAGTGAGATACTCCTTTTCGTACCGCTTTGTCAGTTCGATAACCTGCCTGCATACTTCTTCCAGTTTACGGGTTTCTTCGGCAAGTTTGTAGAGAAACGCAAGCGATTTCTTCTCCCCGTAAATAGTATGGATAGTCTTTACACATTGGTTGTAGTTGTTCCCGATGCGTCGGAACTGCTGATAGAAAGCGGTGAGCTGGGCGTAGTATTCCTGCGCTTCCTTGTCAATCTTCACTACCTTGAACTCTCAACCGAAGATACGGGCGAAGATAAATTCGGCTTTGTTTTTCATGCCCGATTGCTCGAACATGGAGATAAACTTTTCGTTCTCTCCGTCATTGAGACAGAGGTAATAGCGGTGCGTGCGTGGATCGGCCAGCACCTTGCGCCCTGCGGCGCCACGGATTCTTGTTTCATCTTTCATAACATGAATAATGTAGGAAGTTCGACTTAGGAGAACTGACATCCCCGAAACACCTTTCGGGCGAGACTTTCAGCGGTTGGAAATATTTTCAACCGCTGAAAGTACACCTCGCTATATGCTGACGCATATTAAAATCCGGCTGGGCCGGATTAAAGGTCTGAAGGGTTTGTTTTACGTTCTCTCTTCGAGAACGGGCTGCGCTCTCCCGGCGACAAAGGTAGATAGTTTTTTCGTTATGGTCATTATCAGGCATCACGCCAACAGCCGCCAACAAATGACTTTGAAACCACAGGTACATTACGGATGCTCTTTTTGAGGTTTATTTGCAGTCGGATAGTTATTTAGCTACTTATCCGGACAGATAAAAAGATGGTTATCAGGATAACTATGCGGACGGTTTTCTATCTGAATGGCTTTTTGTCTGAATAGCCATTTGATTAAGTAAGTTTTCAGATAAGCGTTCATAAGGCTATCTATCCGCTTATACAGCCATACATATATAAAGATGTATAGACAAGAATGTGAATATTCGGATAAATGGACAGGTAAATAGATTATTAGCTAAATACTTAGATAAACAACCGGATAGCTATGTGGCTACATAGCTATGTAAGTATGTAGCTAAATAGACAAATAGCTTCATAGCTAAGTAGCTATATAGCTAAACTGATAATGAAATGAATGAACGGATAGGTGTCTATCCGCTAAACTATCAATAAATCAAATTATTCACTTAAATTAGGAACAATGGAAAAGAGAATGAAAACATTATTCGTTTCGTTCGCTACCCAGAAAGGTGGCGTGGGTAAATCAACATTCACCATTTATGCGGCATCATGACTGCATTATGTGAAAGGACTGAACGTAGCGGTGGTGGACTGCGATTATCCGCAACATTCTATTATGAAACAGAAAAAGCGGGATATGGAAGTGGTGAAGACCACCCTCGTTTATCAGAACCTCTTGGTGGAACAGGCCGGACGATTGAAGAAAAAGGCTTATCCGGTCATCGGCAGTAACCCGGCTGATTGCATGGCGGACTGAAGGGCATTTGAAGGGAAAGCAGATACGCATTATGATATTGTGCTGTTCGACCTGCCCGGCACAATGGGCAGTGACGGGGTGATAGCTGCAATCAGTGCGCTCGATTATCTGTTCGTGCCGATAAAGGCAGACCGTCTTGTGCTGGAAAGTACGCTGAACTTTGCCACCACCATTAATGACCGGCTGGTAAAGACCGGCGTGTCCTCCCTGAAAAGTCTTCATCTGTTCTGGAACATGGTTGACCGCAGGGAGCGCACGACCTTGTATGATGTGTATCAGCAAGGCTTTTCTTTGTTAGGGTTGGATTGCCTTGGGACACGTATTCCCGTACGTAGCAACTTTACCAAAGACTTGTCCGCTACCGGCGGCCCTGTTTACCGGAGTACGCTGTTCGCTCCCGATGCGGCCTTCACCAGAGAGTGCGGCTTCGATACGTTCATGGATGAAATCATATCTGTACTTAAAACCGAATAGTCATGGCAAAGAAAACAAGCGGACAAAATCTGGTGGATGAAGCATACCTGCGTAGCTTAATGGCGGGTGTGCCTTCGGAACCTGCCTTATCTCCGGCCCCTTCCGTTACCGGAGAGAGCGGCGAAAATAGAGAAACCATTTTATCCGGTGAAAAAAGAAAACCGGATGACAGTGTGAACGAAACAGCAGGTAATATCTCCGGTGCGGATAATACCGGCTGTCCGGAAGTGGCTACGGATAGGCCGTCTCCTAAAACGATACGTATGGTACTGGCCGACTTTATCCGTAAGTTCCTTACACCCTATAAATGTGATGGCAGACAGGGGGTGTATATAGACAAGGAATTGCACCAGAAAATATCGGTCATCGTGGGCATTGCCGGAAAGCGGCAGTTGACGGTAGGCAACTATATAGATAATGTATTGAAAGAGCACTTCGAAAAACATGCGGATGAGGTGAAAACTTATCTCCAAAAGAGTTATAACAAAATATTTTAGGTTATGGATATACAATCAGGTTACTATGAAGCCGGAATAGTTCTGTTCTGGTTGCTGTTCGCTTATCTGTTCATGGACAAGTTCCTGTTCAGGGGCGGACTCGGCGAGATATGTTTCGGGAAGATGCGTCGCCGGATGGCAAAAGGTCTGCGGAGCATTGCCGGATGGTTCGATCCGACAAAAGAAGAACCGAAGAAAGGACGCAGGCGTACGAAAGGAAAAACGGAAAAGAAAGAAGTTCCGGCAGTGGCAGTACCGGAAGCTGAGGAAAGGAACCATCCAACTGTAAAAGTGGAAATGAAGGGCAAAGAAAAGGAAGAGGCAAAAGGCAAGAACATGGAAAAGCCGCCCCAAAAACGGCCTGAAATGGACAGCCTTGTCGTTACAAAAAGCTATGGTACACGCCAACAGCCGCCAATAGACGCCATCGGTTCCGGGGCTATTGCAGGTAAGGAAAATACCTCTACTTTTGCTGACAGAAACGAGGAAACAGTGCTACAGAAGGCTGTACAAGTGCCGCCTGAGCGCATCCCGGATTTGTTCCGGGACAAGCGTGTGGAAGAGTGGCGGGCTTCTGAGGCCGACAGTTCCGGCAGGCTTAAGGATAATAAGGGACAGATTGAAAACGGTGACGACGTGGATACCGACGAACTGAACGAGGAACTGGAAGATTTGAACTGTGCCCGTGAAGATTATCCGGGCGGTATATCCGGTATCGGGCCGGAAGAGATTGATTTAATCATCGACCTCTGCAACGGCAAGGATATTCCGACAGACAAACGATTGTCCCTTTTAAGGGCGATCCATCATATCAAGGATACGCAGATTGAACGCTCGATACTGGAAAGTATCAATGGCAGCGACAGCCGTATCAGCAAATTTCTGGATGAAGCCGAACATTTGAATGAGGCTACTCCGGACAGTGACTAACCAATTAAAAAAGGAGGTAACAATGGTAAGAGGTTATTTTGATACGGGTTGATAACCCGTATCACTGTAAGGAGAGAGATTCGGTAGAAAACCAACAACAAAACGTATCATCCATGTTTATGACGTATTTCGATTCAAGTTGATAAACGACGGTTTCCCCCTTATGACGGGAAACGTATTAACTCCAAAAGAGACAATCATTCCATTAACTTATCCATAAAACGACAGCGGCAATGACAAAAAGCTATTATGATTCGGGATGACAGGCCGTTCATGGCATTCACCCGGTAAGGTAACAAGAACTATTCACCATTAAATTTTATCCGTATGAATATAGGACTGGTAGATGTGGACGGACATAACTTCCCCAATTTTGCACTGATGCGCCTTTCGGCTTACAACAAGGCAAAAGGTTGTCAAGTAGAATGAGCGGAACCGGCGAGGCGTTATGACAAGGTGCTGGCAAGTAAGGTGTTCACCTTCACACCAGACTATGATTACCGGCTACTGGATGCAAGGGAAGTGATAAAGGGCGGAACCGGGTATGATATTCCGGGCAGGCTTCCTGAAGCTGTGGAAAACAGCCGGATGATGGACTATTCCATTTACCCCGAATACCCTTTTTCGCTCCAGTTCTTTTCAAGAGGCTGCATCCGCAAATGCCCTTTCTGCCTCGTCCGTGAGAAGGAAGGATACATTCAGGCCGTAGAGCCGGTGGAACTGAACCCGAAAGGGAAATGGATTGAGGTGCTGGACAATAATTTCTTTGCCAACCCGCAGTGAAGGTCGGCGGTGGATTATCTGATGAAAAAGGGGCAACCCGTGAAACTGCACGGTGTGGACGTGAGGATTATGGACGAGGAACAGGCCTGGCATCTGAACAGACTGAAGATGAAGCAGAACATCCATATTGCGTGGGACTTGCCGCAGCTTGATTTGACGGAACGCCTGAAAGAGATGGTAAAATACGTGAAACCCTACAAGATAACCTGCTATGTACTGATAGGATTTAATTCGACTGTTGAGCAGGACTTGTTCCGGTTGAACGTACTTAGGGAATTGGGAATCACTCCCTTTGTAATTCCTTTCCGGGATTATGGAAATGAACGGACGCCTACGCAGTACGAGCGTGACCTTGCCCGATGGGCGAACCGGATGTGGCTTTTCAAATCCTCTTCCTTTGAAGACTATACACCCCGCAAGGGATTCAAATGTGGGGAATATCTGAAATAAACTGATTAAGACTGCGAGGACAATGAGAACAAACGGCTATTACGATTCGGGATGATTCGCATCCTGCTTTCAAGAGAGAATTAACAAGAATGTTTCACCACCAAATCAAGTGACAATGCAAATAGCATATTATGACTCCGGCTGATTTCCGGCCGGAACTTACCCCCTGAATCAGTAAACCATAAACGGCCACGGCTGCCTTATGGGGATAGTGAAAGGGGGCAGTCCGTGGCTTTTTAAATCATTTAAAAAATCACAGAAATAAATGAAAAAGAAAAGATTGATTATGATGCTGGCCGCTGTTGCGGCGGCAAGTGCGGCAATGGCACAAGGAAACGGGCAGGCAGGTATCACCGAAGCGACACAACTCGTGACCGGATATTTCGATCCCGGCACAAAACTGATTTATGCAATCGGTGCCGTAATCGGACTCGTCGGTGGAATCAAGGTCTATCAGAAGTTCAGTTCGGGCGACCCCGACACGAGTAAAACTGCCAGTTCGTGGTTCGGAGCCTGTATCTTTCTGATAGTCGCCGCCACCATTCTGAGGTCGTTCTTCCTCTAAAAACATAAAAAAGACAGTAACTTATGGCTGATTTTGAGATAAATAAAGGTGTGGGCCGTGAGGTTGAGTTTAAGGGGCTTCGGGCACAATACCTGTTTATTTTCGCTGCCGGCCTGCTTGCCGTGTTCGTGATGTTCGTCATCATGTATATGGCAGGCATCGGACAGTGGATCTGCATCGGTTTCGGGGTATCGTCGGCTACGGTGTTGGTATGGCTGACCTTCACGCTGAACCGTAAATATGGCAGCCACGGGCTGATGAAGCTGTTCGCGGCCCGGCAGCATCCCCGGAGAATCCTCTCACGAAAGCGTATCACACGTCTGATCAACAAGCAACAATCGTAAATTATGAGAAGTATATTAAAAGCATCCACACTGGAAAGCAAGTTTCCCATCATGGCGGTGGAACACGGCTGCATCGTCAGCAAGGACGCCGACATCACGGTCGCTTTCCGGGTCACACTGCCGGAAGTGTTTTCGGTATCATCCGCAGAATATGAGGCGATGCACGCCACATGAGCGAAGGCAATCAAGGTGTTGCCGAACTATTCAATCCTGCACAAACAGGATATTTTCATCACGGAGAAATACGAGCCGGACATCCGCCGGGACGAACTCAGCTTTCTCTCCCGCAGTTTTGAACGCCACTTCAACGAACGTCCCTACCTGCACCACACCTGCTACCTGTTCCTTACCAAGACCACCAAAGAGCGCTCCCGGCAGCAAAGCAACTGGAACACGCTCTGCCGTGGTTTTCTGGTTCCGAAGGAGATAAGGGACAAGGAAACGGTGGAGCGTTTCATGGAAGCGGTGGGACAGTTTGAAAGTATCGTTAACGACAGCGGACTTGTCAGGCTGGAACGGCTGACCACGGAAGAGATTACGGGAACGGAAAACGAACCGGGCATTATCGAACGGTACCTTACGCTCTCGGCAGACGGAACTACCATGTTGCAGGACATGCAATTGAACCCGGACGGGATGCGTATCGGTGACAAGCGGCTCTGCCTGCATACACTTTCCGACCTTGACGACCTTCCGGGTAAAGTCAAGACAGACGGGCGGTACGAACGCCTCTCGACAGACCGATCGGACTGCCGCCTTAGCTATGCCGCCCCCGTGGGCGTGATGCTGCCCTGCGACCATATCTACAACCAGTGGATATTCATAGACGACAGCAACGAAAACCTTTCCCGCTTCGAAAAGGCGGCGAAGAACATGCAGTCGCTTTCACGGTACAGCCGCAGCAACCAGATCAACAAGGAGTGGCTGGATGAATACCTGAATGAGGCGCACAGCAACGGACTGCAATCCGTGCGCTGCCATTGCAACATCATCGCATGGGCGGAAAACGGGCACGAACTCCGCAGGGTGAAGAATGACGTGGGAAGTGCACTGGCATTGATGGAATGTACACCGCACCACAACACGACCGACCTTCCGGCTCTCTATTGGGCCGGCATACCGGGTAACGAGGCTGACTTCCCTGCGGAAGAGACGTTCTACACATTCACCGGGCAGGCACTCTGCTTTTTCACAGCGGAGACCTGTTACCGGAACTCGCTTTCCCCTTTCGGTATCCGCATGGTGGACAGACTGACGGGAAAGCCCGTCTTTCTTGACATATCGGACTTGCCCATGAAAAAAGGGATAGTAACGAACCGTAACAAATTTATCCTCGGCCCCAGTGGCAGCGGAAAGAGCTTCTTTACCAACCATCTCGTGAGGCAGTACTGGGAACAAGGGACGCATATCCTGCTGGTGGACACCGGAAATTCGTACAAGGGACTCTGTGACCTGATACATCAGAAGACCGGAGGGGATGACGGGATTTATTTTACATACAAGGAAAATGACCCGATTTCTTTCAATCCGTTTTTCACGGAGGATTACCAGTATGACATCGAGAAGCGGGACAGCATCAAGACACTGATACTCACCCTTTGGAAAAGGGAGGACGAACCGCCCCGCCGCTCGGAAGAGGTGGCACTCTCGAATGCAGTCAGTCTGTATATCGAGAAAATAAGGAAGAACCGGAAGATAAAACCTAATTTCAACTCGTTCTATGACTTTGTAAGGAAAGACTACCGCAAAGTGCTGGCAGACAAGAATGTGCGGGAGAAGGACTTTGATGTGGACGGTTTTCTGAACGTGCTGGAACCTTATTATAAGAACGGTGAATACGGGTATCTGCTGAACTCGGACAAGGAACTGGATTTACTGAACAAACGGTTTATCGTATTTGAGTTGGATGTTGTGAAAGATAATCCTATCCTCTTTCCGGTTGTCACCATCATTATCATGGAGACGTTCATTAATAAAATGAGACGTTTGCAGGGTATCCGCAAGATGATACTGATTGAGGAAGCATGACTGCGACATGTAAGTCTTGTATATGATTGTTTAACATTCCATTCCACGCGCTGGAAATAGAACGATTAAACCTGTTGTTTCGTCAACAGTAGCCTATGGGAACGTGCGATAGTAAGCAATGAGGTCGTGCGATAGCAGAACCAACAATGAAGCCCTTCCGAAAGGAGAAGTCAGAACCGCGAGGGAACGACAACTGCCGTTAGTATCGAGTGGCAGGGGAGCTAGGCTGAATGGTATGAATAACGTAATGTGAACCGTTGATAAACGTCGTAACTTCGAATGAGCTGTTAATGATACTGGGCTCTAACCCAAAAGGGACGCAGTCGGATAACCTTCTTCATGCTAAGGTTACACGAACATGATGACTGCCGGCGGATAGACGGATTCTAACCCATTCGTTTGTCATATACAAGAAACATGGTAAACCCGTATTTCTCCTGTATAACAGCAGGTAAGCAAACCGTAAGGAAAGCCGAATGAAATGCGGGCAGAGGAATGTGGAAAAAGCGAATGCCATTCTGTAATGGAGCGGATAGAGGTTGAAACATCACCTCACACGAAAGTGGGCTGACTTCCGCAAGGTGACTTTTTACAAGAAACTTTTAGAACTTATTTAAAGGAGAAAAGCAAATGAACGAAAGTAAGACATCGTGTGCATCTACTGACCAAAAGTGGAGCACTTGGGAAAGCATAGACTGGAACAAGTGCGAAATAGCGGTTAATAAGCTACAAGCACGTATTGTAAAAGCTCAGAAAGCAGGCAAACACGGCAGGGTGAAAGCTTTGCAGTGGATGCTGACGCATTCGTTTTACGCTAAAGCTTTAGCGGTAAAACGTGTTACATCGAACAGAGGCAGTAAAACTGCGGGTGTTGATAAAGCTGTGTGGGCAACTTCCAACAGTAAATTCAAGGCCATCAGCGAGCTAAGAAGAAGAGGCTATACCCCTCAACCTCTAAGAAGGATACATATTAAAAAGAGTAACGGGAAGTTGCGTCCATTAGGGATTCCGACGATGAAAGACAGGGCAATGCAGGCATTGTATCTGCTCGCATTGGAACCTGTGTCAGAAACAACTGCTGACAGCAACTCCTACGGATTCCGTAAAGAGAGAAGTGCTGGCGATGCAAGAGAACAATGTTTTTGCGTCCTTGCCAAGACAGCTTCTCCCGAATGGATTTTAGAAGGAGACATCAAAGGTTGTTTTGACCATATCAGTCATGACTGGCTGTTGGAAAATATTCCAATGGATAAAGTCATGCTGAAAAAATGGCTCAAATGCGGTTTCGTTTTCAACAAGGAATTATTCCCTACGGAAGAAGGAACTCCACAGGGTGGAATTATCTCGCCAACTCTTGCCAATATGACATTGGACGGTCTGCAAGCAATGCTCGCAGAAAAGTATTATAGGAAATCCGTTAAGGGACAAGTATATTATCCAAAGGTTCACATGGTTCGATACGCGGATGATTTTATCATTACGGGAAGGACTAGGGAAGCATTGGAGGAAATAAAGCCGTTAGTGGAGAACTTCCTTGAAAGTCGGGGACTTACTCTATCAGAAGAAAAGACAAAGATAACCCATATTGAAGAGGGCTTTGATTTTCTCGGGTACAATATCCGTAAATACAATGGAATACTTCTAATAAAGCCGTCCAAAAAGAGTCTGAAGGGATTCATGGAGAAAATCAGAGGAATCATTGATTCCAATAAAGGTAGTAAACAGGAATCTCTTATAAGACTTTTGAATCCGGTAATAGTCGGTTGGGTGAATTACTACAAGAATTGCGTGGCTTCGGACACATTCAGAAAAGCTGATTACTTGATATTTGAAAAGCTATGGCAATGGGCCAAGAGACGACATCCCAAGAAAGGTAAATATTGGATTGCCAGCAGATACTTTACACGAATAAAGAATCGTAACTGGTGCTTTGTGGCGAACTTCAAAAGGGGTAAAGCGGATGATAAGATTGCCCTCAAAAGACTGTACGACACGAAAATCACCCGATACGTAAAAGTGAAAGGTGAAGCCAATCCTCTCGACCCTGAATGGAAAGAATATTTTGAAAAGCGCAAGACTTACAAGATGCTCAAGTCGCTTAATGGTAGAAAATCATTGCTGTATATGTGGGAAAAACAAAATCATTTATGCCCCATATGCGGAGAACCCATAGACAAAGAACACTCGTGGGGAACTAATGAAAGAATTGTCAATGGAAAGAAAGTTAATTTCTTGGTACATGACAGTTGCAGAAGAAAAGTCATTCAACTTAAATAGATGTAACAATGAGCTGGTTTCTATTAGATAGAAATTTAAAGTTGCTTGAGCCGTATGATTGGAAACTTTCACGTACGGTTCTTAGGGGGGAAAGGGGCAGTAATGCCCCCGACCTACCCGGCAAGGCAATCGCCAAGGAAGGTATGGCATCCTACATAAAGTATCTCTTTAAAACGGTTAGAAAGTTTTACGGAGAGGCGGTTGTAGTCACGCAAGAAGTCGATGATATTATCTCTTCCCCCGTTGTGAAAGAGACGATTATCAACAACAGCGATTGCAAAATACTGCTCGACCAGCGGAAGTATCAGAACAAGTTCGACCAGATACAGAATCTGCTCGGCCTGACGGACAAGGAACGCAGCCAGATACTTTCGATTAATCTTGCCAATGCAGCGAACCGACTTTACAAAGAGGTCTGGATAGGGCTTGGCGGCACGCAGAGCGCGGTATATGCGACAGAAGTTTCGGCTGAAGAGTACCTTTGCTACACCACCGAAGAGACTGAGAAACTGGAACTTACCCGCCTTACGGAAAAGCTGGGCGGAAACATCGAGCTGGCTATCAAACAACTTGCCGAAAGCAAACGGCAGGAAAACAAGTAACCATATTAATCCATAGACAACAATGAGTAAGAAAGATTTATTAAGCCAATGCAGGGAAGCACTCGGAGATGCGACCCTGACCAATCTGGATCTGCTGAACCTGATCGGGGAAATGAAGAAGGAACTGGAACACGACCGCATCTGCGGTCACTGAATGAACAAGGAAGGCGGCTCAACGCTGACTATCCGCAAATCCAACCGGGTGACGGACGGTTTCAAGGGATACAAAGCCACGCTGTTCGTTGGAGAAAAGAGCTATACCGAAATCAACATTCCGCTCCGTGGGGGTGACGACCTGTTCCTTCACGGAAATAAGGATGCCGGATGTATCGGGTATTTCAGCGGCAGCGAGGTTCTGCTCTTCGGCAGTTACGGACTGTTTGCCCGTGATGACGACAGCCGGTATTTACTGACCAAAGAAAGGAGATAGACACATGAAAAAGAGAATAACAATCCTATTCATGGCAATGCTTTCCCTTTCAGTGACAAGCAAAGCACAGTGGACGGTCTTTGACCCGTCAAACCTTGCCCAAAGCATTGTGAACTCCGCAAAGGAAATTGTACAGACATCCTCAACGGCCCAAAATATGCTGAACAATTTTCAGGAGACTGTAAAGATTTACCAGCAGGGAAAAGCCTACTATGATGCGCTTAAATCGGTGCATGACCTTGTAAAAGGTGCCCGGAAAGTTCAACAGACTATCCTTCTGGTAGGTGACATCAGCGATATTTACGTGACCCATTTCAATACCATGATGGGCGACCCTAACTTCACCGTGGAGGAACTCTCGGCCATCGCTTTCGGGTATAACCGGCTACTCGAAGAAAGCAGCAACCTGCTGCTGGATTTGAAGGAAGTGACTACGGCTACCGGACTTTCGATGACGGACAAGGAACGGCTGGACATCATCAACCGGATATACGGCGAAGTGCTGGAATACAAGAACCTGACATGGTACTATACCCGCAAGAATATCGGCATATCGTACCTGCGCAGCAAGAAGAAGGGAGATTCTCAAAGGGTACTCGCCCTGTACGGGACACAAGACCAGCGTTACTGGTAATCATTCATCACTAAAGGAACAAAAAAACTATGGTATTACTATCAATAGACTGGACGAACCTGCATGAGTTGCTGCGTTCGCTTTACGATGAAATGATGCCGCTGTGCGAGGATATGGCAAGCGTGGCAAAAGGTGTGGCGGGTATCGGTGCCCTGTTCTACGTGGCTTACCGGGTGTGGCAGTCCCTTTCAAGGGCGGAAGAGATAGACGTGTTCCCACTCTTCAGACCATTTGTGCTGGGCCTTTGCATCATGTTCTTCCCCACTATGGTATTGGGTACAATCAACGGGATTCTTTCCCCCGTATGCAGTGCCACTTCCTCGTTGGTTGAACAGCAGACTTTCGACATGAAGAAGTATCAGGAAGAGAAAGACGAACTGGAACGGGAAGCGATGCTGCGTGACCCGGCAAAGGCTTTCCTTGTGAGTGACGAGGAATTTGACAAGAAAATAGACGAGCTTGGCTGGTCGCTGGGAGACATGGACACGATGATAAACATGTACGGGCAGAAGGCGGTGTATGACATGGGGGAAAAGGTGCGGCAATGGTTCCGCGAACTGTTGGAACTGTTCTTTCAGGCGGCATCGCTGCTGATAGACACACTGAGGACTTTCTTCCTGATTGTCCTTTCCATACTGGGGCCAATCTCCTTTGCGCTGGCCGTCTATGACGGATTCCAGAGTACGCTCACCACCTGGCTGTCACGCTATATCTGTATTTACTTATGGCTGCCCGTGGGTGACCTGTTCGGGGCTATCCTCTCACGCATACAGGTTCTGATGTTGCAGCAGGACATCAAGCAGATGCAGGACCCGACATTTATACCGGATGCTTCGAACAGCGTTTATTGCATCTTTATGATTATAGGTATCATCGGTTATTTCTGCGTTCCCACGGTGTCCTCGTGGATTATCCAGGCAGGCGGTGCGGGAGCTTACGGGCAGAAAGCCAACGGTGCCGGAAAGATGGCAGGGAACGGTGCGGCGGCAGTCGGTGGCGCAGTCGGCGGATCGGTAGCCGGACGCATCAAGAAAATGTTCTAAACGTATCACTTAAAAAAACAGAAAGAAGACATGGAGTTCAAATCATTAAAAAACATCGAGACATCATTCCGGCAGCTACGGCTGTTCGGAATGGTATTCCTGGGAGTATGCGCACTGGTAACGGTCTTCGCCACCTGAAAGGCATACGAGTTTGCAGAAGCGCAGCGGCAGAAAATTTATGTGTTGGACAGCGGAAAGTCGCTGATGCTGGCACTCTCGCAGGACGTGCAGCAGAACCGCCCCGTGGAAGCGAGGGAACATATCAGACGTTTCCACGAACTGTTTTTCACCCTGTCACCGGACAAGAGCGCCATTGAAAGCAACATCCAGCGTGCCCTTTACCTTTCGGATGAAAGTGCCATCGGTTACTACCGGAACTTGCAGGAGAAAGGCTACTTCAACCGGATGATAGCGGGAAACATCTCGCAGACGCTGACGGTGGACAGCATACAGGGGAACTTCAATAGTTATCCCTACGAGATGAAGACCTATAGCCGACAGCACATCATCCGTTCGAGTAGCGTTACCGAAAGGTCGCTTGTCACCACCTGCCGTCTGAGGAATGTAACCCGGAGCGACAACAACCCGCAGGGCTTTCTGATAGAGAGTTTTACCATCATCGAAAACAGGGACATCGGACAGTATGAAAGATAACGGTATAAAAAAGGTCTTCCACTCGTTCAGAACGGAGAAAGACCGATATATAATAAAACTCCGCAGGCGGTGGCAACGGCTGAGCTACCGGCAGCAAAGGATTATCATCCTTTACCTGCTCGGACTCTTCGCCGCCATCGACCTTGCCTACATCGTGGGCGGTTTCTGCGGGACAGACAAATTTCCGATTGAGGTACAGCATCTCCAAAGGATTGCGCTTCCCCAAACGGACAGTATCCAACCATTAAAAAACAATGTATCCAATGACACAATCCGATAAGAAAGAAGAAAAGAATAAAGAAACGCAGAAAGCGGAACCTACATCCGAAAAGGAGAAGAAGTTAAACCGCAAGGTTGCCGACAAGCTGAAATTCTATGGCGTGGTGACAGTCCTCTCCCTGCTTTGTGCCGGGTTCATCTGGTTTATCTTCAAACCGGACACGCCAGAAACGGTGGAAGGAATGGCGGGGATCAATACGACGATACCCGACGCTATCGCACCGGAGACGATGGCCGACAAACAGAAGGCTTATGAACTGGAAGAGATGAAGAAACGCAGGCAAGAAAAAGTGAGAACCTTGCAGGACATGGCAGGTGGCTATCTGATGCCGGACACAACGGACGGGCTGAAGCCGGAAGAAGATGTACCGAAAGCGGATGCTATCCGGAAGTCCAGAGAAAAACAGCGGCAGATTTCAAGACAGATCACCTCGTTCTATCAGGAACCGAAGGAGAGTCCGAGGGTGGACGAACTGGAACGGCAGGTAAAGGAGCTTAACGAAAAGCTGGAACGTGAACGGAAAGGACAAGACCCGCTGGAACTGATGGAAAAGTCGTATGAGATGGCGGCACGCTATTTCCCCGGACAAACGGGCGGACAGGTGAAGAACATACAGCCTACCGGGGGTACCGGTACCGGCAATCCTGCCGCCATAGCTGCCGGACGTGCCACGGAGAATGTGGTTTCGTCACTGGCCGTACCTCCGGTACCCGACACGATACCCCGCAATTACGGTTTTGCCACTGCCGTGGGCGGCGGACAGCTTGCCGGAGCCAATACGATACGTGCCTGCGTGGCCGAAGACCAGACAGTGACCACCGGAGCATGACTGAAGTTCCGGTTGCTGGAACCACTGCAAGTGGGCGGTGTGCTTGTACCTGCCAATACTCCGCTATATGGTACGGTGCGTATCGAAGGACAACGGATGGCAGTCACAGTAAACTCCATAGAGAGCGGCGGGAATATCCTGCCGGTGGAACTAACGGCTTACGATATGGACGGGCAGGCCGGACTTTTCGTTCCGAATACCGCAGAACGTACCGCCATGAAAGAAGCCGCCGCCAATATCGGGGGCAGTTTCGGAACAAGCATCTCGTTCGCACGCAGTGCCTCGCAACAACTCGTCATGGACGTGACAAGGGGCGTGCTTGGCGGCGGATCACAATATCTGGCCACAAAGATGCGTGAGGTGAAGGTGGCTGTAAAAGCGAATTATCAACTTTTATTAATCTCAAAAAAACAGTAATCAGAGTATGAAGACAAGAATTATTTTATCATTAGTCATACTTTTAACCGTATTGTCGGTAAAGGCGCAGGAACCGGTGGAAACAAAGATTTTCCCCACCAACCAGATTATCTCACCGCATAAGATTGAGGTGACTTTTCAGAAAACCGTACATATCCTTTTCCCTTCCGAAGTGAAATATGTGGATTTGGGCTCGTTCGACATCATAGCGGACAAGGCCACGGGAGCGGAAAATGTAGTACGCATCAAGGCGGCGGTGAAAGGTTTTGAAGGGGAAACGAACTTCTCCGTTATCACTGCCGACGGTTGTTTCTATTCTTTTAATGTGGTTTATAAGGACGAACCGACACAGCTCTCCATCGAGATGGAAGACTGGCTACGTGACAATCCCGAAGGCGGGATTGCGGGCGACCGCATGTTCGTGAAGCTGAAAGAACTCGGCGGGGAGACACCGCTGGTGGTGAACCGTATCATGTACACGCTGTATAAGAAGAACAAAAGGGACATCAGGCATATCGGTTGCAAGAAGTACGGCATACAGACACTGCTCAAAGGGCTTTATATCAATAATGACCTGCTGTACCTGCATACTTCCCTGCGCAACAGTTCGGATATATCGTTCGACATTGACTATATCCGTTTCAAAGTGGTGGACAAGAAAGTAGCCAAGCGCACGGCCATGCAGGAGAACTTCATAGAACCTGTAAGGACATACAACCGCCTGATAACGGTGGACGGGAAAGCCACGGTGCGGGGTATATTCGTGCTGCCCAAGCTCACCCTGCCGGATGACAAACTGCTCGTGGTGGAGGTTTACGAAAAGGGCGGTGCCCGTCACCAGTCGTTCCGCATAGAGAACACAGACCTTGTGGCGGCAAAACCAATCAGTGAACTGCATCTGAAATAATAACCTATATATAATATAATGTATATGCAAAGAATACTATTCATACTGACAGTTGCCATGTTGTCGCTCTTTGCGGGCGAAGCATACGCGCAGCGTGACCTGCCGGGACAGACGGGTGTACAATTTACAACAGGGGGAGTCAATCATTTCCTTTCATGGAAGAGTGGTGGCGAACGCCACTACTTCACCTCGCTGGCCTTTACACATACCAACCGTAACCGTACCTGCTGGCTGTATGGTCTGGATTATCAGATAAAGGAGTACACCTACGAAAATAAGGCAATACCCAAAGCGCAGTTCACGGGGGAACTCGGCTATTTTATTCCCGTATTGTCGGACAAGGGCCGGAACGTCTGTTTCCGTATCGGACTTTCCGTTTTGGGCGGCTTCGAGACAGTCAACTGGGGAACCTCCCTGCTTCCTGACGGAGCGGCGGTGACAAACGGTGACTGCTTTATTTATGGCGGCGGTCTGACGGCGGCTTTCGATGTCTGGCTGACAGACCGGATTATCCTGCTGATGCAGGTAAAGGAAAGGGCGCTCTTCGGAACGGATGCGGGTAACTTCCATACCCAGATAGGATTGGGCGTTCGCCTTATTATTAACTAATAAAAAGAGAAAGGAGAAACAAAAAATGAAAAACGTATTATATAAATGTATAGGTGCACTGCTTGCGGCGCTGGCCTTCAATTCTTGTAACGACGGGATAGACATCCGGCAGGATTATGATTTCAGCCTCTCGTCATGGTATCTGCAAAAGCAGATTGCAACGGGTGAAACGGTGGAGATACGCTTTTATCTTGACCGTGAAGGGGACTATGAAAAGGCGGAGTATGAAATAGGTTACATCCAGATGGAAGGCAAGGGAGAAGTGTCCGATAGTGAAGGCATAAAACTTGTGAACAGGGAAGTGAGGCCGCTGGCAGAGGTGCCGGGACTGGATACGGAAAATCCGGTCAGGCAGATATTCACCCTCTTTTACCGTTCGACAAGCGCCAGACGTTCGGAACTGAAATTCTTTGTCCGGGATAATTTTGGCAGGGAAAGAGAAATGACGGTGACGTTCGATTTAGAAAACACTACGGCAAAGGAATAACTGCTACCATTATCTATCAAGAAAGACGGTGGGGAAACCTGTCGTCTTTGTTTTATGAAATTTGCTTAATGAAAACAAATGAATAAGTAATTGTTCCGGATTGCACAAAATTTGTTTTTATATTTAGCCGGAAGTTAATAGTTCAATCATATACGCATGAAAACAACACTCAGAATATTCCGTATCATCAGCAAGCTGTTGCTGCTGGCTTATGTCACGATAGTGAATTTTGTCTTTATTACGGTGTTTTACGCATTGCTACTTTCAATCTTGCGCCATATATGGCCGGCATATATACCGGGGCTGTTTGATGAGGGGGTGATTCCGTATTTAGTCAATACGTTACCGTATTATCTTTTGCTGTTATTCATCCTTTATTCCATTTCTCCGCTAAATGTGTGGGTGCTACGCAGAAAAGAAGGATACCGTCCTTTGAACAGTTCCGATCGCATGAGGCTGGAACGGTTGCTTTCAGAAATGGGTATGAACCGGAGGCTGAAACTTTATCGTAACAATGACGCACGGGTAAATGCCGCCGCATTCGGTTTCAATACGATAGGACTGACGGGCGGAGTACTCGCCGCAGCTTCGGATGAGGAGCTGAAGGGCATCATCAGTCATGAAGTGGGGCATATCTCCCATTACGACTTCGTCTATCAGGTGCTTTTATTCTCGATGGAGTCGTTCGGTTACCGCTGCCTTTATGGTATATTTCTTATTCCGGCTCTGATATTCGGGATAATTGGCAGCATGGTGTTCGCATTGGTTCCGGCTTTGGGCCTTGTAGGTGAACTCATAGCGAAGTTATGGTGGGCCGTTTACAAACTGCTTCACCGGATTATATACGGCATCAGCCGGATAACTGACGTGAATATCAATAAATATGCCGAGTACCGTTGTGATGCCTATGCAGTGAAATATGGTTGCGGCGAAGGATTGCTTTCTTTCCTCCGCCGGTTGAAAAGGACGGAAGACGTTTACGGTGAGCATCCGACTTTCACCGAATATATCATGAGTACGCATCCGTCCACCGAAAAACGGATTGCACGGCTGGAGAAACTGCTGTAACCTGCGGTAAAGAATGTGTGCCTATATCATTTTACGGATATTGGTATAGGGAGTACCGGATGCGCATATCTGCTGCATTTCTGTGGAAAAGTCATCGTAATAACAGATGATATGACCGCCGACAAGCGCATTGCCAAAAAACTCTTTTTCCGGAAGTATTTTTTTATTGTCTGCCTGCTTTATCAGGTCGTCATACAGGGCACGATACACCTTGTCGGTATCTGCCGGAAAAGCGGTTTCCGGTATGGCTACTGAAAGGATTATCTCCGGGCATTTGCCCGCTTCACGCAGCATGACTATCGTATCCGCACCTAATAATCCGATATAGGAATGCGGATTGCAGGTGAATGTGCGATAACCTTCATTATAAAGTGGAAGGATTATCCGGTAGAGTTCCATACGGATTTTATCTTCCCTGAATTGGTCGTATTTGGTTGTCTTTTCAATGGTACTGCCGGTAATGGCAACGTTCTTGTTGTACATCTTCCTGTGATTTTTGAGTAATACCTTGTCCGTAACTTCCTGTTATGTACCAAAAAAGCACGGAACTTAACAGGTTCTACTCTCCGGTACGACCAAGCACCCATGCAGGAAACGAGTTAAGACCGTGCCATTTGTGTATGACAAGGACTCTGCCCGTTTATTCTCCTGCATTGAATTTGGTCGTTTCGAGAGTAAGAACAAACAGCTAAAAGCTATTCTAATATGTTATCATTCAAAATCTTTAATCTTATAACTTTCTTTTTTGGTTCAACCCTGCAAAAATAGAAAAAAGCCGGGCAACCGCATAGGGATTGCCCGACTTTTTTAAGAGGAAGTATTCAGGTGTGGGGTGTGGCAGGTCAGTCCACGGGTTCGCCGCCATAGCGAAGGCGGCAGATGTCCTTGTGGATTTCACACATGATATGCATCTGCATCCGCTTGCTGATATGGCGGCTTTGGGAACGCATGAACAGACGGTTCTCTACCAGACTGCAAAACTTTGTACCTTCCCTGCTCACGATGCAGAGGATTTGATGTTCAAGGAAAAACTCCCTGTCGGTGGAATACTCCACGTTAGGGGACATTTTTATATATTTCATATGCTGATATTTTTAAAGGTTTTACGGTGGCGGTGTGGGTGGGGTCGTCCGGCCCTGCCCTCTGTTCTCTTGGAGGGCGGTGAAAAAGATGTGCCGGATGTTGTCTCCGGCACATGCTTTCTGTTCGGCTTCAGGCGGCTTTTCCGCTTTCGGGTTTCTCCGTTTTCGGGGCGGTGACTTTCTTCTCCGTCTTTTCTGCCGTCTGCTGTTTTTCCGCTTCTTTGGCTGCTTTCTTTTCCGCTTTCTTCATTTCCTTTATCCTTTCTTCCAAACGTTCATGCCGTTTCTGATATTCTTCCTCGTGGGTGGCTTTGGCAAGTCCGTACTGGTCAGGAAAGTGCATGTTTGCGAAGTCTCTTAACAGCTTGGATGCGTTGTTGTCTCCGTGGCCGTTCTCACAAAGGAAGTGGCTGATGAAGTCCCGTTTGATTACCGTCTTTTGTGCGTCCGTCAGTTTGGCAACGATTTTCATCCGCTGTTTCTCGTCCAATGCGAAAGGCTGGTCCTTGATGCCAAAAAGCGAAAAATGCTTCCTTTGCAGTTGGGTAAGCATGACGAAATAAATCATGCCGTCCTCGTACTGCGTGAACGGACTTTCGGGATAGTCGTTCTCCCGGACAATCTTTTTCGTGTCGGCAACGGTCTTTTCGATAGAAAGCTGTTTGAAACGCTTGTCCCTCTCCTGCAATGTCCCGATAGTGACGGGGGCGGTTTCCTTCCTGTTTATCTCCACGTAGCAGAGTTCGGGTTCCGTCTGCCCTACCTTCACATAGGTCTTTATCCTGCCTTCCTCCTTCATGCGGTCAAGTTCCTCCACCTTTCGGGCATATTCCTCGTTTCTGCGCTCAAATGTCTGCACCGCTTGTTCGTACTCTTTCGCTTGGGTGAACTGCTCTTTCTTCGGTGCTTCGGGGGCTTTTGGAAATTCCCTTGCCGATACGTTGTAGTCAAGTTCCTTGATTTCATGCCCTTTCTTGTCCAATTTCTGTAGTGCCATATCGTTACGGCTTCCGTAGTAGGGGCGTGCGACAACCAACTTCGGATCGGATTTCAAAAGTTTCTCCGTCTCTTTTGCCACATGGGCGGCATTCTTGGTTTCCAGACATTTGCGGTTTGTGCAGTGTCCGCATCCGTTATGCTCGGCAAAGAGATTGTAATTGGCTGCGTTGTGTACGCATGCCTTGCATTCCGTCTTGTCGAATTTGTATTGCTCAAGGTCGGTTGTGTAGTATTTCTCAAAATATTTCTTGAACAGATTGAGCGTGTAACCGCTCCAATCGTCCTTGTTGTCTGACTTGAGGTGGTTCTCATACACGTCCTTTTGGATATTTGCTTCATAGGTGCTTATCTCTTCGGCTACGCTGATAGTGATTGTTTCATTGTCTAACAGTTCACCGATAGGCGCATAGAGTTCGTTCAGTTTCAGACGGGTATAGATATATTTCTCGCTTCGTCCGAAACGGCTGACAAGTGAATACATATCATACCTGCCCTTTTCAAGCAAGCGTTTGAAGGCTTTAGCTTCTTCGGTGGGGCGTACCTGCTCACGCTGTAAATTTTCACTTAACGACATATCCTCCGCTTCATCATCTGTTACATTATTATATATGGTTGCCTTTATGGTCTTTGCTCCTGCAAGCAGTGAAGCACGATAACGGCGTTCTCCGTATATGATTTCATAACCGCCTCCCGTGTGTGGGCGTACCGCAATGGCTTGTAAAACGCCCACTTCCCGAATGCTTTCCGCAAGTTCCTGCAATGATGCGTCATTGAATGTCTTGCGGTGGTTGTCCGTGCTTGGTTGTACGGTGGTAATATCAAGGTCGGTTTCGGCTGTGGCCGTTGCAAGCGGTGTCTTGAACGTGACCTGCTGCGGTGTTTCTTCTGTAACGGTGGGAACGGTTGCCGTTTCGAGGGGGGCCGTCACTTCGGTAGCCGTGGGCACGTCCTGCGGTGTGAGTAACATTATCGGCTTCGGGATAACTGCCAAAGCAGTTACTTTTACTGCATTTTCTTTCTCTGATTTCTGTACGCTGTTCTTCTGTACTTTTTTGTTCGTCTTCATAATGGTAAGTTTTTAAATGTTGATAATTAATTGAATAGTTTTCCGTCTGAAAGGTATTCCCAACCGTTGGCGTTGCTTTCTTCCGTGAAGTATTCCAAAGTCTGGGTGCTCTCCATATCATCCCGACAAGCACGGAAAAAGCTGTCGAGACATTTGTTCATAAGGTTATCAAACGTGACATTCCCGGTGGGGGATTTCAAGAACTTATAAATCGGATCAAGAATGCAGTCATCTATGTAGTAGCCCGTAAGGGGGCAACAAATATCTACAAATATCCTGCTTTTTCGTCCTTTCGTCCCTTTCCAAAAATATTTTGGCATGTATAGGTCGTTCCAATGGTTGTTCATCAGATAGGCCATCAACCGCCAACCGCTTAGCCCGTCTATGCAGTCTTCCTGCCTGCTGTGGTAGTCATAACTGTAATTGCATGCGTCATATCTCCAATTACGGCACACGATACCGAAGCGTTCACAAAAGGCATCAAGGGTTTGACGGTTCTCGTGCGTCCAACCGTAAAAGTATCCATTGCATAACCACTGGTTATACGCCTTTTCTTTGGCTTCCTCGGATAACTCGGTTATCCGATAGAGGGTGTATGTTCTTGTTTCTGTTCTCATGTCGTTACTTTTTTATGGGTTCGTTGATAGGTGGGCGGATTGCTCCGCCCTGCCGTTCATGCTGTCATACATGGATGCACGTGGCGAGTGCTTCCCTTACTTTCAGCTCCTGCTTCTTGGAATATATCCACCCTGCACGCCTTTCGCCCTTATAAGTGAGGTTTGCACGGAACAGACCGTTCAAGTTTTTCAGAACGTCCTTTATCGGCTTGGTGTCACCGAATACGGCAATCGCCTTTTCGCTGTATTCCACGATTTCAAGACTGAGGGCTGAAAGGTCTGCGGTTGCTGTCGGCTGTTGTGCTTCGTTTTCCCTCTGCGGTGCTTTCATGCAAAGGTTGGCTTCATCTCCTGCGGTGTGCGCATACCGTTCTATGAACTTTTCAAGGTCGTAGATAGGCTCTTTCTCAACCGTCCAACCGCTGTACTTGTTCCTGCCCAGATACATGCCGTCCCCCATGCTGTAATTTTCACGGTGTTCGTAATCTGCGTTATATTCCACCAAATAGGCCGTTCCCTCAAAATTGGCGGCATGCTTGCGCATTTCCGAAAAGAGGTTGCGTGTATGCTTGGAAAAGCCTAAAATGACGGTTCTTGCTATACTGTAGTCGTAATAGTCCGTATAGCTGTCGCACTCGTTTACCCGTAGTGTGCCGATAATGACCGCCTTTGCATCCGTCGGGACAAGGGGGCGCAAACGCTCCGTACCGATTTTGGCGATACGTTCGTATTCCTCTCTTACTTCCTTCGCTTTCTTTTCTTCTTCGGCTTTCTTCTCTTTTGCCTTGGTGAGTAAAGCGGCTGTTTCCAACGGATCTAAAAACCTGGGGTTCGCATCATCGTAATAGATGCCTATTCCGAATTTCTCTGATAATGGCCGGATAAGGTCGGAAGTGTGAAACTCGTGTGTTCGCAAATTGACAAGATGATAGGTTATTCCCCACTTGTCACGAGTTACTTCATACACAACATAGCTGTCATAGCTGTAGCCTTCCAATACTACCACTTGATTGACTGAAACGGTCTGAACGCTTCTGTCGTAACTTTTGTTAGCTCCCAATAAATGTACTTTAGTCATAATGATTTAATTTAAAAATGATTAATATTCTGTCAGAGTATCACGCAAAGAACAAGGATGAGAAGAGCGAGCACGCAAAGGGAAAGGAAAGCGGAAAGGATGCGCCACACGGCACGGATGAGGAAAAACACCACCGCCAAAACTGCCAACATGGGCAACCCACCGCCCAAGCCAACCACTACACCACCGACAAAGGCACACACGAAACGTACTGCCACATAGACCATGAAACCGACCGACAACCACTTCACCAAATTTTTAATGCCGGTTGGAGCGAAGCCGAAGCCTCGTTTCAAATCTTGTTGTATTTCAGTTCTCTTTTTCATAACATTGACTTTTTTTTTATGCCTTGTCGGTGGCCTCACCTTGCTCGTTTCAGGGGGCAGATACGGACGGGGAGAAAATATGCAAGGCTTTTGGTGAAAAATTTTCAACCGCCCCACTGGACGGATTGAAAAATTTTCATCAAAACCCGCAGGGCGCGAAGCGGGCTTGCAGATTTTTAGGGGACCCGGACGTAGCTTCGCACCCTGAACCACGCAAGGTGGAGCTACTGACGGGATAATAAAAATGGGGAAATCGTTATAAAGGGAAAAGAGAACTGAAATATGGCAGGATTCGAGAATTAGGCTAAATAGGACATAATAGTGTGTATTGAGCTTGGGGGCTACATCTTGCGGTGGTAATAGTTTATATGTATTGATATACAACATTGTTTCAATAAGATTTAGAAACTATTTTGATTCTTCTTTTAGAAGTTTAATAAGTCTCCTTACAAGAGCTCTTTTATCTATTTCCCTCTGTCACATAGCCTATTATATTATTTTGAAAAAATAGATAAATCCTCAAAATAACTTTCGAGAGTAAGCTGAAATAAAATAAAAAAACAGCTTTTTAATATGCTTATACATAATGTAAGTACTTTGTCTTTTATATGAATCCTCGTTAGTGCCTGTAAAATAATAAGCATAAAATTGTATAATATGAATGGATGATATTAAGGTGTATATTAGTTGTGGTTTTTCTTAGTTTTGAATTGTAGCAATTCAAAAGTTCTTAGTTACTTGGTGTGGTAGAAAATATTGACTATATTGATAGTCTGCTATATTATAAATTTATTAATAAAAAAACGTTGTAAAGTTTATTTTTATCTGAAACTTATATTTTAATGGGTATCTTAACTAACTTTACCTCTTAAAGTGGCAAAGAACTAATTCAAATCTGTCTATTTCAAATAGACTATATTGCGTTAATTGTTAATATTATGCAACAGATTTCTAGTTGTTTGTTTGATATTAATTATCTCTAAAGAACTTATTTAGAGTCTATTTAAATTTTCTTCAAAAAGTTTTTTATTCTGTTTCTTCCTAAGTTTCTTTTCGGTCTGTTTTCCTCTTTTTATTCGTTAAATAGCTTGCTATGCTTCTCGTAAAACAGAAAAACATCCTCAAAAAGAACTCTCAAAAGAATGCTAAATAAAATTTAATTAGGCTCTTATCTTTTATTTTCTATGGCGTTTGATATATTCCGACGGAGATACGTTGAACTCCTTGAAAAAACAGTCGCGGAAATGGGGCATGTTGTTAAAGCCTGTTCTAAAGGCTGCATCCGAAACATTATATTCCCCGGTCTGTAATAAAAGGGCACAATTTCTTAATTTGATTTTTCGGACGAACTCGTTAGGTGTGAGTTCGGTCAATGCTTTTACTTTACGATAGAATGCCGAATAGCTCATATTCATGCGGTCTGTCATAAAGGCAATATCTATTTTTTCCTGCTCCAGATTATTTTCTATTAAAGAAGTCAATTTGGTAAGAAAAGCCTCATCCAGTTTGTTCAATTGTGGCTGGGTGGAAGATGGCGTTTGCAAATCGTTGGACTCTTCTGTTATTGTAGTTGGGACGTTTGCTATAAACCGTTTGGCTAAGCGTTTCTGGATTTCCAATAAATTGTTGATCCGGCTTCTTAGTAGTTTAGCACTGAAAGGCTTAGTCAGGTAAGAATCCGCTCCGCTGTTATAACCTTCCTCTTTATCTTGTATAGAATCTTTGGCTGTCAGTAAAATGACCGGTATATGACTGGTGTTCATGTCGCTTTTAATAGCCTTACATAAGGCTATTCCATTCATGTTGGGCATCATTATGTCGCTTACTATGATATTAGGAGTATATTTCAATGCTAAGGCTAACCCCTCTTTCCCGTCATCGGCTTGCAATATTCTATAGGTATCTTGCAGTTCGTTTGCAATATATTCCCGGATATCTCTGTTATCTTCCACGACCAGTAGGATAGGAAGTGTGTTTTCGGGGTCTTCTTCCACAATTTCTTTTGCAGGAATTGCTGAATCCTCTTCTTCTTCTTTATGCAGTGCCTCGGGGTAATCATAGTCAGTCTTTATGCGAAAGAAGAAAGTGGTTCCTTTTTCAAGCACGCTTTCTACGTCCAATGAGCCATGATGCAAATCAACGAGTGACTTCACCAATGCCAGTCCGATGCCGGTACCCGAAGCTTGGTGCTTACCTTTCGCCTGATAGTATCGGTCGTAGATGTGTGGCAAAGACTCGGCATCGATGCCATAGCCGGTATCTGCCACGACCATTTCTACATAACTCGTGCCGTTTGCCTTTATCTGGTGCATAGAGAGAGTTATCTGGCCTGCCGGTGTATATTTGATGGCATTGGACAGTAGATTGTTGAGTATGATGGTGATGATTTCAGCATCGAAATAGACAGTCTTTTTCATAGGTTCTACTTCGATGTTGAAAGTCACATGTTCATTCCTGTTCAGTTCTTTGTATTTCAATCCTATCTCTGTAACCAAGTTGTTTAGATTTCCTTTGACTACTGTCAGTTGGCGGTTTTGAGTTTCTGTCTTGCGGAACTCCATTAGCTGGTTGATAAGATTGAGCAGTTGTACGGCACTACGATAGATGGTCTGTATCTTTGTGCGGAAAGGAGTAGGCATGCTTCTGTTGTCCTTTAAATCTTCCAATGGACCGATAATCAGCGTGAGCGGTGTGCGTAGCTCGTGTGCAATGTTTGTATAAAAACGCAGCCGCTCACTGTTCAGTTCGTGTTCCTTTTGCCGATTCTTTTTTTCCATTTCCAAGGACTTTTTCTCTATGTCCAAAGAATTTTGCAGTAAAAGTCTCTTTTTATATGAGCGGAAAATGAAATATATCAAAATCAATGCCAGCAATGTATAAAACAAATAGGCATACCAGGCTCTCCAAAACGGAGGATTGACGATGATGTGTAGAGGAACAATGTTGTCCTCATTCCATCCTCCGTTTTTTAGGCGTGCCTTTATCTTGAATGTATATTTGCCTGGCGTGACATTGCGGAAAGTAATGGTATTGTCATCTTCTGTATTATACCAAGAGTTATCCATTCCTTCCATCATATAAGCATATTCCACTTGCCCATTCTGTGCATAGTCTGCTGTGGAAAATGAAATGCGAAATGTGTTCCGGTCATAAGGTAAACGAATGAATCCCTCGTTGTCCGGTGTCATTGTTTCCGATTTTCGTCCTCCCTCTTGTGTATTGAAGCTTTCACAGGATATGATTTCTATAGAAGAAACGGTTTCGTTGGCTTCAATTGTTTGCGGATTGAAATAGCAAACTCCATGTAACGAACCAAAATAGATAGTGCCATCTGGTGTTATGGTTGCCGAGCCCTCTACAAATCCTCCCATAGGAACTCCATCCTGATAATCATAATTATGGAATTTTTGCTGATAAGCATTCCAACAGGCTATGCCGGTATAGGTACTGACCCATATATTCCCCATCTTATCCTGTTGAATGGCCCGGATATGACTGTCTGCCAACCCATTTTTTTCATCATAGACCTCTATTTGCTCCGGATAGTTGGAGTCTTTTACATAGGCTAATCCTTTATAAGTTGCAATCCATAATCCTCCTTGCCTGTCTTTGTATATTTGGTTAATGTTGTTGGAACAGAAATTCTTATCTTCATGCAGATGTATAAGCTCTTTATTATTGGCATCAAGAATGTATATACCGGAACCTAATGTGCCCATCCATGTCTTCTGTTGCTTGTCCTTCATTATGGCAAAAACTGTAGGTGGCCAGTTTTTCCAGCTATTCATCGCAATCTTGTTTATAGTCCCTTTACTATAAGTATATAACCCTATTTCACTGCCTATCAGCATTGTCCCGTCCTCATCTTCATAGAAAACACGGATATCCAAGTTATCCACATCCAAATCCACATGGCTGAAAAAGTCTTTTTGTGGATTGTAGCACATGACTCCTTCATCGTTGATTCCCAGCCAAAGATTATTGTTTTTATCTTTTTCTATGGTATAAATGACCGAATAGGAACGATACATATATGTGGAAAGATTCACGCGTCTGGATATCTGATGTCCGTCATATAGGGACAATTCATTTTCTCCTCCCAACCATACAGTGCCATCCGGATTGGCTTTTACTCCATAAATTCGTTTCCGGATTTTTGTTTCACCTATTTCATAGAAATAAGGTATGATATGAAAGTTTGATTGGTTATGGCTGATAAAATCAAGACCGGAACTGTAGTTGCCAATCCATACATTGCCAAATTTATCTTCTTGTATCATTCGTGTGTTGGGAGAAGACAGACTGCTGTTAAGATGGGTAATATTCTTAAACTCTAAATTCTCAACATTTTGAGTACTAAAATTATGTAAATCCAGTAGGCTGATTCCTCCTAAATCGGAAGCTATCCAAAGATTTTCATCCTTCGTCTCTGTGATGCAATGAATGTTGTCTCCTACCAGTGAATGCTCATTTTTGTTGTCGTGTCGGAAACAGGTGAATGTCTCTGTCATCGGATTGAACAAAGCCAGTCCGCCATTGGTTCCCACCCATATATTTTTCAGGTGGTCTATGAAGATGGAGCGTACATTATCTCCGGGAATACTTTGAGGATCATCTGGTTCATGAAGATATTTTTTTGCAGTTTTCTCCTTTAAGTTGATTATTGTCATTCCATTCCCTATGTGACCTACGTATAAAGCTCCGTTCTTGTCATCTCTGCAACAGCGGTTTCTTCCGGTCAATCCCGGAATGTTTCGGCTATTGTATGAGATGATTTTCTTTGTCTGTTTGTCATAGAAGTCTATTTCCCCACTTAAATATGCAATCCATACGCCTTTATCCCCAGCTGCCGGCATAATGTCGGTTACACTATTGCTGGACAATCCTTCATCTGTTGTGAAATCTTTGAATTGTTGCGTCCGGCAGTCGAACAGACTGATACCTTCTTGTCTGGAGCCAACCCATAGTATATTCTCGGATGGATCATAATACAGGGAGGTAAGTTCATTACTTACCAGTCCGGAATTACTTTCCTTATATACAATATTGCTCCCATTGCCGACCCATTTATTCAACCCCGCTTCCGTTGCAACCCAAACACATCCTTGTTGGTCAATTGCCATATCCAATACAAAATCGTTGGACAAGCCGTTTTGCGAACTGATGTGCTTAAAGTTGTAAGTTGCTTGTCCGGCCAAATTTTGGAGTATGGACAAGCTGATGATAAGATATGTCAATAGATTCTTCATGCACTGTATTTTTCAATGATACAAAATTAAGCATTTGCCATTGATATGGCATAATAATTTGAATAAAGAAAGAAAAACAACCCTAAAAGATGGATTTCCATCTTCTTTAACGCCTTTATAGGCGTGGAATAGTATTTAGAAAGAATACTAACTTCAAAAAAGAACTTTCCATCCCCCTTGTTCACGGTAAAACCTATAATTTTGTAGGGTCACTTTTGACATAACTCTTAATACATATATTTTATGACAAGAAAAACATTGCTGGTATTTCTCAGCTTCCTGCTTGCAACGGGTATCAATGCCCGTTCAGTTGGTTTGTTCGGACATGACAAGCTGGATGTGTCCGATACCGTTCGGTTTGCGGTCAATCCGTTTACCGGTGCCATTGACGAATTGACTGTTGAAGGCGACAAGCATCACATGAACTGGATAGTGAAAACTGACGGCAGTCAATACCCTTGGATTACGGAAAGATACAGTTGGGGATTGGGCTATTTCACGCAAGTAAAAGGACATGAAAGCCTGAAAAAGGAATGGATGCGCCCTCTTGTAGTAGAGGACGAAGGAAAAAAGGTTCTCTATAAGGAGGGTGACGTACTTATCCGTGCCGAACGCAGCATGGATGGTGGTGATTTGATAGAAGAGTACACTTTTACGAACAAGGGCGGAGAGCGGATCTGGTTGTACGATATAGGCATTTACACTCCATTTAATGATAATTATCCGAATTCTCAAACCTGCATCACCAATCGTTGCCATGCGCATGTATGGAATGGCGGAAGCGGTGCATACGTCAATGCGTTGCGAATGGGTTTTGAAGCCCCCCATGTAGGGATGATGCTGACCGAAGGAGCCATTGACAGCTATGAGATATGGGGACGGGGCAGGAAAACGAGCAGTTCGCACATGCGTGGTATATTTGCCATGAACCTGCCGGACATGCGTCTGAATCCGGGAGAGTCGTATCGCCTGAAATGGCGGTTGTTCTCGCATGGGGGAAAAGCGGACTTTCGTGACAAAATGTTGGACAAAGGCGGTGTGCTTGTCTCATCAGATAAATATGTATATGAAATAGGTGAAATGGCTTACGTTACTATGCGATGCAATTCTCCGCTCCGAAACTGTACTGCAAAGATAAATGGTATCCCCGTCAAAGTCTATCATGCAAACGGCATATGGACGGTAAAACACAAAATGGAGCAGGCGGGAGAAATGAGGGTGGAGTTCTGCTATGGCAACGGAAAGAGAACCCATGCCGACTTACTGGTAATAGATAATGTAAAAGATTTGGTGAACAAACGCATATCGTTTATCCGCAATCGTCAGCAGATGAACAATCCTCGCGACTTGCGCGACGGGGCGTATATGGTTTATGACTGCGAGGCCGACAGCATTTATCCGAACAACACGCCCAACTGTAACCCGGTGGACCGTGACGAAGGTGCCGAGCGTGTAGGTATGGGCGTGCTGTTGGCCAAGCAATACCTCTTGTCCGACAAGAAAGACAATGATTTGAAATCCTCTCTTCTCCGCTATGCAAAATTTCTCCGTACCCGTTTGCAGACACCCGAATACGTCACCTATTCCAGTGTGGATCAAAAGAACCGGAACCGGGCATACAACTATGTCTGGATTGCCGAATTCTATTTCTATATGTATCGGGCTACGGGAAACAGACAGTTTGTCCGTGACGGTTACGAAACGCTTCGTTCCATGTTTCGCCAGTTCGGTCATGGCTTTTACGGCATCGGTTATCCGGTATGTTTAGGGTTGCAATGTTTGAAAGAAGCCAAGATGGAGAACGAACACCAGCTACTGCTGGATGACTTCAAAACGATTGGTGACAAATTCATAGCCAACGGGGTGAACTATCCGGCCAGTGAAGTGAATTATGAACAGAGCATCGTGGCCCCGGCCCTGCAACTGCTCGCTCAAGTCTATTTGGAAACCAAGGAGCGGAGATATCTGGACGAGGTCAAGCGGCAACTTCCCGTTGTGGAGGCGTTCAACGGTTTTCAGCCCAGTTTCCACCTGAACGAGATAGCTATCCGCCATTGGGACGGGCATTGGTTTGGCAAATACGAGCTTTTTGGCGATACTTTTCCTCACTATTGGAGTACGGTTACTGCATCGGTTTACCATTATTATGCTTTGTGTACCGGCGATACATCTTATCAGAAGTTGGCCGAAGAGATTGTGCGCAATAACCTCTGCTTGTTTTTTGAAGACGGGAAGGCTTCCTGCGCCTACATGTATCCGCATAAGGTCAATGGAGAAAAAGCGCATTTCTATGACCCTTATGCCAACGACCAAGATTGGGCATTGGTATATTGGCTACAGGTGATGAAGAATCTGTAAGAATGGTGTAACAGACATAGATGATAGGATTGGGAATCTTTCATGATAGCGAAAGATTCCCAATCCTTTTTTGTGCCCTTTTATTTAGAAAGAAATGAAACCTTTTTAGAAACATTACAAATTACGGCTTGTGCTTATTATAACTAATTTTGTCACAACTTGAAATAATATTTCCAACGTTAACAAAAGACTATGAAAATATGGCAAAAAATGTATTGAAAGCATGGCCGGTGGACAACACCGTGACTACCGATGACAAGGCGGACAAGATTTTCTCTTTGGAGACTACCCACAGCATCGACAAGGGAAATCATACTGGATCGCATGGTGGCAAAGAATCCTGGCGTGCGGTGCGAGACGATGGCGAATATACGCTTACAGTGACTACGCAGTACAGGGGCGGTGGCGGCGACCTGCTGAAGACACCCCGCAGCACTTCCCATACCATTTACATAGGTAAAGCACCTGAAGGCAGTGGCTCCACCGAGAAACCGGGCGGCAGTGACGGAGATTCTGATGACTCTCCGATGGACTAAAAAACACTCATCGTATAGACAAAAAATATAATAGGATAAGACATAGGCTTTTAAAGGTAAAAGGGAGTATTCAGGATAACACTTTGCTTCCGCTATATTTCGGGGCAGATTCTTGACCAAGGTAGTCAAGCACTTTGACTAAGGTAGTCACGACCTTTGACCAATCCAGGGGCGTTCAAACAGGAACCAAATTTATTAATCTAATTTTAATACCAGAACAATGAAAACAGAGACTTTTAAATTCTCCCGTAAGGCGACGACAGCCTTATTGCTCTGCACGGGGCTTGTGGCAAGCCAGCCGCTATCCTTGTGGGCAGAGAATGATTCCGGTGCCGTGCAGATTGTACAGCAACAGAAAATCACCGTGAAAGGCACAGTGAACGATGCCATGGGACCCGTCATCGGGGCCAGCGTTGTGGAAAAGGGCAACTCTTCCAATGGTACGATTACCGACATGGATGGTAATTTCTCCTTGTCGGTGCAGCCGGGAACTGTACTCGTCGTATCGTACATAGGATACAAGACACAAGAGGTGACGGCCACTGTCGGCAAGGCAATTAACGTTACACTGCAAGAAGACAATGAGATGCTGGACGAAGTGGTTGTGGTGGGTTTCGGTACGCAGAAGAAAGTCAATCTGACCGGCTCGGTTGGCATTGCCACAGCCAAAGAAATAGAATCCCGTCCGGTAACATCAGCGGTTCAGGCCTTACAAGGTCTAGTCCCCGGTCTGAAAATCAGTACGAGCACCGGAGAGTTGGATAAGAACATGAGTATTTCTGTCCGTGGTACAGGAACTGTAGGCAGCTATTCAAGTGGTAGCCCGTTGATATTGATTGACGGCACGGAAGGGGACTTGAACACCATCAATCCACAAGATATTGAGAACATATCTGTTTTGAAAGATGCGGCAGCTTCCTCCATTTATGGTTCACGTGCACCGTTCGGTGTGATTCTTGTCACGACCAAGAGTGGTAAAGCCGGGAAAACTTCCGTAAACTACAACAACAGCTTCCGTATAGGCAGCCCTATCAATATGCCGGAATCGATGGATTCATACTCTTTTGCCGTGATGTTCAATGAAGCTTACAAAAATCAAAAGGGAAGTGGACAGGTTTTTACGGACGAGGTGATGCAGAAGATGCTGGATTTTCAAGCCGGAAAACTTACCGGAGGAATGGATTCTGATCCGGCAAATCCGAATGCATGGAACTATCCGTGGTACAATGCGTATGCCAACGTAGACATATACAGTGAAATGTTTAAAAGCAGCGTATTCTCTCAGGAGCATAATGTAAGCGTGAACGGAGGATCGGAAAAGGTGACTTATTATGCTTCTTTCAATTATTTGGATCAGGGTGGTTTGCTGGAATACGGTGAAGATGGATTGAGCCGCTACAACGTGGCTGCTAAAATCAATGCCAATATCACAAAATGGCTGAAATTCAATTACAGTACACGTTTTACGCGTAATGATGTTTGGCGACCGACATCCTTCAACTCACAGTTTTATGACTATTTTGGCCGTATGACTTGGCCAAATATGCCTATGTACGATCCGAACGGGTATCCATACGGAGAGGTTAGGAATATCGCGGAAGGCGGGCAACGCGATGTACAAACTGATCGGCACTACCATCAGGCGACGTTGATTATCGAACCGATAAAAAATTGGGTCACTAATATCGAACTCAATTATCGCATTACGGACGGCGGTGTCAAGGAGACTACATTGCCCGCATACAACCATTTGCCGGATGGTTCCGTCGATGATACAAAAGCGAATTCGAGCCTGTACCAGGAAGATACAAAGGAAAACTATTTGAATTTCAATGCTTATACGTCTTATTCGCATACTTTTAATGACACGCACAACCTGAAGGTTATGCTCGGATTTCAGTCAGAAGAAACGAAATACGATTTCTCATCCACTAAGAAATACGGTCTGATGGTTAATGGTCTCCCCCAATTTGACCTGACTACCGGACTGGACGGTACAGGAAACAAGAAAGACACGGAAGTAAGTGGATATCATAATGAATGGGCTACGGTAGGCTTTTTCGGCCGTCTCAACTATGACTATAAGGGACGCTATTTGGCGGAAGTGAATATGCGTTATGACGGGACATCTCGCTTTCGTCGAGGTTCCAGATGGCAATTGTCTCCTTCTTTCTCTTTAGGGTGGAACATAGCGCAAGAAGAGTTTTGGAAACCAATAGAGAATATAGCCAACTTGTTGAAAGTCCGTTTTTCTTACGGTGAACTGGGAAACCAGAATATCAACAATTGGTATCCTACTTATCGAACAATTTCTATTGGTTCACTGAATGGAGACTGGTTGCAAAATGGATTATCTCCTAATACTTCATCTGTCGGCGGCCTGATAAATACGGCTCTTACTTGGGAAAAGGTCCGTACATGGGATGTTGGCGTGGATTACGGACTATTCAATAATCGCTTGACCGGTTCTTTTGATTACTTTGTCCGTTTCACAGAAGGTATGGTAGGCCCTTCTGCCGAACTGCCTGCAACATTGGGCATATCAACTCCCAGTTCCAACAACAGCGACTTACGGACGAAAGGCTGGGAAGTGTCAATTGGCTGGAAAGACCGTCTGAAAAATGGTTTGGGATATGGCATTAACTTGTCATTGTCAGATCAAATCACGATGATTGACTCTTATCCGGACAACAAGACATTGTCCATCGACTCCTATCTGCCAGGATACAAGGATGGACTTATTTGGGGATATGAAACCATCGGCATAGCCAAAAGCGATGAAGAAATGCAGGCACACCTGGCTTCTCTGCCTAAAGGAGGACAAGATGCAGTGGGCTCGCAATGGGCAGCCGGTGACATCATGTATAAAGACTTGAACGGTGATGGCAAAATCAGCGAGGGAGCACGTACCTTGGGAGATCATGGCGATTTGAAGATACTGGGAGACACTTATTCGCACTACTTCTTTGGAATAGATCTGAATGCCGATTGGAAAGGATTCGATTTCCGGGCTTTCTTCCAAGGCGTTTTGAAACACGACTATTGGGGTAGTGGAAACTTCACTGGCATGTTGTTCGGTGTACGCGGCGGATACAGCCGCTGGCATACACGAGGATTCAAACAGCATGAAGATTATTTTCGTGCAGAACCCGCCGGGCTGGAAGGGCATGAGCTTCCCGCTAACCTCGATTCGTACTATCCACGGCCTATTTTCTCCGATTCATCCGATGGAACCAGCTTCGGAGCAAAGAATCAAAAGGTACAGAGTCGTTATGTGCAGGATGCTTCCTACATACGCTTGAAGAACTTGCAGTTTGGTTACACCCTACCTGCTAAATTTACAAATAAGTTCGGGATAAACCGTTTGCGCATATTCGTTTCTGGTGAAAACGTTTGGACCGGGACTGGTTTGACCAAGTTGTTCGATCCGGAAACCATTAGCGGCGGTAATGGAGGAAATGCTTATCCGTTGTCACGCACGTGGTCTTTTGGCTTAAGTTTAACTTTATAAATTTAGAATACAATGAAGATAAGACATCTATTTTTGACAGCTGCATCTATTTTGTGTGGCAGCATTTTTATCTCTTGTGAGGATTTCCTAGATCGGGAACCGGAATCGTCCATCTCTCCGGAAATATATTTTACCGATGCTAGCCAGTTGCAGTCATGGGCCGATAAGTTTTATTCTGCCATATTGCCCTCTTCCGGCAAAAACAGCTACGGATTTTATGCCGAAGATAAACATACGGACAATCAGATAGCTTCTGATACTCCTAATCGCTTGACTAAAACACTGTGGAAAGTACCGCAGGACGATAGCAACTGGAAATTCGAGAATATTTATCAATTGAATTACTTCTTGGATAATGTCCTTCCTAAATTCGGTGAAAATTTAGATGGATCGCAGAACCAGATTTCGGGCAATTTACAATCTATCCGCCACTACATAGGCGAAATCTACTTTCTTCGTGCGCTCGATTACTTTAACCGCTACCAGAAGTTCGGAGATTTCCCTATCGTTGAACATGCACTGACAGATGACATGGAGGCTACCACCGAGGCAAGTAAACGCAGTCCGCGCAACGAGGTGGCTCGTTTTATCCTTTCCGACCTAGACAAGGCTGCCACGTTGATGGATGGGATAGACTTTGCCACCACCCGGATTAACCGCGACTTGGCACTGCTGCTTAAATCACGTGTAGCCCTATATGAAGGGACATTCCTGAAATATTTCAAAGGGACAGCTTTTGTTCCCAATGGCGAAGGATGGCCAGGTAAAAGCAAAGAATACAATGCCAATTATGAATATCCGAGCGGAAACATAGATAACGAGATAAATTTTTTCTTGGATGAGGCAATGGCCGCCTCTAAGGAAGTGGCCGAGAAATACAAAGGGCAGCTGACCGCCAACACCGGAATGCTGCAACAGGCTGCGGACGATCCGGAGAATCCCTACTATAACATGTTCTGCGATGAAGATTTGTCCAGTTATCCCGAAGTGCTGCTGTGGAGACAATATACAATGAACAAGGGAAATGATATTGCCTTGGCAGCCAACATGGGGAATTGGGGCGTTGGAATTACTCGCTCTTTTGTACAGAATTTCCTGATGGCTGACGGTACTCCCGTATATACACATGGAACGTACGCGGACGGTGATGGCTACTATATGGGCGACCAGACGATAGCCGATGTCCGTACCAACCGTGACAGTCGTTTGTCTCTCTTTTTGAAAGAGCCCGGGCAAACGAACATCGTGTGGGATGACCAGCCCGGACAGAGCCTCAATTTGATAGAACCCGTACCTAATATTATCGTAGGCGATATGCAACGTGCTTATACCACCGGATATGCTTTGCGCAAAGGCGGAGCACTCAATTCAAAATACTGCATACAGCTTAAGGGATACGTTGCATTGGTGTGCTATCGGGCTGTTGAGGCCTTGCTTAACTATATGGAAGCAAGCTACGAAAGGACTGGGACACTAGATGCCACTGCTCTCGGCTACTGGCAGGCTATTCGCAGTCGCGCCGGGATAAGCACGGACATCGATGCCACCATTGCAGCTACCGAGATGGATAAGGAAGCAGAGAACGATTGGGGGGCTTATTCCGGTGGAAAGCTACTTACTGACAAGACATTGTATAACATCCGTCGCGAACGGCGGTGTGAAATGCTGGCCGAAGCTTTGCGCAACATGGATGTCTGCCGTTGGAGAGCAATGGATCAATTGATAACCAGCCCCTATGTACCCCAAGGATTTCACTTGTGGAATACGCCGATGGAGCATTGGTATGACAATAGTGACGGTACATCGGCTCTGGTATCCGATGGTACAAGCAACTCCAATGTATCGCCGTCTAGCTACAGCGAATATCTTTGCCCATTCCAAAAGACATCGAACCAGATAGGATATGGTGGATTTACTTGGAACATGGCTCATTATCTGTATCCGATACCTATAAAGCAGTTCCTGCTGACTTCACCGGATGGTACCAATGTAGAAGAATCCGTCATTTATCAGAATCCATACTGGCCAATCAAGGCTGATGCCTCAGCTGAAAAATAGATATGCTTAACAGCATACGTGTGATAGAATAGAATATGGTGTTTGGAAAACATATTCCCAGTCAAGACAGAAATAGAGATGAATTTATCCTCGTCTCTATTTCTGTCTTAATTGAGAATCCGACTACCACCATAAGGGAAGATATCTTTTATAGAAGATTATCAACCTTTCTGCTATTAGCCCGGTATTTAGGTGGTATTCCATCCCTTTTAGACAGATTTTTCACCTATTCATATCCCCTTCCTTCTATAATTTTGCAGGAACCATATAATGTACAACTTTATTAATATCACGAATTGAAATAAATGTGAAATAGAGATTGGTAGTATTATCATTATGCTATTGCCGTATGAACTGTAATTGTACATTATCATATATCTTATTTTTATGTTCTTTCTTGTAAAAAAATATATCATGAGAAAGTTGAATTCGAAATTACTATATGTATTTTGTGCGCTTCTTTTCTTTTCCGCTTTTACTAGCGGAAAGAAGGATATAATCACCATTTTTATGATAGGTGATTCTACTATGGCGAATAAAAGTCTGAAGAATGGAAATATTGAACGTGGTTGGGGACAGATGCTTCCTGAATTTTTGATTGGCGATGTACGGGTGGACAATCATGCCATGAATGGTCGGAGTTCACAGAGTTTTATCGATGAAGGACGTTGGGATGTCGTACTCTCCAAATTGAAGAGCGGAGACTATGTATTTATCCAGTTCGGTCATAATGATGAGAAATCTGCCGAAGAGCTACATACTATTCCCGGAAGCACTTTCGATGAAAACTTGCGTAGATTTGTAAGGGAGACGCGAGCAAAGGGAGCTTATCCGGTGCTGTTTAATTCAATTGTGCGCCGGAATTTTCCACCGGAAGGGACCATTGGGCATAAAGGCAGTTATGAGACGGAGGGAAGCACATTGGTAGACACTCATGGAGAGTATTTGGAATCACCAAGAAGAGTGGCAAAAGAAATGGATGTTCCTTTTGTAGATTTGAATAAGCTGACGTATGATTTGGTAGTCAGTATGGGGGTAGAGAAGTCAAAAAGCCTTTTCATGTGGGTACCTACGGGAATATATGATTTCTGCCCAAAAGGAAAAATTGATAACACCCATCTGAACATTTCTGGTGGAAAGGTGGTGGCGGGAATCGCGATGGAAGCTGTTGCCAAAGTTGTGCCGGAACTAGCTGCATATATGCGTTCTCACGATTCGGAAGTATATGTGGCAGATTATAAGGACGATAAGCAATGTGCTATCAGCTATACTTTCGATGATGGTCTGGAAGAACACTATACGCTTGTTTTCCCGGAAATGGAAAAAGTAGGTTTCAAAGGGACTTTTTGGATATGGGGAAAAGGGATAGAGAATGTGACGGAGCAGCAAGATAAACCACGTATGACTTGGACGCAAATGAAAGAAATGTTTGATAAAGGGCATGAAATATCCAGTCACGGTTGGTCACATGCAGATTTGAGGCATCTTAGTCTGGAAGAAGTGAAAGCGGAAGTTGGCAGGAATGATAGCATTATTCAGGCTGAAATAGGCGAAAGGCCGCTAACCTTCTGTTATCCGTTTAATTCTTATAATGAAGATGTACGGCGGATTGTTTCAGAAAATAGAATAGGTACACGTATCAAACAATATGCCATAGGAGGTGAGAAATCAAAATCAACGGTTGAATCGCTGGATAAATGGGTAAAGGAGCTCATGATTTCCAATGATTGGGGAGTGACTATGATACATGGAATTTCTACCGGTTATGATGCCTTCACTTCCCCGGATATATTATGGGAACATTTTCGTAGAGTGAAAAATCAGGAATACGATATTTGGGTAGGTACTTTTCGCGAGGTAGCGGCATATGTTAAAGAGCGGAGGAATGTACAACTGGATATTGTGAAAAAGGAATCGCAGTGGGCAGTTATACCTCGTTTGTTACTGGACAAGGAATTATTTAATGAACCTTTGACAATGGTGCTGAATAAGAAAGGAAAGGGAAAAGTGAAGGTGTATCAAAACGGAAAGAGACTGTTAGTAAAAAAAACGGGATGATAAACAGGTCTTTGATTTCAATCCGTATGGGGGAACTATAAGAATAAGTTTTTTTTGATAATCCAGCACAGCTAAAGGAACATCCCGTTGGTGGAATTTATCTCGAACTTGATTCTGCCAATAGGTAGGAGAAAATATCGTTTATAAGAGCAGATTAGCAACCTTTCTGTTATTAGTCCGGTATTTAGGTAGTATTCCATCCCTTTTAGACGGATTTTCCACCTATTCATATCTTCTTCCTTCTATAATTTTGCAGAAACAATATCATGTATAACTTTATTAATGTCACGAATTGAAATAAGTATGAAACACAGATTGGTAGTATTATCATTATGCTATTGCTGCATGAACTGGTCGGCAATGGCAAACGCGAAAAATGTTGTTCCTACAGAAAGGAAGCAACAGGTCATTTCAAATGTAGACACAAGCCTTGAAGGTACACAGAAGTATGTGCTTCGGGTGACAGGTACGCCGTTTTATATGACCAATATACAGTTGCGGCTGGATTTGCTGAGATATTCTGAAGAATGGAGCATGGACTTGTGTGAAAAACTTGTTGCGCAAGTGGCGGCAGACGGATTCAATACAGTGTCTGTTCCGGTACATTGGTATGAGGTGGAGCCGAAAAAGGACCGGTTCGATTGGACTATCCTGGACAGTTATCTGAAGCTGGTGAATAAATATGGGTTAAAAATGGAAATGCTCTGGTTTGGTGCAAACAGCGGAGGGCATGTGCAATGGCTGGGACGTCCTAATAAAAATGCCGTACACTTACGCACACCGGACTATGTGCTTTATTCCCCTTCACCATCTTCTAAAGAAACAACTAGTGAATTTACCATCCGGAGAGATATGTCTGACTACACGTTGGATATTGCAGATGACCGTTTGCGCGAAAGGGAAACCTATGTGTTGAAAGAAGTAATGAACCACATAGCCGATTGGGATGCTGCCAATGAGAAGAAGCATCCTGTAATCGGTGTGCAAATCAATAATGAATTCATTGGGATGCGAACCACGTTTCCCAATTCGTTAGCTATTTCTTATCTGAATGGAGTGGCCGGTGCGGTGAAACAATCGGATTATGTTGTATGGACCCGTGCCAATTGTGTGTTTTGGAACGTTGCCGGACGGATCCAAGAGAATGAAGCCCACAGGCTTTCAGGGGAAAAGACTAATCTTGATTTTGTAGGAATTGACACTTACCGGCATCATTTTGCTTCGGATGCCTCATTCATTGCCAGTATGCGTAACAATGTCCCATACGTTGGCAAGAATTTCCGGATGATTATGGAAACCAATTCGGGTATTCCTATCTCTGCCCAGATGCATTTGGCTGCCTTGTCGGGCAATGCTGCTTTCGACTATTATAGTATAGAAGCGCTCTATGGCAGGAATGGGAACAAGATTGTTCCGCTGGTAGGGCACTTGGACGACATACGGCGCATGAACAAGATTTTACAGAGCGACCCGGTGGACCTTGCTACCAAGACGCATGGTTACGGATTGTTTGTACACAATTGGGAAGGCGTTGATGGAGGTACGAGTACTGCCAACAGCGGAATATCATACTCCCCTATTTATCCGACATCGCAAGGTATCAGTATTCTGCGTAGTGATACGGAGGTAGTTTTGATGAGCACCGGTGGAGGACGTTTCACATTGCCTGTTGGCATGCAAGTGGAAAGCGCATCGTATGGTTATTTCGATAAAGGTAATCAGTGGGTGGGACAAGGTAACGTCAGCTTGGGACAAACGGAATTGTTCGACACGGCATCTGACAAAAATCCGTCGGTATTCGTGGAGGCAGGCACTACCGTGTTACTGAAATGCAAAGGGACCTTGTTCCCGAAACCTTATCAGATAGTCCAGGCAGAGTTTGTATCGCTCAGTTCGGATGCTGTTGCGGAATATGACATCCAGAATATTGGGTTTGCCGGGAATGGTTATGTGAAATTGCCTTCTCATGAGGGTGCATATATTACTTGGGAACAACTGGACGGTAAGGAAGGGGGCGAACATATCATCCGCATCCGTTATTCTTTGGAGGACAACCGGCAGGCCAGCCATATTCTGACTGTGAACGGGAAATCTTATCGGATAAAACTGGAACCTACAGGAGGAGGCACTAAATATAATTATTTCAGTATTTCTGTACCGTTGCAGAAGGGGAAAAACAATACCATTCATTTGGAAACGACAGGTAACTATTATCGTCCTAATAGGGTTGTTGTGCCAGCTCCTGCAGGAAATATCGATGAAATACAGATACTATGAAAGAGTTGAAACATATCATAATATTAATCACTTATGCAGAAACGTAATTTATTAATAATCATTTTATTCTTGTTTACCGGGACAATAGGATGGTCTGCCGAACGTATCCGGCAGAATTTTGATTTCGATTGGCAGTTCCGTTTGGGAGAACAAGGTATCTATAAACCTGTCCAGCTTCCGCATGACTGGAGTATTGAACTGGACTTTAACGAAGAGGTGGGTCCTGAAAGTGGATATTTGCCGGGGGGTATAGGTTATTATAAGAAAGATTTCAATGTGCCTGCGTCTTACAAAGGTAAGCGGGTCAGCATTGTGTTCGATGGCATCTATCATAAAGCTACCATCTATCTGAACGGACAGGAGGTAGATTACCATCGTTACGGATATACTTCATTTGAAACTGACTTGACTCCTTACTTGAAATATGGAGGAAAGAATACATTGAGCGTGAAGGTAGATCATTCGGAGAAATCGCGCTGGTACACTGGCTCGGGTATTTATCGCCACGTATGGATGCAAGTAACCAATCCGATACATGTCAAGATGTGGGGTACATATATTACCACTCCCCGAGTGTCGGCAGAATCGGCCATCGTATCTTGTGTAACAACTGTAGCCAATACTTCGGCATTGACCGGTGAAATAGAAATTATGCAACGAATAGTGGATGCACAAGGCAATCTGTTGAAGATAAACGGCAAGCAGTATGCAGCCCGAACAGAGGTTGTGATGCCGGAAAACGGGACAAAAGATATTGCACAGTCTTTCACGCTGTCCAACCCACAATTGTGGAATTTGGAAAAACCTTATCTTTATCGTTTGGAAACAATATTGAAACAAAAGGGAAAGGTGATAGACCGTTACACGACCCGTTTCGGGGTGCGGACCATCGGTTTCGATAAGGACAAAGGCTTCTTCTTGAACGGGAAGAATATCAAGATGAAAGGTGCGTGCCTGCATCAGGATGCTGGATGCTTGGGGGTTGCCGTTCCAAACCGTTCATACGAACGCCGTCTGACTATCTTAAAGGAGTTTGGAGCAAATGCCATCCGCTGTTCACACAATCCGCCTTCACCGGAGTTCTTGAATTATTGTGATTCCATTGGTTTCTTAGTCGTTGACGAGGCTTTCGACAAGTGGAAGTCGGGATATTATGAGCAGTTCTTTGATGAATGTTGGCAACAAGATATTCGTGACATGATTGTGCGCGACCGTAACCATCCTTCCATCGTCCTTTGGAGTATCGGCAATGAATTGGCAGAAGCCACCCGTAAGGACAACGTGGGTGTGGAACGTGCCACCTTGTTGCGTGACTTCGTACATAAATTAGAACCGACACGTCCAACCATGTTGGCACTGGCACCGGCATACCAAGATAAGTTTGCTTCAGTAACTGATGTGGTAGGGTATAATTATAGCGAACTATCTTATATAGAGGACAAGAAAAAGCATCCTGAACGAATCGGCCTGATAAGTGAAAGTTATCCCTATTATAGCGGATTGAGACCTTATGAGGCAAGGGATTACTCTCCCAAGAATCCGTGGAATTATGTGATGGAAAATGATTACTTTTGTGGATCGTTTGTTTGGGCCGGAGTCGATTATATCGGAGAAAGCATGGGTTGGCCGAGTAAGGGATGGGCTGCTACGCTTTTCGATATGTGCATGGACGAGAAGCCTCGTGCCGCCTATTTACGTGCGATGTGGACAGACAAGCCTGTCTTGAAAATGGCTGTCGTGGACTATAGCATAGATGAAGATCCGGGTAAGGACCACTGGCAGACACCGCCTATGGTGCATGACTGGACTTTTCCATATACCGATTCACGTGTGTTGCCAATTCATACCCCATCTAATTGTGACGAAGTGGTACTGATAGATCCACGTGGAAAGAAATATGGACCGCGCAAACCGAAAGACTATCTGAATAATACCATTATTTGGAATCAGCCTTATCGACCTGGGAAGGTGGTTGCTATCGGATACAAGGATGGGAAAGAGGGGTGCCGCGACAGCATTCAGACAAGTAAAATTAAAGCAGCATGTTTCACACTTACACCTGACAAAACCGTATTGCAAGCAGACGGACAAGACCTTGCTTTCATTGCTTTACAATTATTTGATGAAAATGGGGTGCCTGTAAGGATAAACGACCGTGTGGTAAATGCAACAGTGGAAGGCACTGGAAAATTGCTGGGGATAGATAGTGGAGAAATGCGTCGAGCATATCGTTTCAACAGCCATGAGCTTCCTACTTATCAGGGCAGGTGCATGCTGGTGATACAGGCTGGACGAAGTAAGGGGATGATGAGCGTAAAGGTTTGCGTAGAAGGCCTTCCTGAACAAACAATAACGATAAAAGTACACTAATTTTTATAATAGCAGTAAGAATGACAACATTAAAAGATTTATTTGCTGGTTTGCTTCTTGTTATCTTCTTTCCCATTTGCTCATGGGCTGAAGGGGTGAAGCTTCAGCCGGTGGAGGTAGAGGCTCCTTTCCCTATGGACTCTGTATTTTTGTGTATATTCCCACAGAGGGATTTCTTGATAACCAAATATGGAGCTAAGGCAGGAGGAAAAAAACTGAATACAAAGGCAATAGCCAAGGCAATCACTGCCTGTCATTTGGTAGGTGGCGGTCGTGTAGTCATTCCCAAAGGAGAATGGCTGACTGGTCCTATCCACTTGAAAAGCAATATAAACCTCTACATGGAGGAAGGAGCGGTATTGCGTTTTACAGACACTCCTTCGGATTATCTTCCGGCGGTAATGACCTCATGGGAAGGCATGGAGTGTTATAACTACTCTCCGCTAATTTATGCATCTGATTGCGAAAACATCGCCATTACAGGAAAAGGAGTATTGGCTCCCAAGATGGATACATGGAGAATATGGTTTGCCCGTCCGCAAGCTCACATGGAGGCTTTGAGGAAGTTATATACAATGGCTTCCACTGATGTTCCTGTGGAAGAAAGGCAAATGGCTGTTGGTGAGAATAACCTCCGTCCTCATCTGATTCATCTGAACCGTTGCAGGAATGTGTTGCTTGACGGCTTTAAGATCAGGGAAAGTCCCTTTTGGACTATACACCTTTATATGTGCAAGGGTGGCATTGTCCGTGGTCTTGATGTCAAGGCGAACGGCCACAACAACGATGGCATAGATTTGGAAATGAGCCGTAATTTCCTGATAGAGAATTGCAAGTTTGACCAGGGAGATGATGCTGTAGTTATTAAATCGGGGCGAAACCGAGATGCGTGGAGATTGGGCACCCCTTGTGAGAATATCGTTGTACGTAATTGTCAGGTAATGGAAGGACATACTCTATTGGGCATTGGCAGTGAACTGTCTGGAGGTGTGCGAAACGTTTATATGCATCATTGTGATGTACCCGCATCTGTGCATTGCTTATTCTTTATCAAAACCAACCGAAGGCGGGGTGGAATTGTGGAAAACATCTACTTGGAAGATGTTACGTGCAAGGATACTGAATATTTGGTTGGGTTGGACATGGATATTCTCTATCAATGGCGGGAGTTGGTTCCTACTTATGAGGAACGTCTTACCCGTATCGAGGGAATTCATGTGAAGGACATTCGGTGTGGTTCCGCGGATTTTGTCTATGAGTTGTGCGGTGACGAAAGGTTGCCACCCAAGGACATTACTATTCGAAACATTGTAGTGGATAATTCCAAGGGAGTCCCCAATCAGAGCCATCATATTACAGGACTTACATTGGATAGTATTTGTTATTCTCATATTCGGCCGGATATGGTGACAAAACCACGGAAAAGATGGCGCTGAAGGCTGTGCTATTGTGTTGTCAAGAATGAATAATATTCACAAGGGCTAAGAAGTTAGAAGAAGTTGTCGCCCGCTCCGGGCGAGCTTAGAAGTTAAAGTCAATAGACAATATATTGGCAGCAATGTATCGGCTTAACTTCCTAACTTCTTTCTGCCCCTCCTCCGGTATCAAGTTTACCCCTGTCTATATCGTTTCTGATATTCGGATGGAGGAATGCCATATTCTTTTTTGAAACAATCGCGGAAGTGTGCCATATTGTTAAAGCCGGTCATTGAGGCGGCTTCTGACACATTATGTTCTCCTGTAAGTAATAGATGTGCACTATTTCTTAGCTTAATCTTTCGAACAAATTCATTGGGACTAAGTTCTGTCAAAGCTTTTACTTTACGATAGAAGGCAGAATAACTCATGTTCATACAATCAATCATAAAAGCGGTGTCTATTTTCTCTACATCCAGATTATCTTCTATCAATGAAGTCAATTTAGAGAGAAAGGCTTCGTCCAATCTGTTCAATTGCGGATGAGGGGATGAAGTAGATTGTCGCTTTTCGGTGTTCTTGACCACCGTAGACGGAACATTTTCCACAATTTGCCGGGCAAGGCGTTTCCGCATCTCCAACAAGTTCTTGATGCGACTCCTCAATAGTTTCGCACTGAAAGGTTTGGTCAAGTAAGAGTCGGCTCCACTGTCGTACCCCTCTTCTTTATCTTGTATGGAGTCCTTGGCTGTAAGGAGGATGACAGGGATGTGGCTGGTATTCATGTTCTCCTTGATGCCCTTGCACATGGCTATGCCATCCATTTCCGGCATCATGATGTCACTCACTATAATATTTGGAGTGTATCTTAACGCCAAAATCAGACCCTCCTTTCCGTTATTGGCTTGCAATATTTTATATGTATCTTGTAATTCATTGGCTATATATTCCCGGATGTCAGCATTGTCTTCCACCACCAACAGAATAGGGAATGCACTTTCCGGTTCGGCATCTTCTGCCATTTCCTTTACAACAGTAACCACTTTTTCTTCCTTGTGCAATGCCTCGGGGTAATTGTAATCGGTTTGTATGCGGAAGCGGAAAGTCGTTCCTTTCTCCACGGCACTTTCCACCTCCAGTGAACCGTGGTGCAAATCAACGAGCGACTTCACCAATGCCAGCCCGATACCGGTACCCGAAGCCTGGTGCTTGCCCTTCGCTTGATAGTATCGGTCGTAAATGTGCGGCAAGGACTCTGCGTCAATTCCATAGCCAGTATCTGCCACTATCATTTCTACATAGCTTATGCCATTTGCCTTTATTCGGTGCATGGAGAGTGTGATATGTCCTGCCCGAGTGTATTTGATGGCATTGGACAACAGATTGTTAAGTATGATCGTGATGATATCCGCATCGAAATAGATATTTTCCTGTACAGGTTCCACTTTGACATTGATTCTTACATGCTCATTTTGATTCAGCTCCTTATATCTCAATCCTATTTCTGTAATCAGATTGCTCAGGTTGCCTTTACCCACAGTCAGTTGTCTGTTTTGAGTTTCGGTCTTGCGGAATTCCATCAGTTGGTTGATAAGATTGAGCAGTTGCACGGCACTGCGGTATATGGTCTGTATTTTTGTACGGAAAGCGGCGGGTATGCCTTTGTTATCCTTTAAATCCTCCAACGGACCGATAATCAGCGTAAGCGGAGTACGTAATTCATGTGCGATATTTGTATAGAAGCGAAGCCGTTCATTGTGCAGTTCTTGTTCTTTCTGCCGATTTCTCTTTTCCATCTCCAGCGAGTTTTTCTCCACCTTTAAAGAACTCTTCAGCAGCAGTCTTTTTTTGTATGAACGGAAGATGAGATAAATAATGCACAATATTAATAAGGTATATAATGATTTGGCATACCATGTTGCCCAAATCGGCGGATTAATGACAATGTGTATGGATGCAGTATTTTTTTCATCCCATTCACCATTTTTCAGCCGTGCTTTAACTCGGAAGATATATTTACCCGGATCTATGTTTCGGAAGGTTATTTGTTGTTCTCCTTCGGTATCATACCACGTTCTGTCCAGTCCCTCCATTTGGTAGGCATACTCAACTAGACCTTCTTGTGCGTAATCTGGTACGGTGAATAAAAAGCGGAATGTATTGCGGTAATAAGGCAGGCTGATTACCCCTTTGTCATTGGGAACTGTTGTTTCTGCTTTTCTGTTTATTACCTTACGGTCAAAACTTTCGCAAGCGATGAGTTGGATAGGGGAGACAATATCCGTATTATTGATAAGTTGTGGATTGAAAGAACAGACACCATGTAAAGAACCGAAGCAGATAGTTCCGTCCGGCAAGATAGTTGCCGAGCCTTCGATAAAGCCTCCTGCAGGTATCCCGTTGTGATAATCATAATTGTAGAATTTCTGGCGGTAAACATTAAAACAGGCAATCCCCGTATAGGTACTTACCCAAATATTACCCAGTTTGTCTTGCTGGATGGCTCGGATATGGTTGTCGGCAAGTCCATACGCCTCATCGTATAATATAGTCTGTTCCGGTTGGTCGGTATCTTTCACATAGACCAGTCCATTATATGTAGCTATCCACAGTCCGTCATCCCGGTCTCGGTAAATTTGATTGATGTTATTGGTACGCAGGCGATTGCCGTCATACAGTCTTGTCAATTGTTTATGGTTTGCATCAACAACGTAGATTCCTACTCCCAATGTCCCTATCCATATTTTTCGTTGTTTATCTTGCATAAGAGCGAATGCAATCGGATTCCACCGTTTCCACTCCGGTACATTCCATCTTTGGATGCTATCATGGTGGCTGATATAGACTCCTTCCTCACTTCCTATCCACATTTGTCCTTGTTCATCTTCGTAAAAAGTGCGTACATCTATATTCTCCATACCCAAATCAATACGCTTGAAAGTATCATTCTTGGGATCATAGCGTAGTACTCCTTCGTCATCAATACCCATCCAAAGTCTACCTTGGCTGTCTTGTTTCATACTATAAATAACGGAATAAGCATGTGACAAGTGTGAAGAAACATTCCATTGCTTTTTTACTTTGTTGCCCTGCCAGCAGGTTAACGTATTTTCTCCTCCCAGCCATATTTCCCCTCCGCTATTCGCTTCTATGCTATACACTCGGCTGGGTGTTTTCACTCCATCCTTTTCACTATAGAAGGGCAGGGTATGGAAAAGGGGGCGGTTGTTCTCTATGAAGTCAACGCCAGTACTATGGTTACCTATCCAGATATGGCCGAATTTATCCTGCATTATGACACGCGTGTTGGGGGATGAAAGTCCGCTATTGATGTGAGTGATGTTCTCAAGGTGTAATTGGTCTTCCTGTCTCTTTAGCTCAAAATTGTTTAAGTCGAGTGTGCTGATTCCTCCTAAATCCGAGGCTATCCACAATACATTGTTTGTTGTTTCCGTGATATGATGTACATTGTCTCCAACCAAAGATTGGGGATTGTCGTCTTCATGGCGAAAGGAGGTAAACTCTTCTGTCATCGGATTAAATAATGCAAGCCCACCATTTGTCCCTACCCATATATTTTTTTTATGGTCTATGTAAATGCTTCGTACATTGTTTCCTGGCAAACTTTGGGGATTTTGGGCATCATGATAGAATTTTTTCACCGTTTTATTTTTCAGGTTGATTATGCTCATCCCTTCAGTAATATGTCCTACATACAAATAACCGTTGTTGTCATCTCTGCAACAACGATTGCAGTCTTTCAATCCTGATAGTGTAGAAGAATTATAGACATATATCTTGTGCGTATTTCGGTTGTAATAACTTATTCCGTTATCCACATGAGTAATCCATAAACCTTCATCACCAGCAGGCATGATATCTGTGATAGCATCACTGGCAAGTCCTTCTTTGGTACTCAGGTGGCTGAATTGCGATGTATGGCAGTCGAATATGCTTATGCCTTTTTGTCTGGAGCCTGCCCATACGCTATTGCTCTTCGCATCATAGTACACGGTTGTCAATTCATTGCTTGCCAATCCGGAGTTGTTTTCCCGGTATATGGTATTTCCGTTGCCAGTCCATCGGTTCAGTCCCTCTTCAGTGGCAATCCAAATAAACCCTTTTCCGTCCACGTCCATATCCCGTACAAAATCATTCGATAACCCATCGCGACTACTGATGTTCTTAAACAAGTAGTCAGACTGTGCGATGATGGGTATACATGAAATTGTAAGAAATAATAGTATTAGTACTTTTGCCATAACATATTCGATTAGGCTATTTTTTATTATCTTTTCTTTTTATGTAGACAAATATTGCTTTGACAATGGCAAAGATAATGTTTCATGGTGAAAGGAACAAAAAAATGGAAATGAAGAGTATTGTCTGCCATACTTGTGTCGAAGAAAAAAAGATTTCCATCGCTTTGTGAAAGATTTCCATCGTTACCGTTATTGTTTTTCCATCTGTCGTCATGCTTCGATAAATATTTAGAAAGAATAGTAGCGGCATAAGGAAGATTTACCTCTCATTCGTACCTCTCATTTTCTATATATTTGCAGCGTTGATATGACATATTAGTTTATTCTATTTTGATATAATAGATAATTTTATCATATCAATAATGCAATATTATATTACCAATGTTAACAAAAAGACTATGAAAGTATGGCAAAAAATGTATTAAGGGCATGGTTGGTAGACAACACGGTGACTACCGATGACAAGACGGACAAGATTTTCCAACTGGAGACCACCCGTAGCATCGACAAGAATATTATCTTGGACCGCATGGTGGCAAAGAATCCTGGTGTGCGGCGCGAGACGATGGCATTAGGCATCGAACTGATGGAAGAGGTGATAGCCGAAGCGTTGATGAATGGTGAGAGTGTGAACACTGGGCTGTTTCGTGGTGTGGCACAGTTTCGCGGCGTAGCGAAGCAGAACGCCTGGAATGCAGTAACCAACAGCATTTATGTCTCGTTCACTCAGGGCAAGACGCTTCGCGAGGCTATTAAGGATACACGTGTGGACGTGTTGGGAGAACGTCCCACAAAATTCTACATCGGCAGCGGACGGGATGCCGCTACTCGCGCAACGGACTTCAGCGCCACGGCAGGTCGCAATTTCACCCTTTTCGGCAAGAACCTCACGGTGGCAGGTACTGACCCTTCGGTGGGCGTTATGCTGACTTCCGCTATCACAGGAACTGTGACAAAGATAGACAACGCCATGATTGTGCTGAACGAGCCTTCGCGACTCATTATCTTGCTGCCTGCATCGTTGGAAGACGGCGAGTATATGCTTACAGTGACCACACAGTACAGAGGCGGTGGCGGTGCTCTGTTGAAAACACCCCGTAGTACCTCTCATACCATTTATATAGGCGAGGCACCCGAAGCTGGTGGTTCTACGGAGAAACCGGATGGCAGTGACGGGAATTTGGAAGAGAATCCGTTAGGATAAAAATCATTTATTGTGTAAGCAATATAGACAAGTAAGGTATAGGTATAATTAAGGTATAAGAAAGTATTCAGGATAACATATTTCTTCGGGCATACTTCGGACGAAGCTCTCGACTAAGGTAAGCGAAAACTTCGACCATAGGTAGTCGAGATCTTTGACTAAGCTAGTCAGTTGCTTCACTGATATTAAGCGTTTTTTTTGTCTGAAGTCCGAAGAACTTCTTATTTAAGAAGAGGAAATTAAAAGGAATTAACCCAAATGTTTAACCTAATTAAATTTAAGAAATGATGAAATCAAACTCATTCAGACTTCCGAGTAAAGCGACAGCCGTCTTACTGCTTTGTACCGGTCTCGTAGCGAGCCACCCGCTTGCCCTGTGGGCAGAGGACGGCGTGACTACTGTGCAGGCTGTGCAGCAACAGCAAGTCATAGTGAAAGGTACGGTCAGTGATGCCATGGGGCCCGTCATCGGTGCCAATGTTATTGAAAAAGGAAACAGAGGAAATGGAACTATTACTGATATTGATGGAAACTTCTCGCTCAAAGTGAAACCGGGTGCCACTTTGGAAATCCACTACATCGGCTATAAAACCGTAGAGGTAAAGGCTGTACCGGGAAAACCGTTGAATGTGACCTTGACGGAAGACAGCGAGATGCTAGACGAGGTGGTTGTTGTGGGGTACGGCACAATGCGTCGGAAAGATGTCACCGGCTCCGTCGTACAGATACGCCCCACAGCCATGCAGAACGAAGCCCCCAAGACCGTGCAAGACGTGCTTCGCGGCGCACCGGGTCTGAAGGTGGGGCTCGACACGTCGGCCAAAGGCGGCGGCTCACTCGAAATCCGTGGCGACCGCTCGCTGTCCAGCCTGACGGACGGCTCTCCGATGATTATCCTTGATAATATGCCATTTTATGGTGAGTTGTCTGAAATCAATCCTGAAGACATCGGGCAGATAGACGTGTTGAAGGATGCTTCGGCAGCAGCCGTTTATGGTGCCCGTGCGGCAAATGGCGTGGTCATCATCACTACCAAGAAAGGAAAGATGGGCAAACCTGTCATTAACTTCAGTGCAAAGGTGGGCTTCGTAACTAAAGCCAATTATAAAGAAGTATATGATGGTGACGGTTATATGAAGTACCGTGAAGACTGGTACAAGACCGCTACTTACGGAATGAATCCCGAAACCGGGCGTTACGAGGCCTACCAGACGGGAACTATCAAGCCCGGTTATTATGACCGTCCCGACCGCTTGCCTGCCGATGTTTCCATCGAAGACTGGCGCAACTATTCGGTCAATGCCGAAGGGCAGTCAGACCTCGGTATTTATGCTGACCGTGTGTTGACCCAGACAGACCAGTTGATACGTGACAACTTCCTTGCCGGAAGAACATACGACTGGTACAACAGCGCTTATCAAACCGGTATCAACCAGGATTATAATGCCAGTGTCTCTGGAGCGGGCGAGAAAATGAACTACTATATGTCCGTAGGCTATCTTCGTAATGAAGGGGTCATTCGGGGTACTGAATACCAAGCCATCCGTGCCAATATGAAATTGACTACCAACATTACTGACTGGCTGGAAGTCAGCGGTAATGTCAACTTCCAAAGCCGTAGTGATGGCGACCTGGCATTGAATGAAGGCTCCACACTCGCCAACAGTCCCTTTGCCAACTACTGCGATGCAGATGGAAACCTTGCCGTACATCCCATGGGTGAGAAGAACACCTACAACATGGGTTATAACTACGACTTCAACCATCAATATGAGCAACTTGAAAAGGGATATTACGTGCTGAACTCCATTTTCACAGCCAAACTGAAACTGCCGTTTAACATTAACTATTCATTCAATGCTTCTCCGCGCCTCCAGTGGTTCTACGACCGCTGGTTCCAGTCATCCGAACATCCCGATTGGGATGCGGTAAGCCACGGTGCCAACCGCAATACAGCTTCAAAATTCGACTGGTCTATCAATAACACCTTGTCATGGGACCATACTTTCGTTAAAAAACACCATGTCATGCTGACTTTGGTACAGGAAGCTGAAAAACACCAGTCATGGTCGGAAGGTATTGCCGCCCGTAATTTCCAGCCCACTGATGTATTGGGATTCCACTATGTGAATACGGCAGGAAAATTGGAGAGCAGCTTTTCCTCGTCTGACAGCTATCGCACAGCTGTAGGGCTGTTGGGGCGCCTGTTCTATTCTTACGACGACCGCTACATGATTACTGCATCCATCCGCCGAGATGCCTATTCGGCCTTCGGAGAGAAAGAACCTTGGGCCACATTCCCCTCTGTAGCCCTGGCATGGACTTTTACCAACGAAAAGTTCTTTAAATGGGAACCCATGAGCATGGGTAAGCTGAGACTCTCGTGGGGATTGAACGGAAACCGTGCCATTAACGACCCCTATCTGGCACTTGCCACACTCGATATCGGCGCCAAAATGTTTGGTTACTTGGATGCTTCGGGTAATCTGAAAGAGATGGAATACCTGAAAATCGGTCGTATGGCAAATCCCAACCTGAAGTGGGAAAAGAGCGAGGCCTACAACGTGGGCTTGGACTTCGGTTTCCAGAACAACCGCATCACCGGTTCTTTGGAAGGCTATGTGATAAAAACCAAGGATATGATTATGGGGCGTACGCTTCCTCCTTTCACCGGTTTCAATGACATTGCCACCAACTTGGGAGAGGTACAGAACAAAGGTGTGGAACTAATCATCAACTCACAGAATATGGCAACAAAGAACTTTGAGTGGAACACCAGTTTCAGCTTTGCTTACATGGATAATAAAGTGAAGCACCTTTATGGCGAATATGAAGATGTGCTCGATGCCAACGGAAACATTGTGGGTAGCAAGGAAAAAGACGAATATGGCAAATGGTGGATAGGACGCCCCATCGCTGCGATATGGGATTACCGTGTCACCGGTATCTGGCAACCCGACGAGATTGAAGAAGCTAAGAAAGTAGGCCAGCTACCGGGTGACCCCAAAGTGGCCAACAACTACACGGAAGACGACATCATCAATTCCGATGGCAGTCGTACCCCTGTTTATAACGACAAGGATAAGGAGTTCTTGGGACAAACTACTTCTCCTTACATTCTTTCCATGCGGAACAACTTCACTATCCTGAAAAATATCGACTTCTCCTTCAATCTCTATTCCTGTATCGGTTCCAAGATGAAAGACACCTCCTACCTGAACCAAGTGAACGCTTCAGAAATAGATTATGGCTTGAATCAGAGTATAAAAGAATACTGGACTCCGGAGCATCAGTCCAACACGTATGCACGGCTCAATTCTAAAGGACCTACGGGAGTAAATTCACCGGCAAGGTATATTGACCGCTCGTTCATCCGTCTCGAAAACATTTCGATTGGGTATACCTTCCCGAAATCCATTGTTTCCAGATGGGGACTTTCTAATTTGAAGGTTTATGGCACCATCCGTAATGCTGCCCTTTGGACCATGTCTCATTGGAAACTGAACGACATAGAGACCGGTGGTCTTGCACCTCGCACTTATTCTTTAGGTATAAATGTAACTTTATAAAACAGCACTCATTATGAACAACAATAGATTAAACAATAAGAAAAAAGGACTGTCTGGTTTAACAGCGGCTGCATGCGGCCTGCTTCTTCTCTGCGGATGCTCGGATTTTTTGGAGCCTAAACCGCTTTCCTTCTATGACCCGACAACCACATTTACCACAGAAGCCGGTCTGCAAGCCACCATGGCAGCTGCCGACAAGCAACTACGTGACATTTGGATAAACGGTGAAAGCAATGCTCTTGCCTTGGAATATCGCCTTTCGGAATTGGCGGCTAACGGGAAAACGGATGAAAGCAATCCTTTTTGTGACATCAACGGTACGCTGACACCTACCAACATGCGCGACCAGACCGGATGGTTCTGGAATGATGTTTATTACTCCGGCATCAAGTTTCCCAATACGATTTTGACCTACATCAACGGGGTGGAAGGGCTTGAAGAAGCCACCAAGAATGCCTATATAGGCCGTGCATATTTTCATCGTGCAATCCGTTACCTGAATCTGGTGTTCCAGTTCAAGGACATTCCTCTGCTGACCAAAGTCATTTCAGTACCTAAACAGAATTACGCTACTACTGACCGCAAGGCCATTTTGGATATGATAACCAAAGATATGGAGTTTGCCGTGGAATGGGTGCCCGAGCAAAAGGACATGGATATGGTCGGCCAAGTGAACAAGGGCGCATGCCGCCAACTCCTGATAAAGTGCTATTTGGCCACCGGGCAATGGGAAAAGGCAAAAGAACAGGCTGATATCCTTATAGATAAATCCGGTTATGAACTGATGAAAGAACCTTTCGGTACTTTTGTAGAGAGTGGGGAGCCTGAAACTTGGAAGATAACCCGTAATGTTATCTGGGATTTGCATCGTGCAGAGAACAAGCTGACGAGTGCCAATAAGGAGGTAATCTATGGCATTGTCAGCCGTGGATCGGGAGAATCCTTAAATGAATTTCATACTATGCGTGCCTTCGGACCGTTTTGGACAGATGCTAAAATCAAGGGACCGGATGGGAAACCTGGTGCTACGAATTTTGCCCGTAACAACGCCAAGTATAACAAAAAGTATGACTTTGTGCGGGTCATAGGTCGTGGTATAGCCAATATCCGTCCCACTTACTTCGCCACCCACACTTTGTGGCAGGTGAATGGTATGGACGATAAAGGTGACTTGCGCCATAGTGCTAAGGTGGGTAACTGGTTCCCCATGGATTCGCTGAAATACAATGACCCGGCATCGGCTTATTATGGCAAGACGTACGCAGAGGTACGTCCGGATTGTTCGCAAGACACCATCCGTTCCTGGTTCGATTTTCCTCTGTATAAAATCTATTTAAAGGATGTAGTAGCTGAAGGCAAGCCGCAAGAAAACAACTTCAAAGGCGCAACCAAAGGGTCTATCGCCGACTGGTATATCTATCGTTTGGCTGAGACGTACCTGCTCCGCGCCGAAGCTAAATTCTACATGGGCGATGCAACCGGTGCGGCAGACGATGTAAATGAAGTGCGGAAGCGGGCACATTGCGAACAACACTACACCACTGTTACCATCGGAGACATCATGAACGAACGTGCCCGTGAACTCTATCTCGAAGAGTTGCGTCAGGTGGAACTAAGCCGTGTCTCCTACTGCCTTGCACTGAGTGGAAAGCCTGATGAATGGGGGAATGTTTATGATGTGAATACTTACGATCGGCAAGAAGGTACTGATGCCAACGGGGGTAGCTATTGGTATCAGCGGATAGTGCATTACAGTGGCTTGTACAACACGGGCAAACCAATCAATGCCAATGGACGTGTATTCAACTACGAAATAGGTAAGCACAACCTGTACTGGCCGGTTCCCAACGAGGACATCAAGAAAAACACAGGCAGGCAAATGCGTCAGAATTTCGGCTACGATGGTTACGATCCAAACATCACGATGTGGGAGAATTGGGAGGATGCCGTGGCTGATGAAGACAAGACAGAATAAGATACTCAATAGGTTATAAAGTATATGTAGTATTATTTGTCGGCGAAATACGGTTTGTTTTGGGGGGATTGTATTTCGCCGACTTTGGTTCATGAGTTTTGTTGGAACCGAATAATCACCGGGCAGCGAGTCGGGAATATTAGATTCCGGCTGTGACTGAGGCTGATACCGGAAGCTATATTTTCTATTCCTAGTGATAAATGGGGAGAAACTGAAAGTTTTGTCGGGAAAGATAATCAGTAAGGGTACAACAAATGTGTTATTATGAGATTGATGATAAGAAATTTTTTTATTGCAATATGTTCTATAATTTTCTGTCCTTATAATCTGCAAGGACAAAATGGTGTTTCTTTAGAAACTAAATTAGTACATAAACTGACCTTAGTGGCAGATTCACTAACCAAGCATCTGAAACCTTGGATAGTCCCCGTTTCTATATTCGATGTACGGAAGTATGGAGCAATAGGTGATGGGAGTACGCTGAACACCACTGCTATACAGAAGGCAATCGACGCTTGCTTTGTCGCAGGTGGAGGAACCGTACGGATAGCAGGAGGAGAATACGTGACGGGCACTATAGAATTGAAATCCGGTGTGATGCTGGAGGTAGCCAAAGGTGCTCGCTTACTGGGTAGCACGAATTTGAAAGATTATCCAGACAAGGTGGAACGCTTTCAAAGTGTGATGAACGTGATACACAAATACCGCATTTCGCTGATTTATGCCGAACGGGCGGAACGTGTGGGCATTTGCGGGGAGGGTGAGATATACTTTCGCGGCGAAGCAAAGAATTTTCCGGGACCAGAGACCATCGGAGCATTGGAAGGACGTCCTTTCGGCATCCGCATGATAGAGTGCAACAACGTGGTCCTGAAAGGAATCACCCTGCGCAACTCTGCCGCATGGATGCAAAGTTATATTTATTGTCGCGACTTAATATTCGATGGCATTACCGTGTTTAACCATGCCAATCACAACAATGACGCACTTGACCCGGACGGGTGTAAGAATGTCATTGTAAGAAACTGTTTTTTCAGTTCGCACGATGATGCCATGTGTCTGAAAAGTGCCAGTGCCAAACCTTGCGAAAACATACTGATAGAAAACTCTACCTTCTACTCCACCTGCAATGCTTTTAAACTGGGTACAGATACTCAAGGCGATTACCGTAACATCATCGCTCGCAAGTTGGTGCTGGGTGGCCTTCCGGATGCTTCCCAGTCTTTTCGTAACCGCGATGACTGCAGTACCGGTATCACATTGGCTACCGTGGACGGAGGAAACATCGAGAACATCTTGATACAAGATATAGAGATAAACCGTAGCCGTTGCCCCATCTTTCTCCGTATCGGTAATCGCGGACGCCGGCTCAACGAGAAGATGGAGCATCCCGGATATTTGAAGAACGTGGTAATCAAGAACATCAAAGGTACGGACAACCGTCTGCAAGGCTCGCTGATTTCGGGTATCAAGGAATATCCGGTAGAAAACGTTGTCATTCGCAACATGGATATTGAAACTGTGGGTGGCGGCACTCAAAAGATGGCAACATTGGAAGTGCCGGAATTGGAAGGTGGTTATCCCGATGCACAGGATTTCCGTCGGAACGGTTTGCCAGCATTCGGTTTTTATGTGCGCCATGCACAGAATATCTATTTCAAAAACATCCACATTACGCCGAAGAAGGCCGAGGAACGTCCTTTGTTCCGTGTGGGCAAAGATGTAGAGAATCTCTGGGTGGACAGCAAGGAGATGGCGGATGTGAAATATACTTTCAGGAATCCCATTCTTGGCGGTGATTATCCGGATCCTACTATCATCAGAAGTGGAGAAGATTACTATATGACACACTCCGCCTTTAACTATCTCCCCGGACTGACTATATTCCACTCACGCGACCTTGTAAACTGGCAACCTGTTAGTGTAGCGTTGACCCGTTATTTGGGTTCTGTATGGGCGCCGGACATCTGTAAGTATCAGGGAAAGTATTACATTTATTTCACTGTGTCACAGGGTAATGATCGCTTCAGCAATCATGTGGTTTATGCCGATTCACCTGAGGGGCCTTGGAGTGAACCGGTGGACTTGAAGATTGGGTACTGGATAGACCCTTGTCATGTAGTGGATGAGAGTACTGGCCAGCGGTGGTTGTTTCTTAGCGGTGGGCATCGGGTGAAATTGACGGATGACGGGCTGTCTGTAGCTGGAAAGTTGGAGAAAGTGTATGATGGCTGGCCTATCCCACAGCATTGGACGGTGGAAGGCATGGCACTTGAAGGTCCGAAGATGAAGAAGATTGGCGAATATTACTATTTTCTGAATGCACAGGGCGGTACTGCAGGGGCACCCACCAGCCACATGGCGGTGGTAGCTCGCTCCAAATCGGTAGACGGACCATGGGAAAACAGCCCTTGCAATCCGTTGATTCACACTTACAGCGGTGAGGAACAATGGTGGTCGAAAGGGCATGCCTCGCTCGTTGACACACCCGATGGCAGATGGTGGGCTGTGTATCATGCCTACGAAAAGGATTATCTTACGCTGGGGTGGCAAACTTTGTTGGAACCGATAGAGATTACGGAAGACGGTTGGCTGAAAGCTCCTTTGGAGAAGAAAGTAGAAGAGGAAATACCTTCCCCCTTGTCACTGAACGGTGCGGCAGACCGTCATGCACGATTGGATGAGTTTCGCATTGGCTTCGACTGGAAATTCTACAAGCGTTACCAACCCAGACGTGTACGTGTGGAAGGCGACACGCTTGTGTTGCAAGCACAAGGTGGTAATCCGGCGGAATCATCGCCCATGATGTTCGTTACGGGAGCACATAAGTATGAAATCAGTGCTCGTATCGAGTGCGACAGTGCTGCCGTTGCCGGACTTATCCTCTACTATAATGACCGCTTCTATGTAGGCACGGGGTGTGATCGGCACAACCGACACAAGTGGCGACGGGGTAAGTATCGTGGCCGATCGGGACAAGGTGATTACACTGCTCTTTGGCTGAAACTGCGCAACGAAGACCATGTGGTGACCGGCTATTACAGCTACGATGGCAAAAAGTGGATGAAAGAGACATTCGGCATGGAAATTTCCGGTTACAACCATAATACGCTGGATGATTTTCAGAGTGTGTTGCCCGGCCTGTTCGTATATGGCAAGGGGAAAGCACAGTTCACTGATTTTCAATATAAAGAGCTGGAATGATGCATCTTATCGTGAATATGATTACTTTTGTCATGAATTTATCGTATGAATGAAATCTTTTAATTAAAGCAGATTTATGATTTTGGATTATTTTAATGTAAGAAAGCTTGTTGTGGTCGCAACTGTGGCTTGGGTAGGAAGTTTTCAGCTTTGGGGACAGTCTGTAATAAGAACCAGCAGTACCGAGAAGGCTGTCTGGCAGCAGTCTAAGGATAGGTTGAAAAGCACGGCGGAAGTATCGCCAATATTCTCTATAACGGGAAATGAAAAAGGTACCGAATGGAAAGCATGGGGAACGACTTTTAATGAACTGGATTGGGATGCGTTGCTGATGCTGACACGTGACGAGCAGGAAGAAATTATGTACAATCTTTTCGCTCCACAAGGTGATTTGAAGTTCACACGTGGACGTATTTCTATGAACTGTAATGATTATGGCCGTTCATGGTATAGCTGTGATGAAGTGCAAGGTGACTTGGAACTACGCTATTTTAACATTGAACGCGACAAGCGTAGTATCATCCCTTTGATTCGTGCTGCACAGAAGTACAATTCGGCTCTCACCTTTTGGGCTTCTCCCTGGAGTCCGCCAAGCTGGATGAAAATAAACAATGACTATCCGGTGGTGAGCAGCCGTCATAATCATGCCAATCCGAACATAGACTATCTGCTTTACGGTAGCGTGGAAGGTATTGATGAAAACGAAATGCAATTCTTGGGAGAACGCAAAGGTAAGTTTCCGCGTCGGCTTGCCACGCAGGACTATTTCATTCAAGACCCGCGTTACTTACAGGCATACGCCAACTATTTCTGCAAGTTTATCGATGCTTACAAAGAGCAGGGCGTAAATATTGATATGATTATCTACCAGAACGAGGCTTATAGCTATACGCCCTATCCGGGCTGTGCCTGGACGGCAGAGGGAACCGTATGTTTCAACCGGGATTATTTGGCTCCGACACTCCGTTCACGTCACCCTGAAGTGAAACTCTATTTGGGTACGTTCAATACCAATCGTCGGGACCATGTGGAGAAGATACTATCCGACGGGGAGTTGCGTAAGAGCATAGACGGCATCGCTTTCCAATGGGAAGGCCGTGAGATATTGCCGGAAATACGCCGTCAATATCCCGATTACCATTACATCTGCTCGGAGAGCGAATGCGGCAACGGCAGCATGGACTGGAAAGCGGGCGAGCACACCTTTTTCCTGATCAGCGACAATGCCGGCAACGGATGCGACGAATGGTTCAACTGGAACTTCCTTCTGCCCGACAATGGAACCAGCCCCTGGGGATGGAAACAAAATGCTTTGATTCAGGTGGACTCTAAAACACGCAAGTTCCGCTATACGGCGGAGTATTATGCGGTAAAGCACTTTACGCATTATGTAATACCGGGCAGTCGGATGATAAACTACTATCCGCAGAAAGAGAAAAAGCTGTACACTGTGGTATGGCAAACTCCGGCAGAGGATTATGTGACGGTCATCGGTAACTTTGGTGACGCGGAACAATCCATCTCCATAGGCTTTGGAAAAAAGTTCCTCAATACAGTGGTAAAGCCCCATTCATTCAATACCTATTGTATAAATCATAAGTAATTCTCATGAAAAAGTTTATATCTATATCTTTCTTCACCTGGCTGTTTGTAATGTTCAGCTATCCTCTGTTTGTAGAGGCTGCTATGCCAGAGCGGAAACAGTTGTTTGATGACAATTGGCGTTTTAAACTCGGCGATACACCCGATGCCCCTTCACTTGCATATAACGATGTCGGTTGGCGAAGCTTGGATCTGCCTCATGACTGGAGTGTTGAAGCCGATTTTGATGCGGAGGTTCCTGCCGGAAACGATGGTGGCTATCTGCCTACGGGTATTGGATGGTACCGAAAGAAGTTCCACGTAGATAAGGTGATGGAGGGTAAGGAACTGCGCCTCTATTTTGAGGGTGTTTATATGAATTCGGAAGTATTTGTCAATGGAGAGCGTGCTGGAGGGCATCCATACGGTTATTCATCCTATTTCTGTGACATTACTCCTTACCTGCATTTCGGGCAGGAGAACATTGTAGCCGTACGTGTGGATAACTCCCAACAGAAGAACTGTCGTTGGTATAGTGGTTCAGGCATCTATCGCCACGTGTGGCTGCTGACTACAGAGGCGATATACATTGATGACTGGAGCGTTTATATTCGCCCGACTCAAAAAGAAGGCAGCGATGATTGGAATCTGGACATTGCCATGCGCTATATAGACAATGCCCGGACCGGGACAAAACCGGAAATCAAGCATACGATTTATGATGAGGCTGGCAGAGTGCTAGTAACATCCGCAAGCGGACACACGAAGCAATCGCTCTCTGTAAGTCATCCGAAACTATGGTCGCCGGATACCCCAAATCTTTATAAGGTATGTACGCAACTGATTGTTGGAGGCAAAGTGGTAGATGAGGTAACGAATATGACCGGATTCCGAAACATAACTTTCGACAGTCAAAAAGGCTTGTTTGTGAATGGTAAACCTATACTTCTGAATGGCGGATGCGTGCATCACGACAACGGCATATTAGGTGCGTGTTCTTTCGATGCAGCCGAAGCACGCAAGGTGCGATTGTTGAAAGAAGCTGGCTTCAATGCCGTGCGTACCTCGCACAATGTGCCTTCGGAAGCCTTTCTGCATGAATGCGATCGTCAAGGATTGCTCGTTATCGACGAGGCTTTTGACGGATGGCGTGATGCCAAGAACAAACATGACTATTCCGTGCTTTTTGACAAGTGGTGGAAACGTGATATTGAAGCGATGGTGCTTCGCGACCGCAACCACCCCTCCGTATTCTGCTGGAGCATCGGCAATGAGGTGATAGAGCGCAAGAAACTGGAAGTAATCACTACGGCAAAGAGACTTGCCGAACACGTACATCGGTTGGATCCTTCACGTCCGGTCACTTCTGCACTAACTACTTGGGACAAAGACTGGGAGATATTCGACCCGTTGGCAGCCGTACATGACATTGTAGGCTATAATTACCAGTTGCATCGTGCAGAATCTGACCACGAACGTGTCCCCTCCCGCATCATCATGCAGACGGAATCCTATCCACGCGATGCTTTCCGCAATTGGGATTTGGTAAACAAGCATCCCTATATCATCGGCGACTTTGTATGGACGGCATTGGATTATCTGGGAGAATCGAGCATCGGGCGTGCCTATTACAAAGGTAGGGAGAAAGACGGTTTCCATACCGGGCAGCTCTATCCTTGGCATGGTGCCTATTGTGGTGACATCGACCTGACCGGGCTGCGAAAACCCATATCCCATTATCGTGACATGCTCTACAACCCCGATAAGAAACTCTATATGGCCGTACGTGAACCCAATGGTTACCGGGGAGAAATAAAAGTAACTGATTGGGGTGTATGGCCTACCAGCGAAAGCTGGACTTGGAGCGGGCATGAAGGAAAACCGATAGAAGTAGAGGTCTGCTCCCGCTATCCCCGTGTGCGGCTTTTCTTGAACGATTCACTTGTGGACGAACGCCCGGCAGGCTATGTACAACAGTTCAAGGCTGTCTTTACATTGCCCTATCAGGCAGGTACACTGCGCGCGGTAGGTGTGGATGAGAACGGTATAGAGCAGGAAACCGTAGTGTTAAAGACTTCCGGAACTCCTGTTTCTCTACGCCTTACCACTCAAGATCAAACCATAAAGGCTGACGGACAAGATTTGGCTTTTGTTATCATTGAGGTCGTGGACAAAAATGGAAACGTAGTACCTGATGCTGCTAATGAAGTGGAATTTTCCGTTCGTGGAACCGGTATGCTGGAGGCTACGGGCAGTGCGGATTTGAAAGACGAAAAATCATATACGGCTCCCATACGTAAGGTCTGGAAAGGTCGTGCCATCGCTGTAATCAGAAGTACGAAACAAAACGGTAAAGTCAAACTGAAGGTGGCGTCAAAAGGACTTTCTCCGGCTTCAGTAATAATTAAAACTAAAAGATAAATAATATGAAAATAGGATTCCTAACAATTTTACTCTTCCTTGTCGTACAGACGGCATGGGGACAGTTCCGTGTGCATTCAGGTATGACGGTTACAGTGAACTGTGACAAATCGGAAGCTCCGGTGGTGCATACAGCCTTGGAATTGCTTCAACGGGATTATCGGGCTGTTTTCTCCGATTCTTTACATTGCGAAGAAACGCGTGGTAATATCCTTGTTGGAACTTTGGAAGTAAACAATGCGGTTGAGCAATCTAAAGCCGATCTTTCTGGATTGAAAGGTATGAGAGAAGCCTTTTTGCTGACTGTGTTACCTGACGGGCGGTTATTGATTGCCGGAAGTGACAGTCATGGTACTGCATACGGCATCATGGAACTTTCGCGATTGATAGGCGTGTCTCCTTGGAAGTGGTGGGCGGATGCCACTCCTATGAAACGAAAATCTTTTGAGTTGCCTTCCGGTTATCGGAATGTACAGGCTCCGTCCGTGGAGTATAGGGGTATCTTTATCAACGATGAGGACTGGGGGCTGATGCCGTGGAGCAGTTTGCATTACGAGCCTTGGTACAAGCCGGGACGCATCGGTCCTAAAACCAACGAACGTATTTTTGAATTGCTGCTCCGCTTGCGTGCCAACACTTATTGGCCGGCAATGCACGAATGCACGCAACCTTTCTTCCTGACAAAAGGCAATCGTGAGGTAGCAAAGAAATTCGGCATTTACATCGGAGGGTCACACTGTGAACCGATGGCTTCGAGCACCGCCGGTGAATGGAGCCGCCGAGGAAAAGGGGAGTATGATTATGTGAACAACAGTACTTCAGTCCGTAACTTCTGGGAAGAACGTGTGAAAGAGGTTGACGGGCAGGAGATTTTATATACGGTAGGTATGCGAGGTGTGCATGATGGTGCGATGAATGGTGCCAGAACGGTGGAAGAACAGAAGCGTGTACTCGAACGTGTGTTTGCCGACCAACGGAGTTTATTGCAGCAATATGTCAACAAAGATGTGACAAAGGTGCCACAGGTGTTTATTCCTTATAAGGAAGTACTTGATGTGTACAATGCCGGATTGGAGGTGCCCGAAGATATTGCGTTGATGTGGTGTGATGACAATTACGGCTATATCAAGCATTTTCCGACGGAAGCAGAACGTGCCCGTAAAGGCGGTAACGGCATCTATTATCATGTCTCGTACTGGGGACGTCCGCACGATTATCTTTGGTTAGGTACATTCAGCCCGTATCTGCTCTATCAACAGATGAAGCAGGCGTATGACCATGATGTGCGTAAGATATGGATTTTGAATGTGGGTGACATAAAGCCGATAGAATATCAGACGGAGTTGTTTTTGGATATGGCATGGAATATAGAAGAAGTGAATAAAGAAGGAGTTTCTGCTCATTTGAGCAATTTTCTTTGTCGGGAATTTGGTGAAAAGGTTGGTCGAGAACTGCTCCCTGTCATGCAGGAACATTATTGTCTTGCCCATATCCGCAAACCGGAATTCATGGGGAATACACGGGAGGAGGAATATCATACGAATGATTACCGCATTGTGAAGGATATGCCGTGGAGTAAAGAGTATATCCTGCAACGGTTGTCGGATTATCAGACTGTTTCGGATGAGGCTGAACGGCTGTCTGCGCAAATATGTGATGGACGTGAAGATGTTTATTTCCAACTGGTGAAATATCCCGTACAGGCTGCTGCTGAGATGAACAAGAAGATGCTCTACGCCCAACTTGCCCGTCATGGCGAAGCCGACTGGGGGCGGAGTGATGCGGCCTACGACAGCATCGTTTCATTGACTCGCATATATAATACAGGTATAAGGAATAATGGGAAATGGCATCGTATGATGGATCACCAGCCGCGTCGGTTACCTGTATTCGAACCGGTAGACCGTTCTGTCACGATGAAACCCATGAAAGAAGAGCGTGCGGCAATCCGTCGTTGGAATGCGGTAGAATGTGCAAAGGGGGATTTCGTCCCTTGTGAAGGTTTGGGATATGAAGGGAAGGCGGCTGTCATTCCTAAGGAGAAAGAGGTCACATTTGAATTGCCAGACTGTCCGTCTGATTCTGTAGAGGTAGAAGTCCGTTTGTTGCCTTCCCATCCCGTGGAGGGGACACAGTTGCGTTTCACTATTGCATTGGATAAGGAGGAAACTCTGCCTATCCATTACGAGACTAAAGGACGCAGTGAGGAATGGAAAGAGAATGTACTCAGGAATCAGGCGATAAGAAGAGTGGCTTTGCCTGCCCGGAAAAAGAAACTAAACAAACTTGTGATAAAGGCTCTTGATGAAGGTGTCATACTGGATCAAGTATCGGTTTATCCACTTTAATATTGCATAGAACGGATGGAAAAAACATGGAGATGGTTTGGCAAGAAAGATGAGATTACACTTACCATGTTGCGTCAGATAGGAGTAGAAGGGATTGTTACTGCTTTGCACGATGTACCTAACGGTGAAGTCTGGCCCTTGGAAACTGTCAAGGAAATGAAAGAGTATATAGAATCTGCCGGACTTCGCTGGTCGGTGGTGGAAAGTTTGCCTGTATGTGAGGCAATCAAGTATGCAGGCCCTGACAGAGACCGGTTGATAACAAACTATATACAAAGCCTTACCAACCTCGGCAAGGCGGGCATCAAAACTGTGTGCTACAACTTTATGCCGGTCATTGACTGGATTCGTACGGACTTGAACCATCCCTGGCCGGACGGCACCACATCACTTTATTTCAATAAAACACGTTTTGCCTATTTCGACTTGAAAATCCTGAAAAGGAAACATGCGGAAAAGGATTATTCCGAAAAGGAACTGATGGAGGTGGAAAAATTAGGCAGCCGCATCACTGGGGAGGAAGAACTGGAGCTGATAGATACGGTCATTGTGAAGACACAAGGTTTTGTGAATGGAAATATACGGGAAGGGGAGACTGAGCCCGTTTCGGTTTTCAGGAGGCTTCTATCCCTTTATGAAGGTGTGGACAAGGGCATGTTGCGCGAGAATATGCGTTATTTTCTTGCAGCCGTCATGCCGGTGTGTGAGAAATATGGCATTGACATGTGCGTGCATCCCGATGACCCACCCTTTCAGATGCTTGGACTTCCCCGTATCGTGACCTGTGAGGAGGATATTGCCTGGATTCTGGATGCCGTGGACAATCCACACAATGGGCTGACATTCTGTGCCGGTTCACTCAGTGCCGGTGTACACAATGACACCCGTGGGCTGGCACGCAGGTTTGCCGGTCGTACCCGCTTTGTCCATCTTCGCAGCACAGAGACTTTGTCCGGTGGGGATTTCATAGAGAGTTCGCACCTGTCCGGCCGGGGACATCTGATAGAACTGATTCGTGTCTTCGAATCCTCAAATCCCGGCTTGCCCATGCGGGTGGATCATGGCCGCATGATGCTTGGGGATGAGAAACTTGGATACAATCCGGGATATTCGTTTCATGGACGTATGCTGGCATTGGCGCAAGTGGAAGGGATGATGTCCGTTGTGCAGGATGAATTGCAGGAACAGCGAATGAGATTTTAAATAGTAATATGGATTATACCGATTAAATTATATGCCGATTGAAATGAATGAATTATTTGGAATTGCAGGAAAAGTAGCCGTTATCACTGGAGCCGGTGGAGTTTTAGGCGGTAATATCGCAAAACATTTTATGCGGCAGGGTGCAAAAGTCGTTGCAGTTGATATCCGTCAGGAACAACTGGACAAGCGGGTTTCCGAACTGAAACAATATGGAAATGAGGTGATTGGCGTTGTTGGCGACGTACTTGATGTGGCAAGCCTGGGAAAACTGGCCGGACAAGTACTTTCTCAATGGGGGAAGATTGATATACTTCTGAATATTGCAGGGGGGAATATGCCGGGAGCCACACTTGAACCGGAGCAACACTTTTATGATATGGATATAGCCTGCTGGGAGAAGGTGACCGGCCTGAATATGAACGGTACTGTGTATCCGTCAATGGTCTTCGGCAAAGTGATGGCGGAACAAAAGAAAGGTTGTATTGTCAATGTATCTTCGATGGCCGCTTATAGTGCCATTACCCGTGTACCCGGCTATTCGGCTGCAAAATCTGCAGTTGCTAATTTTACCCAATGGCTTGCCTCTGAAATGGCTTTGAAATATGGTGACAGCATTCGTGTCAATGCCATCGCTCCCGGTTTCTTTATCGGCGACCAGAACCGGAGGGTATTAATTAATCCTGACGGATCTTTGACGGAACGAAGCCGCAAGGTACTGGCCAAAACCCCGATGGGACGCTTTGGGGACATTACCGAACTCAACGGTGCGGTTCAGTTCCTATGCAGTGATGCGGCAAGTTTTATAACCGGTGCATTACTGCCTGTTGACGGCGGATTCAGTGCTTACAGTGGAGTGTGAAGGGGGATATGGAGGCTGACCGGGTGATAATGGGGTGACTCATTTGTTGCCCGGTTGTGTATGTCGGCTTGTTGGTCGTACTTTTAGCTGTACATATATTATCTACTAATTTTCAAATATTGTGTCACGCAATTGTTATTTGTTTTAATTGATACTAGCCTATTCCAAGATGAGATCTTTTCTTTCCATACTCCAGTTGAAGATAGCCGGCGGATACATTCTGCTGCTGGCATTGCTCTGTGCTGTGGTTTTTCTTGTCCGGCTGGAGCATGGAAAGATGGAGGAACTGGATTCCAGGGAACATTCGACCAATATGAGAAGGAAGGCCGTCAACCGGACCTTTGAAAAACTGCTGGAATTCTCCTTCCATGACCATTTCCTGCTGATGCAGGACAGTGCGGATATCCGTGAATGTGGGAACAGTTGTGCGGCGGCTCTGGACGCCTTGAACGGACTGAAACCTTATTATGCGGCAGAACAGCATCCGGCCATAGACACCGTATCCATGCTCCTGCTGGAAAAGGAGCGGCTGCTGTATGAGTTGACGAACACCCTTTCCGGTTTTCCCCGTGCGGACAGCCTTCTTCTGAGAAAGGCTCCCGGAATCGTGCGGCAGGTGCGGGATGCCGGACAGCCGGATACACCGTCGGCAAAGAAAGGCCGGGGCCTTCTCAATGTTCTTATAGGAGGCAGGAACAAGAAGTCCGCTTATGCCAATCGGAAGGAGAAGGAGATGCGGAACCGAAAAAGACAGTCCTCCGTAAACGGAGAGTTCATCCGGCTGCAAAAGGACATGTACAGCCAGTATGCTGACTACCGGAAAAGACTGGAGGCCTGCTCGGACAGCCTGCGGTGCCGCAACCGGGAACTGGACGCACGTATCAGCGGCCTGATACATGATTTCGAACGGGCAGCCGATATGCAATATACGGAGGATATGGAAGAAACGGCGGCATTGAGAAGGCAGTCGTTCCGTATCATCCTTTCTATAGCCGTCATTTCCGTTCTTCTGATAATCCTGCTCTATCTTCTTATCCATGCCGACATCAGAAAGAGGCAGAAGTACCGGATGACACTTGAGGCCGCCTGCTCCCGGAATGAAGAGCTGCTGGTGTCCCGCCGTAACCTGATGCTGTCGGTGAGCCATGACCTGCGGGCGCCTCTCGGTACGGTCTGCGAGTTTGCGGAACTGATGCAGCATGAGAAGGATGCCGGGCTTGTAAGGGAGTTCGCCGCCAACATCCTGCACGCCTCCCGTCATGTCATCGGACTGGCCAACAACCTGCTGCACTACTACAGGCTGGAAGAGGGTAAGGAACAGCCGGAGAATGCCGTATTCCATCTGGGGCAGACTATCGGGAATGCCGTGCGTGTCTATCTTCCCTCCGCTGAAAAGAAGGGGCTCGGACTGACAACGGAAATAAAATCGTGTGATGTGCTTGTCAGGGGCGATTCCGGACGGCTTGTCCGGATTCTCGGCAACCTGCTGTCAAACGCGGTCAAGTTCACGCGTACCGGTTACATCCATGTGGGGGCCTCGTACGGAAACGGCAGGCTCCTGCTGTTCGTGAGGGACACTGGCACAGGTATAGACAAGGAGCGGCAGCAGCTGATATTCTCCGACTTTGAACAGGCCGGCTTCCCCACGGACGGCGGCTTCGGGCTGGGGCTGGCAGTCACCTCAAGACTGGTCTCCCTGCTCGGGGGAGACATCCGTGTGGAGAGTACGCCGGGACGTGGAAGCACTTTCGAGGTCCGGCTCCCCCTCGGTGAGGCCGACATGCCGGATATGCGGGATGCGGCCTCCGGTGACGGCCTCCCGCTCAATATCAGGGTATTGTACATTGATGACGACCGGATGCAGCTGGATGCCGTCCGAAGGATGTATCTCCGTCACGGCATCGAATGTGACTGCTGCACGGACATCGACGGGATGGTCACGACATTGCGGAGGAACCGGCATGACCTTGTCCTGACCGACATGAGGATGTCCGATACGGACGGTTATGGTGTGCTGGCATTGCTCCGCAACAGTAACATAGGCCAGTCCGGAACGCTCCCCGTACTGGCCGTGACCGCCCGTGTCGACAGCGATGCCGCCCGTTTCAGAGAGGCCGGTTTTGCCGGATGCCTGCACAAACCCTTCTCCGGGGACGAACTGATGGCGGCCACACGGGGTGTGGAACGTCCTGACTTTACATCCGTCATGGAGGGCGAGGAACACGCGGACGAGCTGCTGGATATTTTCATCGAGGACACGGAGGCCGGACTTGCCGGCATACGCGATGCGGTCAGTTCGGGCGATTATAAAAAACTCGGAAATATCATACACAAGGCCGTCCCCGTATGGGAGACGATACGGATAGACATCCCCCTGCAGGAACTGGCATATATGGGCTCTCTGCCGCCTGAAAAATGGGCCGGTATGTCGGACGAGCGGATCGGAAGGTTGGTCAGGGCTGTAGAGAATGCTGTAAGGAAGGCCGTAACATTAAAGGAGAAAATGAATGGAGACAATACTCATAGTGGAGGATGACCGTACATACGCACGCGCCACCGCCAACTGGCTGGCTCGAAACGGCATGGACACCCGTTACGTGCTCTCGGCGGACGCCGCAAAGGAGTTTCTGGGCAGCCATGAAGCGGCTCTGGTTCTCTCGGATTTCCGTCTGGGTGACTGCAACGGCGTGGAACTGCTCGAATGGATGAGGGCTCACGGCTACCGTATGCCCTTTCTTGTCATGACGGGTTATGGGGACATATCCGGTGCCGTGGAGGCCGTGAAGAAAGGGGCCGACAATTATCTGCCCAAGCCCGTGCAAACGGAAAAGGTGCTCGGTGTCATCCGCGGACTGTTGGGGCGTGGGAGGAAAAGGACGATGGAACAGAACTTCTACATCTGCAAAAGCCCGCCGGCTGTAAGACTTCAGGAGATGGTACGTCTGGTGGCTCCTGCGGACGGTCTGTCCGTGCTGATACGCGGGGCGTCGGGTACGGGCAAGGAGCGGGTGGCACGGCAGATACACGCTTTCAGCAAGCGTTCGGCCGCCCCTTTCGTAGCAGTGGACTGCGGAGCCCTTCCACGGGAACTGGCCGCATCGGAACTGTTCGGGCATAAGAAGGGGGCTTTTACCGGAGCGGTGGAGAACAAGAGCGGCGTGTTTGCCGCCGCCGACCACGGGACATTGTTTCTGGATGAAGTCGGCAACCTGAACATGGAGACACAAGTGCAGCTGTTACGTGCCCTGCAGGAGAAGCGCTACAAACTTGTCGGTGGAACGGAGGAGATGCATGCGGATGTCCGGCTGTTGGCGGCCACCAACGAGGACCTGGAACAGGCGATAAGCGAGGGACGGTTCAGGGAGGACCTTTTCCACCGGCTGAACGAGTTCCCGCTCCATGTTCCGCCTCTAATAGATTGTCGGGAGGATATCATACCGCTTGCCGGATTCTTCCTCTCTTTTGCGAATGAGGAATTGGAAAAGAAAATAAGGGGATTTGACCGGGACGTAAGGGAAGCTTTCGTGTCCTATCCGTGGCCCGGCAATATCCGCGAGCTGAAAAATGTGGTGAGACGTGCATGTGTGTTGGCGCAGGGGGGCTGGATCACTCTCAAGGAGATTAGCCTTCCGGTGAATGTCCCCCCCTCGAACAATTACAGACTGGATATGGAGCGGACGGAACAGGAGGCGATACAGAAGGCGCTGGAAACCACAGGTAATGACCGGAAAGCAGCCGCACGGCTGCTGGGCATATCCCGGAGCACGCTTTATCTGAAATTGAAAAAGTACGGCCTGATTTGAAACTGTCCACATTTCTGGACACACCGTGTCCGACGGGAGATTACGGACATGGACACACAATCATACACTGATATTATAACATTCACGTTTTCAAAAGATTGCTTCACGCGTTCCGGTATGGCACATCTCTTGCCCTTATGGTTATGATAACGGACAATAAAACAGAAACAGTTTTAATTTTTAAATATCAATACCATGAGAACATTGACAAATACACCGCTGTTCGGAATGTTCACCTCTTACGTGGAAGGTTCGGAGCTCATGCCGGGAAACTTGCCTGCCGCCTATGATGATTTTGTAGGACTGCTTACCAATTTGCCGCAGGACGGGGACACGGTAGGACAATTAAGACGCTTGAATTACACAAGAATAGAACTTTCCTTCATGAGGCAGACTAGTGATGTATTGAAGGAGAAACGACACGTGCTCTATGACGTGTTCATCGACAAGGTCCTTTCCCTGCTGGATGCGGAGATAGAAATGCTGAAAGAGTGTTTGCGTCACTATACAGATGATGCCGGTATGGGAATGGAGATCCGCCCGCAGGGCTGCAAGCGTAAATCCGCATTGCGCTGGAACGGTACGGACAGCGACCTGATAGAACTCGTGGCCGCATTGATGGCAGCCGGATCGGTGGACTGTGCGGAGGGAAAGAAACTGACCATTGTGGATGTCATCAGGGTATTCGAGGACGCCTTCAATATCAAGATAAACGCCTTGTATACCAAACGCGGCAAGGTGTTTGACCGCTGTACGGATTCCACGCCCTTCATCGACTCCCTGCGTAAAAGCTATATCAGGATGCTGGACGAGCGGCTGGCGTAAGGATTGTCCGCCAACAGCCGCCAACGGGCGACTTGCAAGCATGTCTTGTTGTGGATTGACGACCGGAATGTTTTCTTTGCAGTCAAAAACTTCAGTAAACAAATCAAGCTATGGGACTATTGAATGACTGGACAAAGCGCTGGCTGGTTCGTCTTACGGGCAAGGCGGCCGAACCGGGTAGCGTGTTCATCACACTGGACGAAAAGAATACTCCGGTGGATGTACGCACGGGTGATGCCACACCGAAAGCGTATGAGGATTATATCGGGAAGACGGTGAGGAACTTTGACAAACGGGGCTACCTACCCGGCTGAACGATTCTAAAAGCGGATTTCGCAGATAAAGGGAAGATACCTTCCCGACGGGGAGAACTGGCGAACTGGTATTTTCATACTCTGGTTCCGGCTATCCATAGCCATAAGGCAGTGACGGGAAGGCGGATTCCTTTGAGGGATGCGGCCTATACGCTAAAAACGGGGTTGAAACTGTTCAGCCGCCGGGCATCATCCGCAGCACTGCAAAAAGACAAGCAATATAAAGAGTTTATCCGGCATAACGAGGCTAAAGGCTGGAACAATGAAAGACTGGCCGGTGAAAAGGGGCGGGTGTATGCCGTGGCAACGGATGAGGGCGTACTGTTTTTTTCGGACAGTGAAAAAGGAATGAAAGTACGTAACAGCTATCTGCAACATCTGGCAGACGGATTTTTCAATATGGCCAAAGGGACGGAAACATTGAAAATGTATGAGATGGAGACACCTTCCCGACAAGTGGCGGAACTGGCGGACAACTGCATCGACAAACTGGCGAAAAGCGATTTGCGCAGTGCCGATACGCAACTGCGTAAATCGGAGTTCAGCTTCACTTCTGAGAAACAGGCAGGAAAAGAAATGCTGGAAGGTGCTGTCTGTACGGATAAATACGACTTAAGACCGGATTACAACAACTTTGACCGGTTAACCAAAGATTTCAATCTGGGCATTTCTCCACGCAATTATGATGTTGCCTCTCTGCTTTATATTTCGGAAAACGGGTATGCCGGTCATGTAGTGGCGGACTATTTTCATCCGTTCAGTTACGAATATGAGTTCAGGGACTTGGCAGAAAAACTGGGTGACAGCATCAAGGCACGGCAATCGGCACCGATGTCATCACATGATTTCGGTTATGCAGCCTTGCAGATGGAAGCGAAAGCAATGGCAAGAGATATTTTGCAATCGGAGTTCCATATAACGGATGGAGAATTCAAGTTGAGCGGAAGTATCAACCGGGTGGAAAAAACGGAAAGAATACACCCCACCTCTTGTCAACATTCCCAAGAACAAAAGAGGGGTAAATCTTCCGGGGCAGACCATATACGAGAGATTTCGACACTGACACTGAATAACAGTCAGCGGCAAGCGAAGCATGTTGCTTCCATTACTCCCGATAAAAAGGAAAAGAAACAACTAATCATATAGGATTTATGGAAGAAAAGAAAATGCAAGCGGGGGAAAGCGGCAGCCTGTATATGACGCTGGATGCTTTTTACCGCCCCGTTTATTTAAGTATGCGGGGACAGGGAGAAGAAGGATTCTCCCGATATATCAGCAATAACGTACGGTTTCATACCGCAAGCAGGGAACTTGTACCCGACCACTGAATGTTCCGTTTCGATTTCAGAGACAAAAGTCTGATTCCCCCCATACTCGGAACGGATAATGCGGATTATCTGGAACGACTCATGCCGGTATTGGAACGGGAAAGGATTCATCCTTCGGGGGTGGTAAGATTGAGGGATGCGGCATTCTGTGAGGAAAGGGGCATCGTGCAACTGTCATCATCGGCGGAACATACGGCCTTATTGGAAAATGATGACTACAAGCGGTTGGGGCACCGTTTCGGAATGGACGGGGATGTGATAAGGAACGGACTGGCCGTTTTTCCTACTTGCACAGCAGTGGAATACGGACAGAAGGTGTTGCTGCTGGGAAAAACGGACAAAGGGGACAAGGCATTGGAAGAGTTTCTGAACGGTTTGACCGGACACTTTTTCGACGGGAAACGAAAGCCGGAGGAATTGAGATTCCATGAGGTGGCACCGTTGGATGCGGAATTTCGGGCGGAAATCGGAGACTGCAAGACTACTTCGCCGGATATACTCCGATACGGGATTTGTACGAAGCGGTGCGATATGGCCCCCACACTGAGGAACTTTAACCGGTTGAGAAACCTGCAACTGATGCGTGCGCCACTCTCAAAGGAGCAGCAGCGGATTGTCTCGCTGCTGGTTACACGGCCGGATAATGTACGGTTCCCGGAGACGGAAGTGAAGACGAGTATGCCATTTAAAAAGAAGGGACAGAGTATAAACATTTAATTCTTTGATATATGGAGAATAAACAGAACGGAACGACAAAAGGCGGCAGCGTATATATAACTGTGGACAAATTTTTCAATCCCGTGCATATCAGCATGAAGGGTACGGGAGAAGAGGGTTACCAGGAGTTCATGCAGGAAGATGTGGAGAAAGCATTGAAAAGCGGGGAAATGCCGGATATGGGCCTGATGTATTATAATGTGCCCGATATGGGTATCGTGCCGCCATTGGAGGAAGGGGACAATGAGGATTACCTGAAAAGGCTGGAAAAGGCAATGGACGAGCATGGAATCATATTGCAGAGATACCAACGTCTGTCGGAAGTGGTGTATTGCCTGTGAAATGAAATAGACCCGTTTTCGAAGGATGAGACTTATATTCGCCTGCTCACGCCGAAGATATGGACGGAAATAAAGTCGTCACCCGTAGCGGTGGCGGATATGCTGGATGATTTGAAGCACGGGAATAAGTTCTATACGGGTGTTGAGACGGACAAGGGGGTATTGCTTTTCAGCCGGAATTATGAGGGAAACCACCAATACGGGGCCTTTATGGAGGCGAATATCGAGAGGCATTTCTTTGAGCCGGATTTTGAAGGCAGGCCGCTGACTGTATATGAACTTCGGGGATGGCCTTCGTTGATGGCGGGGAAGATAAACCGCTGTTATGATGATTACGATAACCTGTTACCATTGGAGAAGATTCCGTCAGATGCCTTCCTTGATAAATCGGCTCTTAAAAGCATTACGGACAAAGAGGTGTATGACCTTTCACCCACATGGGAGAATTACGCCCGGCTGACGGATAGTGAGAAGGGGCTTGGCCTGCTCCGAAGCATGGACAATTATGACCGGATGACATTGCTGTATATTATGGACAAGGGTTATCCAATGGACGGGCTGACAAATGAGTATCCGGACAATTTCAGTTTTCATGAAAATTTTGAAAAGATAGAAGGAACACTGCTGGGCCGGAACAGATGGAACATTTATGACGAGATGCAGGAGAAGGCGAGAAAACTGGCCGGAAAGCTGTTGCGTGAGCATTTCCCCAATACATGGCAGAAAGTGGCGACTAAGGAAAAAGAAGTTTTACGGAACAGTAAAAGTATAAAGATGTAGAAGACAATGGAAGACAAGCAGGGGGGAAGGCGCATTGCCAGCGGATGCAAGTGGTGCGCCTTTCACTTCTATATTGGGCTTCTGAAATCTTTTGGTTTGAGTAAATATGGAGAAAAGAAATTGGATAGCAATACTTTCTGGTATGTTTTGGGGGACAATGTGCGCCAATGGGTGACTTTGATTCCGGAGGCTTTTCCGGACATGGAAATGTGCTTTACTTTGCTTCACAAATAGTAAAATTATAAATCAGATTTGTTATGGAATTAGTTGTAATTGAAAAAAGTGCGTATTTGCGGTTAAAACAGCAGATTGAAGATTTGTCCACACAGATTGAAGCCGTTAAAAAGAAATTTGGCTCTGTTGAAAAGGAAAAATGAATGGATGCCCAAGAAGTCTGTCTGGTGCTGAATATTTCCAAGCGGAGTTTGCAAAGTTATAGGGAATATGGCATTATTCCGTGTTCTTTCATAGGTGGAAAATATGTGTACAAGGAAAGTGATCTGGCTAGGATATTAACTCAAAAAGGCAAATAGGATATGGATGGGGTAATTACAAAACAGTCAGAAGAGTATATCGGGATGATGGAGATGCTCAAGAAATGCTCCAAGGAGATTTTTGCAATTCAGGATTTGCCTGTTCCTGTAGCCAATGAGGTCTATATGACTGGTGAACAAGTATGTGCCATGTTGCATATATTGAGCAGAACCTTGCAAAAGTTGCGTGATGAAAAGGGGATAGCTTATACTGCCATAGGTGGTAAGTTTCTTTATCCTCTTTCAAAATTGCAATTGTTATTGGAAGAAAATTATAGAAGTTATGTTCGTTAAATCAAGCGTTTGATTTGTATTTATGCCCCTTTTTTACTACTTTTGTAAAAGTAAGAGTGTAACAGGAAGAAAGTTGCAGCATATACGCGGTGAATTATTCGGTGTCATAGGAGTAGAGTCTTTTGGTAAGATGCTGATAATGAGTAGGGGAGATGAAAGTTAATCGTTCCCTGTCTCTCCGCTTCAATTAATAGATAAATCCCTGTAAAGTAGTACTTTACGGGGATTTTTTATTTTGTGTATGTGAATAAGATAAGCATAAAAAGGGGCGGTTTCTGTTGAAATAGAAAATAACACTATTTGAACTGTTTATTTTAGAATAAACACTCTTTTTTCAGATTGAATTTATCGGTTTAAAGAATATTATTCCAAAATGCTTATTATCAGTTAAATATCTGTTTTGATCTACTGTCGGATTTCAGTTTTTATATCTACCTTTGTTCTGATTGTACGAGATTTGATAGTTATAATATTAATGAATAGAATGATAAAAAAACAGACCCAAGCGATTCATACGCAGTTCCAAAGAAGAGATGCTTACAATTCTCTCAGTATGCCGGTTTACCATACAGCGGCTTATGAATTTGACAATGCTGATGACATGGCTGATGCTTTTTGCGGGCGGACAGATGCTCCGGATTACTCCAGAGTGATGAATCCCACAGTGACTTTTTTTGAGAATAAGGTGAAGGAACTTACGGGGGCAGCAGAAGTCATAGCCCTCAATTCCGGTATGGCGGCTATTAGTAATACATTATTTTCAATTGCAGCTGCAGGAAAGAATATAATTACATCGCGTCATTTGTTTGGTAATACTTATTCGTTTATTGCTGGTACATTGTCCCGCTTCGGGGTGGAACCTAGATTGTGTGATTTGACAGACATTGGAGCAGTAGAGAAAGTAGTAGACAGTAATACCTGCTGCATTTATGTGGAGATTATCACCAATCCGCAGATGGAAGTGGCGGATTTACAGGCGCTCTCACGGATAGTTCATGAAAGGGGAATTCCTCTCATCGTTGATACTACGCTTATTCCTTTCACAGAATTCGATTCACATAGCTTAGGCGTAGATATTGAAGTGGTTTCCAGTACCAAATATTTATCAGGGGGAGCCACTTCCATTGGTGGTTTAGTAATTGATTATGGTACATGTCCGGGATTCGGTAAACGTATGCGTACAGAGATGTTACTCAATCTGGGAGCTTATATGACTCCTCATGTGGCCTATATGCATACTATCGGATTGGAAACATTGGACGCGCGATATCGGATACAGTCTGCCAATGCCGCTATGTTGGCTGGTAAGCTTCGCATATTATCTGCTGTCAAACGTGTGAATTATGTGGGGCTGAAGGATAATTCATACTACGCTTTGGCACAAAGACAGTTTGGTCCGACTGCCGGTGCTATGATTACGATAGACCTGGAAAGTAAAGAGGCATGCTTTGCTTTCATCAACCGACTGAAATTGATACGTCGCGCTACTAACTTGTTTGACAATAAGACGCTTGCTATTCATCCTGCAAGTACTATTTTTGGACCGTTTACTGATAAACAGCGACAGGACATGGATGTGTTGGATACGACTATCCGTTTCTCAATTGGTTTGGAGGATGTGGATGATCTGTTTGACGATGTCAGACAGGCTTTGAATAATAAAAAGGATTAGAAGCAAAAATCTGAAAGTCATACACGCAACTGTAAATATACCGCAAATATGGTATATAAAATGCCATTCATACGGGATTTATCAGCTTGTATATATCTAATACCTTTGCCCCATCATTTTAACAGTAAACAATAATGGGTAAAAGGATTCATTTATTTTTGCTTGCTCTTGCAATAGGAGTGATACAAGGGGCAGCACAGGTGACAACAGTGCGGGGCATCGTCACCACAGAAGAAGATGGGGAGCCGGTTATCGGTGCCTCAGTTATAGTGAAAGGAACTTCATTGGGTACCGTAACTGATGTCAACGGGAGATTTGAACTGAGTGGACTCCCGCCATCAGCCACCCGGCTGCTAATCTCTTACATTAGTCTGATGGCAAAAGAGGTGGCTATTGCACCACAGGTATCGGTAACACTGAAGAGTGATACGCATCTGCTGGATGAGGTAGTAGTAACGGCTTTGGGTATTTCACGCGAGAAAAAGGCATTGGGCTATACGGCACAGGAAGTAAAACAGAATGCTTTGGTGCAAGGGAAAGATAATAATCTGTTAAATTCGTTGAGTGGTAAGATAGCTGGTGTGCGTATTACCAATACACAAGGAGATGTTGGTTCCAGTCGCATCGTTATTCGTGGTGAAACTTCTATTGCAGGTGAGAATCAACCGCTTTTTATTGTGGATGGAATCCCAGTGGATAATTCGCAGCTTAATGCACGTTCCAGCGGACGTGATTTTAAAAATGCAATAGCAGACCTGAATCCGGAAGACATAAAAACACTTACTGTATTGAAAGGTCCGAATGCCGCTGCCCTTTATGGTGCGCGTGCTGCTCACGGTGCTATTGTCATCACTACTAAGGGAGGAGACAAAAGGCAGAAAGGGATAGGGATTACATTACATTCTTCCACGCAAGTCTCTTTTGTTGCTACCTTGCCGGAGTTTCAAAATCTTTTTGGACAAGGGGCAGGGGGACGGTTCAGTTATGTAGATGGCAAGGGTGCAGGTGTGAATGACGGGGTAGACGAAAGCTGGGGGCCACGTCTTGATATTGGTTTGTTGATTCCTCAGTTCGATAGCCCATTGGACGCTGACGGTAATCGTGTGGCTACTCCCTGGGTATCCCATCCCAACAATGTACGCGATTATTTTCGCATGGGTATTTCTACAAACAGCGGTATTTCTGTTGCCCGTGGAGACGACAAATACCAGTTCCGTGTAGGATATAACTACGAAAAACAAGTCAGTATCGTTCCTGATGCTGGAACTAATAAGACGAATATCAGCCTAAATACGGATTACCATCTGGCAAAATGGATTGTGGTGGGAGCTACGGCCAATTACATCGTTTATACAGCTCCCAGTTTACCGGGGTCAGCTACCCCCTCGGGCAGTAACGTACGTTCTAACAGTCCTATGCTTCAGTTCTTGTGGTTCGGACGTCAAGTGGATACGAACTCATTGAAGGCGGACTATACTCGCAACTGGAATTCAAGCTATTACGACAATCCTTTTTGGAGTGCTTCTTATAATACACAGAGTCAGGAACGTCATCGTCTGATAGGTGATCTGCATGCCGAATTCCGTCTGACAGATGGGTTGAATGTGCGTTTCCGTACTAGTACCGACTGGTATAATGACCGGAGGAAATCCAAAGTAAAATGGGGGAGTGCAGGTGCCGGTTCGCCTTACGGCAGTTATGCTGAAGATGCCTATACGGTGAAAGAGAATAACACAGAAGTATTGGCGACTTATATCAAACAGTTGAATAAAAATTGGGGAATTGACGCTCTTCTGGGTTTTAATGTACGTAACAAACAATATGAGAATAATTATCAGGCTGCTCCCCGTTTGGCGGTTGCTGATCTTTATACATTGACTAACTCGCGTGATCCGCTCATTTCGTCCAATGATTTCTACCGTTTACGGCAATATGGCCTTTACGGTTCCATACAACTGGATTACCGTCGTTGGGCTTTCTTGAATATAACAGGACGGAACGATTGGTCGTCTACACTACCTGTGGACAACAATTCTTATTTCTATCCTTCGGTGACGGCTAGTGTGTTGCTTTCTGAAGCTTTCGGATGGAGAAGTAAAGCTGTTAACTACCTAAAAATACGTGGAGGATGGTCTCAAGTGGGAGCAGATGCCAATCCTTATCAATTGGCAACGGTCTTTACTTCAGAAACAGCTTTCAATGGGAATCCACTTCAAAGTTCTTCTACCATTGGTATGAATCCGAATCTAAAACCGGAGAAGACGTCATCTATAGAAGCTGGTTTCGAGGCGGCTTTTTGGGACAATCGCCTATACTTGGATTTCACTTACTATAAGACCGATAGTCGTAATCAAATATTGAAACTAGCTACTACTGCTGCCAGTGGGTACACGTCGCAGGTGCGTAATGCCGGACATATCCGTAATCGTGGCTATGAAATACAATTGGGCGCTGTTCCTATACAAACATCGAAAGGGTTTCGTTGGAATCTGGATTTGAATTATGGTGCCAACAGCAGCAAGGTTGTCAAATTGGATGATGAAGGTTTGATTACGAGTTACCAGCTCTACTCGTCTGGTATTCAGATACTGGCTTCAGTGGGCGAAGCTTATGGAACCCTGTTCGGCACTTCATACGTGCGTGATGCTAATGGAAACGTTGTGGTGGATGCTAACGGTCTGCCTAAGATTTCGACCACTAATAAAACGTTGGGGAAGTTTACGCCCGACTGGACAGGCGGTATCAGTAACACTTTCAGTTATCGTTCGTTAAGTCTTTCTTTTCTGATAGATGCAAGTGTAGGTGGTTCTATTTTTTCCAACACTAATAAAACTGGAAAATATACCGGTGTATTAGCTAACACATTATCGGGCCGGGATGCCGAGCACGGTGGCTTGTGGTATTATACTGACGCCATGGGTAACAATGTACGATTACCAGAATCTCCTTCTTATTCCGTATCCTCTGATGGACTTTACTATGCCCAGGTCAATGGGCAATCCACCCGTGTGTATCAGGATGGCATTATGGTAGAAGGAGTGACGGAAAGTGGTTCTAAGAACGAAGAGGTTGTATCTGCCGAGAAATACTACCATCGTATTTACAGTATTGCTGAAGCTAATGTATATGATGCTTCTTACGTGAAACTGCGAGAAGTCGCTTTGAGTTACCGTCTACCTCGCTTGTGGACGCAGAAACTGCATTTGCAAGAAGCTTCCGTTACACTGACGGGACGTAACTTGTGGACTATTTATAAGAGTGTCCCTAATATAGATCCGGAATCGGCTTTGACTACTGGAAACGCACAAGGAGTAGAAGCCTATTCATTGCCTACAACACGTTCCTTTGGTGTGAACCTTTCCGTGAAATTCTAAATGTGAACCTTTAAATAATAGGATAAGATGAAAAGAAGAATATATTTTTTATATATAATATGGGTACAAGTGGTTGCCATTTCTCTATCATCGTGTGATGATGAATTGACTGATATCAACCGCAACCCCAATGCCACTGAAAATCCACAGCCGGCTTATTTACTTGCCGCTGCACAGTATCATGCCGCCAATCTTTATTGGGGAAGTAGTACGAACTATAATTCTACTCTGTTGTGGGTGCAACATTGGGCTAAAATACAATATACAGAGCCAGATTGCTATAATGTGGATAATGGCAGCTTTACCACTACGTGGGACACCGGCTATGCAACGCTAATAACTGACTTGAATGCTATTATCAGTTCGGAACTCGGAAATGATAATTATCGAGGGATAGCTACAGTGTGGCGTTCGTGGGTTTACCTGTTGCTGACCAATCTGTATGGAAATATACCATACAGTGAATATGCACAAAGTGTAACACCCGCTTATGATTCACAAGAGACTGTTTTGCGCGGGCTTTTGGAGGAGTTGATCGCTGCTGACCAGTTGCTTTCTACCACAGGAGGAACGGTAGAAGGGGATTTGATTTACGGAAATGATATTACCCGCTGGAAACAATTGGCCCACTCCCTACGGCTACGTATCGCCCTTGAATTAGCTGACCGGGATGAGGATACAGCGCGTCGGGTTATTGCTTCCCTTTGGGATAATCGTAACAGTGTAATAGATAGCAATGATGCTATAGCCCGTTTTGTTTTTACTTCTTCACCACAATGGAATCCATGGGCATCTGCTTTCAATTCACGTGATGATCAGCGGGTATCAAAAACGTTGATTGATAAACTGAATGAATGGAATGATCCGAGAATTGGAATTTTAGCCCAGCTACCTCAAGACGAAGGTGTGAAAAACTATGTAGGAGCTGCCAATTCCTTATCTGCTGATGCCGCTAATAATCAGGGATTTAATAAAGTTTCCCGTCCCGGTACTTATTTTTTGAAAGATAGCTCTCCGGCTGTATTTTATACGTATGCCGAGGTCTTGTTTATCTTTGCAGAATCCGCTGCACGCGGCTGGATAACGGCTGATGCGGAAACGCTCTACCGCGAAGCTATTACTGCTTCATTGAATCAGTTTGGCATTATAGACAATCGTATAATCGATTCTTATTTACAACAGGAGGCGATTCGGTTCGACGCCGCACATTGGTATGAATCTATCGGCTGGCAGAAGTGGATCGCTTATTATGGACAGGGACCCGATGCTTTCACTGACTGGCGCAGGCTCGGTTATCCCCAGCTTATCCCTGGTCCCGATTCCGTTTTGGGTTCCGGAGAGTTACCTCGTCGCTTTTTTTATCCCGTAACGGAACAATCACTGAATGGTAAGCAGTATCAGATTGCCATATCCCATCAGGGAGCAGATGAGATTACTACCCGTTTGTGGTTTGATGTAGCTAATAAAGAACGATGATACCTCCGTGTCTCCGGGCTGCAATATGCGTTTGAAAAATATCCGTTGAATTTAAAAAACAGAATAACAATGAACACTGACATTACATTTATCATAGCAGATAATCAGGATATAACCAGAATGGGAATGCATGGATATATTTCCGCTATATTCAGTGGATGTCGCATGATAGATGTGACAGACAAGAAAGAGCTCATGCTTGCATTGGTAGAATGTAATGACAGTGTTGTTATACTTGACTATACACTGTTTGACATCAATGGTATAGAGGAGTTTCTTATTATAGAAAAACGTTTTCCGAGAGTTCGTTGGATATTGTTTTCCAATGAATTGAGCGAAGACTTTATTCGTAGGATGAGTATAGCAAGGAATATTGGTATGATTTTGAAAGAGAACTCCGGTGAGGAAATTCATTCTGCATTGATGTGTACAGCACACGGGGAGCGATTTCTTTGTCATCAGATAACCAATTTATTGATAATCGGTTCCGACAAACCGGAAATTCATTCTGTTTTGACTGTTACGGAGATTGACATTCTTAAATTAATAGCACATGGGAAATCTGTGAAAGAAATAGCATTGGAAAGAACCTCAAGCATTCATACTATTATCACCCATAAAAAGAATATTTTCCGGAAGTTGGGTGTGAATAATGTATATGAAGCAACTAAGTATACTTTACGCGCCGGGCTGATTGAAATGGTAGAATATTATATATGATATTCAGAAGAGTGTTAGGATAAGAGTTAAGAAGAATTTGTAGGCAGGAAAATTCTCTGTATCTTTGCCCGCATGGCAAAAAAAGGTGAGTTACATATAAGAAATAAGCACAATGGTCAGTATGATTTTCCATTGTTGATGGAAAATTATCCTCCATTAAAGAGATTCGTATCGCTCAATCCCCTCGGAATACAAACTATAAATTTTTTTAATCCGCAAGCGGTGAAGGCTTTGAACAAAGCATTATTGGTAACTTATTATGGCATCCACTATTGGGACATACCGAAGCAATATTTGTGTCCGCCTATTCCCGGAAGGGCGGATTACATTCATTATATTGCCGATCTTATCCAGCCGAACGGAACAACACCGGATTTACCGGCAGGAGATGCTAATGGACAGAAGTCTAAATGTAGATGTCTGGATATTGGGGTAGGTGCAAATTGCATTTATCCGATCATAGGACACACTGAATATGGATGGACCTTCGTTGGTACTGATGTTGATCCGGTTTCGATAGAAAATGCACGAAAGATAGTGACTTGCAACCCTGTGTTGGCTCATAAGATTGACTTGCGACTTCAGAAAGATAGTAAGAAGATTTTCGATGGAATTATTATGCCTGATGAGTATTTTGATGTGACAATATGCAATCCTCCGTTTCATAGTTCGCGTGAAGAGGCGGAAGACGGAACGTTACGCAAATTAAGCAGTCTGAAAGGTACGAAGATAAATAAAGTGCAGCTAAATTTCGGCGGGAGTGCGAATGAACTTTGGTGCGAGGGCGGAGAAGTTCGTTTCTTATTGAATATGATTTCCGAGAGCCAAAAATATCAGAAGAACTGCGGATGGTTTACGAGTTTGGTTTCTAAAGAAAAAAATCTGGAAAAGTTATATACCAAATTAAAATCGGTGAATGTGTCCGAATATAAAGTTATTCGAATGCAGCAGGGAACTAAAAGTAGCAGGATATTAGCTTGGCGATTTGCTACCAACTCATAACAATGAGTGAATATCGAACTGTTATTTGTTTAACCTATTAATTAAATAGAATATGATGGAAACCAATTACATCACTTTGACAAAGGAGAATATTGCAAACGAACATATATGCTGTGCTTTTTCAGATAAGAAATGCAAGGATAGTTATGAACTCAAAAAAGAATGGCTGAAGAAAGAGTTCGATAACGGCTATGTGTTCAGACGTATTGATGAACGGGCAAAAGTGTTTATCGAATACGGTCCTGCTGAAAAAGCATGGGTTCCGGTGAATGCTTCCAATTATCTGATGATAAACTGTTTCTGGGTGTCAGGTAAATATAAAGGTTGCGGACATGGTAAGGCATTATTGCAGTCTGCCATTGATGATGCAAAATTGCAGGGGAAAGATGGGCTTGTCACAGTGGTGGGCACTTCTAAATTTCATTTTATGAGTGACACGAAATGGCTGTTGCGACAAGGTTTCCAAACAATAGAAAAACTCCCTTACGGATTCAGCCTTTTAAGTTTGAAACTAAACCCGGCTGCTCCTGATCCTTCTTTTAATGATTGCGTGTTGAGCGGTGAGTGTCCGGATAAGGATGGAATAGTCGTTTATTATACCCATCGCTGCCCGTTTACGGAGTTTCACGTTCGCGGTTCTTTGGTCAGTGCTGCTAAGAGCAAAGACATTCCATTGAGAATAATTGAATTGGAAAGTATGGAACAGGCGCAAAATGCACCTACTCCGGCTACCATATTTACTCTTTTTTATAATGGCAAGTTTGTAACGACTGACTTAAGTGTATGCCTTGAAGGGCGATTGAGCAAAGCATTGGACTGTGATTCAGGAGAATAGCTGACTTGGAACCATGTTACGTCTCTGATATGTTTAGCTAATGTTTCTTATTTTTATTTTGCAAATTTAAATTGTGTCTGCACATTTTTTGGAAAATACATACCTTTGGATAATTAATGATTAAACACGATTAAGAGTTTTATGCGTTTTTGGGTATGTATTTTTGTGCTTCTATTTGTACACAATCAATTTTCAAGGGCTGATAAAATTATAAATAATGACTCTTTGTATACAGAAAAATATATCAGAGATATTTATATTTCCAACCCCAAACGTGCTTTACAGTTGTTGGATGAGGCCGAAACCAGAAAAGCCTTCCCTCTGCGTCTGATTAATGAATTGCGCAGTTTGTCATATCGTAATATGTATATGAATAAACTAGCTTTTATGTATGCAAGGAAGTCGTACTTGCTTGATTCCATCTCTCAAAGAGAACCTAAGCACATGTTGAAGATGACGGTTTATTTAGCTGAACTTTCATCCATAATGAGTAAATATAATGAGAGCATGCATTATGCTCTTAGTGGAATTATGCAGGCTCAAAAACTGAAGGACAGAGAGGCGGAAGCTAGATTGCTTTTTTGCATAGGAGAGAATAATTGGAGGCTGTCATTGAAAGATGAGGCGTATAATTATTTTGGTCGTACGATTGAATTACTGCGTGGGTCAAAGGATATGAGAGAAATGATGCTGCTTTCCTATTATTATGGAGCAGAGATGGGATTTTTAATGACAGATTCCCGTATTGATGAAGCTTTGGCTCTTGCTTATGAACGTGAAAAACTTCTTAAAAAATTAGAGAAAGTACCGGAGGTTCCCGAAGGCTACATTGATGGTCAATATAGCTATTTATATGCAAAATTGGCCTATATTTCTTATTTAGAAAAGAAATATGCGCAAACAGAAGGATATTATCAAAAATATCTGGCAATAAAAGAATCTCATACTCCGGATGGCAAGATGTATTCGATTCCTTATTTGATTCTTTCCAAACAATATGAGACAGTAATAGACAACTGTAAGGACTTTAAAGAATTGTTGAGAACACAGCGGGATACCTTGAACGCTCAATATTTAACTATACTTAATAAGGAAGTCCAGGCATATCTGGGGCTGAATCGTTATAAAGAAGCCGCAGAAATACGTGAAACCATCATTGCAATAACGGATAGCATTAACAGTACCGACAGGAAAAATGCTGCATTAGAATTGAACGCGATGTACGGTGCTTCCGAAAAAGAAGAATACATCGCCGAGCAAGCCTCACAGCTAAAAATAAGGAATGTTTCACTCTGCTTTTTGGCGTGTATTGTAGTGCTGACCCTGTTTATACTTTGGCGTTTGTGGCGTTTCAACCATATAATCGAGTATAAAAACAGGATGCTTGCCAAACTGATAAACGAGAAATTTGCCAATAAAAAAGATGGTAATCAGTTATTGGAAGTGTACGAGGAACAGGAGGTTTCATCAGAATTGGAACCGGAATTGATTTCTCCTGAAGAACAGGATGAACTTTTGGACGAAACAGACAAAGAAAGTGGGGAAGAAGAAGAGAACAAGAAAATATTCCAGGAATTAAATCATACAGTCGTTCAAAAACAGCTATATCTTTCTCCAGAGCTCTCAAGAGAAGATTTGGCGCAGATTGTACATCTGAATAATGCACGCTTTGCCCGGATGATAAGAGAATGCACCGGAACTAATTTCAATGGGTACATCAACGGACTGCGCATTAATTATGCGATCAAGCTAATGAAAAAATATCCTAACTATACCATACGTGCCATCGCTGATGAATCCGGATTTAATAGTGCCCCGATATTATATAACCTTTTTAAGAAAAAGACGGGAATGACTCCTTATGAATTTAAAAAAGCGCAGGACACATTGAGGAATTAAATAGTTCTACTAAACAATTTTCGTTTTTCCCGGTTTATCTATTGATAACTAAATATTAATGGAAATGATACAGGTAAGGATAAAGAGGGTTTACGAAGATTTTTCAGAAACAGATGGATACCGGGTGTTGGTAGATAAATTATGGCCACGCGGAATGAAGAAAGAATGGTTGAAATACGATTATTGGGCAAAAGACATAACACCATCCCCTACATTACGTAAATGGTTTCATGAAGATATTCCCGGACATTGGGGAGATTTTGTCACGCAGTATCAAAAAGAGCTGGATGCTTCTCCATCAATGGCTGATTTTCTGACTCTTATTAAACCACATCCGGTGATAACACTACTTTATGCTTCAAAAGAACCGGTGTATAATCACGCCCGAATTCTTCGCGATTATCTGGAAATGCGTTTGAGAGAGTGAAATTAAAGTAATTTTATCTGTTTACGCTTTCTGTCGTTCACTCAATTTCCTACCTTTGTAATCTAAATCAAAATCGTGTAATCATGAAGTATAAATTATTGGTTCTTGATGTAGACGGAACACTCCTCAATGATGCGAAAGAAATTAGTAAGCGTACATTGGCTGCCCTGTTGAAGGTTCAGCAAATGGGAGTGCGTATTGTGCTGGCATCCGGCAGACCGACTTATGGCCTGATGCCGCTGGCCAAGATGCTCGAACTTGGAAACTATGGAGGTTTTATCCTTTCCTATAATGGCTGTCAGATTATCAACGCACAAAACGGGGAAATTCTGTTTGAACGTCGGATTAATCCCGAAATGTTGCCGTATCTGGAAAAGAAAGCCCGTAAAAACGGTTTTGCCTTATTCACTTATCATGATGATACGATCATAACGGATTCTCCTGAAAATGAACATATCCAAAATGAAGCCCGGTTGAATAACCTGCAAATAATTAAAGAAGAAGAATTTTCTGCTGCCGTTGATTTTGCTCCTTGTAAGTGTATGCTGGTGAGCGATGACGAAGAAGCACTGGTTGGTTTGGAAGATCACTGGAAGAGACGACTGAACGGAGCGTTGGACGTATTCCGTTCGGAGCCATATTTTCTGGAAGTAGTTCCCTGCGCCATCGACAAAGCCAACTCTTTGGGTGCTTTGCTGGAGGTACTGGATGTGAAGCGTGAGGAAGTGATTGCTGTGGGCGACGGTGTGTGTGACGTAACAATGATTCAATTGGCCGGGCTGGGCGTAGCTATGGGACATTCACAAGACTCGGTGAAAGCCTGTGCCGACTATGTGACTGCTTCGAATGAGGAAGACGGAGTGGCCGTTGCAGTGGAGAAGGCTATTATAGCTGAAGTGCGTGCAGCCGAAATTCCCCTTGACCAACTGAATGCGCAGGCACGCCACGCATTAATGGGAAACTTGGGAATTCAATATACATACGCCGACGAAGACCGTGTGGAAGCAACGATGCCGGTAGACCATCGTACCCGTCAGCCTTTCGGCATTTTGCATGGGGGAGCTACTCTTGCACTGGCAGAAACAGTTGCCGGACTCGGTTCGATGATTCTTTGCCAGCCGGACGAGATTGTAGTAGGAATGCAGGTCAGCGGAAACCATATATCTTCTGCACATGAAGGAGATACAGTGCGTGCGGTAGGAACAGTTGTACATAAGGGACGTTCCTCCCACGTATGGAATGTAGACGTGTTTACTTCAACAAACAAACTGGTGTCTTCCATACGGGTAGTCAACAGTGTGATGAAAAAGAGATGACCGACGAAGAAATAAGTAACTTGACAACTATTGATGCATTTATTCAGCGGAAGCAGCCGTTTGCTGTTTACCGTATTCCCGGAGAGAAGGTTCCCCGTCTGTTGACGCAGGCGGAAGGAGCGGTCCGTTTGATATACGATTTGAAAGAACTGAATGGACAGAGAGGATTTGTAATTGCTCCGTTTCAGGTGAGTGAGTCATGTCCGGTTGTGTTGATTCAACCCGATCAGTGGGGGCAGCCTTTACCGGTGGATGATGATACGGAAGAAGACCGGGAGATAGCCTTGCGCCTGCAAGGGCAAGAATCATTTCTGACTTCTTCTACAGAAGAATATGCGGCATGCTTTCATACCTTTATAAATGCATTGCGTGAGAGGACGTTTGATAAACTAGTGCTTTCCCGTCATCTTACAGTTGATAAAGTAGCGGATTTTTCTCCTTTGTCCATCTTTCGGGCGGCTTGTAAACGTTATATTCATTCGTATATATATTTATGTTATACTCCGCAGACAGGCATCTGGCTGGGAAGTACTCCCGAAATTATTTTATCAGGTGAGAAAGACGAATGGCATACGGTTGCGCTGGCCGGAACACAGCCTTTGCAAGATGGCAGACTGCCGCAAGTATGGGATGAAAAGAACCGGAAAGAACAAGATTATGTTACTTCTTATATCCGTCGGCAGCTTCTTTCACTGGATATTCATTCTACGGAAAACGGGCCATATCCTGCTTATGCCGGTGCTTTGTCACATTTAAAAACTGATTTCCGTTTTTCTTTGAAAGATAATAAAGGTTTGGGAGACCTTCTGAAAGTTTTGCATCCGACACCTGCCGTATGCGGCTTGCCGAAGGAAGAAGCCTATCAGTTTATTTTGCAGAACGAAGGTTACGACCGCCGCTATTACTCCGGCTTTATCGGATGGCTCGATCCGGAAGGACGAACAGACATCTATGTAAACTTACGCTGTATGCATATCGAAGATAAACAACTTACTCTTTATGCCGGCGGTGGATTATTGGCCTCTTCGGAATTGAATGACGAATGGCTGGAAACGGAGAAAAAGTTGCAAACCATCAAACGGCTGATTGCAGTGCCTCCTTTAAAATCATAAACTACTAATAATTATCATCATGTATACAGACAAGAAGAACATACTCCAGTTGGTTGCGTTGCTCGAGGCGCATGGGATTACTAAGGTTGTGTTGTGTCCGGGTAGTCGTAATACGCCCATAGTACATACTTTGTCTAACCATCCGAATTTTACCTGCTATCCGGTGACGGATGAACGGAGTGCCGGCTATTTTGCCATCGGTCTTGCGTTGAATGGTGGTAAGCCCGCAGCTGTTTGTTGCACTTCCGGTACTGCATTATTAAACCTTCATCCGGCTGTGGCAGAAGCATTTTATCAAAATGTTCCTCTGGTCATTATTTCTGCAGATCGTCCCGCTGCCTGGATCGGGCAGATGGATGGACAGACAGTACCACAACCAGGCGTATTTCAGACATTGGTTAAGAAGTCGGTAAACCTTCCGGAGATTCATACGGAAGAAGATGAATGGTATTGCAATCGTCTGGTGAATGAAGCTTTGCTGGAAACGAACCATCATGGAAAAGGACCGGTACATATCAATGTCCCTATTTCTGAACCATTGTTCCAGTTTACGGTCGATTCGCTTCCGGAAGTACGTGTGATAACCCGTTATCAGGGGTTGAACGTCTACGATCGTGATTATAATGATTTGGTCGATCGGATGAATAAATACCAGAAGCGTATGATTATCATCGGTCAGATGAATCTTATCTATCTGTTTGAAAAAAGATATATCAAGTTATTATATAAACATTTTGCCTGGTTGACGGAACATATCGGCAATCAGACAGTTCCCGGTATTCCGGTAAAGAATTTCGATGCAGCACTTTATGCCATGCCCGAAGAGAAGGTCGGTCAGATGGTTCCCGAATTGCTGATTACTTATGGAGGACATGTCGTTTCCAAACGATTGAAGAAGTTTCTTCGTCAGCATCCGCCTAAAGAACATTGGCACGTATCGCCGGACGGTGAGGTGATCGATTTGTACGGCTCATTAACTACGGTGATCGAAATGGACCCGTTCGAGTTTTTGGAGAAGATAGCCAGTTTGCTGGACAATCGGACTCCTGAATATCCCCGTGTGTGGGAAAACTATTGTAAGATCATCCCCGAACCGGAGTTTGCTTATTCGGAAATGTCTGCCGTCGGTACGTTATTGAAAGCCTTGCCGGAGTCATGTGCGTTGCATCTGGCAAACAGTTCGGTGGTGCGTTATGCGCAGTTATACTCCATTCCTTCTACGATTGAAGTTTGTTGCAACCGGGGAACAAACGGCATTGAAGGCTCGCTGTCTACGGCTGTCGGTTATGCGGCAGCTTCCGATAAACTGAACTTTATAGCTATCGGAGATTTGAGCTTTTTCTATGATATGAATGCATTGTGGAATGTCAATGTTCGCTCCAATCTGCGTATCCTTCTACTAAATAATGGAGGAGGAGAGATTTTCCATACCTTGCCGGGATTGGATATGTCGGGTACCTCACATAAATTTATTGCGGCAGTCCATAAAACGTCGGCCAAAGGTTGGGCAGAGGAACGTGGATTTCTCTATCTGCAAGCGCAAAATGACGAAGAACTGGCTGAAGCGATGAAAACTTTCACTCAACCGGAAGCTATGGAACAGCCTGTGCTCTTGGAGGTGTTTACCAACAAAAACAAGGACGCGCGTATGTTGAAGAATTATTATCATCAATTAAAACAAAAATAGATTATGTCAACACAAAGAGAGTGGACAACCATCAGAGAATACGACGATATTCTTTTTGATTATTATAATGGAATTGCCCGTATCACGATCAACCGTGAGCGTTATCGGAATGCGTTTACTCCGACAACTACTGCTGAAATGAGTGACGCATTGCGCATCTGCCGTGAAGAAGCGGATATTGATGTGATTGTGATTACCGGAGCCGGTGATAAGGCGTTCTGTTCGGGAGGCGACCAGAACGTGAAAGGACGTGGCGGATATATTGGGAAAGACGGTGTGCCTCGTTTGAGCGTATTGGATGTACAAAAGCAAATCCGTAGTATTCCGAAACCTGTGATTGCTGCCGTGAACGGCTTTGCCATTGGTGGCGGACACGTGCTCCATGTAGTATGTGATTTATCCATTGCTTCGGAAAATGCCATTTTCGGTCAGACAGGTCCTCGCGTGGGTAGTTTTGATGCCGGATTCGGTGCATCTTATCTGGCGCGTGTGGTAGGACAGAAGAAAGCACGTGAAATTTGGTTCCTTTGCCGCAAGTATAATGCACAAGAAGCATTGGATATGGGATTAGTGAATAAAGTAGTTCCCTTGGAACAGTTGGAGGACGAATATGTGCAGTGGGCGGAAGAAATGATGTTGCTTAGTCCGTTGGCTTTGCGCATGATTAAAGCAGGATTGAATGCCGAACTGGATGGTCAGGCAGGTATTCAGGAATTGGCAGGTGACGCAACGTTACTCTATTACCTGACTGATGAAGCACAGGAAGGCAAGAATGCGTTTCTGGAGAAACGTAAACCGAACTTCAAACAATATCCGAAATTCCCTTAAAATCGGCTTTGCCACAGAGTACCACAGAGTTTGCTTTTCCTGCGTTTAAGCCCGATTTTCTGCAAAGCAAGACTGTGGAGGAGAGAATGGTAGGAGAACTGCAAGAGATATAACTTATTAAAACTTCGTGAGGCTCTGTGTTATTCTGTGGTGAATTGAAAAATTATTCACGATGAATTGTAAAATAGAAATTATTCCCCGATTGCTCCATTTCAAGCAACCTGCCGGGACTTCCAGAGGAACATATACTACGCGTAAAGTTTGGTATCTTCATTTTACCTCGCCTGACTTCCCTGGCAGAGTAGGAATAGGGGAGTGTGCACCTTTGCCCGCTTTAAGTTGTGACGATCTTCCTGATTATGAAGATATATTAAAAAGATTTTGTCGGCAAGTAGAGAAAGAACAAGGAATGTGGGATAAGGATGTTTTATGCCAGTACCCTTCCATCTTATTTGGCTTGGAAACGGCTATCTGGCATTTCTTTGCAGGGAGTTGGGCTTTGTCCGATACGGCTTTTTCTCGTGGAGAGGTAGGGATTCAAATTAATGGTTTGATTTGGATGGGAGATTTTGATCACATGTTATCCCAAATCGAGAAAAAGATGGAAGCCGGATTCCGTTGTGTCAAACTAAAGATTGGTGCTATCGATTTTGAAAAAGAATTGGCGTTGTTACGTCATATTCGTACCCATTTCTCTTCTAAAGAAATAGAGTTGCGTGTAGATGCAAACGGTGCTTTCTCTCCGGGTGATGCAATGGAAAAACTGAAACGTCTGTCAGAATTTGATTTACATTCTATCGAACAGCCGATCCGTGCCGGACAATGGGAGGCAATGGCCCGGCTCACTTCTGAATCTCCGTTGCCGATAGCATTGGATGAAGAGCTGATAGGATGCAACATGCTGGAAGAAAAAAAGAAACTGCTGGCAACCATCCGTCCGCAATATATCATCATTAAACCATCTCTCCACGGAGGAATATGCGGAGGGGATGAATGGATTATGGAAGCGGAAAAGCAACATATCGGCTGGTGGATCACTTCCGCTTTGGAGTCCAACATTGGTTTGAACGCTATCGCCCATTGGTGTGCAACATTCAATAATCCGTTGCCACAAGGATTGGGAACGGGTATGCTCTTTACTGACAATATAGAAGTGCCTCTTGAAATCAGAAAAGATTGCCTGTGGTTTTGTAAATGATAGTATTTAGTGGTATTTAAAGGATATTCTGATGATATTTGATCGACAACAACAGCGCTTGCTACTGGAAGGAAAAGAATACACTTTTGAAGATATAAGCCAACTGATAGCAGGAGGAGCAGAAGCTCATTCTTCTGCTTATTGGGATTTATATCTTTTCCTGAACGAATGGTTTAATGATTCTCCTGTTATTACAGTTCATACATCGGGCTCCACGGGTATACCTAAAGAACTGATGGTACGCAAGGATCAAATGATGCAAAGTGCGCGTCTGACTTGTGAATTTCTGAATTTGAAGAAAGGTGAGTCGGCATTATTATGCATGAATCTTCGTTATATTGGTGCGATGATGGTGGTCGTACGTTCATTGGTTGCAGGTTTGAACCTGATTGTTCGTCCTGCTTCCGGTCATCCGTTGGCGGATATGAAAGAACCTTTGAGATTTGCGGCAATGGTCCCATTGCAAGTTTATAACACGTTGCAGGTTCCCGAAGAAAAAGAGCGATTAAAACAAACGGATATTCTGATTATAGGAGGCGGAGCCGTTGATGAGGCTCTGGAAACGGAGATAAACCATCTTCCGACTGCCGTTTACTCCACTTATGGCATGACTGAAACTTTGTCGCATATTGCCCTTCGTCGTCTGAACGGAGCATCGGCTTCAGAACATTATTATCCATTTCCTTCAGTAAAATTGTCTTTATCCGCAGAGAATACATTAATCATTGATGCCCCTTTGGTATGTGACGAAACATTGCAGACCAATGACATTGCACGTATCTATCCCGATGGAAGTTTTATGATTCTAGGCCGGAAAGACAATGTGATTAACAGTGGAGGAATTAAGATTCAAGCAGAGGAGATGGAGAAGTTGCTCCGCCCGTTTATTCCTGTGTCCTTTGTCATTACTTCAGTTCCGGATCAGCGCTTAGGGCAGGCTGTCACTTTATTATTGGCAGATCAGCCCGACACAGAAGAAATCGGAAATAAACTACATGAAATACTGGAACCTTATTATCGTCCCAAGCATATATTGACAATAGAATCCATTCCGCAAACAGAGAACGGAAAAATAAACCGGGCAGAGTGTCGCATCTTAGCCAAACAAATGTTGATGACGTTTTACCCTCACACCCTCACACCTTGATTCAATCCCTTTATTCATCGGTGTTTCAAGTGTGAGGGTAGAGGTGAGGCCAGGGTGAGGGTAACTTTTTACCCTCACCCTGGCTCGTCTTGCTCCCAGCTAATTTATACTATATTTCCCTATATATCATACATTGATACTTAGGTATTCTTTTGTTAAGCTCTAATGTTTTACAAGGGCTCACCCATGTGAACAAATCTGTTTACAACCGTAAACGGATTTGTTCACAACTGATAGCTTATCTGTCCACACAAGTAAGCCCCTGCTAACTATTAAGCAGAGTGATATAAACAACAGGACTAATACATATATAGAGTACGACTGTTTTTCAAAAGAAAGGCATATACCAGGAAGAGAACATGAGGATGTAGATTATGCACGAAGAAATAACAAGAGTAATAGTGGCATATACTCCTTTAATTCATTACGTAAAAGTTCCATCGTTTTTTGTTTATATCGATTGATAGACTTCACGCTAAGATTCATCTCTTCTGCAATCTCTGTATGAGTTTTGCCTTCAAAGAAACTTTTAATAAAGACCGTTCGATAGTTTTCGGGAAGTTTGTTTAATGTCTCATACAACATTCTGTATAGCTCATCAAGAGTATATATACTATCCGGTTCTGTTTCATAGACAGGAGCTTTCTTCTGTATATTTTCCGCATAGCTCCATTCATATTCCTGATGTTTCAGGAAATTCAGGCAGCTATTTTTTACGCACATTTTGATGTAAGCTAATGCGGTGTTCGATTGAAGATCAAAAGAATCAGTATCCAGTTTATCCCATAATGAGGTGAATACATCCGAAACGATGTCTTCACGTGTTTCTTTATCATCAACAAACCTTTTTGCATACAAACAAAATGGGGCATAATACTCCTCATAAAGTTGTTTGAAAGCCCGTTCTTTAGTCTGTTTAGAAAAAGATATTTTCATTATTTTGAGGTTCTGTAGTTTTTCATTTCGTTGCAAATATATAATAAGATAATTATCAGAGCCTAATTTTCGATTCTTTTTTTTGCTTTCACCCCTAATGAATGGAAAATAATCAGATAAGACTGTCCTTTTGTATATAGGTTGATTGTATAATATATAAACAGGATTAAAATATGAAAAACAAGTTTTTTTTATTGGCTATAACCTTTTGTTTGCCAATACATCCTCAAGAAGTTTCCAAGTCTTTTATTCCGATGGTTGAAATACCTGCCGGAAGTTTTTATATGGGAAGTGACGGATTAGGCGAAGATTTTGATGAGGCTCCTATCCATCAGGTAGTAATCTCTCGCCCGTTTCGTATGGGAATCACTGAAATAACGAATGCGCAATATGAGTCATTCCGTCCGGAACATCGGGCATTACGAGGAAAAAACGGTGTTTCGCTGGAAGATGATGAAGCAGTCGTCAATGTGAGTTATTCCGATGCTGTTGCCTTTTGTGAATGGCTTAGCCGGAAAGAAGGCAAAAACTATCGTTTGCCAACAGAAGCGGAATGGGAATATGCTTGTCGGGCAGGCACATACACACTATTTTCTACAGGAGACGGGTTACCTGCAGTTTATCATCGGAATCAAAAAGTGGTTCGTGACTTTGATCCGGTATCTTTAAAAGTAGCTCAGACTCCTCCTAATACATTCGGGCTTTATGATGTGCATGGAAATGTGGAAGAATGGTGCTTGGATTGGTATGCTTCTTATTCCGCAGAAAAGCAGAAAGACCCGGCAGGACCATTGGCAGGAGAGTTTCGGGTCACTAGAGGAGGGAGTCATCACACCCCGGAGAAATACTTGCGAAGTGCCAATCGACTGGCTATGCTCCCGGAAGATAAACATTCCCAAACCGGATTTAGAATTGTGGAAGCAGATACTCGTTTGAATGTATCGGGAACATCTGCCCCTGTCCCGTTCAATCAGGAATCTGTAAAAAATACATCTATAAAATGGAAAAAAATATCTGCTATCACACCGATGTTTCTGCCTCCGATACCATTTGTGGTACGTCCGGCATGTGATTCGAATACCCCATTTTATCTGCATAATCATCAGCCTGCAGTTACGTGGTGTGATAATGGAGATTTGCTGGCAATATGGTTTTCTGCAAATGAAGAGAATGGGAGAGGGATGGTAGTACTCGGTTCCCGCTTGCGTGCCGGGCATACTGATTGGGATGTGGCTTCTTTATTCTTTAAAGTTCCGGATCGGAATATGACAGGAAGCGCTTTGCTCAATGATGGAAAAGGAAAATTGTATCATATCAATGGAGTGGAAGCATCGGGTGACTGGCAGAATCTCGCAATGGTACTACGTACCAGCACAGATAACGGTGCTTCATGGAGCACTCCTAAACTGATAGCTCCCGAACATACCAAACGTCATCAGGTAATAGCTGGTACGATTTGCACACGTGAGGGATGGCTGGTTCAAGCCTGTGATGCGGGTCCCGGCAGTCATGACGGGGCAGCTGTTCAAATCAGTAAAGATGGAGGAAAAACATGGTGCGATCCTTGGGATGGCGCTCCTTTGCCAGACTTCAAAGAAGGAGGAACGGGAAGTACAATCGCAGGTATCCATGCGGGAATTGTACAATTAGGGAACGGAAGTTTGATGGCTATGGGGCGTGGTAATAGCATACGGAATAAAGAAGGAAAGCTCCGAATGCCAATGAGCATATCAGATGATATGGGAAAGACCTGGAAATATGTAGCAAGCGAACTCCCTCCTATTGACGGAGGCCAGCGTCTTGTTTTAATGAGACTGAATGAAGGACCTTTGCTATTGGTTTCTTTTACAGACCATCCGCAACGTACGCCTTTGGAAGAACGTGGTCTGGAATTTAAGGATAAAAATGGAAATGTGAAGAAAGGATATGGCATGTATGCGGCTCTTTCCTACGATGAGGGAAAAACATGGCCGGTAAGAAAACTACTGACGGACGGTGAATATCGTTTTTTAAACGGTGGAGCATGGACGGGATATTTCGAAATGGATGAAAATCATGCTGAACCACGTGGCTATCTTGCAGGAACACAAACTCCTGATAATGTGGTTCATATCCTTAGTAGCCGATTGCATTACCGCTTCAATTTGGCATGGCTCGAAAAATAAAATAAAAAAAGTTTGTTTTTGCTGTCCTTTTCCAATTACTTCAGTTGTATTATAAGTGTAATTACAATTAAAAGATAAGATTTTGAAAGAAAATATGGAAAATATGAGTCCGGAATCATTGCTCCGTAAAGCACAAGCATTGGGAGATGATATTAAAGAAATGGAATCCATTGATGTATTGGGTGCCTATTATCAAGCACAAACCAAAATAAAAACTAATAGAAGAAAGAACATGTATAATCAACTGATGCGTTATGCAGCATTTCTGACTATACCTTTATTTCTCTCTTCTCTGGTTTTGGGATATTTATATTTTAGTGGAACAGAAACCGACGAGAAATATGCAGAGGTGGTAACCGCTACCGGTTCTGTCATACGTTATGAACTTCCGGATCATTCTGTAGTATGGTTGAATGCAGGTAGTACATTGCGTTATCCTACCACTTTCAAGAAAGACAACCGGTTGGTAGAACTGAAGGGTGAAGCATATTTCGAAGTGCAGGCAGACAAAGATCGTCCTTTCTATGTAAATACTCCGAATGGCTTGAGCATATATGTGTATGGAACTAAATTTAATGTAGCTGCTTATGAGGATGATAATTATATAGAAACAGTATTGGAAAAGGGTAAGGTAAATGTGATAACTCCCGATCAGGAAACAATAGCATTGGCTCCTGGAGAACAGTTGCTTTACGACAAACAGAGTCAAAAGTCGAAAAAAAATAAAGTGGATGTCTATGGAAAGATAGCTTGGAAAGATGGAAAACTAATTTTCAGAAATGCTTCATTAGAAGAAGTCCTGAAGCGTCTGGAACGACATTTCAATGTAGAAATTCAGTTTAACAATAGGTCTGGAAAAGAATATAAGTATCGGGCTACTTTCCGGACTGAAACTCTGTCGCAGATATTGGATTATCTGGCCAGGTCTGCCGATTTAAAATGGAAAATTGAAGAACCGCAACAACAGGCAGATGATACATTATCAAAGACTAAAATTAGAGTAGATTTATATTAGAGTAGTAACCCTTAAAATAAAAGCCCATGGAATAACACAAGAGAATAAAAGAAAAAAGGAAGAAAGCTGCTACCAACAGCTGTCTTCCTCCGAATTTTCCAGATTCACGGTACAAGGTCTCGCAAACACTAGCCGGAATCAAACCATAGTTCATTTAGTAATAAACTTTAGTTAGCCACAAATGTATGAAAAAAAATCATTCATTTACAGCATTATGTCCTAAATATGCTTTAAATCTAAAACTTCCTTTAGTTATGAGGATTAGTCTAGCACTACTTTTCGCAGTAGTATTACAACTTTCTGCCGAAGATGGCTATGCCCAGCGAACGCGGGTTGCCATTTCAATGAACAATGTATCTGTAGAACAGGTACTGAATAAAATAGAGGAGACGTCCGACTATGTTTTCCTTTATAATGATAAAACAATTCAGAAGAACCGTATTGTTTCTGTGAGAAACAATTCAGGTAAGATCCTGGATATTCTTGATGAGGTATTTAAAGGAACCAACATTACTTATACAGTGGTTGATAAGCAGATTATCTTGTCTACCAATAAATTGAATGTAACAGAGCAAGATCCGACTATTCAGGTAAAAGGTACAGTGAAAGATACAAAAGGAGAACCTTTGATCGGAGTGAATGTGAAAGTAAAAGGAACAACTACCGGTGCTATTACAGACTTCGACGGAAACTTTCAGATTCAAGCTAAAAAGGGAGCGGTATTGGAGATCTCTTATATTGGATATGCTTCTCAAGAGGTGAAGGTTGCAGATAATAAATCGCTTTCCATTGTGATGACGGAAGATACCAAAGTCTTGAATGAGGTTGTTGTAACGGCTTTGGGCATTAAACGCGAAACCAAGTCTTTGACATACAATGTGCAGCAGATTGGCGGCGACGAAGTGGCAAAGGCGAAAGATATGAATGTGATGAGCAGTCTTGCCGGTAAGGTGGCGGGTGTGAATATCAATGCAAGTTCATCCGGTATTGGAGGTGGTGCCCGTGTGGTAATGCGTGGTACTAAGTCTATATCCGGTAATAACAACGCTCTATATGTAGTAGATGGAGTTCCTTTGGCTAATATATCAAGTGAACAACCCGACGATCAGTATACGGGTGCCGGACAATCCGGTGACGGCTTGGCTAACTTCAACGCTGATGATATAGAATCAATTTCAGTACTTAGCGGATCGGCCGCCGCTGCACTATATGGTTCGGCTGCTGCCAATGGTGTGGTACTTATCACAACGAAGAAAGGAGCTGTAGATAAAACCAGATTGACTTACAGTAATAATTCAACCTTCTATTCACCATTCCGATTGTCGGAATTCCAGAATACGTATGGTTCGGAAACCGGAGAGTGGTATAGTTGGGCATCTAAATTGTCATCTCCTACCGATTATGAAGTTAAAGATTTTTTCCAGACAGGTTATAATGTAGCAAACACTGTAAGTCTGACTACAGGGACACAAAAAAATCAAACCTATGTATCCGTAGGTGCTGTGAATGCCCGGGGTATCATTCAGAATAATGACTTGGACAGATATAATTTCTCTGTTCGTAACACGACCTCTATGCTGAATGATAAACTGACGATGGATTTAAGTTTTATGTATTCTAATGTAAAGGAACAGAATATGTTGTCGCAAGGAGAGTATGCCAATCCATTGGTTCCCGTTTATTTATTTCCGCGCGGTGATGATTTCTCGAAATATCAGTATTATGAACGATATGATGTAGACCGTAACATAAAAACACAGTTCTGGCCATTGAAAGAAAATGGATTATCCATGCAGAATCCTTACTGGATTACGAACCGGAATATGTATACCAACAAGAAAGACCGTTTTCTGGCAAGCGGTTCACTAAAATATACGATAACAGATTGGTTGAATGTTTCCGGACGCGTGAAACTGGATAAGGAAACTATCAACTCGGAAAAGAAAATGTATGCTTCCACTTTGAATGTGATTGCTGAAAACTCGGATAAAGGAGCATACGTGCAATCGAACAAGAATACCAGTCAGATATATGCGGATGCCATGTTGAATATCAATAAATATTTCTATCACAACACATGGAATCTGACAGCATCTTTAGGTGCCAGTTTATTGGATTTGGATTATAAGGAACTTAATTTTGGAGGAGGATTACTGACCATTCCTAATCTGTTTACTTCTAACAATGCGAACGTTTCCGGTAAATTAACCTATAAAAATACGAACTATCACGACCGTACCAATTCTTTATTCGGAACATTCTCATTAGGATATAAGGGCATGGTTTATGTAGATGGTTCGTTACGTAATGACTGGATATCTGCTTTGGCAGGAACAAACCATTCTTCCATATTATATCCTTCTATCGGTGCTTCAGCAATTCTGACTAATATGTTTACAATGAAATCTAACATTCTTTCTTATGCAAAGGTTCGCCTTTCATATAGTGAGGTGGGTAATGCACCGGAAAGATTCAGGGCTATCACTACGTACGCAGTGTTGGGAGGATTGAATACCACTTCTTATTTCCCGATAAAAGACCTTAAACCGGAGAGAACTCATTCATGGGAAGGAGGATTTAATTTAGGTCTGTTTGATAATAAACTGACACTGGACGTGACAGCTTATAAGACATATACGGAGAATCAGCTCTTCAGTCCGGAAATTTCTACAACAACCGGATATTCTAAATTATATGTAAATGCAGGTAAAGTAACGAATAAAGGTATTGAGTTAGCTCTTGGCTTTAAACAGAATATAGGGCCTGTAGATTGGAAAACAACTTTACTATGGTCGCTCAACAGAAACCGCATTGACCAATTACTCCCTGAATATACAAATGAAGAGTTGGGAGTGACAGTACATCTGGACGAAATGGATGTCTATTCGTTAGGCGGTGCCAAACAGCGGCTAACAGTAGGGGGCTCTATGGGAGATGTATATGTGAATACAATGAGAACTGATGAGCATGGACATATCTGGATGAATTCAATGACGGGTACATTGGAAACAGATAAGAATAATTATGTCTATGCTGGTAATACCAATCCGAAATATACTCTTAGCTGGAGAAATGAATTTAATTGGAAAGGAATCAGTCTCGGATTTATGTTGAATGCCCGTGTAGGTGGTATCGGAGTTTCTGCCACTCAAGCTGTAATGGACTATTATGGAGTGTCTAAGACATCGGCAGAAGCGCGGGATAATGGTGGCGTGAAAGTAAACGGCCAGATGATTGATGCCCAGACATGGTATCAGACTATCGGAGCTAATGGTACAGGTTATGTAGGTTCTATGTATGTATATAGTATGACGAATGTTCGTTTGGGAGAATTGACATTGGGATATGATATTCCGATCAATAAATGGTGTAAATGGATTTCTGGATTGAATGTGTCCTTTGTAGGACGTAATTTATGGATGCTATATTGTAAGGCTCCATTTGACCCGGAATCTACTGCAAGTACAGGTACTTATAACCAGGGTATGGACTATTTCATGCAACCGAGTTTGAGATCGATGGGATTTTCTGCAAAGATTTCTTTCTAATTGGATAACCTTTAAAAAAAATAATGATGAACATACGTAAGTTTTTTAAAGTAAGGAACTACTACTTACTCCTTGGAGTAATCATGATAAATGTAGGTTGTACAAAGAATTTTTTGGAGTACAATACCAATCCTAATGAAGCAACCGATGAGATGACGGATCAGGATAATGTGAGAACTGGTTCTCTTCTTTTACAGATGGAGCAGAACGTACTGGTGGTAGCACAACCGGGACTTAATATCGGTTCGGACAGATATCAGACTGTGGAAGTGATGGGTGGAGATGGTTATGTCGGCTATTTTGGTTTTCCTGCTCCCAGTATCAATTCTGCCGGTCGTTACAATTGGGATAAAAGAAGTTGGTATGGTGATATGTTCACTACCAATTACCTGACGACTATGAATGCCTGGCGTGAAATAAGAAAAGCGATTAACAATGACGAAGATCCCCGGTTTTCTATGGCACAAATTCTGAAAGTAGCGGCAATGCATCGTGTGACAGATACCTATGGCCCTATTCCTTATTTGAATTTTGGAGTTTCAAAAGAAGTGCCTTATGATTCGCAAAAGGATGTTTATTACAGATTCTTTGAAGAATTGGATGGAGCTATCAATAACTTGGATAGTTATGCTGCATCCGGAAGTAAAGTTTTGTCATCATGGGATTGTGTGTTCAACGGTGATGTTACATCTTGGATAAAGTTTGCCAATTCACTTCGTTTGCGTCTTGCATTGCATCTTGCCTATGTGGATGAAACAAAGGCAAAAAGTGAAGCCCAACTGGCTATTGGCAATAGTTATGGATTGATGAATGTGAAGTCTGATTTAGCAGAACTTCAGCATATTACTCCGATAGCGACTTATGAAAGTCCTCTGTATATTCTGAAAGGATGGGATGATATTTGTATGGGAGCGACGCTGGATTCATACATGAATGGTTATCAGGATCCACGACTTTCTGCTTACTTCGAGGCAGGTACGGGTGGAAAATATCGGGGTATAAGAGCCGGAATGTCAAAGGACGTAAGTAAGGATAAATATATAACAGGAATCTTTGCCGAACCACAGGCAACCGCTACTTCCAATGTAGTGTGGATGCGTTCATCCGAATCATATTTCTTGTTGGCGGAATATGCTTTGCGTTGGGGAACGAATGCCGATGCTAAAAAGTATTATGAAGATGGAATAAGAATGTCTTTTGATGAACATGGTGTATCAGGAGCTGACGCGTATCTGACAAGAACTGCGGCGGGTGGATATGTGCCTGCCAATTATGAGGATCCGGTGACATCATCTCATTCCATGGATGCTTTGGGGACTGTTTCTATCGCTTGGGATGAATCGGGAGATTTTAAAACAAATCTGGAACAAATCATTACTCAAAAGTACATTGCTCTTTATCCGGTGGGACAAGAGGCATGGACAGAGTTCCGCCGTACCGGTTACCCGAAAGTATTTCCGGTTGTTGTGAACGAAAGTTCCGGAGGTTCTGTAGACACAAATATACAAATCCGCAGATTACCTTATCCGGAATCGGAATATAATACGAATAGAACAGAGTTGGATAAAGGCATCACACTTTTAGGTGGCGTAGATAACCCGGGTGTCAGATTGTGGTGGGATGTGCCTAATAAATAATTGGTTACTTAAATAATGCAGAATATGAAAAGAAATTATGTATATTTTTTGTTCACCTGTCTCTTGACATTTGTTGTGAGTGGTTGTGATACGGATATTGAACCTGAAGTTATACAGGCAGCTAATACTTATAATGAAGAATATTATCAGAACCTGCGTGAATATAAGAAAACAGATCATGCTATTTGTTTCGGCTGGTATGCCGGTTATACTTCAGAAGCATCTCCTTCGCAGGGGCTTCATTTCACTGGTCTGCCGGATAGTCTGGACATTGTCAGTCTGTGGTCAGGTATTCCTTCCAACAATCCGGCTTATGTAGAAACGAGTTATTATAACGAGCGTTATTTGCCGACTGCTTATGAGGAAATGAATTATATCCGTACAGTAAAGGGGACTCGCGTTGTGATGTGTACGATTTGCCGTATTGGAAGTACGGAGTTTCCTAAAACCGACGCAGGTATCGAGGCTTATGCTTTGCATCTTGCGAGATGTGTGTTGCGTAATGATCTGGATGGTTTGGACTTGGACTACGAACCGGAAGGCGACTGGTTGCAAAATGATAACTTTACAAAGTTTATAAAGGTATTGGGAAATTATTTCGGTCCTCAATCGGGTACAGGCAAATTATTAATTGTTGACTTCTATAATCAGCTGCCTCCTAAGGAAACAGAACCTTATGTCGATTATTTTGTACGACAATGTTACACCACCGGTAGTGCTCAAAGTTTGCAATCTAAATTTGACCAGCTTAGCAGCTGGTGTCCTCCTGAAAAATTCGTTGCTACGGAACAAATGGGATGGTACTGGCAGAATGGTGGAGTCGAATTTACGGAAGCCGATGGAAATAAAGTAGATTCATGGGGCAATCCAATCTATTCTGTAATAGGTATGGCACGCTGGAATCCTACACAAGGACGAAAAGGCGGATTCGGTGGATATTATTTTGAATATGAATACAATACCACTCGTCCTGCTAATCAGGCTATAGGTGATAAAGAGAAAGCCGCTATTCCTTATTATAGCCTTCGGCGTGGTATTCAGGAACAAAATCCTGCCGGAAAGCCTGTACAACAGTCTACTAAACAAGAAACGGAAGAAGAAAATGGATGAATTTTAAATTTGTATGCAAGGTATGAAAACATTGAATAATATAAAAAAGATATGGGGAGCTGCTTTGATAGGAATAGCTTCTTTTATGCTGCAGGGATGCCAGGAAGCCGCTCAAAAAGGTGACGGGTTGTTAATGACCGGAACATCTTCGGATAGATTGGTAAAGTTCGCCATTGATGGATTTCCATCTGCGTATGCTGTTTCTGTGACTTCAACTTCTCGCGTTGAATCGGATATTCAGGTGAATCTGGCTGTTGATGCAAGTCTGGTTGATACTTATAATGAGGAAATGGGAACCAATTATTATCCCATTCCGGATAAATCATATACATTTGAAAATCCGGAGGTTACTATTTCAGCAGGACAGGCAATTTCTTCTGCTGCCTCTCTTTCAATTGCCGATGATTCGGAATTTGTTCCGGGACGTGTTTATTTGATACCGGTTACCATAAAAAGTGCGACGGGAGATTTGGATATTATAGAAGCAGGGCGTACTATTTTCCTGAAAGTATCTCGAACATTGCGTTTCCATGCTCCGTATGTAGGACAGGCTTCTATGGCTTATCAATTTTTGCTTCCGGATCCTATTCGTTCTTTGCCTACTTATACATGGGAAGTGAAGATTTACGCCACTAAATTCCGTTCTTCCGGAGCTTCCGGTACTACCCGTGTTTGCTCATTTGGAGGTAGTGAAGCATCTGTAGAAGGGGGAGCGATTGATGATGGAGGCTTTAAATGTGACCAGAACCTGCTTCGTTTTGGTGAAGGAACGGATGAACCGAACCAGTTGCATGTAACAACTAAACAGGGTAAAATGTCATCGAATACTCGCTTTGCTTTAAATACCTGGTATGCTGTTGCCTTGGTAAATGACGGCAGTACGTTGACATTGTATATCAATGGAGAGAAAGATAACTCAATGACAGTTGCTCCGTATGAATATGCGCTTTATGGAGTACAGATCGGTATGCCTTCAAAAGGTTATCAATCTTCACAATTGTTTTATGGTCGTTTGAGTGAGATGCGTCTTTGGACTCGTCCTTTGTCTGCTCGTGAAATTAAAGCAAATGTATGTGGGGTAGACCCTTCTACCAATGGGCTTGTGTCTTATTGGAGAATGAATGAAGGAGAAGGAACTACTTTCTATGATTTATCTCCGTCAAAGCGTGATATCAGTTATAAGAATGGAATCACGATTGACTGGACTTATGATGATACGAATAAATGTCTTGAATAAGGTAATAATAAATGAATAGACTGTATGATAATGAAAAACAATATAAATAGATTAACTCTCCTTTTGCTTGTTTTATTGGGAGGAGTAGGATTCACATCTTGTTCGGATGATGACAATGATTTTATTGAATTGCCGACAATAGAGATGCCACAGTCGGAGGCAGGACCTGTTTCTATTGATTATAGGGAGATACTGGATGCAGGAAGCTATGTTTATGATTATACTATCAAACTGGATAAACCTGCTGCTACTACTTTATTGTGTGACATTGCCGTGGACGAAAGTATGGTAGAGGCTTATAACGCTGCAAATAACACGTCTTATAAGATGATGCCCGCTTTTGTCTATGAGTTGCAAGCTAAAAATGCGATAGTGAAGGCAGGACAGCAAGAATCCAATTCCTTATCAGTTAAGTTTTCATCATTGTTCGGTTTGGTGGAAGGTGAAGAATATTTGCTTCCTATTGTTGCAACAATAGATGAAACGTGTGTAGGACAATTTGTAACGGACACTCGTTCTGTTTCTTATTTTACGATTAGCATTGATGGGGAATTGGATTATATACCGGGATTGAATATGAGTTCTTATTCAACGGATATGTATCGTACGTTAAGTTTCGCAAATGATGAAGTAGTTACGATTGAAGATAATACACATACGTTTGAAATGCTTGTATATCCATATAATTGGCACAGTGGAACTAATTATATAGGTACATGGCGTGGTAAGGATACCAACAATAATAATGAGGTTTTTAGTGGTTGTGAACTACGTGTAACTGGTGCAACGGGAGCGTCTAATATTGGTAATCGTCAATGTGACTTGACATTGGCTAATCAAAATATAACGTTGCCGGCTAATCAATGGGTTAGGTTGACTATTACTTGTGACGGAACGAAAACGGGCCAGAATACTGAGGTTGCTTATCGTTTATATATTAACGGTGAGGAAGTTGCTTCTGCAAAACCTACTAAACGTTGGGGACCATCCTCTTCTCAAAGATTCAAGGTGGGATATACGTTGACTGGTATTCAGTTTGGTAATACAAGTTCAAGTATGTATTTTGATGGTCTGATTTCTGATATTCGTATGTGGAAGAAGTGTCTGACAGCGGAAGAAGTAAAAGCTAACTTGCGTACAATAGCTTCTCCATCTTCTTCGGACTTATATGGCTATTGGAAATTGGATGAAGGAGAAGGAAATACATTGAAGGACAGTTCGGGCAATGGGCGTGATTTAACTTTCCCGGCTTCGGCAAATATCATTTGGAATGCAGAATTCAATGATTTGCCTCAAGATAATTAAAATGTGATTTTATATTGGGAGTTATTGTGTTTTTACGTAGCTCCCAATATTAACTTAAAGAAATGATGATGAAACGTTTTATGTCAGCTTTGATCGTTTTACTGTGCTCTATTGTTGGCGTATGTGCGCAACAACAGGGAAGAGCTGTATTGCGTTTTGATACTACTACTTGGAATTTTGGTAATATTCAGGAAGTAGGAGGCAAAGTGAGTCATACTTTTCATTTTACTAATATGCATACTTCTCCGGTTGTGATTGAAGAAGTGATTTCAACTTGTGGGTGTGCCATTTCTGTTTATAGTAAACAACCTGTAAAACCAGGGCATACAGGCACTATTACCGTAACTTTCGATCCTAAAGGGCGAACAAACTTTTTCTCTAAGAGTATAAGGGTTGTTTCTAATTCAGGGCAAAGTGTCAATACTCTTTGGGTAAAAGGCACGATAAATACAATGAATCGTATAGAGGATGAATATCCTTATTCTTTATCATCAGATATTTTGGCAGACCGAATGACTCTATCTTATGATCTGTTACAACATAATGGGAGGCCAAAACAATTGGAAATTAGAATCTATAACCGATCGGATAAAATGGTCAGGTTGTCATACTCGCTGTTGGATAAGAGCGGATGTTTGTCGATTTCTATGCCATCATCTCTTCAAGGTCGATCTTATGCGACTATAAAAATAACAGCTTCTCCTTTAAAAGGCTTTTACGGTACATTTAAAGATAAGATTATTATTAGTGCCAATTCCGTACACAGTTCTCCTATACAAATCTTTGGTACAGTGATTGATGATATGAGAAAAGTAAGCACGGCAACTGCTCCCCGGATGAAATGTTCACAATCTTATTTTAATTTGGGGAATATCTCATTAAAAAAGCATATTCAGCGAAAAGTAAAAGTTACTAATGAAGGGGCGAATCCTCTTATTATCCGCAAGATAGAATGTCCGGAATTTGTTTCTACTAATATCCGGGGTGAAAAGGTTTTGAAGCAAAATGAGTGTCTGGAGGTTCTGTTTGAATTAAATGTATCATCTTCAAACCATCTATTGGATGCAAAGGTCAAGTTGATAACAAATGATGCTCATCAACCTGTACATACAGTTATATTTGAAGGAGAAATAGGTAAGTAGGATTGAATATCTCTATTTGAAAGATTAGAAATACACTATAAATTAATTGAGTCATTTTACTGCATATAACATTATGATAAAACGATTGTATATCTTGGTGATAGTACAGATGGTATGTACTTTGGGATTTACTCAATCCTCTCCCTCGTTACCTGCTTACAAAGATCGCTGTTTGTCGATAGATATAAGACTTTCAGATTTACTTTCCCGCATGACTTTAGAAGAAAAGGTCGGTCAGTTACTTTGTCCTTTAGGTTGGGAAATGTATGAAATCCATGGTAGTGAAGTTCATCCTTCCGAAAAGTTCAAGCAATTAATCAAAGAAAGGAATGTAGGAATGCTTTGGGCAATTTATCGTGCCGATCCTTGGACAAAGAAAACTATAGCAAATGGACTTAATCCGGAACTGGCAGCAAAGGCAGGAAATGCATTACAAAAGTATGTGATGGAGAATACCCGTTTGGGAATTCCGATGTTTTTAGCAGAAGAAGCCCCTCATGGGCACATGGCAATTGGTGCTACTGTTTTTCCTACGGGTATCGGAATGGCAGCTACCTGGTCACCGGAGTTAGTAAAAGAAGTTGGTCAAGTTATCGCTAAAGAAATTCGTTCCCAAGGTGGGCATATTAGTTACGGTCCCGTACTTGATCTGACCCGTGATCCCCGTTGGTCCCGCGTGGAAGAAACATTTGGGGAAGATCCGGTATTAAGCGGTATTTTAGGGGCGTCTATGGTTGACGGTTTAGGTGGAGGTAATCTATCACAAAAATACGCTACCATAGCTACCTTGAAACATTTTCTGGCATACGCTGTGCCGGAGGGTGGACAGAATGGTAATTATGCTTCAGTGGGTATTCGTGATTTGCATCAGAATTTTCTTCCTCCTTTTCGTAAGGCAATAGATGCAGGGGCATTGTCTGTAATGACTTCATACAATTCGATAGATGGGATACCTTGTACGTCGAACCATTATTTGCTGACTCAACTCTTGCGTAATGAATGGAAGTTTCGTGGCTTTGTAGTTTCCGATTTATATAGTATTGAAGGGATTCACGAAAGCCACTTTGTTGCTCCAACCAAAGAGAATGCAGCCATACAATCTGTAACGGCTGGTGTTGATGTTGACTTGGGTGGGGATGCTTATACCAACCTTTGTCATGCGGTTCAATCCGGACAAATGGATAAGGCTGTGGTTGATACGGCTGTCTGCCGGGTGTTACGGATGAAGTTTGAGATGGGCTTGTTTGAGCATCCTTATGTGGATCCGAAAATTGCTGCTAAAACAGTACGCCGTAAAGAACATATCGAACTGGCACGTAAAATTGCACAGTCTTCCATAACACTTCTCAAAAATGAGAATTCAATTCTTCCTTTGAGCAAGACGATAAATAAGGTGGCGGTAATTGGCCCTAATGCTGACAATCGATATAATATGTTAGGGGACTATACAGCTCCGCAGGAAGATAGTAATGTGAAAACAGTTCTTGATGGAATACTTGCTAAATTGTCTCCTTTATGTGTAGAATATGTAAAAGGTTGTGCTATCCGTGATACTACCGTAAATGAAATAAAGCAAGCGGTTGAAGTTGCCAAGCGTTCCGAAGTTGTAATTGCGGTAGTAGGAGGTTCTAGTGCCCGTGATTTTAAAACGAACTATAAAGAAACAGGAGCAGCTGTTGCTGAAAAAGGCAGCATTAGCGATATGGAATGTGGTGAAGGATTTGATCGTGCTACTTTATCTTTACTTGGCAGACAACAAGAACTATTGGAAGCTTTGAAGCGAACAGGAAAGCCTTTGGTTGTAATTTATATAGAAGGTCGTCCGTTAGAGAAAAAATGGGCTTCGGAATATGCGGATGCACTATTGACTGCTTATTATCCCGGTCAAGAAGGTGGAAATGCCATAGCCGATATCTTGTTCGGAGATTATAATCCGTCAGGTCGTCTGCCAATCACCGTACTTTGTTCGGTAGGACAAATACCTATATATTATAATAAGAAGGCGCCTCAAAATCATGATTATGTAGAAATGTCCGCATTGCCGTTATATGCTTTTGGATATGGACTTAGTTATACAACATTTGAATACTCGGATTTACAGCTCATACGAAAAGAACCTTATTATTTTGACGTTTCATTTAAGGTGAAGAATACAGGGAAATATGATGGTGAAGAAGTGGCGCAACTTTATGTAAGAGACGAATATGCTTCAGTGGTTCAGCCGATAAAGCAGCTGAAACATTTTAAACGTCTTTTCTTAAAGAGGGGAGAGAAAAAGCTAATCACTTTCACTTTGACAAAAGATGAATTATCCATTATTAATCAGAATCTGGAAAAAGTTGTTGAGCCCGGTACTTTTCAGATAATGATTGGTCGTTCTTCGGACGATGTTAGGTTGAAAGGTTCTATTTCAGTGGAATAGTCCTTTCTCTTTCATCAGCCGATTGACTGGTATTAAAAGTTCTTTCATAACTGTATGGAAATGAATGATAGTATGATAGATAGTTTTTATTATGTAATGTTTAGTTCAAACTCCTATACTATGAATTAGTTCAAATCCATACAAATATGAATCAAAATAGATTCAATTATCTTGGTTAGATATAAGGAATCTGCGGATATTTATTTCTCCAAAACAACTTTTATTACTGCTATTATTTGTTTTTTTGTGCAAAAGCTTCTACTTTTGGCTTCCATAAAAAATGATAATAACCGAAAATCTCTGATGACACATATTGGTGAACAAGAAAAGAAGAAAAAATTCGAGCAGTTTTTCATTCTTACTTTTCCGAAGGTAAAGGCTTTTGCATGGAAGATTTTGCGTTCGGAAGAAGATGCTGAAGATATTGCTCAGGATATATTTGTCAAGCTGTGGGATAATCCGGAAATCTGGGAAAATAAAGAAATATGGGATAGTTATATCTATACAATGGCTCGTAATCAGATTTATAATTTTTTGAAGCATCAGTCTGTAGAACTTAGTTATCAAGAGAAGCTGTCACAAGAAGATTCTCCTTCTTTTGAATTTGATATATACGATAAGCTTTATGCAAAGGAACTGCAACTTTTGATAAAACTTACTTTGGATAATATGCCGGAACAACGTAGAAAAGTTTTTTCTATGAGCCGACAAGATGGAATGAGTAATCAGGAAATCGCAGATAATCTGCAACTTTCTATTCGTACAGTGGAGCGCCACATCTACCTTGCACTACAAGAATTAAAAAAAGTCATCTTAATTGCATTTTTTTTCTATTTCAGTTGAGTAGTCCATTTTAGTTAGTTGTCTATATTATATAAGGCAAATCTAAAATGAAGAATTATATTCAAAAAATTATTAATGTATTCACTGCTTCCGAGCATAGTGAAAATGTGACCAAAGAAGTACATCAATGGTTAGTGGACGAGGAGCATGCTGATGAGAAAGATACAGCGTTGAATACACTATGGAAAGAAACAGAAGGAAAAGTTGATGCAGGCACATGGACTTCTTTGGAGAATGTATATCATAAAGTTGGAGTATCTGCCGACACTAAAAAGCAATATCGGCTGTTTCCCTGGAAATATGCGGCAGCAGTCGCTATGTTTGTTATAACCGTGTCTGGGACATTTTTATTAACAAAGAATGCATTTGAAGAGAAAACGGTTGCGATGATTGAGCAATATATTCCTGATGGGAAAACACATGAGTTTGAATTACCGGATGGTAGTCGGGTGCATGTGAATTCTGGTACATTATTGCTTTATCCGGATGCATTTAAAGGAGATACCCGTACTGTTTATCTGATAGGTGAAGCTGATTTCAAGGTTAAAAAGAATCCGGATAAACCATTTATTGTACGATCTGCAAATATGTCTGTTACTGCTTTAGGCACTGAATTTAATGTGGCTGCTTATCCTGAAGATCCGGAGATTGTTGCTACGTTGATTCAGGGCAAGGTGAAAGTTGACTATGAACAGTCGGATAACTCTTATATTTTGAGCCCAGGGCAGCAGGTTGTTTATAATCGAAAGACAGCTCAAAGTAAAGTAGCAGATGCGAATTTAGAAGATGTAACTGCTTGGAAAAGAGGACAGATTATATTTCGTGGAAGTACTATGGAAGAAATACTGTTGACTTTGGAAAGGCGCTTTGACATTACTTTCCAATATAATACGAATTTATTTACTAACGATGAATATAACTTTAGTTTTAGCAAGAATACAGATATTGGAGAAGTGATGGAAGTGATAAAAGAAGTTACAGGAAAGTTCACTTACAAAATCGATAAGAATATTTGCTATATGAAAACAGTAGAATAGAACAGAAAACTTGATTGTTTAACCTTAAAAAATATCATTATGTAAAAAAGTATCCGGAAATAGGATGCCGCCTAATTCCGGATATGAAATAAGTTTTTTAGTATTAAAAAGTAAAATACTTAACTTTTGATGGAATTAATATTATGAGTTTAACACTAAAAACGCTACGAAGATATGAATTTATATCTAAAAACAGCTAAAAGTACAATAATTATTTGCTATTTGTTTATCTTACAAACAGCCGTATTTGCCCAAAGTAATATTCGTATTACTATAAAAAATGCAGAAATTACTTTGCAAAATGCACTAATCGAAGTTGAAAAACAATCAAAATTATCTGTTGCTTATAATCAGTCTCAACTTTCAGATAAGCGACAATTATCTTTGAATATAGTAAACCAACCATTAGAAGCCGCTCTAAAGACAATTTTGAAAGGAACCGGGTTTTTTTATAAATTGACTGATAAGTACATCATGATTGTTCCTGAAAAAAAGGAAACAAAATCTCAGGCTACAAAGACTATAAAAGGAAAAATTGTAGATGAGAAAGGGGAGCCTTTGATCGGGGTGAATGTGGCGGTAGATGGAACTAATACAGGTACCATTACCGATTTGGATGGAAACTTCTCTATGTCAGCTTTGGCTAATTCTACTTTGAAAGTGTCTTATATTGGGTATGCCACTCAATTGATAGCCGTTTCCGAGAAAGAATTTTATAGTATAACCATGCGTCCGGATAATGAAGTGCTGGATGAAGTAGTCGTTACTGCTTTGGGCATCAAACGCGAAGTCAAGTCATTGACATATAATGTACAGGAAATGAAAGCTGCTGATCTTACTGCTGTAAAAGATGCTAGTTTCATGAATAGTCTGGCTGGTAAGATTGCCGGTGTGACTATAAATCAAAGTGCATCCGGTATTGGCGGCTCCACCCGTGTTGTGATGCGTGGTTTGAAATCTATAACGAATGATAACAATGCCTTATATGTAATTGATGGTATTCCTATGGCTTCTATGCGTTCTAATCAGGAAAAAAGTTTTTATGAGAATGCAGATGGAGGAGATAGTGATGGAATTTCCAGTATAAACCCGGATGATATTGAGTCGATGTCTGTATTGACGGGCGCAGCTGCTGCGGCACTTTATGGTTCGCAGGGTGCCAATGGTGTTGTGCTGATTACAACAAAAAAAGGAGAAGAAGGGAAATTGAGAATTAATTACTCCAACGATACCCAGTTTATGAGTCCATTGGTAATGCCGGAGTTTCAGACAACTTATGGCTCTGTAGAAGGTGAGTTTGCTAGTTGGGGAGCTAAAAAGGATGCGACATGGGAACCTAAAGATTTCTTTCAAACAGGTTTCACAGAAACTAACTCGTTAGGTTTGTCCGCAGGAAATGACCGCAATCAGACTTATTTTTCAGCTGCATCGACCAACGCGCGTGGCATTATACCTAATAATACTTATAACCGATATAATTTTACATTGCGTAATACGACCGAATTAATCAAGGATAAGTTGACATTGGATATGAGCGCTTCTTATGTGATAACCAATGATAACAACATGATGTCCCAAGGGCAATATCATAATCCACTTGTTGCATTATACCTCATGCCCAGAGGAGACGATTTGAATAAGTATAAGGTATATGAACGTTATAATAGTGAGAAATATTATGATGTGCAATACTGGCCTTATGGTAATCAGGGATTTGCGATAGAAAATCCGTATTGGATTGTGAATCGTGAGAATATGAGCAATCATAAATCACGTTATATGTTCTCGGCTAATTTGAATTATAAGATATTTGATTGGATGAATGTGGTTGGCCGTATGCGTGTAGATAATAGCAATGACGTGTATGAACGTAAAATAGCAGCCTCTTCGGATCAACTATTTGCATCAGAATATGGTAATTATATGAATATGAAGTCGGGATATAAAAACACTTACGGGGATGCTATGGCCCAGATCAATAAACGTTGGGAGAATTGGGGGATTACGGCAAACTTAGGGGCTAGTTTTAATCACCAGACTTATGAAATGACGAACTATGAAGGGCATTTAGCTACTGTTCCCAACTTTTTCTCTTTTAACAATATAAGTAAAAATGGTGCAAATACTAAGGCTGAACAAGGAGGGTATATTGACAATAACCAGGCTGTATTTGCGACTTTCCAATTAGGATATATGAGTTGGGCATATCTGGATTTAACTGCCCGCAATGACTGGTTCTCCACTCTCGCTAATACAGATAATGAGAGAAGTGGTTTCTTTTATCCGTCAGTGGGTGTATCAGCAGTTGTTAGTGAGATTGTTGATTTGTCCAAAGCATATATTTCCTTTTTAAAGGTCAGAGCTTCGTATAGTGAAGTTGGTAATCCTCCGATGCGGCAGATTACAATGCCTACATATACTATAAAAGATGGCGTTGTCAATACATCTTCAAGATTATTGAATCCGGATCTGAAACCGGAACGTACAAAGTCAGTTGAAGTCGGTATGAACTTGAGAATGTTTCAGAACTTACTGAATATTGATTTTACCTATTATAATAGTAACACCTACAACCAGTTTATTAATTATACGATGCCACCAAGTACAGGTTACAGTAATTATATGTTGAATGGCGGTAAAGTAAATAACTGGGGTATTGAGGCTCGTTTGGGTGTTAATGCCAATCTTGGACCTGTAAAGTGGAATTCAAATCTGACTTTTACTATGAATCGTAATAAGGTTGTTTATCTGTTGCCTAGTGGCGCTACCAATCCAATTACGGGAGAGCCTATTTCCATTACGGAAATAGAACCTTTCAATCCGCAAGGAAGCTATAAAATGATTGTGAAAGAGGGAGGAACTTTGAGTGATATTTATGTAACAGGGTTGAAGATGGACTATTTGGGTAATGTTAAAGTTGATGCAAATACTGGTGCTATTGAAGCTGATCCGAACACTTGGATAAAAGCCGGTAGTGCTGCACCCCGATTCAATTGGGGATGGAATAACAGTTTCAGCTGGAAAGGGATTAATCTTAGTTTCCTGATTGATGCCCGTATCGGTGGAGTAGGCGTTTCAGCTACACAAGCTAAAATGGATTATTATGGAACTTCTAAAACATCGGCTATTGTACGTGATAATGGCGGAGTGAATATTAATAGTGGTCGTGTGACTGCGAAAGACTATTATAATGTGCTCGGTAATGGTTCAACCGGAGTATTGGCAAATTATGTCTATAGTATGACGAACGTACGACTTAGAGAAGCAACTTTAGGATATACATTCCCAACCAAATGGTTTGGTAATCAGATACAAAATCTGACAGTGTCGCTCATAGGCAAAAATCTATTCATGTTCCACAATAAGGCACCTTTTGATCCGGAGTTATCAGCTTCTACAGGTACATATTATCAAGGGTTTGATTATTTTATGCAACCAAGTGTACGTAGCATTGGGTTTAGCGTGAAATTCCAATATTAATTAACCAGAAAGGAATAATACAATGAAAAGACTAGGAAAAATAAGACATATCGTATGTACATTGGGAGTAGCTATGCTGATTGCTTCATGTACTGATAATTATAAAGAATGGAATACAAACCCCACTGAAGTTCCTGAAGAAATGTTAGTCGGATTGATGAAAATCGGAAACTTCTTTCCTGCTATGCAGATGGATGTAATACCTACCAGTGATGTAGATGCAAATCAATTTCAACGTGCTCAAAATTTGTGTGGTGATATGCATTCCGGATATATGACGCCAATCGGTACATGGGGAACGAGTTCTGCAGTTCATTATAATCTGCGATATGACAAATGGAATGATGTTGCTTTTAAAGTAGCATTTACTAATGTGATGCCAGCCTGGAAACAAATCAGAGATAATGGTAAGGAGGAATTCCCAGAGGCTTATGCAGTTGCGCAAATATTGAAGGTCGCAGCTATACATCGTGTGACGGACATATATGGTCCTTTACCTTATTTGCAATTTGGTCACGGAGGACTAGAAACCCCTTATGATTCGCAAGAAGATATTTATAAATCTTTTTTTATAGATTTGGATGAAGCAATAGCGGAATTGCAGAATTATATTGCTATCCATCCGGGGAGTAAACCTTTAAATAAATACGATCTGGTATATGGAGGTGATTTTACTAAATGGTTGAAATTTGCAAATTCTTTAAAATTGCGTTTGGCTATGCGCACATATTATGTGGCTGGATTTGAGGTGAATGGAAAAACTTCACAGAAATTAGCCGAAGAAGCAGTAAAAGACGGAGTTATTACAGAAAATGCTGAAAATGCCTTGTTACAGTCTGGTAACGGAATCTCGGTATTCCATCCTTTGAAAATTTGTTGGGATAATTATTCAGATGTACGTATGGGAGCTGATATAGAGTCTATAATGAAAGGATATAGCGATCCTCGTCTTTCTAAATATTTTCAGGAATCAGAATATGGAGAGGCTAGTGATAAATTTCATGGTGCTCGGTTGGGAGTCAACGTTACAGATAAGAAAAATTACGTCAAGTTGTCTTCTCCGAATGTATTTGCTGAAACCCCTATACAATGGATGTGTGCTGCTGAAATTTATTTTCTACGTGCAGAAGGAAAACTTCATGGTTGGAATATGGGTGGTGAAGTTGAAGAACTATATAAGACAGGTATCACGAAGTCTTTTGAACAGTGGGGTGTCGCTTTAGGTGATTATTTGACAAGAGGTGATACGTATAAGCCTGTACGTTTTGCTGCACCATCGGGAACAGTGGGAAGTGTGGCTGCGGTATCAACGATTACTATTGCATGGAATGAAAATGATGTGGAGGCTAAAAAGTTGGAACGTATTATTACACAAAAGTGGATTGCTATGTTTCCGGAAGGACAAGAAGCTTGGAGTGAATACCGTCGTACCGGTTATCCTAAATTATTTGATTTGTACGGTACGAATGCTAGTGCAGGACAGGTAGATAAGTCTGGCCCTCGTCGTATTCCATTTCCATCTACAGAGTATGATACAAATACGATAGAGGTAAATAAAGCTGTAACTGATTTTCTAGGTGGCAATGACTATGGAAATGTAAAGTTGTGGTGGGATAAGAAATAATTAATTACGTATTTAATTTTATTATTATGAATAAAATAATTAATAGAATCTTTAGTTTTTTCGTATTGGCTATAATTATAGTAGCCTGTGATACAGAAATAGAAAATATTCCACTTCAAGAGCCTGTAGTACGAGATGCTCAATATTACGAGAATTTGAGAGCTTATAAAAAATCAAAGCATCAATTGGCTTTTGGATGGTTCGGAGGTTGGAAAGCAACCGGGACATCTCCGGTAAAATATTTGCGTAATTTGCCTGATAGCGTAGATGTGGTTTCTATTTGGGGAACTTGGCATAGTTTGACACCTGCACAAATTGAAGACTTGAAATATGTGCAGGAAGTGCACGGAACCAAGGTGACATTTACTATCTTTTCTCATAATATGGCTAACTTCCCCGGTAACTTTGAAAACAAAGCAGAGAATATTCCTGCTGTAGCAAGAGCTGTAGCTGACAGTATTTTCAAATATGGATATGACGGGGTTGATTTTGACCATGAGTGTAGTGGAAGTGATTTGTTCAATAATGCAGTGAATATGACTACGCTATTGAGAGAAATGCGTACTAATTTGGGAGAAGATAAGCTTATTTGTGTAGATGGGTATATTGAAAAAATCACGGAAGAAGGGTGGCAGTATGCTGATTATGCAGTTGCGCAAGCGTATGGTACTTCTAAACCTTCTTCATTACAGAATAGGTTTAATACTGTGAGTAAATATATTGCTCCTGAACGTTTTATAGCTACAGAGAATTTTGAAAGTTACTGGTCAACAGGAGGAGTTAACTACACTGATCCAGAGCTGGGTACTATTCCTTCTTTAATTGGAATGGCACGTTGGCAGCCGGAAGATATAGCGGAAGGCCAACACAAAGGAGGAGTTGGAAGTTACCATATGGAATATGAGTATAATCATACGGATGTTGAATATAAATATCTTCGTGAGGCCATTCAGATAATGAATCCTGCAAAGAAATAATGTCTAAAAAAAGAAAAAGATATGAAGGCAAAATGCTTATTATTGACTATGTTTTGGGTAGGTATCCTGTCAGCTTGTACAAATGCGGAAACATTTAAGGATGTTTTATATTTTACAGGCACGGAAAATTCTCCTACCGTTAAGTATACTGTTGACGGACCGTCGGAAATTGGAGTAACAATTTCTGCGTCTTGTCTGACTATGAGTGACCAAGTTATAAGAGTTAAGGTAGATTCGGATAAACTCGAGGGATACAATACATTATATGGGAAGAAATATAAAATGGTCCCGACTGAAGACTACATGCTATCTAATGATGAGATTGTATTGAAAGCGGGTGAGAATATTTCAAAGCAATTAATTTTTTCTTTGTTGAGAGTGTCTAATTTTGAAGAGGGAGTTACCTATTGTGTGCCTTTAACCATTACGGATGTAACTGGCGGTATGCCTGTATTAGACTCTTCCCGAACGATTTATCTTGTATTAAATCAGGTGATGGTTGTAAACGCTGCTAATCTTTCCCGAACGAATATGCAACTTCCTTTTGAAAGCGATCCTTCGTTGGCAGCTGTTCCGCAAGTTACAATGGAAGCAAGAGTTAAGGTTAATAAATTTGCTTCCGGTAGTCCGTATATTAGTACGGTAATGGGAGTAGAAGAAGAGTTCTTATTGCGATTTGGAGATACTACTATTAAACCGAATCAAATACAGTTGGCTGGCGGTGGTTTTCCTGTGACAGGAAAAACAGAGTTTGAAGTTGATAAATGGTATCATCTTGCTGTTGTATTTGATGGTTCTACAATAAAGCTTTATGTTAACGGTGAACTGGATGGGCAGGTAGATGCGCCACGTGGACCTATCGTTCTATGTGGAAAGACAGATAAACGTAGATTTTGTATCGGGTCATCAGTGAATTCTCGTTATTTGGATGGATCTATAAGTGAAGTCCGTGTATGGAAGAAGGCTTTGACACAGAATGAAATTCAGAATAATATGTGTTATATTTCTTCGGATTATTATCAGGATATGATTGCTTATTGGAGATTCAATGAAGGAGAAGGTTCGGTAATCAAAGACTGGACTGGTAATGGCTGGGACATTAATAAGACTCTTAGTTGGACAGAAGGAGTACGTTGTCCTGAATAGATGATTGGCTAATAAATTCGTAATTAAGTAAATATGAAAAAACAATTACTATATTTAATGTTTACTATGGCTATTATGTGTATAGCTTGTAGTGATGATAATGAAATTTATCAGACGGAGACGGTGGAAAATCCTGTAACAGGATTCTCCATTGAAAATGACTTGCTTACTGAAGAAGGAGTAATTACGCTTGAAGGACTGGGAACTACCACTACCTTGCACGTCAGCGTTATTCCAGATAATGCTGGTGATTGGGAGAAATACTCTTTTAGATTTGGCTCAAGTGATATTAACATTTTTACTGTTGATCGAGAAGGGATAATAACAAGTGTTGCTTCAGGTGAGGCTGAACTGACTGTCACATTGGTAAATAATGTAAATGTAGTTCAATTTCAATCTAAATATAGGGTCGTTGTAAATCATGTGGTAAAGGTTGAGGAAATCATTGTGGCCGGTGGATTTGAGAGGTTAAGCCTGAAAATTGGAGATATTTACGATTTGAATGCTAATCTCACTGTATTGCCGGATAATGCGGCTGACAAATCTGTGTCCTATACTTTAAAGGAAGGAAATGGAGTGGTTTCGTTGCAGGATGGCATAATTGAAGTTATTGGAGTTGGTGTTGCAGTCATCGAAATAATGGCGAATGATGGTAGTGGAATTTCTAAAGAACTTACGGTAGAGGCTAACGATGCATCTGATATAGATGTATATTTTGAGTTCACAACAGCGAGGGCTCTATCGATGGATGGTAATTTAGTGCTGAATTTCATGGATAAGGCTGGTAATGCCGCAGCGGTTTTAATCAAGCAGCAAACTGCTTTGCTTCCGGGAAAATATTCTAAAGCTCAAATTGATGAGATATCGTATGCAGATTTGAGAGCGTCGGATCTTGGTAAAAATAGAAACTTTGATATTGATAATCCCGGTTCGTTTACTGTCCAGTATGACGAAACGACTCAGATTTATACAATTAAGGGAGTTTTTAATTTATCGGCAATTTTTCCATATCCTGCAATTTCTATGGGATTTGAATATACGGGCCATATACAATAGGATTATATATAAGTGAAACGCTACTCCCGCTATTGGTTGTTCATAGTGGGAGTAGTTTGTTCTAAATAAGTAAAGAATGATACAATGAACAGATTTTTTTCGTTGACTGTATTAGGGGCATTGACTATATGTTCGAATGGAAAAATTCGGGCACAAGAAAATATGGAAATTGCAGAGAAAAAACGACCTAATATTCTCTTTATTTTAAGTGATGATCATACCTCTCAAGCATGGGGGATTTATGGAGGAATATTAGCTGATTATGTACAAAATCCTAATATTCGTCGTTTGGCTTCTGAAGGAGTAGTGTTAGATAATTGTTTCTGTACAAATTCAATTTCTTCACCCAGTCGTGCTTCTATTCTAACAGGGGCTTATAGTCATAAAAATGGCGTTTATACATTAGCCGATTCATTGGATACTTCGCTTCCTACAATTGCGACAGTATTGAAACAAGCCGGGTATCAGACAGCTTTGGTAGGCAAATGGCATTTAAAATCACAACCACAAGGATTTGATTATTATTCCATTTTTTATGATCAAGGTGTATATCGTGATCCCTTATTTATCAATAGTACTGATCCTTGGCCCGGTAATCGTAGCTTTGGTGAAAGTAGTCAGGGATTCTCAACTGATATTGTGGCAGAAAAAGCAATTGAATGGATGAAAAACAGAGAAGAAAAACAGCCGTTTCTGATGTGTTGTCATTTTAAAGCTACCCATGAACCATATGATTATCCAATCAGAATGGAGCATTTGTATGATGGAGTTGTTTTTCCCGAACCGGAAAACCTGATGGATTGGGGGCCTGAAACTAATGGAAGAGGTTTTGTCGGGCAAAAGTTGGAAGAAATAGGAAGGCGATGGGAGTTGGCTTCTGCCGATCCTGACAAATGGTGGTGCCGTTATCCGGGATTGCCGTTTACTACTAAAGGAATGCAGCATACAGCAGCCCGTAAAGCCATATATCAAAAATATATTAGAGATTATTTGCGTTGTGGAGCAACAGTAGATGATAATATAGGGAAACTATTGCATGCCTTGGAGGATATGGGAATAGTTGATAATACCATTGTAGTATATGTTTCTGATCAAGGTTACTTCTTGGGAGAACATGGCTTTTTTGATAAGCGTATGTTTTATGAGGAAGCAGCCCGTATGCCTTTTGTTATTCGTTATCCTGAAAAACTTCCAGCCGGAAAGAGGGTGAAAGATTTAATCTTGAATATTGATTTTGCTCCAACTTTAGTTCAGTTTGCAGGAGTAAACTCGGTCGAAGGCATGCAAGGGCGTAGTTTTGTAGATAATCTTTATGGGCGGACACCGGAAAACTGGCGTAAGAGCTTTTACTATCGTTACTGGACACATCACACTATTCGTCCTGCACATATGGGAATCCGTAATGAACGTTATAAACTGATTTTCTATTATGGCGATCCATTGGATATGACGGACGGTCAGGAAGCTCCTACTAGACCGGTATGGGACTTCTATGATTTACAAAAAGATCCGAAAGAAAATCATAATGTGTATAATAAGAAAGAATATGCCTCTATTATTAAACAAATGAAAAAGGAAATGACAAAACTACGTATGGAGGTAGACGATATAGATGGGAAATATCCGCAAATGCAGAAGCTTTTTGATGAATCTTTTTAATTTCGAGAGAAGGGAAAATGAATATTTAGTGAAGAGATGAAATAACAAAAAGAGAGAATATTCCTTTTGCGGAAATATCCTCTCTTTCTCACCTAAAACCTAAACCTTTTATTTCAATTACTTGCTACTATAAGCAACCAACATCCAAACCAATTTTTCCTGTTCTTTCAGATAATCGCTCATCATCGAAACGGTTACTTCGTCTCCGGCTTGAGAAGCGATAGATAAGATCTTACGTTCTTCACCAATCAGATAGCTGATAGACTGAAGGATATTATTCAATGCTTCGTCTCCGTTGCTTACCTTATCCACTTCATTCACATTTGCTACTTTTAGATAATCGCTGAATTTATTGGCAGGAGTACCACCCAGCATCAAGATACGTTCTGCGATTTCATCCACCTTTTCAGCCGTGTCATCATACATCTTTTCGAATTGACTGTGGAGTACAAAGAAATTATGTCCCTTGATATTCCAGTGGAAACCGCGAAGATTGGTGTAATACACTTGGAAGTCTGCTAATAGTTGTTGCAAAGATGCTACTACGTTGTTTGCTCCCGATTCGTTCAATTTGATAAATTCTAAAGTTTTCATATTCTTCTATTTTTAATGATTTATACTTGTTCTCTTTTTTTCTGTACTGCAAAGATAAGGCGTAAAATGCTTGCTGTCAAACTGAAAATTTCTATCTTTGCATAGATGAAATCTATAACTTAATAAGATTTGATAGATGACGATACAACAATTAGAGTATATACTGGCTGTAGACCAGTTCAGGCATTTCGCACGGGCAGCTGAATATTGTCGTGTGACGCAGCCTACTTTGAGTGCAATGATTCAGAAACTGGAAGATGAACTGGGAGTAAAGTTGTTCGATAGGACAGTACAGCCCGTTTGTCCGACAGCCATCGGACAGAAAGTGATAGACCAGGCTCGCGTGATTCTGGCGCAGGCAGCTCAAGTGAAAGAAATAATCAGTGAAGATAAACAGTCATTGTCAGGCGTATTCCGCTTGGGAGTATTGCCCACTATCGCTCCCTATCTACTTCCTCGCTTTTTTCCTCAACTAATGGAAAAATATCCCGAACTGGATATCCGTGTCACGGAAATGAAGACACAGGATATTCAGCAGGCTTTGCATGCCGGAGATTTGGATGCGGGAATTATTGCCAGCAAACTGGAAGATACGTTCTTGACAGAAGAAACTCTTTTCTATGAGCAATTTTACGCTTATGTGTCACGAAAAGAATCCTCTTTCAAGCATGATATGATCCGTACTTCTGATATAACAGGCGAACATCTTTGGCTTTTGGACGAAGGACACTGCTTTCGCGATCAACTCGTCCGTTTCTGTCAGATGGAGGCTGTGAAGGTTAATCAGATGGCCTATCGTTTGGGAAGTATGGAAACCTTTATGCGAATGGTAGAAAGTGGAAAAGGAATCACTTTTATTCCCGAATTGGCAGTGATGCAATTGACGGAAGAACAGCGGCAGTTGGTACGTCCGTTTGCCATTCCCCGACCTACACGGCAAGTGGTACTGGTAACAAATAAAGATTTTATTCGCCACAGTCTCTTATGCGTCCTGAAAGAGGAAATAAAGGCGGCGGTTCCCAAGGAAATGCTTTCTTTACAGTCCATACAATGTTTGTTATAGCACATTAGGGAATCCCTTTTTCCATCGAGAACAATCTCTTTCTGTAAAAAATGTAGCAAAGTTGCGTTATAATAATACGGATATGTTTTGATTTCTAGTCTGAATTGCTTATTTTTGGAAAGTAAACAAAAACAATATTAATTACTATGAAAAAGTACATTGCAGAAATGATTGGAACGATGGTGCTCGTTCTTATGGGATGTGGTAGCGCCGTCTTTGCTGGTGGTTTGGCTGATACAGTAGGTGCTGGTGTGGGAACAATCGGCGTAGCTTTAGCCTTTGGTTTATCCGTAGTAGCGATGGCGTATGCTATCGGAGGTATTTCGGGATGTCACATTAATCCTGCTATTACATTAGGAGTGTTTTTGACTGGTCGTATGAATGGAAAAGATGCAGGTATGTATATGATTTTCCAGGTAATCGGAGCTATTATCGGTTCGGCTATTCTTTTTGCTTTAGTTTCTACCGGTGCTCATGACGGGCCTACAGCGACAGGTTCGAATGGTTTTGGTGATGGAGAAATGTTGCAGGCATTTATTGCGGAAGCAGTATTTACTTTCATATTTGTATTGGTAGTGCTCGGCTCTACCGATCCGAAGAAGGGAGCAGGCAATCTGGCAGGACTTGCCATCGGTTTGACTCTTGTATTGGTACATATTGTATGTATTCCTATCACAGGGACTTCTGTAAACCCGGCACGTAGTATTGCTCCGGCATTATTCCAAGGAGGAGAAGCATTGTCGCAGTTGTGGCTGTTCATCATTGCTCCATTTGTAGGAGCTGCATTGAGTGCAGTTGTTTGGAATTATCTGGGAGATAAGAAATAACTCTTTTAGAAGAAAGAATATAAAGAAGAAAGTAAAAGGGCGGCAGTTTCACAACTACCGCCCTCTTTTGCGTAATTAATATATTATATTAAAAAAGAGTGTGTTTCGCATGTTCACATTAGATTAGTCGTCTAAGGAAATTTCACTTCATAAGTTTTCGGTCCGCCATAGATGGTGTTGACACGAATTCTTAGTCCCTTTTTCCCTTCCATCCGGTCTTTAATCTTATCCAGTTTGAAAGACACATATCCTTCACCCAAATGTTGAGGATAATCTCCTTCACTGTTATGACGGAATTCCAGATTGATATATTCGTCCTCCGCATTGTCTTCATCAGCAGTGGGAGCAGTCTCTTCTTTGTCGTTAATCACCAGATTCAGGAAATGTTTTTTATCATCACTATGTGTTCCGTAATATTGGAATTCAATCGTCAGATATTTATTATCCTTATTGATCCACATATAAGTCGTGTTGATCTTATCATCTCCGATTTTCTCTTCGTCGTTGTCATCTTCACCCATTGTGACGATGTCTTTGGTTAAGATCGGATTGATACCTTTCACCTGAATATTAAGGTCGTATCCATTCACAGGCTCTTCCAACTCGTTGAATATCACAAAAGCTCGTTGTCCCTCCACCCAATCTTCATTGTTCCATCCTTGTGAGTTGCTGGGATACATCTTTTTCCCGTCATCCAAAGTGAAATAAAATTCCTTGCTATCCTGGCTAATCATATTGATGGTGCTGATAGCCAGAAGATCGGACGAATTATCATCGTCGTCCAAGCATGACTGGAGAATCGGCATGGTAGTCATAATAGCAAAGATAAAGGCAATGAATTTAAATTTCTTCATATACTTACTAGGTTTTAGATTTTATAATATTTATGTTTTCTGTAGTGAAAATGCAAGAGGATAGAAAATATTGCATTCGGATCTGTTAAAGAAACAAAAGTGATAAAAGAGTTGTTCTCTCTATGCAGTATTTCTATCTTTGCTGCATTTATAAGGTAAACACGTGTATAAGAGAATGGAAGAAATAGAGTTGTCGGAACAATGTAGGCTGGGTAATAACCGGGCCCGCAAGGAACTGTATGAACAGTATGCGGGGCGTATGCTTGGCATCTGTCTACGCTATACCGGCGACCGGGATACAGCCCAGGATCTGCTTCACGACGGTTTTTTAAAGATATTCGATTCGTTCGATAAGTTCACCTGGAGGGGTGAAGGCTCCTTGCGAGCCTGGATGGAACGGGTGATGGTCAACACAGCTTTACAGTATCTTCGGAAAAATGATGTAATTAATCAGTCGACACCTTTGGAAGAGTTGCCCGAAGAGTATGAAGAGCCGGATGCTTCCGATGTAGAAGCGATACCACAAAATGTGTTGATGCAGTTTATTGAAGAATTACCCGCCGGCTATCGTACAGTGTTCAACCTTTATACATTTGAAGACAAATCGCATAAAGAAATTGCACAGGTATTAGGTATCAATGAAAAATCTTCGGCTTCGCAACTGTTTCGTGCGAAGAGTGTATTAGCAAAAAGAGTAAAAGAATGGATAACGCATAATGGATAGATAGAGATGGAAGAGAAAGAATTATGGATGAATAAGTTGAAGGAGAAGCTCGCGGATTATTCCGAGCCGGCGCCTGCTTCCGGTTGGGAACAACTGGAGAAAGAACTTATGCCTCCTGTGGAGAAGAAAATATATCCTTATCGAAAATGGATGATGGCTGCTGCAGCTGTTATAATATTAGCTGTCGTTTCGTCAGTAAGTCTGTATTTTCTAGGGACACCCGCTGCGGATGAAATACGTCATATACAAACTCCGGCATTGGCTTCTACGCCCGATGCATTGCCGGGTGTGCAACAACCGGATATGCAGGGAACTGCTGTGGAACCTGTCTTACGACCGGTAACTCGCGAAGATCGTTTGGCGAAAGTCGACAGGAATCATACGGAGCAGAAAACAGGTGTAGATCCATTAGGGATCGGTAATGAAAATAAACCTTCGACAGGAAATGGAGAGGACTCTTTGAGTGAGGAAGATAAGAATGTAAAAGGGAAGGGAGAAACTGAAAATGTAAAAGATGAACCGAAGCAGGCAGAAAATACAAATGTCAGTCAGGGACAGTCACAGGATACAGAGCGATCGAATAACAGACCGCGTCGTCCTTCCGGTAAAGACAAACTTCATATTCCGACAGAAAAAAGATCTTCTCAAAAGGGAACATGGTCAATGGGACTTTCGGTAGGAAATTCAGGAGGTGCTTCAACAGAAGTAGGTGCCGGATCTCATGCTTATATGTCACGTGTGAGTATGCTTTCAGTTTCCAACGGTCTGATGGAGACGATTCCTAATGACCAAACATTGGTTTTCGAAGATGGAGTACCTTACCTGCGTCAGGCAAAACAGGTGGTTGACATTAAACATCATCAGCCTATTTCTTTCGGATTGTCCGTTCGTAAAGGGTTAGCTAAAGGATTCTCTCTTGAGACAGGACTGACTTATACGCTGCTTTCTTCGGATGCAAAACTGGCAGGTGAAGAACAACAGATAGAGCAGAAACTGCATTATATCGGTATTCCGTTGCGTGCCAACTGGAACTTCCTGGATAAGAAACTCGTCACTCTTTATGTTTCCGGTGGAGGTATGGTAGAGAAATGTGTTTATGGAAAGCTAGGATCTGAAAAAGAAACAGTGAAGCCTTTGCAGTTCTCGGTATCCGGTGGTGTAGGTGCGCAGATCAATGCAACGAAACGTTTGGGTATTTACGTGGAACCGGGTGTTGCTTATTATTTCAATGATGGCTCCGATATACAGACTATACGTAAAGAGAATCCGTTTAACTTCAACATACAAGCAGGTGTTCGTCTGACTTATTAGTACGAACTACCTCACTAAATATAGTAACGCCATCCGGTTCGGATACCGTCACTATCCTGATTGGATAGCGTCATTATCCTGACCGGATGGCGTTACTATTTGCTATTTACTATCTTTTTCTTCAGAAAAGTCGGATAATTGAGAAAATATTAATAATATTGTCACCTGTTTATGACCTATGGCTGCATACCTTTGTTGCAAAATTCTAAGATATGGTAGATTCTACAGATGAAAAACATTTATTAATCGACTTAAAAGGCGGTTCCTTTCAGGCATTCGAAAGATTGTATAATATGTATAGTGGCAAACTGTACAATTTCATTATGCGACTCTCTTCCGGCAATCAATATATGGCCGAAGAAGTGGTGCAAGCCACTTTCATTCGTATATGGGAAGTGCATGAAAAAGTAGACCCGGCTTCCTCGTTTATCTCTTTTCTCTGTACGATTGCCAAAAACTTATTGATGAATATGTATCAGCGTCAGACCGTAGAGTATGTTTACAATGAATATCTCATGAAAAGTAGTGTAGACCGTGATTCACAGACAGAAGAGAATATTGATCTGCGCTTTTTGAATGAGTATATCGATTCTCTTGCCGAAGAACTGCCTGCGCAACGAAAAAGAATATTCATTTTGAGCAAAAGACAGAATTACACAAATAAAGAAATAGCCGAAATCATGGGGATTTCCGAAAGTACGGTTGCCACCCAATTATCTTTGGCAGTAAAATTTATGCGTGAACAGTTGATGAAGCATTATGATAAGGTAATTACCCTTTTGTTTGCCTTTTTTGTTAATGAAATGTAATAGTAATACTTGTTTTTGGATGGGAAGTAGGATGAAAATGTATACTTGTAAATAAGTGGAAAGATGGATAAGACACATTATAAAGAGCTAATTGAAAAATATTTCGAAGAAACGATCACGGATGTCGAGATAAAAGAACTGTCAGACTGGATAAAGAATGACCGTCAGTTGCATGACTGGTGGGAACAAGAGTTTGAGAGATCGGATTCCTCCATGAACCCAGTGTTGCGTGATAAACTTTTTGCCCGGATCAAAGAAGAGACTTTGGGCAAGGAAGTGCGCCCCCTCCGTATCATCCCTTGGAAATGGGTTGCTGCCATTTTATTACCTGTCTGTGTCGCTTTCTTCACTTACTATCTTTTAGATTCTTCTCCAACGGCAGAAACACCCTTTATTGTGAAAGCGGGCAAAGGAGATAAAGCAACCATCGAATTGCCGGACGGAACAAATGTTGTTCTCAATTCAGCTTCCCAATTAAGTTACCTGAATAACTTCGGAGAAAAAGTTCGTCGCGTGCAACTGAATGGTGAAGCCTATTTTAAAGTAGCCCATGATGAGAAACACGCCTTCATTGTGCAAATCGGTGATTTGGAAGTGAAAGTACTCGGTACTTCTTTTAATGTATCTGCCTATGAAGATGCCAAAGACGTGACAGTCGTTCTTTTGGAAGGAAAAGTAGGGGTCTATGCGCAGAAAATATCGCATATCATGAAGCCCGGCGACAAAATAGAATATAATAAAGCCACTCATAAGATAACAGCCACTCAAGTGCATCCGACTGACTATATTGAGTGGACGAAAGGAAATATGTACTTTGAGAAAGAATCTTTGGAAAATATCATGAAAACTCTTTCACGTATTTATGACGTAGAGATTCGTTTCGACTCCAATAAACTACCTAATGAATATTTCACCGGAACCATTCCGGGAGGCGGCATACAGAATGCGCTGAATATTCTGATGCTAACTTCACCTTTCTTTTATGAAATGGACGGTTCGGTGATAGTTTTGAAAGAGAAATTGTAGAAAAAATAATGAATAGAGCCATTCCGAAGCCCACTACTTAGGAATGGCTTTTTTGTTCTCTGAATTGAATAAGTTAACGAGAGTTAAAGTCTGATAGGCGATTGGACGAGTGAGTATAGTAGTCTGTATACCTATCAAACAACTTAAAAGTTTTGATATATGAAGCACAAAACAACCTTTGAAAAACTCCCTCAAACAAACGTGGGGAGAAGTAAGAACTGGAAAACACTGCGGGCTATTTGTCTGCTTTTGTTTTTAAGCGTCTCTTTTACCGTTTATTCTCAAATAACGGTGAATGTGAAAGACATCTCTTTGAGAGCCTCTTTAAAGAAAATCGAGCAAGTAAGCAATTACAAATTCTTCTACAATGAGAGCCTTCCGGAGTTAAACCAAAAAGTTTCGTTAAATGTGAAAGATGCAACGATTGAACAAACCATGCAACAACTTTTGGGTAAAATGGAGTTAACCTACAAGAAAGAGCAAGAGAATGTCATTGTATTGATTCGTAAATTACAGGAAAAACAAGAAACAAAGAAAGTAACAGGAATTGTTGTTGACGAAAAAGGAGAACCTATTATTGGTGCCAGTGTACAAGTAAAGGGAGAGAGTAATGGGACGATTACTAATATTGATGGATATTATTCATTGATGAATGTACCGGAGTCGGCCACGTTAATTATTTCTTATATTGGCTACAGAACAGTCAATCTTTCTGTTAAAAATCAGAATACGAGTAAAATAACACTGGTTGAAGACAGCAAAATGATTGATGAAGTTGTGGTTGTTGGCTATGGCGTCCAGAGAAAGAGAGATGTATCAACCGCTATCTCTTCTATTCGTGCATCAGATATAGCAGATGTGGCGGCAACGAGTATCGAACAGGCATTAGTAGGACGTATGGCAGGTGTACAAATTACACAGCCCAACGGAACCCCGGGTGCAGGTTTTGAAGTGAAAGTGCGTGGAGTGGGCACGGTTACTGCCGGAAGTTCTCCGTTGTATGTTATTGATGGAGTCCCTTTGAGTGATGATACAGGAGATGCTACAGGTATAACAGTAAGTCCGTTGGCATCTATTGAAACCTCTGATATTGAATCTATTGAAGTCTTGAAAGACGCTTCGGCCGCTGCCATTTATGGTTCAAGAGGAAGCAATGGCGTTGTTATCATTACAACGAAACAAGGAAAAGAGGGAAAACCGGTAGTGAAATATAATGGCTATGCCGGCGCTCAAATGGTAACTGATAAAATAGACGTGCTCAATGCTTATGAATACTCCCAACTAGTGTTTGACGGGCATAACAATGCTTATTATGACCAATTGCGAGTGGCAGGAAAAGCGGATTTGTATAATCCGAACGCAACAAACCAAGAACGTTGGAATAATCTGAAGACTGGTAGCATGATTGAGAATCAAGGTTGGATGCTTCCACCGGAGATACTACCTTACGTTAGAGGTGAAGAAGGACTGGTAGACACAGACTGGCAGGATGCAGTATTGCGTACAGGTTTCATAACGAAGCATAATCTTTCCGTAAGTGGTGGAAATAAGAATATAAAATATATGTTGTCGGGAAACTATCAAAATGAAGAAGGGATAGTTATCAATTCCGACTTTACGAAGATGGGATTTCGTGCCAAAGTAGATGTAAATTACAATCGTTGGAAATTTGGAGGTAATATCAATCTAACCCGGAATATTTATAATTTGGTAAATACAGAAGGGCGGTATGGAGACGATGGAGTATTATCGTTAGCATTGGGTGCAGCCCCCATCTATCCTGTCCGTGATGAAAATGGAGATTTCAATTATGAGCACAACCATACGAGTTACGGACAATCTAAATTGAACAATCCGGTAGCGGTAGCTACCCTTATTGAAGATCAGATGACCTCTATACAAATGTTAGGAACTGCCTATGTAGAATATAAAATACTAAAAGGGTTGAACTACAAAATGCAGGGAAGCTGGAATTATAATAATTATGTGCGGGACTATTACCGCCCGGCAGCTCTACCTAACTCGACGAATCGTACTCCGCCATCCAATCCAACCGCAGAATCGCGGACCAAGAATAAATATACCTGGGTTTGGGAGAATACATTGAATTATCAGAAGAAAATAAATAAACTACATAATATCAGTGTATTGGCCGGATGGACCGCCCAACGTTATCAAAGTAATGCCAATCGAATAACGGCTACCGACCTTCCGATGAACGATTTGGTACATACGATACCCAGCAATTCTACGGCTACTAAATACGACTCAAATAAAGAAGCGTGGTCCTTACTGTCGGGCATTGCGCGTGCACAATATAGCTATGCAGACAAATATATATTTTCGGCAACTATTCGTGCAGACGGTTCATCCCGTTTTGGAGAAAATAATCGTTGGGGATATTTCCCTTCCGTATCCGGAGCATGGTATGTGACCGAAGAAAAGTTTATGAAACCATTATCTTCGTGGCTGACTAATTTGAAACTTCGTGCCAGTTGGGGAGAAACAGGAAATATGAGCATTGGTAATTACGCTTCTTATGGCATTGTGAATGGAGATAATTACGTATTTGGAGGCATATATAGTATCGGTTCGAAAGAAAGTACCTATGGTAACCCCAATCTTAGTTGGGAAAAAACTTCCCAAGTGAATTTAGGCTTGGAAATAGGGCTGCTTAATTGGTTGAATGTTGAAGTGGACGTTTACAAAGGTATGACCTCTGATATGTTGCTGAATGTACCTGTCATGGAAGCTTCCGGTTTTTCAACCATTCTTCAGAACATTGGAAAAGTGGAAAATAAAGGACTTGAAATAACGTTAGGCACAAACCTCAAACTAGGAAAGGTGCGTTGGACTAACAGTTTTAATTATGCAATGAACCGTAACAAGGTAAAATCTTTAGGAAGTGCGTCGGAAATGGTGACACAGGCGAACAGTGTGATTGATTTCATCACCAAGGTAGGAGAGCCTATTGGAAATTATTATACCTATGTTACTGACGGTGTATATAAGAATCAAGCAGAAATCGAGACAGATGTAGCTAATGGAATTATTGTTCCCAATGCGCAGCCGGGGGATTTCCGGTTTAAGAAATTTGGCAAAGATGATACTATCAATGCCGATGACAAACAGATAACCGGAAACTACATGCCCGATTTTACTTATGGTTATTCTACTTCATTGCGATACCAATCATTCGATTTTAGTCTTTCATTACAAGGAGTCTATGGGAATGAGATAGCTAACATCAATCGTCGTTATTTAGCCAATATGGAAGGAAATGCCAACCAGCTTGTTATAGCCAAAGACCGTTGGCAGTCGAAAGACAATCCGGGAAGTGGCAATGTGTATAAAGCAAACCGTAGTGCAACAGGTATGAACTCCGTTATTTCTACCTGGCATATTGAAGATGGCTCGTATATGCGTATTCGTGAAATCACACTGGGCTATACATTACCCAAACAGCTACTGAAACGAATGGGTATAAGCAACCTGCGTATTTATGGTTCAGCTTTCAATCCATTCACATTTACGAAATATAGTGGATATAATCCCGAAGTCAGCACTAACTCCAGTCCCATAATGCAGGGAGTTGATTACGGTACTTACCCGTTGTCGAAGAGTTTTGTGATTGGAATTAACTTTAGTCTGTAATATAAGAAACAAATGAAAGATATGAAAACCATAGTAACCCACTTGTGTATTATAACCGCTACCCTGTTGTCATTGTCGGGGTGTAGCGATTTTCTGGATGAGAAGCCTCAAGGAAACACCGGAACTACCGGTAACTTTTATAAAAATAAAGAAGACATAGAGTATGCGCTTACAGCTGCCTATGCCAACTTACAGACAAGTGCCATGTATCAAAATAATATGGTACTGATGACTGATGTCCGTTCAGACGATTTAGGTTCGTTTACTAATACCGGAGGAAATGCCGGGCGGGAATACAGCGTTAAAATATTTACTGCACAGTCTGACAATCAGATTTTTCGTAACGTATGGAAAAAAACTTACGAAACGATATACCGTTGCAATAATGTTATTTTTCATATTGATGTAGTAAAAGACACTAAGCTGAAACTCCAATATGAAGCCGAGGCGCGCTTTCTTCGGGCATTGTGTTATTTCAATATTGTTCGTTTCTGGGGGGATGCTCCATTGATTCTTGCTCCACTGGCGGCCACGGAAGTTGCAGGGTGTGAACGCAATAAAGTGGCGGACATCTATGCAGCGATAGAGGCTGACTTGCAATTTGCTTCGGATGCGAATAACCTGTCAAAAGTATTCACAGGGAAGAATCTCGGACGCGCTACTTCTTTGGCAGCCAAAGCTCTTTTAGGTAAGGTTTATCTTCAAGAGAAGAAATGGCAGGCTGCCAAACAAACGTTGGATGAACTTATAAATACAGATAATGCCGGCACGCACGAGTTGTTGCCTGACATTGCCAATGTGTTTAGTACAGCACCGGTGCAGGGAAGTTCAGCTGCCGATTTCAAGAATTATACCGGTTGGGTACCGCAAACCATGAATAAGGAAATCTTATTTGAAGTTATTTTCGACAAGGATATTGCAGGAGAGGGCCGCAATGCTTTGACTTATCACTCCAATCAAGCAGACTTGAACGAGGTTTTTAAGCTAAGTAATACAGCCAAGTGTATCTATACCTCTGATGACCGTCGTGCTGATTTGATGCGAAGCATGAAAGGAACTAATACTGATAATAACCTGTTGGTGAAATATGCCGACATTCAAAGTTCGTTGGAACAGTATGGTTACAACACTCCGATACTTCGTTGGGCAGATGTATTGTTGATGTATGCCGAAGCCTGCAATGAAGTATCTTTCGATAATTCAGCAACAAGTCCGGCATTATTGGCACTGAACGATGTCAGAACACGTTCGTATGTTGCCGGAGCATATACAGGGGATGAACTTTCAGATCAGGATACCTTCCGGGATGCCATCTTTCTCGAACGCCGTTTGGAGTTTCCTATGGAGATGCAACGCTGGTTCGATCTGCTCCGTTCGGGAAATGCTATTAATGAAATTGCTAAAATCGGGCTAATCATAGACAAAGACGACTTATTGTACCCGATTCCTAATAGTGAAGTAACGTTGCGTAATGATCCGGAGAAGTTTCCTCAAAATCCCGGTTATTGATAGGATATAAATTGTGTGCTGTTATGAAAAACTAAGAAGTATAGTAACAAGAATGAAAATCAAGAAAATAATAATAGTATTACTTTTATGTTTTCTTCCTATAGCCTCTTTCGCCCAGAAAGTGGGAGAGACATTGCCTGCTTGGGAGGAAGGATATATGGATATTCATCACATTAATACAGGTTGTGGAGAATGTGCCTATATTATTCTTCCTGATGGTACCACGATGCTGATAGATGCAGGAGAAAATAAGGCCGGCAATCCCCGGCACGTATCGCCTAAGCCTAATGCCAGCCGGACACCAGGTGAATGGATCGTTGATTATATCAAAACGATGGCACCTGTTCAAAAGCAAAAATTGGATTATGCCTTGATTACTCATTTTCATAGCGACCACATGGGTGGTGTACTTAAAATGAAAAATGAATCGGGCAGGTATTATAATACCGGGATAATTACAGTAGCCGAAAATCTTCAGATAGGTATGCTCGTGGACAGGGGATTTCCAGATTATAACTTCCTTGTAAATACGGAAGATAAAATGATAAAGAACTACTTCAATTTTTTACATTTTACGAAGCGTAAAATGAATGTTGAACAATTTGTGCCGGGAGTGGATAATCAATTCAGATTATTGTATGATTCCACCCGCTATGCCGGGAGGTTTAAGATACAGAATATTTATGCCAACGGCTGGTTGTGGACGGGCAAGGAACATGAGAAAAGGTATTTGTTTCCTGATTTTGACACATTAGAGAAGTATGATATTCCGCAAGAGAATACGTTAAGTTGTGCGATAAAGATTGTGTACGGTAACTTTTCCTACTATACCGGCGGAGATGTGACAGGATATCCGAAACCGGGAAGAGGAACGTTCCATGATGTAGAAACATGGATGGCTCCCGTTGTGGGACATACAGAGGTGTGCTGTGTGAATCATCACGGATATAACAATGCTACCAATGATACCTTTATCTCAACTCTGTCTCCTCGTATATTTATCATTCAGGCTAGTGATGCGCTGCATCCCAATCATTCCACTTTGGAACGAATGTTGTCTAAATATTTGTATCCGGGAAAGAGAGATGTGTTTGCAACTAACTTGCATCCTGCCGCCGAAATTGTTATCGGTAAGGATACGGAGAAAATGAAAAGTAGACAGGGACATATTGTTATCCGGGTATTGCCGGGAGGTGATGAATATTATGTTTACATCTTGGAGGATCATAATACAAAACGTAAAATCAAACAAATATTCGGTCCCTACATTTGTGGTCCGACAGGATGCCCCGGTGTTAAACAGTGATATTGTTAATAAATTTAAATTATAGCAGATAGTAAATAAATGAAAACAATAAATTATTTAATAAATAAATGTCCGATAGCGGCATTGTTTATGATACTCATAGCATTTTATGCTTGCAACGATGAAGATCAACCGCAAAATTTGAAAGCGGAAGTTACTGATTTTTCTCCTGTTATGGGCGGACGAAATACGCTACTGACTTTAAACGGAAGTAATTTTGGTACAGATATTAATAATGTCAAAGTTACGATTAACGGAAAGGAAGCATTGGTGAAAACAGTTACCAATGAGGTCATTACTGCTGAAGTGCAGAAAGGAACAAGTTCGGGGATTGTCAGAGTCATACTTGGAGAAAGACCCAATGCGCAAATATTGATTTATGATATGAATTTTACTTATGTATCTAATCAGGTTGTGTCTACCTATTTAGGTGGAGAAAGCAGTGGAGAGGCGGATGGCGATTTTTCAGTAGCTACACTTTCCAAACCTCGCTATCTGGTGTGGGGGAAAAACAATGCGTTGTATATTGTTGAGGACGGGGCTAGTTCTGTAGATGATATGGCATGCATCCGGGTAGCAAAGGATAACCGGCTTACTACATTGTTGAAAGCTTCGGAAAGCACGTTGGTGCAGCGAATGCGTGCCATTGACTTTTCGTTGGATGAGAATACGATGTATATTGCCAATGATAATAATGCAAGTGGAACTATGGGATTTGGTACGATGACGAAAAACGGAGACAAATACGAAAATTTGACATCTCTTTGGGATCAGGGAGGGATAACAGCCGTGAAAGTGCATCCGGAAACTGGTGCGGTTTTTATCGGTTATCATTCCGGTTCATGGATATATCAGTATGATGGTACAAATTTTATTCCTAAGTTTCAGCTTCCCGATGCTGCCGGTGCTGCTGCGAGTAAAGGAAACATCAATGCGATTGCATTTGATAAGCCGGGAACAACCGCATATATTGTTTCACGTAAAAATCATGTGATATACAAAGCAAGTTATGATATGGCTACTGGAGAATTTAGCGATGTTAAGTTGCTGGCAGGTTCTTTTGGAGTGACAGGATATGCTGATGGTACAGGCACCTCTGCCCAATTCAACGAACCCTCTCAAGGAGACGTAGATGAAGAAGGTAATTTTTATGTGGCTGATCGGGGAAATCATTGTATCAGAGTCATTACTCCCGATGGTGAAGTTTCAACCTATGCCGGACAAAATAAGGCTGGTATGGTGGATGGAATTGCTTCGCTGGCAGAGTTCAATAATCCTGAAGGATGTCAGTTCGGCCCGGATGGTGCTTTGTATGTAGCCGACTACTCCAACCATGCCATTCGTAAGGTAGAAGATGGACCTGCGCAACCCTAATAATCCATATCAATCAAAGAAAGAATAGAATGATGAGAAATAGATTTTTATGTAGCTGTCTGTTAGTGTGGTGTGCTCTTATTTCATGTGCACAACAATCAGACGAAAATGTAACTAAGGCACTTCAGAACATTGACGGGCAGTCGGTGCTGGTCGTTTCACACCGTGCCGACTGGCGCAACGCTCCCGAAAATTCCCTGCAGGCCATCAAAAACTGCATTGAGATGGGAGTGGATATGGTTGAAATAGATCTGAAGAAAACCAAAGACGGGCACTTAATCCTGATGCACGATAAAAAGATAGACCGTACAACCACCGGAAAAGGATTACCACAGGATTATACACTAGCAGAACTGAAGAAATTCCGTTTGAAAAACGGGGCCGGGCATAAGACCGCCCACCTCATTCCAACTCTGGAAGAGGTGATGAACCTGTGCAAAGGAAAGATTCTGGTCAATGTAGACAAAGGATATGACTATTTTCAGGAGGCCTATCAGATTCTGGAAAAAACGGGTACTACTCATCAATGCATTATCAAGTCTGATTTTCCGTATGAAAAGGTGGCAAGAGAGCATGGAGATGTACTTCAGAAAATGGCATTTATGCCTGTTGTCAACCTGGACAATACCGAAGCGGAGACCATCATTGACGGCTATATCCGGAATCTCGAACCCGCTGTTTTCGAACTGGTATTCAGTAAGGATTCCGAGGAAACACTGCGCCTGATTAAAAAAGTGCGTGACAGCGGGGCCGAAGTCTTTGTAAATGCCATGTGGCCCGAACTGTGCGGCGGACATGATGATGACAAGGCAGTGGAGGAACAGAAGTACGAACAGAGCTGGGGATGGATCGTCCGGCAGGACATCCGCCTTATCCAAACAGACAGGCCTCGTGAACTTCTCGAATATCTGAAGAAAAAGAATCTCCATCCTTAAACGGTCAGACATGTTGAAACAACTTATAAACTTTTACAAGGTCTCTTCACCGAGACCTTGTAACGGGGAAGCTTTGTCTTCATCCGACTCGCAGCATCTTCATTCCGGTGCCCGTCGCCTTAAATACCTGAAATGGTCTACTTTCCTTTCAGCTACTTTCGGTTATGGTATGTATTATGTGTGCCGTCTTAGTCTGAATGTCGTAAAGAAACCTATTGTAGATGAAGGCATTTTTTCGGAAACAGAGTTAGGCATCATAGGTTCCGTATTGTTTTTCACCTATGCGATCGGGAAATTCACTAACGGTTTCCTTGCCGACCGCAGCAATATCAACCGTTTTATGACTACCGGTTTATTGATAACTGCTTTGGTTAATCTTTGTCTCGGTTTTACTAATTCTTTTATCCTGTTCGCTATCCTTTGGGGGATTAGCGGCTGGTTTCAATCTATGGGGGCAGCATCCTGTGTAGTAGGGCTTTCCCGTTGGTTCACGGACAAAGAACGCGGTTCATACTATGGCTTTTGGTCTGCGAGCCATAATATCGGCGAAGCGTTGACTTTTCTGATAATAGCCTCAATTGTCAGTGTGTTGGGCTGGCGGTATGGTTTCTTCGGAGCCGGTATAGTGGGATTGATAGGAGCGTTGATCGTCTGGAAGTTCTTCCATGATACTCCCGAAAGCATGGGGTTCCCTTCGGTGAATGTTCCCAAACAGAAAAAGGAAATGAGTGAGACAGAAACGGCTGATTTTAATAAAGCACAGCGTCAGGTATTGCTGATGCCTGCCATTTGGATACTGGCTCTTTCGAGTGCTTTTATGTATATCAGTCGTTATGCTATCAATAGTTGGGGCGTTTTTTATTTGGAAGCTCAAAAGGGTTACTCCACCTTGGATGCCAGTTTTATCATTTCTATTTGTCCGGTCTGTGGTATAATCGGTACTATGTTTTCAGGTGTTATTTCTGATAAGTTATTTGGTGGACGTCGCAATGTTCCTGCGTTAATTTTCGGATTGATGAATGTGTTTGCTCTTTGTTTGTTTCTCTTAGTTCCGGGAGCTCATTTTTGGATAGACGTGTTGGCAATGGTTCTTTTCGGTTTAGGTATCGGAGTTTTGATCTGTTTTCTGGGTGGTTTGATGGCAGTGGATATTGCTCCCCGTAATGCTTCGGGTGCTGCATTGGGAGTAGTCGGTATTGCCAGTTATATCGGTGCCGGATTGCAGGACGTGATGAGCGGTATTCTGATAGAAGGGCAAAAAACGGTTCAGAATGGCGTTGATGTTTATGACTTTACTTATATCAATTGGTTTTGGATTGGTGCTGCTTTGCTTTCGGTGTTGTTTGCTTTGCTGGTATGGAATGCAAAATCAAAAGAAGTGGATTAAAGTGAGTACATTAGGTTAGAATATAAGTCTTTATTTTCGAGGTATTAGACACCATTCCGGGAAGTAAGTAATGATTGCTTATCTTTCTGGAATGGCTTTTTTATAATCAATTAAATAGAAAGTTTTATGGAAAATTCATTGAATGATGAATTATTGTGTTCATTGAAAGATGAACTTCGTGAAGTAACCGCACAAATCAATGTGCATAGTGAAAAATTAATGGATCTGCTCGACCAAAAAAAAGAATCGTCGGTCAACTGACTCGAGAGATGTCGCATCTCCCGCCTGTCATCATCGAGTATCGGGGAAATCCGAAGCAATATGTCTCTGTTGTGCTCGATGCCATCAATCAGGGTAGGTTGACGTATGACGGAATAGCAAATTGCGAACAGACTTTTCGTGCGTTAGCAAGCGTTGTAGATGTGATAAGCCCTAAGAATGGGAAAACGCTTAGTGTAGAGACGCTGGTGTCTTATGAGAAGAAAAAGCGTGCTGGAGAATTTGAGGAAAAATAATATAAAATAAAAAGACGATTGTTGTATAGTTGAACAACAATTCGTATATTTGCAGTATGGAAAAGAAACGTAAGATCCGTACATACGGAGGTTACTTTGAGGCTTTCATGGAGACTTTAACCGAAAAGGAACAAGATAAAATCCAGTATGGACTACTCTTGTTGAAAACACAAGAAAGACTCTCCACTAAATTTGTAAAATTTGTTCAGGACGGAGTTTTTGAACTTCGTACAGAATATAATGGTAATATATACCGGGTATTTTTCATTTTTGATGATGGAAATATTGTAGTGTTGTTTAATGGCTTTCAAAAGAAGTCGCAAAAAACACCGGGTAGTGAAATAGATAAAGCATTAAAAATAAAGGAGGAATATTATGCAGATAAACAATCATCAAATAGTAGATTATGACGCTGTTCTTGATGCGAAATTTGGAGCAGAAGGTACTCCCGAACGTGCGGAAGCAGAAGAAAAAGCGTATGCTTTCTACACCGGGCAAATTATCGAAGACGCAAGGAAAAAGGCTAAGATTACTCAAGCAGAATTAGCCCGGCGTATCGGTTCCGATCGTTCTTATATTTCAAGAGTGGAAAGTGGTCAGACAGAACCTAAGGTTTCTACTTTCTATCGCATCATGAATGCGTTAGGTTGTAGGATCGAATTTTCGATGTCTTTATAAGAAGCGAATCTTTTTTATCCATAATTGCGAATATCGGAATATAATTTTGAAAATTGGAATTATATTCTTATTTTTGTTGCATGATAAGTGAGTAACTAATGAGAATATTTACAGAACAAGCGTTAAGAGAATATGCAGAGGAGCATCCCGATTCAAAAGTTGCTTTGCAAGAATGGGTTACTATAGTAAAGAAAAGTGAATGGGCTTGTTTCGCTGATATAAAGAAGACCTTTAATAGTGCCGACAGTGTAGGTAACCAGCATTATGTTTTCAATGTTAAAGGGAATAATTATCGCTTGGTAGTAGTGGTGAAGTTCACTGTAAAGTTTGTATATATTCGCTTTATTGGTACTCATAAAGAATATGATAAAATAGATTGTGCTAATATTTGAAAATATGACAAAGATAGAAAACCAAAACCAGTATGAATGGGCTGTAAAGAGAGTGGAGGATCTTCTTCCGTTAGTGAAGGATGATACTCCTTTGAATGATCCTAACAGCATCGAGTTGGAACTTCTTTCTAATCTTGTTGCCGATTATTCAGAGGAACACTTTTCTTTGGGAGAACCTTCGCTTGTGGATGTTCTGAAGCTTCGTATGTACGAAATGGGGCTCAATCAGAAATCACTGTCACAACTGATAGGAGTTAGTCCTTCGCGTCTTAGTGACTACATTTCCGGAAAATGTGAGCCGACATTGAAAGTGGCTCGTGAAATAAGTAAAAAGCTGAATATTGATGCTAGTATTGTGCTAGGAGTATAACTTCGATTCAGATTAAAAAAAACATGGTGGGAAATTTGAAAAAGATAACTGTCTTTTTCAAATTTCCCACCGTTTTTTTGAGGAAGAAAGAGGAAGAAAAAGGAAAAAAAAGGAAAAAGGTGAGGGTAGGTGAGGGTAAATTTCTAACATTCGTATTTTTTTTTAGAAGAAAATAGAAGAATAGAAATAAGAAATATAAAAATGAAAAGTTGCAAAAGTACCCTCACCAACCCTCACCTTTTTGCGTGCGAAGGAGATGAAATCTTATTCATATAGCCTGTTTGATTTCACCTGTTCCGTATCAATAATGAATACAGTGTATCTTCTCCCGTTTTTTCCCTTATGAAATTCGAAGCCGTGTTTGGACATCACTTTTCCTAGTTGGGCTTTGGTTCCGTGAGAATATTGATACCCCGTCCGTTCGCGAATCAATTCCGCAATTTCAGTGACCGTCAGATAATGCACCTTTTCGAAACGTTCCGGTTTGCGGATATGTGTCAACACCAGTTCTTCTTCCGGTGAGTGGAAAATGAAATCCTCGTTGTTCTCTTCAATCCGTGAGTTTTCCGATTGGGTGAACCAATACTGATACCCCGGCTTGTTGAGCAGATACTTGATTTGTGCATACAACTGCGCGTAGTTTATTTTGATAAACTCCATCGAGTCGACATGAAAGCAGAGAAAACGGCGGTTACCTGTGGTGTCGTGAAGCACTTCCTGGTAATTGCATGTGCCGGCAAAAGAAGCCGTATGAGGAAAGTTCTGCGAACGCCGCGCGTATGGCAGGCGGATGCTGATTACTTTGCGGGTGACTAAATCCTTGAAGATATTCAGTTCCCGTCCGCTCATCCCTTCAAACTCATCCAGATTGATAAGCATCGCCTGCGCTATTTTAGCCAGATCATCCTTGTTGCTCGGGTTGATAAGACCGGTAGAAAGATAGGCGCGCAATTCGGGCGGCAGCAGGTTGTTGATAAACGTAGTCTTTCCGATGTTCTGTATTTCGCTGCAAAGCAACAAAACAGTGTGGTTCACCACATCATCTTGTGTGGCGGCAGCGCACATTCCCACCAGATAACGTTCCAGACATTCTACCCAAAATTTCTGGTGACTAGTATGCACGCTGTTGGCAAGGATACCGATATAATCCGTTCCGTCCCATTCAGGCAGCGAGTCTAAATACTCGCGAATAGGATGGTAGGTGATGCTGAAGTCGGAGTAGATCAGATTCTGAATCGTCTTGACGGTGCACGAATAGCCCAGTTCGTTCATCTCCATCCAAATGCTGTTTTCCATCATTTCGTCGAGAATATGGAAAGGTTCCGGTTGCTCCGTGTCCGTTTTCCTTCTGCGATATTCCATGATATGAAGCACTTCGTTGTAGCGTGTATCGTAATTTTCTTTGATATGTTGCTCAATCTGTAACATTCGCTTCTGCGTACTATTCAGCTTGCGGGTGTCGAATTCCTCGTTGTGTCCGTAAGCACTCCCGATCAGTGCGTCCATTTCATCCGCGGGAAGATCGGTGAACTGGCTCTTGATAAAAGCTGCCGCCTCTTCCTGGGGGACGCCGTAGCGATTGTACATACAAGCCAAGCAATGCAGGTAGTTGTTCCGGTTGCCGGTGACGTACTTTTCGGATTTATTGTGATAATAGTTCAGAGTCACCATTAAGGAAGCGTGCGAGGAATGGTAGTTGAGGGCCACTTGTTCGGTGAGGGGATTGTTGTCTGGTGCTGTCGTCTTTTTCTTTTTGCCGGATGCCCTTTTCTTCTTTTGAGACTTGAAGAACATCGGTGGCTGTTCCACGATGACAGCTGTGGCATCGGGATTGAAATAAATATCCGGATCGTAAAAGAACAGGCAAGTGCGGCTAACATCCTGCCCGGAAGTGTCGACCTCAACTCCGCAGAGCTGGGCATAAAAGGAAGCGATTTTGTGATAAGCAGCATGATGGAAATCTTCAATTTCCTGAATCGTTTCGGGCAATGTCCCGTCTGTCCGGCATACACGTACCACGATTTTCAGTCCCATTCCTTTGGGGCTGATGAAAGCGATGCGGGTGTGGGCACACTTTTTTGCCAGTGCGAGGATGCGTGCCAATGCTTCCTGTGTCTGATGGTCGATGTCTACCACGATGTATCCCAGATACTTGACGAGAGTTGCGTTTGAACGTCCTCCCCGGTAGTTGGCTGAAAAGGTGATTTCCGGTAGTTCTATTTTCTTTTCGTTGGCTGCTTTCTCGCCTTGTTCCGCGAAGATTCGGCGCACGTCCTCCACCGTTTCCCGGTATGTGCCGTTGCTGATGGCCGATACGATTTCTTCTTCTGTCATTTCGGCTATGACGCGGTAAAAGTCTTGAAAGATGGTAAAATGATCCATGTTGGTTTGTTCTTTTTAATTTGCGGTTGCAAAGAAATTTGTTTGTAAAATAATAGAATGGAACTTTTCGTTTTTTTGATTAAGTTCTTAGGGTTCTCCCAAATAGCGTATGATCGTTGCCACCTGCCGGGGAGAGAGAAGGCGGTTGCGGGCACGATAGCCTTCTTGTTCGAGTTCTTGCAGGAGCGGAAGGTTGTAGACAATCCAACGACGTAGTATTTGTAAGGCTACTTTGAGGCATACGTTGGGGTTGTAAAGATGAGCTAGTTCCGACTTTTTATAAGTGCGGATAAGAAATGGCTGGTCCGGATAATACATGATGAATGATGTTTGGTTTATGCTATAAAGTTACTGAAAATTAATGGCTTATTAAAAGAATAACGTCATTATTATTCATAGAGTATCAGGAAACTTCGTTGGGGAATCCGGAGGATGGAAAATGTGTTATCTTTATGTCGTTAACAAATAAGGAACGCGTTCGAAATGTGTGAAATCTTAAAATTATTTTATTATGGCAATGACAGTAACTTATTCAGTAGTGCCGCGCAAGAATCCTGCCAAAAAGGATGAGTCGGCAAAGTATTACGCGCAGGCACAGGCTTCGGGAGAGTTGGATTTTGAAGAGTTGTGCGAGGGAATCACCAGTCGGTCTACCTGTACGGAGACAGATGTGCGTGCCGCCATTTCGGGTATTCTTTATGAGGCGAAGCGTGCGTTGAAAGCGGGAAGAATAGTCCGGTTGGGTGATTTGGGCAGTTTGCAGATCGGATTGAACAGTGAAGGAGCTGTGTCGGTCAAGGAGTTTTCAAGTTCGCTGATTACGGCTGCCCATATTATTTTTCGTCCCGGAAAGACGTTGGCGGACATCACGAAGATTCTTAGCTACCAGCAGGTAACGACGCGTGCGGTGGCCCAAACGGGCGGTAGCGGCAATGAAGGAGAAGATGATGACAAAGGTTCCGGTGGTGGTTCAGACGGTGGTGGAAGCGGAGAAGCTCCGGATCCGGCAGCATGATAACTTTAATATTGAATCAAATGAAAGAAATTGTAACTAAGATTTTGGATGTAATCATGTTCCTTGTGCCTTTCTTCGGAAAAAGAAAGCGGAACAGAATTGTGAGAGAGGTGCGCTTCAATGCTACCCATAAGGAAGTGTGTAATGTGAAAACAACGGAAAGGGAGAAGGACGATGAGAAAGATTAGTCTGATTGTGATTCACTGCTCTGCTACCCGTGCTGATCGCGACTTCACGGCGAAGGATGTGGACACTGCCCATCGCTTTCGGGGCTTTTCGTGTTGGGGGTATCATTACTACATTCGCAAGTCGGGACAGATAGAGCCGATGAGGGATGAAGATACGGTGGGTGCTCATGCACGCGGTTTTAATGCGATTAGTTTAGGGGTGTGCTATGAAGGCGGACTGGATGAGGACGGAAAGGCAGCGGATACGCGTACTTCCCACCAGAAAGAATCTTTGCATCGCCTGGTGCGCGAACTGTTGCAGCGTTATCCGGATGCAAAGGTGGTCGGTCATCGGGACTTGAGTCCTGACACCAATTATAATGGAATTGTTGACCCTTGGGAGCGGATCAAAGAGTGTCCCTGTTTCGAGGTGATTGAAGAATTTGAGAGTTGAGAATGGAGAGTTGAGAGTTGCCTGCGCACTGTTATACTGCATAGTTAACTCTCAATTTTCAACTTTTTCAACTAATTGACCACCACAGTAGTGAAATACTCTTTAAATACCTCCGCGGCTTTTTCAAGTTGTTCGGGGGTATTTTCTTTTACGTCTTTCAGCTTGTATTCCTGCTCCATCGCTTCATACTTATGTACGCCTAATGTATGATAAGGCAGGATTTCCACTCGTTGCACCATCTTATATTTTCCCAGAGCTTCTCCTAAACGGCGGATGTCTTCCTCGAAATCGCTGTATCCGGGCACTAATACATAACGCAGCCAGAAAGGTTTCTCGTTTTCTTCCAGCCATGCTGCCGTGCGGATGGTTTGCTCGTTACTTCTTCCGGTCAGTGCTTGATGGCGTGCCGGATTGAACTCTTTAATATCCAGCAATACAAGATCCGTCAGTTTGAAAAGTTCTTCTACTTCTTCGTTCCAGATACCGCCGTTGCTGTCTATGCATACATGTATTCCCTTTTCTTTCAGTTCACGCACTAAAGGGACTAGTGCTTTGGCCTGAAACGTAGGTTCTCCTCCGGAGAAAGTGACTCCTCCGCGTTTCCCGAAAAAAGGACGTTGGCTCATAGCCATGCGGACGATTTCTTCCGGTGGAGTAGGTGTGCCTCCTTTCCCGGCTATTGTGTCAGGGTTGGCGCAATACAGGCAGCGGAAATTGCATCCTTGAAGAAAAACGACGAGCCGTAAGCCCGGCCCGTCGAATGTTCCCATACTTTCGTATGAATGTACGTTTATCGTCATATTGAGTAGATCTGATTACATACGTTCGTGGAAGCTACGGCTGATTACTTCCAATTGATGTTCGCGGCTCAACTTCACGAAGTTTACGGCATAACCGGAAACACGGATGGTGAGTTGCGGATATTTTTCCGGATGTTCCATGGCATCGTAAAGCATTTCACGGTTCAGTACGTTCACGTTCAGGTGGTGAGCGCCTTTGGTGAAATAGCCATCCATCATTGTCACCAGATTTTCTACGCGATCCTCTTCAGTAGCTCCCAGTGATTTGGGGACGATGGAGAAAGTGTTGCTGATACCGTCCTGTGAGTCGCGGTAACGTAATTTCGCTACGGAACTCAAAGAGGCGATGGCACCGTTCTTGTCACGTCCGTGCATAGGGTTGGCTCCCGGAGCAAAAGCGACACCTTTGGCGCGTCCGTCGGGAGTAGCACCTGTCTTCTTGCCATACATCACGTTGGAAGTGATGGTGAGCAAAGATAAAGTAGGACGGGCATTTTTGTAAACCGGAAGTTTCTTCAATTCTTCGCTGAAGAAATAGACCAGGTCAACACCCAGGTGGTCTACCTTGTCGTTGTCATTACCGAAGCAAGGGAATTCGCCTTGAATATCGAAACCTTCTGTCAGACCGATGTCGTTGCGGCGTGCGGTTACTTTAGCATATTTGATGGCCGACAGTGAATCGAGGGCGATAGAAAGTCCGGCTACACCGTAAGCAAGGTTGATGCGTGGGTTGGTATCTACAAGAGCCATTTGGGCTTTTTCGTAGTAATACTTATCATGCATATAATGGATGATGTTCATCGCTTCGTTGTAAACACGGGCGATTTCCGTCAATACCTTCTTGTAGTTGCTCATTACTTCTTCGAAGTTCAGTGTGTCGCTGGTTAGTACGGGGATATTTTTCACCATTACCGTACCGGTGTTTTCGCAACGTCCGCCGTTGATGGCAAGCAACAGGGCTTTTGCCAGGTTGCAACGTGCGCCGAAGAATTGGATTTGTTTTCCGATTTCCTGATAAGATACGCAGCATGCGATTCCGTAGTCGTCCGACTGGCGCACTTCACGCATCAGGTCGTCGTTTTCATATTGGATGGAAGAAGTGTCGATAGATACTTTTGCGCAGAATTCTTTGAATCCTTCCGGCAGTTCCGGGCTCCACAATACAGTCAGGTTCGGTTCCGGTGAAGGGCCGAGGTTGTAGAGTGTTTGCAGAAAGCGGAAAGAAGTCTTTGTCACCTTGGTACGTCCGTCGTTGAGGCGTCCGCCCAGGGATTCGGTTACCCATGTCGGGTCGCCGGCAAAGATGTCGTTGTAAGATTGCATACGCAGGTGACGCACCATACGCAGTTTGATGACAAACTGGTCGATCAGCTCCTGTGCGAAAGATTCTGTGATGGTTCCTTTGCTCAATTCATATTCCATATAAATGTCGAGGAACGAAGAGACGTTACCCAGTGACATGGCGGCACCGTCTTGTTCTTTTACGGCAGCAAGGTAAGCCATGTATACCCATTGTACTGCTTCTTGTGCGGTGTAGGCAGGACGGCTCAAGTCGAGTCCGTAGTATTCGCCCATTACCTTCATGTCTTTTAATGCCTTGATTTGCTCTGCCACTTCTTCGCGCAGGCGGATGCGGGCTTCGGTCATCGGACCGGTAAGGTTACGCAAATCTTCTTTTTTTGCCTCAATCAATCGGTCGATACCATAGAGAGCCATACGGCGGTAGTCGCCGATGATACGTCCGCGGGCATAGTTATCAGGAAGTCCGGTGAGGAATCCCAGAGAACGGAACGAACGGATTTCTTCGGTATATACGTCAAATACTCCGTCATTGTGCGTCTTGCGGTAGTGAGTGAATATATCTTTTACACGGTCGTCCACTTCCACGCCGTTTTCATGGCAGGCTTTGCTCACCACGTTGATACCTCCGAAAGGTTTGATTGCACGTTTCAGAAGTTCGTCTGTTTGCAGACCGACGATCAGTTCGTTTTCTTTGTCGATATATCCGGCTTTATGAGAAGTGATGGTTGAGACGGTGACATTATCCAGTGAGCGTACGCCGTTATTGGCTCTTTCTTCTGCCAGTGCTTCGAGGCAGCGGTTCCATACAGCTTTTGTGCGTTCGGTAGGTCCTTCGAGGAAAGAAGCATCTCCATAATACGGAGTGATGTTGTGACTAACGAAATCTCTTACGTTGATTTCTGTGCTCCAAAGACCGTCTTTAAAGATCTTATTTAATTCCATAAATGATAAAATTAGAGGTTGTAGTTATCCTTTTCTTTAGAGCGCACAAAGTTACAACGTTTTTTCATATAATCAGCATAAATATGCTCTATTTTATGCTTTTCAACATAAAATACCTAGATATTGCTATTCTTTGGAAATGATGTTCGTGATTTTTTTTTGTGAAAACTCTTGTAAGTTTAAAATATATTCGTACCTTTGCACCGCTTTTAACGAAAAGCACTTCTGATAAAGAAGTTTTGGAGAGGTGGCAGAGTGGTCGATTGCGGCGGTCTTGAAAACCGTTGTACTGCGAGGTACCCGGGGTTCGAATCCCTGTCTCTCCGCTAGAAAGCAGCTTTTTGCTGCTTTCTGTTTTTATGGAGAGTTTTTTCTCTAGTTGGTAATTGTAAGGAGAGGTGCTCGAGTGGTTGAAGAGGCACGCCTGGAAAGCGTGTATACCCCTAAAGGGTATCACGAGTTCGAATCTCGTTCTCTCCGCATCATTTTTTTACATTTTAATATTAATGAACGGCTGTTTTGACTTATCAAGGCAGCCGTTTGTTTTATATTGTTTTCGGGAATTCGGTTATTCCAATTCTTCAATAATCTTCTTTACATCTACCGGTTGTAATCGACCATATACCTTCTCGCCGATCATCACTACCGGAGCCAGTCCGCAGGCGCCTACACAACGCAGACAGTCTAATGAGAACTTTCCGTCCGGGGTAGTGTCACCGACTTCGATACCTAATACACGTTTGAACTCTTCCAGCAGTTTTTCTGAACCACGTACATAACAAGCTGTACCCATGCAAACAGAGATGGGATGTTTTCCTTTGGGAGTCATGGTAAAGAAAGTATAGAAAGTGACGACACCATACACTTTCGATACGGGAATTCCAAGTTTGGAAGCGATAATCCGTTGCGTTTCCTCGGGTAGATACCCTTGCAAATGCTGTGCCTCATGCAAAATATTGATAAGTTCGCCCGGTTTGTTTCCATGCTTGTCGCAGATCGTTTTGATTTGCTCTGCCATGTCACAGGCTAGTTTGATATCTGACATAATACTCTTCATTTAAAAGTTAATCAATCGCTTTGTTGAAATAATGCGTATGCAGGAGAGTTTCCGATTTCTCACCTAGCGGTTTGCCGAGATAATCCTCGTATAATGTCTTGATATACGGATTCTCGTGCGATTTGCGCAAAGGTTTGTTGGCGTCTTCACGGTAAAGTGCGTTGGCGCGTGCATAGAGTATTTCCGAGTTGCCGTGATGCAAAGGCTGCCCACCGCCACCGATACAGCCTCCGGGGCAAGCCATAATTTCGATTACATGATATTCGTTGTGCCCGTTCCGTATATCTTCCAGTAGATGACGAGCGTTGCCTAGTCCGTGTGCGATGCCTACTTTTAATTCAAATCCGTTTAGGTTAATGGTAGCACGACGGACGCCATTTAGTCCGCGTACCTGTTCGAAATTTACATTTTTCAAAGGTTCTCCGGTATAGATTTCATAGACAGAACGGAGGGCGGCTTCCATTACACCACCTGTTGTTCCGAAAATGACACCGGCACCTGTCGATTCACCCATCGGGTTGTCGAATGGGCTGTCCAGTACGAGAGGGAACCCGATATTGGCACGTTTAATTAGTCGTGCCAGTTCACGGGTAGAGATAGAATAATCCACATCGGGGATACCGTTCACTTTGAATTCATCACGTGCACATTCGTACTTTTTAGCCAGACAAGGCATGATAGATACGACAACCAGTTTTTCTCTGGGTATGCCCATTTTCTCCGCCCAATAGGATTTGGCAATGGAACCGAACATCTGTTGTGGGGAGCGGGCGGTGGACGGAATGTCCAGCATGTCCGGGAAATGATGTTCGAAGAAGTTGACCCATGCCGGACAGCAGGAAGTCAGGATAGGTAATCGTACGGATTTATCTCCGTTGAGATAGCGCGTCAGACGGTTTAGTATTTCCGATCCTTCTTCCATGATGGTGAGGTCGGCGGCAAAGTCAGTATCGAATACATAGTCGAATCCCAGTTCACGCAGTGCATAAACCATTTTTCCGGTTACCAGTGTGCCGGGAGGAAAACCGAATTCTTCGCCTAGGGCAGCACGTACGGCAGGGGCTGTTTGCACAATCACCACTTTATCCGGGTTAGCTAAGTCGTCGAGCAGGCGGTTCGTATAATCGCGTTCGGTCAGTGCACCTACCGGACAGACAGCTACGCATTGTCCGCAATAGGTACATTCGCTTTCCGTCATCATCCGGTCAAAGGCAGGGGCTATCGTCGTGTTGAATCCGCGACGGATGGCACCGAGCGCACCGACTGTCTGAACATCGTTGCAGACACTTTCGCAGCGGCGACAGAAAATACATTTATCCATGTTGCGCACGATGGAGGCAGTGATTTCCCGCTTGCGGGGAGAGAGCTCGCCTCCATTGAAAGGCATTTCGCGGATATTAAAGCGTAGCGCTAATGTCTGAAGTTCACAATTGCCACATTTGGGGCAGGTGAGACAGTCGTTGGGATGATCCGACAGGATAAGTTCGGCTACCACTTTGCGTGCGTTCATCACACGTAGCGTACTGGTTTTTACTACCATTCCTTCTGTGCAACGGGTAGCGCAGGCAGGAGCCAGATTGCGGCGTCCTATAACTTCGACCACGCAGATGCGACAGGAAGCAGGATTGTTCTTTATGCAGGTGCCTTTCAGGTCGATGTGACACAAGGTAGGTATGTTGATGCCGATTTTCGTGGCAGCTTCAAGGATGGTACTTCCTTCGGGGACAGTGATGAAATGACCGTCTATCTGGAGAGTAATTTGTTTTTCTTCCATAGTAAATAAGATTTTAGCAGACAAGAATAGCATTGAATTTGCAGCGTGCCATGCACATGCCGCACTTGATACATTTATCAGGAGCAATGACATGTGGCTTGCGCACCAGCCCGCTGATAGCATCCGCCGGACAGTTTTTGGCGCATAGATGACAACCAATGCAACGTTCAGGACTGATGGTATATGTTAATAGTGATTTACATTGCTTGGAACGACAAGTCTTATCCCGTACGTGTTCCATATATTCATCGTAGAAGTTATCCAATGTGGATAAAACGGGATTCGGAGAGGTTTGTCCCAGTCCGCAGAGGGCCGTATCTTTGATGACTTGTCCCAAAGTGGCAAGTGTGTCCAGGTCTTTTTCTGTGCCTTTTCCTTCTGTAATCTTGTTCAGTAGTTCCAACAGACGTTTGTTTCCAATGCGGCAAGGTGTGCATTTCCCGCAGGACTCTTCCACTGTAAAATCCAGATAAAAGCGGGCTACGGATACCATGCAGTCGTCCTCATCCATGACAATCATCCCTCCTGAACCCATCATGGAACCGGCCGAGAGAAGGTTGTCAAAGTCAATGGGAGTGTCCAGATGTTTTTCTGTCAGACAGCCGCCTGACGGTCCTCCTGTTTGTACAGCTTTGAACTTCTTTCCGCCTTTGATGCCTCCTCCGATTTCGTAGATTACTTCCCGAAGAGTAGTTCCCATCGGCACTTCGATCAGTCCGACATTATTAATCTTTCCGGCAAGAGCAAACACTTTGGTTCCTTTGGAACGTTCTGTGCCAATCGTTGCAAACCAGTCGGCTCCTTTGGTTAGAATAATGGGAATATTGGCAAGTGTTTCCACATTATTTACATTGGTTGGTTTTCCCAGATAACCGGATTCGGCAGGGAAGGGAGGTTTCAGAGTCGGCTCTCCTCGTTTTCCTTCCATCGAATGAATAAGGGCAGTTTCTTCTCCGCAGACAAAAGCTCCGGCTCCATATCGTATTTCTATGTCGAAACTGAAATCTGTTCCTAAGATATGATCTCCTAGTAATCCGTATTCGCGTGCCTGATTGATAGCTGTTTTCAGTCGGTTGATAGCTAACGGATATTCGGCACGGATATATACTAATCCTTTGGTGGAACCAATGGAATAACCGCAGACACACATCGCTTCTACAATCGAATGTGGGTCGCCCTCCATAATGGAACGGTCCATGAATGCACCGGGATCTCCCTCGTCGGCGTTACAAACCACGTATTTGACATCTGACTGTTGCTTGTTGGCAAATTCCCATTTCAGTCCCGTCGGGAAACCGCCACCACCACGTCCGCGAAGTCCCGAACGTTTGATAATATCAATAACGTCCGTCGGCTGTTTGTTAAGCAGGCAATCGGCCAATGCAAAGTATCCTTCACGGGCGATATACTCTTCAATATTTTCGGGATCGATAAAACCACAGTTACGCAATGCGATGCGGAGTTGTTTCCGGTAGAAATCCATGTGCTTGGAGTCGCTGACAGTATGTTCCGTTTTAGGATCTACATACAGCAACCGTTCGATTCTTCGTCCTCCGATGATATGCTCGTTGATGATTTCTTCCGCATCTTCGGGAGTGACTTGGGTGTAAAAGGTATTATCGGGGATAATTTTCACGATAGGACCTTTTTCACAGAAGCCGAAACAGCCTACGGTGATGACTTCTACTTTGTCGGTGATTTCGTTCTTTTGGATGGCTTTTAGAAGATTGTCTGTAATACCCTGGCTGGAAGATGCCTTACAGCCTGTACCACCGCAGATCAGAATCTGAAGATGTTGCGCACCGGATGCCAGTCCGTAACACTTTTCAGTCACCTTTTCATTACTTTCTTCGCGCAATGAAAGATTGTGCTCTGCTCTCTTCCTGATTGTTGCCAAATCATGGATAGATAAAATTTTCATAAGTATCAGAATTGTTAGTCGGTTTTTTGCAAATATAATTCTTTGTTTGAAATAACAGCGTAGTCTCGTACAAATAAAATTGTTCTTTGACGGAGGATTTAGGTAAATAAATCTCTATCTTCGTATTTAATAGGTATCAAACCTAAAAAAGAAAATTGAAGTATGAGACGAATTTTACTTGGACTATGTTTTCTATCCTTTCTGAACAGCGCATCCGGACAAGAGATTCCTTTGCCGGAAAAGATGCCGCAGACACATCCGCGGGTACTGACTACTCCGGCGGGAAAGCAGGAAACATGGAAGCTGATTAAAAAAGAAGAATGGGCGAAAGATGTTTTCAATAAATTGAAGGAACGGACGGAAGTATATACGAACCTGACGGATGCTCAACCGGCGTGGTTGCTGTCTCGTTTGGCAATGTACTGGAAGTCTCATGCCACGGAAGTATATGTGAAAGGTGAAACGTTCGACCATGCAGGTGGTGAAAAAGCTCCTTATCCCACTGTGCGTTACACAGGAACCCGTGGCACAGCTGCTACCCACGGCCGTCCCAAATTGGCGGATGTCGTTCCTTATGATGATGAGGATGGGAATGTCACTTTCTGCAATAATGCACTTCCCGACCGTCCTATGGAGAGTGTACACCCATCCAAAACAGGCCGGAATATTGAAAGCCTGAACTGCGAAATCCTGGGAATTGCCCGTGATGCCGCTTTCCTTTATTGGATGACGGATGAAGAGAAATTCGCTAAACTTGCCGCAGGGGTCTTTGATACATATATGACAGGCATTTATTATAGAAACGTGTCCATCGACCTGAATCACGGCCATCAGCAAACATTGGTAGGATTGACTTCTTTCGAAGTCATCCATGAAGACGCACTCCATATCGCTGTCCCTTTATATGATTTTCTATATAATTACCTAAAGGCCAATTACCCGGATAAAATGGAAATCTACGCCGGAGCTTTTAAGAAATGGGCGGATAATATCATTGCGAACGGTGTACCTCATAACAACTGGAATTTGCTACAGGCACGGTTTGTTATGAATGTCGGATTGGTATTGGAAGACAATAAAGAATATGCCGACGGAAAAGGACGTGAATATTATATCGACTATGTGATGAACCGTTCCAGCATCCGCCAGTGGAGTCTGACGCGATTGGCAGATTATGGTTTCGATATAAATACGGGAATTTGGGCAGAATGTCCGGGATATAGCAGTGTGGTAATCAATGATTATGCCAATTTTGTGAATCAGTTTGATACGAATCTGCAATATGATTTGGTGAAAGCAATGCCTATATTGTCGAAAGCGGTAGCAACCACTCCCGAATATCTGTTTCCCAACCGTATGATTTGTGGCTTTGGAGATACGCATCCGGGATATTTGAGTACGAATTTCTTTATCCGTATGATACAGAATGCACAGGCGAACGGGAAGAAAGAACAGGAAAATTATTTCACGGCTTTGCTGAAATGCCTGAACCCGGATTTGGGAAATGATAAAACAGAAAAGAAGAATGTGCGTGTATCTGTCAATTCTTTCTTTGAAGATAAACCGCTGACGCTAAATCCCAAAGTGCAGCCGGGAAAGATAGAAGATTATGTTTCTCCTTTGTTTTATGCTCCCAATGTGTCATGGCTGGTACAGCGTAACGGTATGCATCCGCGCAACAGTTTGATGATTTCGTTGAATGGCAGTGAAGGGAACCACATGCACGCTAACGGCATTTCGATGGAACTTTATGGAAAAGGATACGTATTGGGTCCGGATGCAGGTATCGGGCTTTTCCTGTATAGCGGACTGGATTATGCGGAATATTATTCTCAATTCCCCAGTCATAATACAGTTTGTGTGGATGGAATATCGAGCTATCCGGTGATGAAAAGTAATCATTCTTTTGATTTGCTTTCCTGTTTCCCGGCATCAGCGGAACCGGGCAAAGCATTTACGTCCGTTACTTACAGTAACCTTTATTTTCGTGAACCGGAAAGCAGGGCGGATCAGACCCGTATGATGAGTATTGTCACTACCGGGGCGGAGACGGGGTATTATGTCGATGTATTCCGCAGCCGGAAAGAGAAAGGAGGCGATAAGATGCACGATTACTTCTATCACAACCTTGGGCAGACTTTGACATTGACGGCAGCAGATGGCAGCGACCTGAATCTCCAGCCTACGGAAGAACTCGCCTTTGCAGGCGCACATCTTTACGCTTATTCCTATTTATATGATAAGAAAGTGGCTGCGACCAATAAGGATGTCAAGGCAACTTTCACCATAGATATGAAAGATAAGGACGGCGATGATATATACATGAATCTTTGGATGAAAGGCGAACCGGATCGTGAAATCTTTACGGCTTTGGCGCCAATGACCGAAGGGCTAAGCCGTACACCGAATATGCCCTATAATATAAAGGAGCAGCCGACGCTGACATTTGTTGCCCGTCAGCATGGAGAAGCTTGGAATCGTCCTTTTGTTTCGATATATGAACCGAGTACAAAAAAGGAACCGTCTGCTATTCAGTCTGTTTCTTATTTTGATGCAGAAGGAGCAGGTTTGGAAGATTTTGCCGGAATCTGTGTGAAAAGCAAAAACGGACGTATAGATCATATCTTCTCTCTATCCGATGCTGCACAAACCGCTACTTATCAAGGAATGAAAGTGAAAGCGGATTATGCTGTTATCAGCAATGAATATGCAGGAAACCGGACGTTGTTTTTAGGGAATGGAACCCAATTGGTTGCACCCGGGGTAATGATTCAGACCGACAATGCCGCTAATGTATTGCTCGAAAAGAAAGAAGGGAAATGGTATATTATTTCTTCTGCTCCCTGTACGGTTGTTATCGGCGATAAGAAGATAAAATCCGATGCTGCGTCGGAGCATATATTGTTGCGTATCTGATGTTTCATTGGTAATAAAGAAAAATTGTATATCTTATCCGTAGTATGGTATATTATGGCCTAAGATGGAAATTGTTGCAATAAAAAACAAAAAAAGCGTGTTTAAACGTTTTTAATACTATATTTTTTCTAATTTTGTGGCTTTCTGTCCAAGTAGTATATAAAATGGACAGTAAGCCCTTTTTTTGTGGGTAAATATTTAGTGGTAAATATTTAGTGGGAAATAAATGATGGTATATGTGATGAGAAATGGTCGCAGGGTAATAGCTGCGTTATCATTTCTGTTATTATGTTGTGGTGTACATGTGCACGCACAACGGGTGGCTGTAAAGACAAATGCATTGGGTTGGCTGACCGCCAGTCCGAATGTAGAAGCAGAATTTGTATTGGGTAGTCATGTCTCCTTGAACATGGGGATTGCTGCGAACCCAATCAGTACAGACAACTTTAAAACGACTTTCACGCATTTTCAGCCTGAAGTTCGTTACTGGCTAAATCGTCCGATGGTGAGTCATTTTCTTGGAATCACCGCTTTCGTGAATAATTTTGATATGATGGTAAAAGATGTGCATCACAAAGGCGATGCATACGCCGCTGGTTTGACCTATGGATACGCATGGGTGCTGGGCGATCATTGGAACATCGAAGCAACTGCCGGAGTGGGTGTGTTGCGCTACCGTCAGTTTAAGTATGATAAGGGTACTCCGAAACCGGGTGCGGTCAACGATAGTAAGACCACCATTGCACCTGTCAAACTGGGGGTATCCTTTGTTTATATTATTCGATAACGAACATTAGCTAGTCAGAAAAGAGAATGAAAATCAATTTGAAACGTGATAGATTAACAGGTATACTTCTCGTGGCGATGATGTTCGTCGGTATGAATGTATCCGCCCAACGGATCCGCGTGCAGGGGCATATCACAAACCCGCAGGGAAAAAGTGTTCCGAATGTAAATGTGTTGAATCCGGTCAATGACGAACGTATAGAAATGTCCGACGAGGATGGTCGTTACAGTGTCTTGGTTGAGAAAAACGGCTCGTTGAAGTTTACATGTGTCGGTTATGAAGACAAAACAGTGAAGGTGGCAGGAAAGCAGATTCTGAATGTAGTATTGAAAGATGCCGTCATCGAACTGGACGAAGTTACGATTACTTCCAAAGTGAAGGACAAAGTGATTCCGGAACCTACGGACATCGAAATCAAAGGTAATTATTTTCATCTGAAAACCCGTGTCCCGGTGCCTAAGGAGATGTTTAACTCACATCGTCGCTTGGTATTGCAGCCTTCCATTTATGATGTGACACTGAAAAAGCGTCTGTTGATGCGTCCTGTTGTATTCGACGGGGATACTTATAATACAACGCAAAATCGAATGTACGATTATGATATGGATAAAGATCCTTTGCACGATTACATCCGTGTGAAAACTACTTCTTCACGCAAGGGGGATATTATTGCTTACCATGATTCTATCTATATAGAATATCTGCAACATGACTACCGTGCAGATGTGCATCTGGCGATGGAAAATTACCGGAATATCATTTATCGTGACTCTTTCTCCATTGCACGCGGAACGGTCAACCCGCTTCGTTTCTTGGAGTATAAATTCTCCGCTTTCAGCCTGACGGACGAGAAATATCTTCCGAAACCCGTGATGCAGTTGCGGGATACGAAAGGTGAGGTAAACTTAACCTTCCTGGTAGGTAAAGCCGACCTGGATGATAAGAATCCACAGAATCAGGTGGAACTGAACCGGTTGAATCAGGAATTGCGTGGTATTGAGACGAACCCGGATGCCTCTTTGAAGAGTTTTCATATTACGGGGGTGGCTTCGCCGGACGGTTCTTACGCGACGAATCTTCGTCTGGCAAAATTGCGTACGGATAAGGCCCTGGAACGTATACTGGCACAACTGGACCCGGAAACACGTAAACTGTTGGAGGTGAAATCGGATGCATCGGTTGCCTCCTGGAAGGAGGTAGCTGAATTGCTGAAAAAAAGCTCCAAGCCGGAACTGGCTAAAGAAGTAGAGGACTTAATCAAACAATATGCAGCTACTCCTTACCGGTTGAATGGGGTCTTGAAATCGAAACCTTTCTACAAGGAACTTGCGGCTACTTATCTGCCTAAATTGAGAAAGGTGCAATATACGTATGGTTATTCAATCTTCCGTTCTTTGACGGACGACGAGATTAGAGAACTTTACAGAAAGAATCCGAAGGAACTGACCCGTTTCGAATATTACCGTATGATTACGACAGCAAAAACTCCCGACGAAAGGGAAAAGTATTGTAGGGAAGCTCTTGAACTTTATGATAACTTTACGTATGCAGCCAATGAACTGGCAGTGGCAACGATACAGAAAGATACTCCGGATTCACGTATTCTCGAACCGTTTGTCAGTAAATCGGCACCGGTGGAGTTATTGTCCAATCAGGCTATTGCCTTGTTGCACGAAGGGAAATATACAAAAGCAGATTCAGTCTTGACCTTGGTTCCCGAAGAAGCGGTTTCTGAAGATTTGCAGGCCATTGTTCAGGCATTGGCCGGTTATTATAATGATGCTTTCGAAAAGGTGGCGGCTACCAGCCCTTTCAATGAGGTGGTGATGCTGCTGGCAATGAAGAAGAATCAGGAAGCATGGGATAAGATTTCTACCATGGATGTAGAGACCGCCCGCGAATATTATATAAAAGCGATTGCCGCCAACCGCCTGGAGAAAATAGGTGATGCGATTATGAGCATTGAGAAGGCCCTTGAACTTGATCCTTCCTTATTGGAAGTAGCGAAGGTGGACGGTGATATTATTGACTTGCTGCCGGAAGAGCAGAAAATTAAATAATGATATATACAACAAGAGTAAACGATGAATATCTTCAGAATCAACAATAAATATGTGGTAGTGGCAATCTTCCTGATGCTTGCTGTTACCTTACAGGCACAGGATTATGGTGCATTGCAATATATGTTACAGAAACGGCCTGCAAATGAAAAGTTCGAGAGCAATAAATTCAATGAACATCTCTTTTTCTCTGCCGGAATAGGGCCATACAGCTTGTTAACAAGTGGAGATAGTCAGGATGGAATGGGAATGACTGCCCATCTCTTTATGGGAAAGTGGATTACTCCGGTTCATGGACTTCGGATAGGGGTGAATTTGGGTTATCTGCCGTCGAGTATCTACGATTCTAAAATAAAAAAGGGTGGCGGCAGCCTGGACTATCTGTTGAATATGTCCTCCCTGGCATACGGATACAATGCAAACCGTTGTTTTGAGTTAGTAGGGATTGCAGGTATAGAAGCCGGTTATTCTAAGGTGGGCGACAATAGCGATCGTTCCGAAAAGTATCCGGATTTGAAAGGCGGCGGTCAGCTTTATTACGGCGCTCATCTCGGTTTACAGGGAAATGTACGTCTTTCTTCTACATTGGATTTGTTTGTAGAACCGCGGATCGGATGGTATAATGACGGTTTTGCGTATACGGAAAGTTGGAGAAACTATAAAATGGCTGGTTCGGTTCTGGTAGGTCTGACCTATATGCCTGCTGCTCCGATGGGAACTAAGATTCATTTCGATGATTTCGATAAAAGTTCCTTCCTGAATCATATGTTTATCTCTTTATCTGGTGGTATCAGTACACTGAAAGTTCCGGGAATCAAGAATACGATTAAAGGATTAGGTCCCCAGTTCTCTGCCGGAATCGGTAAATGGTTCAGTCCTTCTTCCGGTCTGCGTTTGTCCGGGACGGTTGGACTTTCAGACACCCCTTCGGGCAGTGCAAGCGGCTACTTTAAACATGTCGATCTGCATGCGGACTATCTGTTGAATATCAATAATGTTCTTTGGGGATATGATGAAGACAGAATATTTAGTCTGATCGGTATTGCCGGAGTTAACCTGGCAGGTACGAAAGGAGTGGATAAAACCGCCAAGTATGCTCCGGGAATAGGAGTCGGTGTGCAAGGAAGTTTCCGTATCAACCGTTCTGTGGATTTATTTATAGAACCTCGCTTCAATGTGTATAATAAGAAATATGCAGGAGGTTGCGGAGTAGGTGGCAATACGGATCAGCTCGGAGAGTTGAATTTTGGTTTGACTTATCATACGATTGACCGTGCGGCACGTCCGAAGGACGGATTCTCAAGCAATCACATCGCAGACAATCTGTTTATGACTTCGGGAATCGGTGTGCAAATGTTCCTGAATAAGACGAATCTTGAAAACCTTGGTTCTTTAGGTCCGCAGGCTTCTGTCTCTATCGGTAAGTGGTTGAGCCCTTATTCCGGTTTGCGCCTGGTGGGTACGGGTGGATTCTTTACGAACTATGTAGTTCCGGGAAGTGTTAAAGCGGGCAAACTTAGACATGCCAGCGTCAGTGGTGGTCTTGATTACTTGTGGAACATAACGTCTACCATGAGTGGATATAATCCCGATCGTATCTTTGATTTAATAGGTTCGGTAGGTGTCAACCTTGCTTATACTTCCAAATCAGACCATAAGTTCCAACCGGGTATTAATGCAGGCATACAGGGATTATGGCATGTGAATGATTTTCTCGGTTTGTACATTGAACCGCAGATTCGCTTGTATGGAGATAAATTCATTGAAGGTAATCTGGGCTTTATGCAGAAAGACGTAATGGTAGGAGTCAATGCAGGTTTCCACTATCGCTTTGTTCCTTATTCAAAAGCAGCCAATCGCAGCGTGTTTGGTCAGGATGACAAGCGTTACTTCATCTCCGGTGCACTTGGATTGGGTAGCTTGCTCGTAGCCAACAAAGATTTGGTGAAGAATGCAGGTGTAGAAGCAAAAGGAAGCATAGGTAAATGGTACACTCCGTTATCTGCATGGCGGGTAAATGGAACAATTATGTACAAGGCCAAAACGTCGTCGAAGATGAATCTTCATTATGCCGGTTTGGGTATGGATTATATGATGAGTCTGGCCACATTGGCAAAAGGATACAGCCCCGACCATGTGATAGATGTTGTTCCTTTTGTGGGAGTTACGGCCGGACTGGTACGCCGTTATGGTAAGTTCCGAGCAGTGCCGGGACTGGATGCTGGTGTGCAGGTAAAACTGAAGGTGGCTTCTTCTTTGTATCTGTATGCCGAACCTAAAGTCGGTATCCGTACCGATACATACGATGGCTCCGAACAGGGAAGACCTGACCGCGTAGCTTCCATGGTAGGTGGATTATTGTACAGATTCAAGATGCCTACTTTCCAATAAGAAGAAAAATAAGAAATCGAATAAAAAGGGTTGCGCAATACCGGATTAGTGATTGTGCAACCCTTTTTGTATTCCATTTCCAAGAAATTACGGTTACATAAACGTTACATTAATATTACTTCCATTTCTACCTGATAATGAATAAAATGAATCTTTAGAATTCATTTTCTCCCTTGCTATTCTCCTCTACTTTTGCTCCAGAAATTAAAACGAAAACGTATGAAAACGATTACTGAAGCAATATCGAAACAAAGTTCAAACAGAAGATTAGCCGATTTCCTCTTTATTCTATGGGCAGGTGGAGCAGCCCTTCTTTCTTACTCACTGGTTTATACATTGCGCAAACCTTTCACAGCTGCTACTTTTGACGGGATAGAAGCATTCGGCTTTGATTATAAAGTACTGGTTACTATCATTCAGATAGCAGGTTATCTGATAGCCAAGTTTATAGGTATCAAGTTGATTTCCGAATTGAAGAGAGAGAATCGCCTGAAGTTTATACTCGTTTCCATTGCCGTAGCGGAATTGTCATTGGTTGCGTTCGGAGCACTTCCCACTCCTTATAATATGTTTGCCATGTTCTTCAATGGATTGTCATTGGGCTGTATGTGGGGAGTTATTTTCAGTTTTATCGAAGGTCGCCGCACTACGGATATTTTGGCCAGTCTTTTAGGAATCAGTATTGTTATCAGTTCGGGAACGGCAAAATCCATCGGATTGTTCGTTATGAATACATTGAACGTCAGCGAATTTTGGATGCCGGCACTTATCGGTGCTTTTGCACTTCCTTTATTGGCTCTTTTGGGATATAGCTTAACCCGTTTGCCACAACCTACGGCACAAGATATAGAACAAAAAAGTAGTCGTGTAACTCTGAATGGCAAGCAACGGAAAGAACTGTTCATCGACTTTATGCCATTTCTTGTATTATTGTTTGTAGCTAACCTAATGTTGGTAGTGCTTAGAGATATTAAGGAAGATTTCCTGGTGAAGATTATTGATATGAACGGACAGTCCTCATGGATGTTTGCGCAGGTAGATACAGTCGTTACATTAATAATTCTGGCGTTATTCGGAGCGATGGCCTTTGTGAAAAGTAACATAAAAGTTTTGGTTGCCCTGCTGGGATTGGTCGTACTTGGGACAGCCACCATGAGTTTTATATCTTTCAATTATGATTCTCTGCAATTGGATGCAATCACCTGGCTGTTTGTCCAAAGTCTCTGTCTGTATATTGCCTACCTCTGTTTTCAAAGCATTTTTTTCGACCGCTTCATCGCTTGTTTCAAGATAAAAGGAAATGTCGGTTTCTTCATTGTGACCATTGATTTTATCGGATATACGGGAACTGTACTTGTCTTGATGTTCAAAGAATTTGCCCATGCAGACATAAACTGGTTGGAATTTTATAATATATTATCCGGTTACGTAGGACTGATCTGTACGGTTGCTTTCACCTGCTCCATGATTTACCTGATACAGCGCTATAAAAAAGAGAAACAACTGAAGAAAGCGAAAGAAGCCGAAATGAGCAACGGGATAAAATTTACGGGAGAAGGTATGGAGCCAACTACTTTTTCACAAATTTGATAAAAGGTGGACGATGAAAATAATAGGACTATATTTGAAATTCTCCTTCCTTCTATCTCTAATACTAACGACTTCCCGGATAACGGCACAGAATCTGCCCGATGGCATACAATATAAAATCACCGGGCGTCTATTAATGGATGGAGGAGTGTATCTGAAGAATCCGAATAACTTTGGCAACGGCACGGAATTTAATGACCTTCGCATCGGTGTAAAAGCTACCTATCAGAACTGGGGAATGAAACTGGAAATGGGATATGCCGGAAACAAAGTAGCCATCAAAGATGCTTTTGCCACCTATTCCTATAAGAATAGTTCCATTCAGATAGGACAATTCTATGAGCCATTCAGTCTCGATATGATTTGTAGTACATTTGATCTTCGCTTCAACCAATCTCCGGGAGCTGTGCTGGCATTGACAAATAGCCGACGTATGGGAGTAGCCTATTCCTATCGTACCCAATATTACTATCTGTGTGGCGGATTCTTTACCGATAATGATTTGAGCAACCTGAAAAACGCATCGCAAGGATATGCCATTGACGGACGTTTGGTTTACCGTCCACTTTATGAGCAAGCGAAACTGGTACATATAGGATTAGCAGCTATCCATCGTACACCGGACGGCACGCTTCCCGAAGATGAGAACAGGAATACGTTTACTTATAAATCTCCGGGCGTGAGCACGATTGATAATCGTACATTAATACAAGCAGATGTAGATCATGCAGCATCTCAATTTAAAATAGGAACCGAACTGCTAATTTACTATCATAAATTCTTTCTTCAGGGTGAATACATCCGCGCCCATGTAAAACGGGAAAAGGGTTTTGAGAACTATACGGCACAAGGAGCTTATCTGCAATGTTCCTGGCTATTGTTGGGACAGAATTATCTGTATGACGAAGAAGTAGCCTGTCCCGGAAGACCGGAAGGAAAAGCACTCGAACTATGTGCCCGTTTCAATTATCTCTCTCTGAATGATGCCGGAATAAAAGGCGGAACACAGAAAGACCTCTCCTTCGGATTGAATTACTATATCAATAAACACATTGCTGTCAAATTGAATTATAGCTACTTCATCCCCGGCTCGCATATCAAAGAGATCGAAAGCACAAACTTTAGTGTAGTACAGGGACGTTTTCAATTCATATTCTAGTACTTGGCAGTTCCGTTCGAATAAAGCTATAATAAAGAATAGGAAGGTGTATTGTATACTAGTTTTACTAAATGTTTCAAAGACATATCGAGAGCACTGCCGACTCAATATGCAGAACCGTATGTAAAAAGTAAAAAATAAGAAGACAGAAAAAACTGGAATGTTCTAGGTAAATCTCCTTTATTGTTCGTAATAGACAATAAAGGAGATTTTTTGCATTGGTTATTTTTTCTATAGTTTCTGTTACCAGTTTGCCAACCTGGGTGGAATAGAAAGTATAGTTTTAGAAAGAACTTCAATAAACAGAATAATTAAAATATAACATAGTTTAGTGATATGAATATAGTAGGAGTTTTATCAGGTAAAAGAAAATGTTTGTTAGCAATAGCTATTGCATTTTCGACATTCGGGAATGCCCAATTAGTAACCTATCCGGAAGGATTGAACACTGGTATGCCACATAATGATGATTATACAGTCAAAGTACGTGAAGCAGGCGGTGAATGGAAAGATGTATTCGAATATGAAGTCCAAGTAGATATGGATCGGGTACAATCTGCTTCAATGGTACAGTTTGATATAGGCAGTCCCGTAGAAGTGATGGTGAAAAAGAACAATGGCACCATTCAGGATGTGAAAATCCGTCCGTTAGCAATAGGTATACAACATACGGTAAACCACAATGCTATCTTTTTTACACTCACTAGACCTCAATGCCTGTCGATTGAGTTTAACGGTGATCGTTTGCATAATCTTCATTTGTTTGCTAATCCTTTGGAAACAGAAACTTATACTGAAAGCAGTGACAAAGTAATGTATTTCGGACCGGGTGTCCATCGTCCGAAAGATTTGCCGAACACACAGATACAGATTCCTTCCAATACTACTGTTTATTTAGCTCCCGGAGCTGTTGTAAAAGCTAAATTATTGATTGACAAAGCTGAAAATGTACGCATTGTCGGGCGTGGTATTCTCGACCATCCGATCCGTGGAATAGAAGTTACTCATTCTAAAAATATATGGATTGACGGTATTACAGTTATAAATCCAGATCACTATACAGTATTTGGTGGTGAGTCTACAGGGTTGACCATCAATAATTTAAAGTCTTTTAGTTGTAAAGGATGGAGTGATGGCATAGATCTGATGTGTTGCAGTGACGTATTAATAGACAATGTTTTTATGCGGAACAGTGATGATTGTATTGCCATCTATGCCCATCGCTGGAACTATTACGGAGGAAGTCGTAACGTGACTTTACAGAATTCAATCCTTTGGGCGGATATTGCTCATCCGATCAACATTGGAGGACACGGTAACCCGGACGATAAGGCTGGAGAGATTCTTGAGAATATAACTGTCCGTAATGTCGATATTCTGGAACATGATGAAGATGATCTTCTTTATCAGGGCTGTATGGCAGTGGATTGCGGTGATAAAAACTTGGTACGCAAGGCATTATTTGAGGATATCCGTGTAGAGAATATCCAGGAGGGAAGATTGTTTCATATTAATGTTCGTTTCAATTCAAAGTATGATAAGCAACCCGGCCGGGGAATTGAAGATATTATTTTTCGGAATATCATTTATAATGGAGTAGGGGAGAATCCATCTCTATTGAAAGGGTTTGATAAAGAACGTTCCGTCAAGAATATCATCTTCGATAATGTGATTATCAACGGCATGAAGATGAAAAATATAGATGATTTTATCACGAATGAATACATAAAGAATATCACAGTCAAATAGCATAATCTGGTATATGAAGTATGAATGGAAAAATCTCTTTGTATTAGGTGCAAACTTCTTTTCTTCTAATATCAAACTTTCTTTAGGTTAAACATAAACTATAAATGCAAGTTTCATTTATATAATTAGAACTTGCAATTATATAAATGAAACTTTCGTTTTTATAATCAAAGCTTGCAATTATAGATTTCTATTAGATAAGAGTAACTTTAGTATTAGAAGGAAAGAACTTTGCAATAGGAAGATAATAACTTATCTATTAATAGATGAGAGCAAAGCTGCACTGGAATCAGAATTAAGGAGTCTGGAAGAGAACCATGAGTATAAATACAAGAGTTTTATTCCCGGGTTTATGCTAATCAAAGTAAATGTTTCATTCACTTTGAACTCCTTTTTATTACTAAATACTATCTTTGCTTATCACTTGTATAAAAAACGAATCGCACTATGATTAACAAAATTATATGGATTATTGGGATTGTATGGATTGGGAATATTCAAAATGGAGTGCAAGCGCAACGACGTAACTTTATCCATCCCGGAATCACCTATACCCAAGGTGATTTAGACCGGATGAAAGCTATGGTCAAGGCGAAACATGAGCCTTATTATTCTACTTTTCTGAAATTAAAGGAATCTCCCTATTCTTCACTCAATACGCAAGTTATCAATCGGGGAAAACAAATCAGAGAAGGACGTTTTAATGCTACTATCGGAGTAGATGGCAGGCGGGCACATGACTTAGCATTGCTTTGGCATCTGACGGGCGATGAGGCTTATGCCCGTAAAGCGGTCGAATATCTGAATGCTAATTCTTATTATACCAATACAAGTAGTCGTGGAACAGGACCATTAGATAACGGAAAGATTTACCTTTTAATTGATGCCGCCGAATTAATGCGTGATTATTCCGGTTGGAAAGTAGAAGACCAGCAACGTTTTAAAAATATGTTGGTCTATCCTGGATATAGCAATACGGAAGATTTCTCTTCCAAATATGCAAATTACTGGGATGATTCAAAGAACGGAGTTACATTCTATTGGAATATTTTTAATTTCGATGCCGCAAGGTTTGGTAATCAAGGACTTTTCGCTGCTCGTGGAATGATGGCAATGGGGATTTACTTAGATAACGAAGTAATGTATGACCGTGCTTACCGTTATTTATTGGGAATGAAGCATCGACCGGATGATTTACCTTATCCTTCAGGACCGACGGTCACTAGCAAAGAACCGATTAAGAAATCACCAACCATGCTTGATTATAAATTGGAAGGAAGAGAAAACAAGATTTCAGATTATGGATACGATGAACAGCTACAGTATTATATCTATCCAAACGGTCAATGTCAGGAGTCGAGTCGCGACCAGGGACATGTATTGGCAGGTATCCACAATTATGTAGCTATCGCAGAAATGGCATGGAATCAGGGAGATTCTTTGTATAATTGTCTCAATAACCGTTTGCTTCTTGGTTTGGAATGGAACTATCGTTATAACCTCTCTAAAGTCCAGACCTATGAAGAGCAAAAAGAGCCTTGGGAACCGACAAGTTATAGTAAGAATTCAAATGAAGTTACCTTTGAGAACGGAAAATTTCTCCAGATAAAAAGCCGTAGTGGACGTTGGGAATCCGTAGCCGTATCTCCTCACGGACGTGGAGACGTAGCAGGTAGTGGCGGAACTCGTGAAATGGCATTGGCGCATTATGCAGTACGTGCTGGATTGCCGGAGAACAACTATACCTGGTTGAAACGTTACCGTGATTATATGATAGAACATCACGGTTGCGAAAACTGGGGGATAGCACCCAACTGGTTTTATGAATGGACTGGCTGGGGAACATTGACCAAGCGATTGACTCCCTGGATGGCAGGCGATCCCGTTTCTTTCTCTACGGGAAAGCGTGTATCAGGAATTCATTTGCTACCTAGTGAAATATCGGCTGCCGATTACGATTATTATTGTCTTGCGGAAGATCCCGAAGGGCATACCTATCACAATGTAGGAAAGAAACGTGGCAACGAATACAGACCTGACGGAGCAGTAGAGCTACGAAAAGAAGAAGATAATTACGTCGTTACCCAAATAGAAGATGGAGAATGGATGAATTATACTGTAAGTATTCCTACCGATGGAGATTATACCGTTTATCTTGTTTATCAATCAAAAGGAAATTCTTTATTGTCCGTAGCTTCTGATTCAGAAGTAAAGACAGAACCCATGCAATTACCCAGTTCTATACAATGGACGGAAAGAGAAATAGGAAAACTCACTCTTCCCGCAGGAGCTTGTGTACTTCGTTTACAGATAGAGCAAGCCGGAGATAAACTCGAAATTCAGAAAATAATAGTAAAGTAGGATAAGGGGATTTGATTCTTCGTTCGTACTTAATAATAGTACTACAAAAAAAGATGGCCATGAAAATTCGAATATGTTTGTTAATCATACTAATGGGATTATTGTATCCGGGTTATATTAGCTCGCAAGAATCCCCTTATGTATTCCGCCAGATTGGAGTTGTCGAAGGATTACCGGATAACTATGTAAAAAGCGTTTTCCCCATTCCCGACGGACGTATCGGTGTGCGAAGTACTGTGTTATTAAGCCTGTATGACGGTGCGAACTATTCAAATTTCCCTTTCAATATTCATGGCGAATATTCGATAGCATATAACCATATTATTCCCGAACAATATATTGATGCCGACAAACGTTTGTGGATGAAAGAACGCAAGAGCCTACGCGTCTTCGATTTGACTACCGAACAGTACATCTATAACGTAGATTCTTTATTTCAACAATTCGGCTTAAAGGATAAAGTGGCGGACCTGATTATTGATTCAGAGAAACATTGTTGGTTTCTGACGCCGGGTTCCTCTGTCTATATGTACGATGCAGAGACAAAATCAATCGAACAGGTTTGTAGGAATGATGAGTTTATGGAATACTATGGAGGATTACTCGGAGTAGAAAGTCATGGAAAATACAGTTGGATGGTTCATCAGAAAGGGGCTATCCGTTGCTACGATTTAGAAAAGAAACGTTTCGTGCATCAACTTGATTTCCTGAAAGACCAACTGAAACCGGATGACCGTGTGGTTTTGAAGATACTCGATAATGGTGACTTTTGGTTGATGTGGGATCGTGGAGTAGGCTATTATGATGTCTATAATAAAAAATGGAACCAAATTTCAGGTATCCAACTCGGACACTATTCATGGTTTACTTCTATGGATGTGGATAAAGGTGGAAATGCATGGGTAGGAACCGTTATCGATGGATTCTATGTCATTGATATGCACAATTTCTCTGTAACCCGGACACTGGATATTCCTTTATTATCAGGTAATACAGTACGAAACGGTATTCAAAGCATCTATTGCGACCGGGAAAATAATTCCGTTTGGATAGGACTTTATAATCAGGGAATGTGTTATTATCATCCCAGCATGAATAAAATAGTGCTGTACAATAAGAAGATGATAAATGGCGACTGGAAAGGAGAGGAAATCCGCTGTATGCTCGAAACATCTAAAGGAGAAATTCTGATGGGTACTACGCAGGGTGTCTATCGCTATGAACCGGAGACTAAAAGCATGAACAGATTCTATCATGAATTCAGTCAGAAGAATTGCCGTGTACTTTATGAGGACAGCAAGAAGCGTGTTTGGGTCGGAACATACCACGATGGGCTCTACTGCATAGATCATGGAAAGGTACAATCTTACGATTATCCCGATACGGATTATCAGAATGAATTGGATTTCAGTAATATCCGTGTCATGGTCGAAGATTCTTCCGGTCGATTGTGGGTAAGTATATATGGTGGTGTAGGATTATTCAATCCTGAAAACGGGCAAATAAACTTATTGTCCGAACAGTTTCCCGAACTCAAAAAATATAAAGTAGCGAATGCATTGGCCATAGATAATCAATCCCGGTTGGTCGTAGGCAGTGATAACGGACTCTACATTTACGATCCTGCAACGAATAAAATATGGATACCGGAGGAAGACGGCCAGGCTAATTCTATTTTCAATCAGGGAAGTATCAAGTATAATCAGATACTCAAAGACCATGAGGGAACTTTATGGTTTGCTACACAATATGGCTTGAGCGTTTTGACTTACAATGGGCAAAGCTACACATTAGGGAAAGAAGAAGGTCTGTCTAAAGCTATCCTGAACGTAGTGGAAGATAAGAACCATGATATATGGATTTCGACAGTCACTTCTATTTATAAGATAAAAGTAGACAGAAGAGCAGATAAATACAGCTTTCATGTAATCAGCTGTCTGTCGGAAGATGAAATCCGTCAGGATGATTTATATAGTTTCCCTTCGTTAATGACCAGGGACAATCAGCTTTTCCTGGGGCTGATGAACGGCTTTATTGCTTTCTCACCAGAAAACATGATAGATAATCAGTGCCTCAATCGTCCTCTGTTTACCTCATTCCGCTTGTTTAATGTTCCGGTTGTTTCGGGCGAAATATATAACGGACGTGTCTTATTTGATAAAGCATTAAGTTATTCGGACGAAGTACAATTAAAATATGATGAGAACTATATCACACTTGAGTTTTCTGGTCTGAACTTCCCTAATCCTTCTCAAACCTCTTTCCGTTACCAACTGGAAGGATTTGACAAAGAATGGACGGAAACCCTTTTTGAGAATGGACAAGGACGTGTGGTCTATAATAATCTCCCTTCGGGCGAATACATCTTCCGTGTGTCCGCTGCCGGAAACGACCGGATATGGGGACCGGAGTCTGCATTCAAAATTGTAATTCATCCCCCATTCTGGGATACACTGGCCGCTCGTATTTTCTATGCAATTTTAGTTATTCTCTTAATCTTCGGGCTGATCTACGTAATAAACCGCCGCAACCGGCAGAAGATGATTCGTATGCAAGAAGAGGAAGCGTTGAAGCAGAAAGAAGAACTGGATCAGATGAAATTCCGCTTCTTCACAAATATAAGCCATGAACTCCGCACTCCGCTGACATTGATTATCACGCCATTAGACATGGTGATACGTCGATTGACAGACGATGCGATGAAAAAGCAACTGAATACCATCTATAAGAATGCTCAAAACCTATTGTCATTGGTGAATCAGCTACTCGATTTCCGCAAACTGGAAATGAAAGGAGAGAGGTTGCATCTGATGAACGGCGATATGGAGGAATTTATTGTTTCTGCCTATAACAACTTCATGCCAATGGCAGTAGAGAAGCACCTTAACTTTGTGAACCAATCTGAACATAGAGCGCTTTATATGTTCTTCGACCGGGATAAGGTACATAAGATTATGAATAATCTCTTGTCCAACGCCTTCAAATATACACCGCAGGGAGGCACAGTGAACTTACAGCTCGCGACAGAAGAGATAGAAGAAAGAAACTACGTGAGAATATCCGTATCTGAATACTGGAATCGGAATATCCGAATCAGACCTTCCTTATATCTTTGACCGTTTCTATCAGGTAGGAAATGAAGGGGACGAAAAAATAGGCAGTGGCATCGGACTTCATTTGGTAAGGGAATATGTAAATATACATGGTGGCCGTATTAAAGTGGACAGTCAGATAGATCGTGGATCAGTATTCACCGTTTGGTTGCCGATGGATCTGAAACCGGAACCGAACGAACTGCCGGAAGAAATCATCGGAACGGAAACACCAGACATTAAAGAGAAAGAAACCACTACATCTACAGTCGATGATAACCTGAAGAAACTGTTGTTAGTGGAGGACAATCAGGAATTCCGTACTTTCCTGAAAGAACAGTTAGAAGATTTTTATCAAATCATTGAAGCGGCAGACGGCGAGGAAGGAGAGCGAAAAGCGATAGAGGAAAATCCGAACCTGATTATCAGCGATATTATGATGCCGAAAGTAGACGGTATCGAACTTTGCCGTCGGATCAAGACGAACGTGCAGACTTCCCATATACCTGTGATATTATTGACAGCCCGTACTGCCGATGATATCAAGATTAACAGCTATGAAGTAGGAGCAGACTCTTATATGTCGAAACCTTTCAACTTTGATATGCTGATGGTACGCATTGAAAAGCTGATAGAGCAGCAGGAAAAGAGAAAACAGGAATTCCGTAAAAACATAGAAGTAAATCCGAGTGCTATCACCATTACTTCAGTAGACGAACAGCTCATACAGAAGTGTCTGGAATACATAGAAAAGAACATGGACAATCCGGAATATGGCGTAGAAGAATTGAGTGGCGATTTGGGTATGGTGCGTATGAGCCTTTACCGTAAGCTACAATCCATCACCGGACATACACCGACAGACTTTATTCGCAGCATCCGTTTGAAACGGGCGGCACAATTATTACAAGGAAGTCAGTTGCCGATTGTTGAAATAGCGAACCGGGTAGGATTCAGTTCACCCAGCTATTTCTCGAAGTGTTTTAGAGAAATGTTCGGTATGCTTCCCAAGCAATATGCCGAGGAATCGGGAAGAAAAGAATGACATTGTGCTTGTGTTTGTAGTTTAATTATTACATTTGCGCTGAATAAGTGAGATAATTGTAAGATCTTGTTCACATTGGGGCAGAAGAAGTTTTATTTTATAATATATATTGATATGAAAGTATTAGTTTTAATTTTGTTGGTAGGAGGTTTGATGTTATCCTCTTGCGGAGGTAGCAGTTCAAAAAATAATGCAAATGTTAAGGAGGTAAATCCTGCAGATACCATCTATTTGGGAGACTTACGTGAAAAATTTGCAAATGATAGTGTTTTCTTTAAAATAGTGGCACCGGATTTGATGTTGATGGATTATCAGTATCTTTGGGCAGTAACAGAATCGGAAGCAGTAGAGAAAGGACTGACAAAAGAATACTATAAACGTGTGAAGAAAGAAATCACCGATACGAATGAAGCGATCAAAAGAGGTGTAATGAAAGGTGCGAACGTAAAACGTATACCGGATTTCCAGGCATCACAGGAAAATAAATAATGAATCCTTCCGGATGAAAGCTTTCATCCATGCAAATATAAGAACAGGGGAGTCGTCAAATGTAACGACATCCCCTTTTTTATTGGTGTAACGGTTAGATTTATCCCGATGAAATGGGAAGTTTTTGCAAAAATACACGCTTGTTACGATAGTTTTGTTATCTGTTACTTTTGTGGTATTTGAATTTGAAACTTGTTCCTACTTTTGTATCATCGTTAAACGGATAAATTTAATGCCATGAATAAACAGCAAGCTACATTTGACGACTTCTTCTCTGAATGCTATCTTAAATATAAGGAGTATATCAAGAACTATATCGCTATCCGCATTTGCCATCCGCATGAAGCGGAAGATTTGGCACAGGATGTCTTTGTCCGCTTATGGGAACACAGGGCATTCGTGAACAAAGATACAGTCTGGTCTTTGCTTTTTACCATCGCTCGCAATATAGTAACCGATAAAATCCGTCGTTATTATAAACAGGAAGATTTCGTCGCCTACATATATAATAGGATGGAAGACACCAGTCGGAATACCACAGAAGATACCATTCATTTTCGTGAACTAAAGAAGATGCATGACCAGGTTATGGAAGCTCTTCCTGTTAAACGCCGTCAGATTTATGAACTTAGTTTCAATCATGAACTCTCTTGTCCTGCCATTGCAGGAAAGCTGTCCTTATCTCCCCGTACAGTAGAATGTCAATTATTACTGGCTCGTAAAACGGTTCGTACTTATTTGAAAAATGAATTCTCCAAAGTCGGTTAAATACCAGATTCGGAAAAACACATATTAACTTTAACAATTTAATAGTATTATGGAAATTAAATCCAAATTCTTATGTTCAAAAGGAGTCGCATTGGCTTTCGCCATGCTGCTGGGTGGTTCGCCCGGTGTATTGCTCTATGCAAATGATTCTGTAGAAGAGAGTTTGATGGTAGTCCAGACGGGCCGCACCATCAAAGGACTTGTGACAGATGCGAATGGTGAACCACTGATTGGTTGTAATGTAGTGGTCATAGGAAGCAATGCAGGAGTAATTACCGATATTGATGGTCGGTTTACGCTGAATATTCCTGCTGATGCCAAACAGATAAAAGTTAGCTATATCGGATATGTAGATCAGATTATTAACCTTCATGACCGCTCTGATTTTAAAGTGGTATTAAAGGAGGATAATAATGCACTGGACGAGGTTGTTGTAGTGGGTTATGGCACGCAGAAAAAAGCGACGTTGACAGGGGCGGTAGAACAAATTGGTAGCCAGGTATTGGAAAGTCGTGCCATTACCAATGTCGGTGCTGCTCTGCAAGGAGCCACTCCGGGTTTGGTAGTCACTCGTTCTTCCTCACGTCCGGGTAATGAAGGTTTAAATTTCCAGATTCGTGGTCTGACATCTGTCAATGGAGGTAGTCCGTTGATTATTGTAGATGGGGTACCTGTATTGAATTCAGAGTCATTCCAAAATCTAAACTCAGATGATATTGAGAATATTAGTGTATTGAAAGACGGTTCAGCTTCCATTTACGGTGCAAAAGCAGCTAATGGTGTTATATTGGTAACTACCAAAAAAGGTAAAGGCAAGACAACGGTAGATTATGGCTTCAATATGCGTTTCACTACCAATGGTATTATGGCTTTTTCTCCCAGTATGCAGGAATATGCCACCATGTGGTTGGAAGCCAATAAAGAAATGCCGGAACATGACTGGTGGGGCTGGGGAGAAGAAAACCTGAAAAAGATGGCTCAAGGCATTGAAGGTATTTATGAGTCGACTGTAGCCGATTGGGGTACGATGTTCGTTGGTAATGCCAATCGCCTTGATGAATTGTTTGCCCGCCGTTATTCTTACCAGCATAACTTGAGTGTAGCAGGTTCTACGGATAAATCCGATTACCGCATTTCATTAGCTTATGCTGATAACCAGGCTAATCTGGCTACAGCCTATGACGGACAGAAACAGTTGAACTTGCGCTTGAACTACGGAATCAAATTGACTGATTGGTTCAAACTAGAGACTTCAGCCAGTATGATTAAAACAAATACCGAAACACCCACACATGGTATCGACCGTACACTTTACGGAAACGATGCTCCGTTTTTCCCGGCAAAAAATCCCTATGGACAATGGTACGCTAACTTCGGTAATGTAGGTGATCGCAATGCGGCAGCAGCTACAACGGATGGTGGACGTGACGAGAGAGAGAAGTTGACTACTCGTGTCGATTTTAAAGCATTGGTGGATATTTGGAAAGGAATCACTTTCGAGGGTACTGCTTCATTTCAAAATGAGGAATATCGCAGAGAACGCTATTCGCTTCCGGTACAGTGTTACAATTGGTTCGGCGAGCAGACGGCGAAGTTAGTATATGAAACAACACAAACCCTTAGTACTCCGCAAGATGTGATGAATTTTAAAGACTCCCATCAGCCGGGATATTTGGTACAGGCAAATAATGCCCGGTATCAGTACTATTCAGGGTTATTGAAATATAAGCGTACATTTGCCGAAGTACATAATATAGATGCGATGTTCGGCATCAATGCCGAGAAATGGGTGACTAAGAAAGTTGTTACTGCCCGTGAAAAGTTTGAGGATGTCGGAATTTACGATTTGAATTTGGCTACGGGTACACAGGGTAACGGTGGAGGAAAGACTCATAATGGTACCTATTCATATATTGCCCGTTTGAATTATAACTATGCGGAAAAATATATGGTTGAATTGATGGGACGTCGTGACGGAAACTCCAAGTTTGCTCCCGGTTATCGTTTCAAAAGCTTTGGTTCTGTCTCTTTGGGATGGGCATTCTCGGAAGAACAATTTGTAGAATTTTTAAAACCTGTTCTTTCTTTTGGTAAGTTGCGTTTAAGTTACGGTAGTTCGGGTAATGATGTCGGGCTGGGTGATTACGATTATGTGTCTACTGTCTCTCTTGGAACAGCCGGTTTTGGAACTATACCTGCCAATCAGGTATCTTCAGGTTTTGGCGGTTTAATTTCTTATGACCGTACTTGGGAGAAAGTTTCACAGAAAAACTTTGGTATCGATCTTAACTTTTTCGATAATCGTTTGAAAGCTACATTCGATTATTTTATAAAAGATAATACCGGTATGTTGGTAAATGTCACATATCCGGGTGTATTAGGAGGTAAAGCTCCTAAAACGAATAGTGGTCATTTGAATGTAAAAGGTTGGGAATTCACTATTGGATGGCGCGATCAGATTAAAGACTTTTCTTACTATGCCAACTTTAATATTGGTGATACAAAGAGTCTGTTGAAAGAGATGGAAGGAGCAGATTCTTATGGGGCTGGTTGGAATGCAGCCGTGAATGGGTATCCGTTGAATTCGTACTTTCTTTATCGCACAGATGGTTACTTTAAAGATCAGGCAGAAGTAGACCGCTATTATGCACTCTATGGAGAGGGTAAAGAAGATTTGACTGGTGTAGGAGCAGGAAGTGCAAGCCGGTTGCGTCCAGGTGATACCAAACGTTTGGATTTGAATGGTGATTATAAGATTTCCGGTGCAGGGAATGAGAATAGCGATTTGCAATATCTCGGTGACTCCAATCCACATTTTGTTTTCGGTTTCACACTGGGAGGATCATGGAAAGGTATTGATGTGAACGCAATGTTCCAAGGTGTCGGCAAGCAGTATGTTATCCGTAATGACTGGATGGCTTATCCTTTTCAAACACGTACTGCCAATCAGAACCCGACATATTTGGGAAAGACATGGACAGAGAGCAATCCGAATGCTGAATTCCCTCGCTTGACTACCAATGCGAATCTCGCACGCTGGAATTATCAGAATAACGACTTTATGATGCAGAATAACCGCTATATCCGTTTGAAAACATTAATAGTCGGCTACACATTGCCGCAGATATGGACTCGCAAGGTGAAACTGGAAAAAGTACGTGTTTACTTCTCTGGTAATGATTTATGGGAAGCTACCAGTATTCGAGACGGTTTCGACCCGGAAATGGGAGCAGCCTCCAACAACAGTGGATACCCGTTTGCACGTACTTGGTCGTTCGGTCTGAACATCACTTTATAGTAGCTATGGAAAATTAAATACAGAATAGAAGATATGAAAAAGATAACGAACTATATATTAATTTGCACCTGCGCATTGGGATTTTCTTCATGCGTGAATACGTTCCTTGACTTGGAACCACTGGATGCCAAGACAGATGTGATTTATTTCAAAACTCCGGAGCATTTCCGTGAATATGCTAACGGGCTTTACGGGCAATTATTGGGATGGCAGTCTTCCTATGGAAGTATATTCGATCACATGGATGCGGCATCCGATCTTTCTACTTGTTTCAGATATTCGTATGGTGTGGGGACCGGTGTGATGGGAGTTCCTAATGACGATAGCCGTTGGGGTAATTGCTATGGTAATATTCGTGCCACTAATCACATGTTTGAAAGAGCAGTTTCTTCCTATACAGGTAATTTAGCGGATATTAAAAAAGAATTAGCCGAAGGTCATTTTTTCCGTGCCTATAACTATTTTTACTTATTGAAGTTTTTTGGTGGAGTGCCTGTCGTTACGAAAGTTCTCGACGTGACTTCACCGGAGTTATATGGAAAACGTAACAGCCGTTATGAGGTTGTCAACTTGATTCTTTCCGATTTGGATGAGGCTATTGCAGGGTTGCCGTTGGAACAGAATATAACCTCTGCCGACAAAGGTAAAATCAGCAAACAGGCTGCACAGGCATTTAAGGCTCGCGTGTTACTTTATGAAGCTACCTGGCGTAAGTACAATGGCACTTCTACTGATTTTGAAGGTTCTGCCGGTCCGGCTTCCGATCAGGTAAATACTTTCTTGGAAGAATCTGTTCAACTATCCGAAATAGTGATGGGGGATGCTGCTTATTCTCTTTGGAATTATAATAATGTAGCAGCAATGAAAAATTTGAGTAGCCGTTATCTGTTTAATATTGAAGAAGAAGCTAGCAATCCTGCCGGTGCAGGAAGAGCGACGAACAAGGAATTTATCATAGCTTCTGTATATAGTCAGGAAACGCGTAAAGGACAGGTTGATTTGAATCAGGTGATTTATACGGATATGCGTCCCAGCCGGAAATTGATTGATATGTTTTTATGCACTGACGGGCTTCCGGTTAGCATGTCCGATAAGTTTCAGGGGTATAAGAATCCGGGGGATGAATTTCAGAACCGGGATTTCCGTTTGACTTCTTATGTGGGTTCATATTCAACGAGCCTGACAGTTGAGAGCTGTGGGTATGGTGTTTCTAAGTTTGCTATTACTGATATTCAACGTCAAAGTAAAGATGAATCGGCTAATTATCCGGTACTTCGGTTAGCAGAAGTATACCTGAACTATGCCGAAGCCGTGATGGAACGCTATGGTGAAATATCAGATGACCAGTTGAATAAGTCGATAAATAAAATCCGTGCCCGTGCGGGAATTGCTAACCTAACAAATGCATTGGCAAAGCGAATTCAGGAAGGAGTGCCGGCAAATGCGACTAAGACAGTCAATCAGGTAATGTTGGATGAGATCCGTCGTGAACGTGCTTTGGAACTCTATATGGAAGGTTTCCGTTGTGACGACCTGAAACGTTGGGGCATTGCGGAGAAGAATCTGAATGAGTCTCGTTGCGGTGCGGTAGTAGGTAATGCCAGCTATCCGACAGCATTTGTAGACGAAAACGGGAACGCTACCAGTGCTTTCAATTCGGCTATCTTTACGAAGGGGACGGAAGAAGTGGAAACAGGTAAAGGCAAATTACCTTGTGTAGTGCTCCTCAAATCATCCGACTGTGCATTTACTAAGGGAGATTATTTGTGGGCGATTCCAAGAAATCAAATCAACCTGAATTCAAATCTGGTACAAAATCCGGGATATTAATCATTCAATCGTTTAACGTATAATACCATAGATTATATGAAGTTTTTATTCAAATATACATTTCACTTGGCAATACTTGCTTGTGTTTCCGCACTTTTCTCCGGTTGTGAGCAAGACCCCAAGTATAGAGTTTATGATTATCCCGTGCCAGTAGTGGAGAGCATTTATCCTACGGACGGATATGTCACTACACAGGTAGTTATTACGGGAACCAATTTTGGTGACCGTGCTGAAGCAGTGAAAGTTTTCTTCGGTGAAGCCCAATCCAATAAAGTGCTCGATTGCAAAAATAACCGTTTGGTAGTGGAAGTGCCGGAAACTGCAGTAACAGGCAATCTGTCTTTACAGATTTATAATAAAAAGGTGGAGAATATCGGTCATTATACAGTACTGCCTACACCGCGTGTCATTACAGTGACTTCTGATAGTGAAGACGGTGAAGGGGTAGCCGATACGGGAGACAAGGTCACTATAACAGGTGAGAACTTTGGTACGGATCCATCTGATATTTCTGTCAGCTTCAATGGAACACCGGCTGAATTTGAACTGGTGGATGAGTCTACTATTGTTGCGACAACTCCTGCAGATTATAAGACAGGTAATGTGACTGTAACTATTCATGGATATACAATGACAGGTAGTGCAATGTTTAATCCTAACTCAAAGGGTGATGTAACAGTGCTTTACCTTCAAAACTACAAGCAGCCGTTTGCCAAGGCAAATGATGAAAATTGGAAGAATGGTGAATGGTGGACTCCGGCAGTATGGAATCAGAATAAGGCATCTTTCAATGCAAAAAACAATACTACTGTTACCGGAATGCAGTATAAAGCAGCAGAGGGCTTCACATTAGCGTTCCAGAATGGATGGGAGAAGGAAGCTTATACGAATGGAAAAATATGGCAAGTTGCTACACTTCGTCCTGGTAAATACAGACTGGAAGTTACTTATGCCTATACGATGGTAGTAAGTGATGCGGGGAATTTTATTTCTGCATTGATGGCCAAAGGAAATAGTGAGAGTGATATACCGAATGTAGCTGATATTGAGCAATTAAATGGAGTTTGTGCGATCTATGACAAAGCTGGAACAAATGATGACTCGGGTGTTTTGGTAACCCCTTCATTTGAAGTGACGGAGACAACGGATGTTGTCATTGGATTCCTGACTTCTCTGGCTAAAGGTAATTCATACTTTAAGGTGACAGAATTGAAATTGATTCTTGAATGATGTGGAAAAAGAAAAAAGAGTAATTCATCGTGATAATATAATTAAGATTATGAAGAAAATATATAACTATCTGTTTCCCGTTTTTCTTTCGCTTTTCGCATTAGCTGCTTGTGACGAGGATAACGAAGAAATTGTTTCAATGAGTTACACTGATCCTGTGGCGACTGTAACAAAGATAGATCCCGTAGAAGGATATGTTGGGAATGAGTTTACCGTAAGTGGCAGTGATTTTGGTATCATAACAGAAGATGTGAAAGTATTTATCGGTTCCCAGGAGGCAGTAGTAGTCTCCTGCGCCGATGATGCTATCCTTGCGAAAGTGCCGGAATCGGCAACAAACGGAAAGATAACCGTTGAGGTTTTCGGGCAACGTGTGGAGACTGATCTAGTTTATCGTGTACTTGGTAAGCCGGGTGTCAGCGTAGTGAAACCTTCTTATGGTTTTCCGGGTGCCAGTATCGTTTTCGAAGGACAAGAATTTGTTTCTTCTAAAACACTGTATACTTTGACTTTCGGGACTTCCACAGACAAGGCAGAGATTGTGGGTACACCTATTGATACCGAATTTATGGCCAAAATTCCCGAGACAGCTGTCAGTGGAGTTATGACACTTATTATGGCAGAACAAACGATTGATTTGGCTTCTTATCCTTTCACTGTGTTGAAGCATGCAACGCTTGATACTCCTAAGGAAGACGAACCGGTTCCATCAGGTTTTGCTGGCAGTAAATTTGCAATAACAGGAACCAATCTTGTGCAAGAATTGCTGGATAAGTCTGTTGAAGGGTTGGAGCCTTTGAAAGTAACTTTCTTTAAAGCTGGCGGAGAACCTGTAGAAGCTGCAATAGATACAGATAATTTGACGGATAAGAGTATTCCACTCACTGTACCTGCTTCGTTGGAAGCCGGAGATTATACAATAACTGTCATTACTCCGTTTGAAGCTATCGGGACACAGTTGAAATATACGGTATTACCGATGCCGACAGTAACAGGCATTTCAACGAAAGCCGGATACATTAATGCGGAAGTAACGATCATTGGTCAGAACTTTGGTACGAAAGCTGAAAATATTCAGGTCTTTTTCGGAGAAACAATTTGTGATAAAGTGACACTGAATGATAAAGGTAATATCGTAGTGAATGTTCCCAAAGGAGTTTCATCTGAAGCTCCGGTGAAGATTAAACTGATAATTCAGGGTAAGGAAATAGAGATGGGCGAATCGGGCACATTTGAGGTTTGGGAAACTCCGGAAATCACTTCTGTTGAAACACCGTATATTTATCCTAATGGCACATTAGTAAAAGCCGGACAGGAAATAACATTTACAGGAAAAGGTTTTGGAACGGATAAGAATTCTGTTACAGTTACTTTTGAGGGAATATCCGTACCCGTTACGGTTAAAGAGATTACTACGACTTCTATTACTGTAACGGTTCCGCAAGGTTTCAATGGTGGAAAAGTAACAATGGTGTTTGAAGGTATTGCACAACCCGTAGAGAGTGATATGTTACAACCTCTGCCGGTGGATGGAGATATTTCTCAATATGTACTCATGAACTATAAACAGCCTTTTGAATATGTAAAAGAAGGTGGGGATAAAGGATTCCATAAAAAAGGAGAGTGGGCAAAAGCTGCTTATTGGATAGTTCAGAACTCTAACTTGACTGCTGGTGAAGGAGGTGCTGCTGTTGATTTGGCATTTAAAACGAAATATGGTGATGGAAGTGATGCAGGTTTGGCTTTACAAACAGATTGGGGATTTGACAATCCTAAAAATGATGGTAAGGTATATCAGACTTCTCATCTTCAAAAAGGAAAATATAAGTTGACGGCACACGTTTATGAATATGACGGCAGAGGTTTTACCGGTTATGTTGCGGTTTGTAAAGGTAACGAGATGGCAAATACGAGTGATATACCAAGTAAGAGTCTGGCAAACGCTTCTATTTCGGGTACGGGTGATGTAGTAGTTGATATTCTTGTTGAAGAGCCTACCGATGTTGTCATTGGTTTTGTATGTACGATTACAGTAAAACAAGGACGGGCTAAGATAGATAATTTCAAATTAGAGTTAGTAGAGCAATAAACTATAATTGGGTGCACCGTAATCAATGGTAGATGCGGTGTACCATTAAACCAAAAATATGATGAAAAAGATATATTATATAACCGCAGTATTTGCTACCCTGTTTTTGGTAGGATGTGGGGACGGCATTGACCTTCCGGGTGTCAATGTGGAAACTGATTTGAATAAAATTCCTCTTCCTGATAATAACGTAAATTTGGAACAGGTTGAACTTAAACCGTCAACGGAACCTATGCTGCATGAAGGGTTGCATACAGAGGAAGACTTCCAGCGTATCTGGGATAAAAAAGCTGCCGGAGAAGAGCCTTGGGTAAGTGCTTATCAATTATTAGTAGAAAGCCAGTTTTCGCAGAAGACGGCAGATACTTATCCTACAGAATGGATTAAACGAGGTATTTCAGGAGATGAAAATTACATGAATGCAGCCAGAGGAGCCACTATTGTATATCAGCAAGCGCTTCGTTGGAAAATTGAACAAGATGATGAATATGCGGCAAAAGCGGTGGAGAATCTGAATAAGTGGGTACAGACTTGTGTAGGTGTAACAGGTAATACGAATTTATCGCTTGCTGCAGGACTTTATGGTTATGAATTTGCTATTGCCGGTGAATTATTGAGGGATTATGGAGGATGGGATCGTGCGGACTTCGCAGCGTTCCAGAATTGGTTGCTTAAAGTGTTCTATCCTGCTAATGATGATTTTCTGAAACGTCATCACGATACGAATGCGTTACATTATTGGGCTAACTGGTGTCTTTGTAATATAGCGGCTAAAATGGCTATCGGCATTGTAACCGATCGTCGTGATATTTATAATGAAGGTATCGCCCATTTGCAGACAGGTGATACAAACGGACGTTTACGTCGTGCTATCTATCACGATTATGCACCGGACTATAACTTTGCTCAATGGCAGGAAAGTGGACGTGACCAAGGACACACGTTGATGTGTGTCGGATTGATGGGAATTATTTGTCAGTTGGCATGGAGCCAGGGAGACGATTTCTTTGCTTATGATGATAATCTCTTCCTACGGGCCTGCGAATATGCCGCTTGCTGTAATTATACCAATGAGACTGTACCATATACTACTTATATATGGCAAAAACAGAGTCAATGGGGATATCCGATTCCGGAAGAACAAACAACACTTGGTGGCGGTAAATGGATCAAACGTGCGATATGGGCGTTGCCTTACTATCATTACAAAGGGATAAAAAACATCTCGGATGATAATCTCAAATATACTAAGATTGCTACCGAATATGTAGGAATAGAAGGCGGCGGCGGTTATTATGATGCTAACTCTGGTGGGTATGATGTACTTGGACTCGGTACATTGATGTATGCACAATAAATGAATAATTCAAAATGAATAGATTGATACGAATAGCGCTTACATTTTTACTTGTAATGACTTCAGGAGTTATACAGGCAGAAATTGTCATCTATCCGGTGCCACAAGGCATCTACTATGCCCGCCATAATGACGATTATACAGTAAAAGTACGGCAAGTGGGTGAAAAAGATTGGGTAGACCTTTATGAATATAATGTAAAGGTGGATATGGATACCAAGTCGGATGCAACCATGGTACAGTTTGATTTTTCCGGTAAAGTGGAAGTGCTGGTGCAAAAGAATAACGGGGAACTCCGTTCAGCAGTAGTGCGTCCACTATCTAAAGGAATTCAGCCGGAGATAGACGGAAATTTTCTGCTGTTCACATTGGATAAACCACAAAAACTCTCTGTAGAGTTCAACGGTGACCGTTTGAATAATCTGCATGTGTTTGCCAATCCGATCATTGAGAATGTGCCTGATAAGAATGATCCGAATGTGATGTATTTTGAGTCCGGTATACACGAACCCACAGATGTGGCAGGCAAATGCTTCCGTATTCCTTCCAACACGACTGTCTATCTGGAAGGTGGAGCGGTGCTGAAAGGTTGCCTGACTTGCGACAGTGTAGAGAATGTAAAGATTCTCGGACACGGTATGTTGCTTGAACCGCAGCAGGGAATATCGGTGGCATACTCCAAGAATGTACTGATTGATGGAATTACAGTTGTCAACTCCCGTCACTATACAGTTTCCGGTGGACAATCACAGGGAATTACTATCAAGAATCTGAAATCATTCAGTTATCAGGGTTGGAGTGACGGATTGGATTTTATGTCTTGCTCGGATGTCGTGATTGATGATGTTTTTCTTCGTAATTCAGACGACTGTATAGCCATCTATACGCATCGTTGGAATTATTATGGAGATTCTCGTAATATCCGTGTACTTAATTCTACACTATGGGCGGATATTGCTCACCCTATCAATGTCGGTACGCATGGAAATACGAAAACAGGAGATGAGGTTTTAGAAGATATATTGTTCAAGAATATCGATATCTTGGAACATGATGAGGACGATCGTGATTATCAAGGCTGCATGACTATCAACGTAGGAGATCACAATCTGGCACAAAACATTACTTTTGAGGATATTCGTGTGGAACATATCCAGGAAGGACAATTGTTTCATCTACGGGTGATGTATAACCAAAAATACAATACAGGTCCCGGCAGAGGTGTCAAGAACATAACATTTCGTAATATTTCATGTACCGGGAAGTATATCAATTCTTCTTTGATAGAAGGTTACGATAAGAATAGGAAAATCGAGAATGTTTTGTTCGAAAACATTGTGTTGAACGGTAAACGGATCACTTCTTTGAAAGAACTGAATATAGACAAAAAAGATTTTGTAGAGAAGATACGAATAAAGTAGCTAACAAATAAAAGATTGTGTTGATTTTACTCTCACCTTTACTCTCACCCTCGAAAGCACGATGAATAAAGGGATATAAGAAAAAGGTGAGAGTGTGAGAGTAAGTCTAATAAAACTATTGTGTATAGCGTTTTTAATTAAATGGAAGATGCGACAAAAAACAGTTATTCGTGCTTTTTGCCGCATCTATTTTATAGAAAGAGGAATAAACCTATCGTAATGGAGTGAATGAACCTATATAAATACGTTCTATTTTTAGGGAAGTGGCATTCGTTCCGAATAACCCTGTCACTTCTGATTTATAATCTTCCGTCACATCTTCCACTAACCAATAAGGAATCGGGCCAAGGTCTCGTGTGGTGATACTCTTTGAAGTATCGGGACGTTCGGGAAGTTTAAATTTGCAGTCATACTCTTTACCATTGATTGTAATTTGGAATGTAGTGCCTGACTCTGATGTGGAGCGGGAGAAACTTCCTTCTATTTTCGGAGTATTTTCTTTACCAGTAACAATTGTCACTTTGCCACTACTTTTTTGGTCATAAGAGAAAGCTATTCCTCCTGTAGCTTGTATATCAGCTTCCTCCTTTATCTTTTTTATGACCGCTTCTAGTTTTTCTTTTTGTTGTTCATTCAACAGACTTTCATCTATTCCTGTGATTCTTGCTTCCACAGAATTCACTGAGAAAGATTGTTTGCCGTTAACGACCTTTAGCCCTATTTTTATGACTCTTCCATCAGCGTCTTTTACCATCAATGACGTGCTGCCCAGTTTTATAGAGCTGATCTGAATGTCATTGTTTTTGTCTATATAAGCTGTTGCTATTTGCCCATCGGCTATTTCTGCTGTATAAGGAGCTACGCCACCCTTAATTCCCAACTTTGTTCCTCCTGTGATTGACAAACTGGCTTCACTAATAGGAGGTTCCGGGTCGAGCATCACTTCCCAGTATTCAAACAGGTAAAAATCGTCAGCTTCGTCGCTGCATGAATAAAATACAGGAAGGGAGCATAATAGAATAAATAGTAGACAGAGCTTTGTAGTTTTTGCTTTCATCATATTCTTCTTTTTTATTTCTTCACAAAAGTAAAGCTCCTTTCCTGTATTTCAAAGTATATTGATGAAAAATAAGACTAAAACTTTATCTTATGTTGTTTCTCATCATCCACCACAGCCATCATTCCTTCTACTTGTGCTAAAGCCAGCATACGTCCGTGGAAAGAATAACCGGCATTGTAGTCTTTATCCTCATCTCCGAGCATCATTCGTCCATGATCTACGCGCATGGGAAGTCCCGGATTCTCATTTTCAAAAATACGAATGAGATCAATCAGATGTCCTCTTCCTGATAGATGGGAACTTTCGATGAAGTTTCCACCCGGCATGGCTTCTGTACTGCGCAGATGAACGAAATGGGTTCTTCCTGCAAACTTCTTCGCCAATTCACGAGTGTCATTATGTGCGCCTGCACTAAGAGAGCCTGCACAGAAAGTCAGCCCATTATGCGGATTGTCTACGGCATTCAGGAACCAGGCTATATCTTCTTCATTGGTGACAATACGGGGTAGGCCGAGAACCTGGAATGGAGGATCATCCGGGTGTACACACATATTGATACCATATTCATCGCATACAGGCATAATTGCTGAAAGGAAGTAACACATATTCTCTCGTAAAGCATCCCGGTCTATGTCTTTATATAAACCTAACAGACGTTTGAATATAGCAACCGGGTTTTTATCTCCTTCTTTGATATTACCGTTCACAAATCCTTGTGTCTTGACGATAATAGTATCAATCAAATTATCCTTTTCGGTCTCTGTAATCACTTTGTCCAGTTCGGCAACTTTATGCAGTTCTTCTTCTGTGTAGTCTTTTTCAGCTCCTTCACGTTCCAGTATTTTGATGTCGAAGTAAGCGAAACGAATACGGTCGTAGTAAAGCGAACTGGTACCGTCCGGCCAAGGGTACTGTAAATCCGTACGTATCCAGTCGATTACCGGCATGAAGTTGTAACAGACTGTTTTCACTCCGCATTTACCTAGGTTGGCAAGACTTACTTTATAATTTTCAATCAACTGTTCACGTTCCGTACCCGCATACTTGATTGCCTCACAAACCGGAAGGCTTTCCACGACCGACCAGCGCAACCCATACAATTCAATATACGATTTTAAATCGTTGATGGCTTCTACTGTCCAAATCTCTCCGTTCGGTACCTCGTGTAATGCAGTGACGATTCCTTCAACACCTATCTGACGGAGCATCGGCAAGGTGATTTTATCTTTCTTGCCGAACCATCTCCATGTTTTTTCCATCATAGCGTTTGAATAAATTAAAAGATTAAATATTAAACGCCGCTGAATGCACTGAAACCACCATCGATAGGCAACATAGCTCCCGTTACGAAACTAGCGGCTTCACTGCACAGGAATTGTACAGCACCATTCAATTCTTTGATGTCACCGAAACGATTCATCGGAGTTTTGGCTAATACCTTTTTACTTCTGTCGGTCAATGAACCATCCGGGTTGATAAGTACACGACGGTTTTGGTCACCGATAAAGAATCCCGGAGCGATAGCATTTACACGGATACCATCACCGTATTTTAGTGCCATTTCGCTTGCCAGCCATTGGGTGAAGTTGGCTACTGCCGTTTTAGCGGCCGAGTAACCCGGTACACGGGTGATAGCACTATAAGCAGCCATAGAAGATACATTGATGATGCATCCTTTCTTCTGTTTTGCCATTACCTTACCGAATATCATAGACGGATAAACCGTACCGTTCATATTCAGGTTAGTCACTTTTTCCCAGCAAGAGATGTCCATATCATAGAAGTGCTGATCCGGTTCGAGAGTAGCTCCCGGCATATTTCCACCGGCAATGTTCAATAGAATATCGATCTTTCCCCATTTGGCAACGACTTCTTCGGCTACTTTCTCCAGGCTGGCGATGTCAAGTACATTACCGATGATGCCGATTACATCGTTACCATATTGCTTAAGTTCAGCCACACGGTTGTCCAGTTGCTCCTGACGAATGTCAATAGCTACAACTTTTGCTCCCTGCTGTACAAAGTGTTGGGCAATATTTCCGCCCAGTACACCACCTGCTCCGGTAATAACAGCAACTTTACCGGCAATACTAAATAATTCGTTCATGGTTTCTATCAAATGTTTTTATGACTGGATGCAAAAATAGCGGGTTTTTATACATGCTATGATGCGTATTTTTGCAAGATATTTACCTATCTTTGCAAAAGCAGTTTAGAAAGGAGATTTATGAAGAAGATAATGAATGAGAAGTTGACTATTACGACTTCTAATCCCGTCCGTGCCCGCTTTTATGAATATCCACGTTTCACGTATCCGTGGCATTTTCATAGTGAGTATGAAATTATTTATGTGGAGAAGGGAGAGGGGGATTGTCTGGTGGGTGACAGCATTATCTCCTATTCAAAAGGTGATTTGATTCTTTTCGGTTCCGAACTGCCTCATAGTATGCAAAGTCCACCGGACGACGGGGAAGAATCTGATAACGAAGAAAAATCCGAACCGAAAGTAGGAGGAGTCAATATTCAGTTTGAGAAAGATTTTATGCATTATTCAATTTCTCAATACTCCCAGTTTATTCCTATCAGGAATTTATTGGAGGATGCTTGCAGAGGAATCAAATTCACAATTACCCGTTCGGGGAAAATCATTAAGTTATTGAAACAGATTCCTTCTGCTAAAGGAGCAGATCAAATTATCCTGTTGCTTTCACTTCTACAGATGATGGCTATCAGCAATCATAAGAAATATCTGACTACTTCTCATTATACTCCGTCCCCTTCGATTATGCGTAATGAAAGAATGGAAAAGGTGATTGCCTATTTGAATAAACATTATACCGAGTCTATCGGTCTGGATGAAATTGCTTCTTATATAGCGATGAACCCTACTGCTTTCTGCCGATACTTTAAAGAAAACACAGGAAAGACATTCAAAGAGTATGTACTTGATATGCGTATCGGATATGCTTGTAAACTATTGAATAGTAGTATGATGAATATATCTCAAATCAGTGCTACTTGCGGATTTGAATCACCTGTACATTTTAACCGCATCTTTAAAAGGGTGACAGGAATGACACCGACTTTATATAGAGAGCAGATGGAATGAGCTTTTCAGGCAATAAACATTTGAGTATAATTTCTTTCTCGTTCGTATATAATAGGAAAGATGAATAAACATGAACGTAAATAGAATGAAGAAAAGAATTTTGCTTTTGTTGTTGGTGATACCGGCATTGGTAAAAGCGCAAGATGTGATGACAGAAACCCGTCAGGAACTGACATCTCCTGATGGAGCTTATCGTTTTACCTTTTATCAACGTGCGGTGAGAGAGGATAATGCACAAATGTATTATACCTTGACTTATAAAAATCGTCCGGTGATTGAAGAAAGTAAATTGGGGGTTCTGATTGAAAATCAGTTGTTTGAGTCGGCGTTGGGAGTTCCGAATGATACTTGTCATTTTTGGTGTGAAAATCTGAAGTTGACAGGGACTGAACAACGAAAGGCGGATGAAACATGGAAGCCCGTATACGGCGAACGCGCGGAGGTTCGTGATTGCTACAATGAGATGACTTTGAAATTCAAAAAGGGAGAAGGGAATGGCAATCAGGACGGTGGTTATGATAAGCGTAAGAATTACTTTATGAACATTATTGTTCGTGCCTATAATGAAGGAATTGCTTTTCGCTATCATTTTCCGGAAACGACAAATGGACTTTTCTTACATATCGTCGGTGAGCAGACTAGCTTCACAATGCCTGAAGGAACGATGGCATATTACGAACGTTGGGCACAAGGACCTTGTGTACTTCGTCCGTTGGAAGGATGGGGCAAAGAGGAGAGTGAGCGTCCTTTGACCTTGAAACTGCCTGATGGATTATCTGTAGCTTTGTTGGAAGCGGAAATGGTGGATTATGTTCGTGGTAAATTCCGTTTATCGGCAGAGAAACCTTCCACTTTGGAGACAAGCCTGTATAGTAGCGTCGATATTATATCTCCTTACAGCACTCCGTGGCGTGTAATCATGGCTGCCGAACGTCCGGTTGATTTAATTAATAATAATGATATTGTCTTGAATCTGAATCCGGCTTGTAAGCTGGCTGATACTTCTTGGATCAAACCCGGGAAGGTATTCCGTTCGGGCGACTTGAAACATGATAGAGTAAAAGCAGCCATTGACTTTGCGACAGAACGTGGTATTCAGTATGTGCACATGGATGCAGGATGGTACGGACCTGAAATGAAAATGAGTTCGGACGCTACTACTGTTTCTCCTGATAAAGACCTTGATATACCCGCTTTGTGTAAATATGCCGAATCGAAAGGAATCGGACTTATGGTGTATGTCAATCAGCGTGCATTAGTGCAGCAGTTGGATACTCTGTTGCCTTTGTATAAAAAATGGGGATTGAAAGGTATCAAGTTCGGTTTTGTACAGATAGGTAATCAACGTTGGAGTACTTGGCTGCATGATGCAGTTCGTAAATGTGGAGAATATGGTTTGATGGTAGATATTCATGACGAATATCGTCCGACAGGTTTCAGCCGTACTTATCCTAACCTGATGACGCAGGAGGGTATTCGTGGAAATGAAGAAATGCCGGATGCCACACACAATACGACTCTTCCTTTTACCCGCTATCTGGCAGGTGCAGGAGACTATACGCTTTGCTATTTCAATAACCGGGTGAAGAATACGAAAGCACATCAGTTGGCGATGGCAGCTGTGTATTACAGTCCTTTGCAATTTATGTTTTGGTATGACAGACCGGAATTCTACCAGGGAGAAGAAGAACTGGAATTTTGGAAAGCAATTCCGAGTGTATGGGATGACAGCCGCGCGTTAGATGGAGAGATTGGTGAATATATCGTTCAGGCACGTCGTTCGGGGAATGACTGGTTTGTAGGAGCAATGACGAATACGGAAGCCCGCACAATTACATTGACTACGGATTTTCTGGAACCGGGTAAGAAGTATATGCTTCATCTGTACGAAGATGATGACAAGCTGAATACACGAACGAAAGTACGCAGTACTCATAAGAAGATAAAAGCCGGAGATAAGCTTGTTTTGAAGCTAAAAGCAAGTGGCGGAGCCGCATTGCATTTTACTCCACTGGAAAATAAATTAGCTGTTTATTGATAAATACACTATGATAAGTGTAATAATAAGAAATATCCCCTTTAATCCTGTCTTTCATTCGTTGAAAGTCATAACAAGGATTAAAGGGGATTTCATTTTCTTATTTACTATAATTAATCAACCACTTCACCATCTCCGGATCATAGTGGGAGAAAAAGAGCGTTTTAGCTGTGTCAAGCGCAGCGATAGCCGCCATATCGTCCGGTGTTAACGAAAAATCGAAAACATTGAAATTCTCAATCATACGTTCTTTATGAGTCGATTTCGGAATCACGATAATATCGCGTTGAATCAGATAACGCAGTGCGACCTGTGCCACTGATTTGCCATATTCTTTACCGATTTCCTGGAGAGTCGGATTGGTGAAGAAGTCGTTTCGTCCTTCAGCAAACGGTCCCCATGACATAATTTTAGTACCATATTCTTTCATTACTTCCTGCAACTTTATCTGTTGGTTGAAAACGTGTGTCTCTACCTGATCGATGGCAGGAGTGATTTCACAGAATTCCGCCAAGTCAACAAAACGGTCAGGATAGAAGTTGCTGACACCGATCGCACGGAGTTTACCAGCCTTATATGCTTCTTCCATAGCCCGGTAAGTTCCATAATAATCACCGAATGGTTGATGAATGAGTAGTAAGTCTATATAATCACTCTTTAATTTACGAAGTGATTCATCAATAGAAGCTTTAGCCTTTTCGTAACCGGCATTTGAAATCCATACTTTTGTAGTGATGAACAGTTCCCCACGTGGTACGCTGCATTTGCTGATTGCATTTCCAACACCTTCTTCGTTATGATAGGCTTGTGCCGTATCAATAGAACGATAACCCACACTGATTGCATCTGATACGCAACGTTCACATTCTTCAGGTGTAACCTGATAAACACCATAACCTAAAATAGGCATTTCAATGCCATTGTTCAACTTTACTTTTTCCATAATCGAGTATATTTAATTAAAGTCATATTCCACTGATTGCATGATCCTTATTCTCTGTATGCAAAGTTAGTTTGTAGAAACTAATCTGTTCTTATATAGATTACAGGTTTTACTACCATTTTTACGGATAGCTCTATCTTTGGAATTAAGTCTTTAATATATAGTCTTTTGAGGAGTATTTTGTTCTCCATATTCATATTATATGGAGTTAAATCAATTAAAAGAATCATTATGAATAATATTCTCTTGTTGCTTTGTTTGCATCTATTGATGCAAATGTATCACTACTCATTCATTGAGTGGAAAGGTTATTCAAGGAATTAAAGAACCAATTCCTTGAATAACCTTTCTAAAGTATTATCTAAATCTGTAGAGAATCCCGGATGAGGACGGGACACTTGAATACAGGAACTTTTTACCGCAGTCAGCCACCGGAAGCGGTCCGGAATATCCATATTGGCAATAACTCCTCCTTCTTTATTTCCCTGACAAATCTTGTCGAAGACTTTCAGACCTTCTATCAGACAGTTGATGTCCAATTCGGAAGAGAACAGTTTCAATTTGTTTTCATCTATTGTATAAAGAGATTTGAGATATTTGCACCGTTTGGAAAACAGTACAATACCTACATTAATAAATTCCTCACGTTCTACTTTAGGAACGAAACGGATAACTGCGTATTCATATAAGTGCCTTTCTTGCATTTTGCGCTTCATTTACAAATATTTCGGAATGCTTGATCCTTTCTTCTAAAAATTGAATATAAACATCTCTCAAGTCTTGCGGAGTTTCCTGTTCTTCCGTCCAGTTCAGCCAGTCGTCAGGGACGGCATTGACTATCTCCCGTATCTTGTCATCGGTAAGTAGTTGTTTGAATGTTGCGTCTACTTCTTCCAGCTGATCGGCAAACGGCAAAAGTACATGATCTTTTATTTGTACGAACGGACTAAGTGCGTGTTTCTGCCAATTCGTCCACGAATGATGGAAATAAAGGGAAGCTCCATGATCGATTAACCACAATTCTTTATGCCACATCAGCATATTCGTATTCTTGATTGTACGGTCTACATTGGTCAATAACGCATCCAGCCATACAATTTGCGAAGCAGTTTTACCGTCCACCTTATGCACAACAGGGTCGAACGTCAATGAACCGGACAGGAAATGCAGACCCATGTTCAACCCACGGCTCCATTGCAGTAAATCCTGTATTTCTTCATCCGCTTCTGTCCGCCCGAAAGCCTCATCCAGATTCAAAAATATAATCTCCGGAACTCTGAATCCCAGTGTACGGGCTATTTCTCCCCCTATCAATTCGGCAATAAGGGCTTTAGTCCCATGTCCTGCTCCTCTGAATTTTACGACATATTTGAATTCATCATCCGCTTCAGTCAAAGCCGGCAATGACCCTCCTTCCCGCAAGGGAAGAATATATCTTGTTACATTTGCTGTACGTAAATCCATATCACTCCTTTCTTAAATTGAGAATAAAGATACAACGTTTTTGTGGAATAGTCAGTGAAAGGCTTTCTATAATAATAGTTTTTTTGTATTTTTCGGTTGAGTATACTTTCTTCCTGCTACGTATTATATAAAAAATGATAAATGAATTAAACATGAAACTACTTCGATTTTTGGTGTTTGGAATAATGTCCGTTATTCTGTTACCCAGCAATATGGCAGCCGAATGGCAGTGGTCTGTACAGCTGCCAGGTATTATTTCCAACGAAACGAACGATCATCCGCAAGCATTCTTGTGGATATCTTCTGATTGTATGCAAGTGAAAGCTGTGATAATAGGCAATCATAATATGACAGAGGAGACTTTGTTTGAAAATCCTCTATTTCGTGAAAGATTATCAGAAACGGGTATAGCGCTGATATGGATTACCCCCGGATGGGATCAAAGATGGGATATAACTACCGGATGTCAGGAAGCCTTTGAAAAGATGATGGAGGATTTTGCGAATGTCAGTGGCTATAATGAATTGAAATATGCGCCTATTGTCCCTTTAGGACATTCGGCAATGGCTACTTACCCGTGGAACTTCGCAGCCTGGAATCCGGATCGTACTTTAGCTATCATTTCTTTGCATGGAGATGCGCCGCGTACCAATCTGACAGGTTATGGTCGCGATAATATGGAGTGGGGAAAACGTACAATCGACGGTATTCCGGGATTAATGATTGAAGGCGAATACGAATGGTGGGAAGATCGTGTAAATCCGGCTCTGGCTTTTCGTATGATGTATCCTGGAAGTTGTGTCTCTTTTCTTTGCGACGCAGGTCGAGGACATTTTGATATAGCAGATCGTACGGCTGAATATATTGCTTTGTTTTTAAAGAAAGCACTGGAATATCGTATGCCTGAAACGTATGATTTAAATAAGCTTGTGGTTTTAAAAAAGCTGAATCCACAGAATGGATGGCTTGCCGAACGTTGGCACCCTAATCAAAAGAAACGTGCTAAAGCTGCTCCTTATAAGCAATATAAAGGAGATCCGCATGATGCATTTTGGTATTTTGATAAAGAGATGGCAGAAATGACGGAAGACCGTTACCGTCAGGAAAGGGGAAAGAAACCTCAATATCTGGGATTTGTACAAGAAGGACAATTGCTTACTTATAACCCAGAATCTCATGTGAAAGTTGCCGCCCGTTTCTTGCCTGAAGAAGATGGACTGACTTTTCACTTGAAAGCTGTATATACGGATAGTTTACACACTACTATTTCTGATGAACATTCGGCAACTCATCCGGAAATAACACGTATTTGTGGTCCGGTACAAAAAGTGAATGATACAACTTTTACCGTTTGTTTTTACCGTATGGGGATGTATAATAAGCGTCGTACAGGAGATATTTGTCTGTTAGCAAGCAATGATGGTGACAGTCGATATAAAAGTACTGTTCAAGAACTTAGTTTTCGGATTCCATATCGTAATACGGAAGGTAAACGCCAGCATATTCTTTTCCCGGGTATTGAGGATGTGAAAAAGGGGGTAGAGGAAATTATACTTCAGGCAACTTCCGATTGCGGACTACCTGTATCCTATTATGTGAAAGAAGGACCGGCGGAGATAGAAGGAAATAAACTGATATTTACTCAAATTCCTCCACGTAGCAAATTTCCGTTAAAAGTGACCGTGGTGGCTTGGCAATATGGTTTGGCTGGAAAAGTACAGACAGCCGAACCGGTAGAACGAAGTTTTTTCATTGTTGGGATGCCCGCCTCTAAATCAGAATTTGTATTTTTGTATTGAGTGTTAAGCAAAGCTCATTCGTATCCTATTAAATAAAGGATATAAAAAATGATTATGAATAAGAAATCTTTAGTTGCAATCGCATTATTGACAGTATCGGCTCTATCGTCGGCTCAATCTGTGTACCCTGGTCAGCATTTGGGGAAAATGAAAAAAGAGACAGTAGCTCCTGTGCGGGTACAGAGCTTTGATTTGAAAGACGTTCGGTTACTTCCGAGCCGTTTTCGTGATAATATGTTGCGGGATTCTGCATGGATGACTTCCATTGATGTGAATCGTTTGCTGCATAGCTTCCGTACGAATGCCGGAGTCTTTGCAGGTCGTGAAGGTGGTTATATGACGGTGAAGAAACTCGGTGGCTGGGAATCCTTGGATTGTGAACTTCGCGGACATACTACCGGACATCTGCTTTCAGCTTACGCACTGATGTATGCCGCTACCGGAAGTGAGATTTTTAAACTAAAAGGAGATAGTCTTGTCAACGGGTTGACCGAAGTGCAGAAAGCCCTGAAAGGCGGTTATCTAAGTGCCTATCCCGAAGAACTGATAAACCGTAATATTCTGGGAAAAAGTGTTTGGGCACCTTGGTATACCTTACATAAACTTTATTCCGGTCTAATAGACCAATACCTGTATGCAGATAATCAGCAGGCTTTGAAAGTAGTGACTAAAATGGGTGACTGGGCTTACAACAAACTGAAGCCTCTTAGCGAAGAAACTCGCAGACTTATGATACGTAATGAGTTTGGAGGCATTAATGAATCATTTTATAATTTGTATGCTATCACAGGAGATGAACGTTACCGTTGGTTAGCGGAATATTTCTATCATAATGACGTGATTGACCCATTGAAAGAACTGTGGGATGATTTGGGAACCAAACACACCAATACCTTTATTCCAAAAGTCATTGCAGAAGCACGTAATTATGAGTTGACAGAGAATGAGACAAGTAAAAAGCTTTCCGAGTTTTTCTGGCATACCATGATTGATCACCATACTTTTGCTCCAGGATGCAGTAGTGATAAGGAGCATTTTTTCGCTCCGAAGTAATTCTCTAAACACTTGACTGGCTATACAGGAGAAACCTGCTGCACTTATAATATGTTGAAGCTTAGCCGCCATCTTTTCTGTTGGACGGGCGATTCATCTATTGCCGATTATTATGAAAGGGCACTATATAATCATATTCTAGGACAGCAAGATCCGGAAACAGGAATGGTTACTTATTTCTTACCCTTACTTTCAGGCTCACATAAACTGTATAGTACAAAAGAGAATTCTTTCTGGTGTTGTGTCGGCAGCGGATTCGAAAACCATGCCAAGTATGGAGAAGCTATCTACTACCACAACAACCAGGGAATCTACGTGAATTTGTTTATTCCTTCCCAAGTCACTTGGAAAGAAAAAGGGGTAACCCTTCTCCAGGAAACAGAATTTCCGAAAGAAGAAACGACTCAATTTACTATTCGTGCCGAGAAACCGGTTCGCACTACTATTTATCTAAGGTATCCTTCATGGAGTAAAAAAGCGGAAGTATTTGTGAACGGTAAAAAAGTAGCAGTAAAACAAAAACCGGGTTCTTACATCGCTATCACCCGTGACTGGAAGGATAATGACCATATCTCGGCTACTTACCCGATGCGGATTGAGTTGGAAGCCACTCCCGATAATCCGAATAAAGTGGCTTTACTGTATGGTCCGTTAGTGCTTGCCGGAGAGCGGGGGACGGAAGGTATGCAGGCTCCAGCCCCTTTCTCTAATCCTGCTCTTTATAATGATTATTATACTTATAATTTCCATGTGCCTGCCGATTTGCGTACCTCATTGAAAATAGATATGAAACATCCGGAACGTACTTTGCAGCGTATAGGAAAAGAACTGAAATTTACAACAGAACAAGGAGATGTAATTCGTCCGCTTTATGATTTGCATCGTCAGCGTTATGTGATATATTGGGATTTACATTCGAAATAGAAAATTTTAGGCACGGATTACACGGATTTCACGGTTTTATAATTATGATTGCATAAAGCAACAGCGTAATCTGCGTAATCCGTGCCTAATAAGAAGTTATTACTTAAATAGATAAAGAAGATGAAGGGGAGATTATTAATAGTAATTATTATAAGTATTTGTTTTATTGCAGGTTCCTGCAATGTATCATCCGTACAGGGGAGTCGTTATAACTTCTCTTCATTGGACTCTGTCATTCAAGGATGGGTTAGTAAAGGATATTATCCCGGAGCTTCTATCTGTGTAGTGAAGAATGATTCTATCATTTTTCAAAAAGACTATGGTAACTATACTCCTGATACGAAAGTATATGTAGCCTCTGCCGGAAAATGGGTGGCGGCGGCTGTAATCGGAGCAGTAGTAGACCGTACTGATTTGGGTTGGGATGATCCTGTGGAGAAGTGGTTGCCGGAATTTAAAGGAGATGCCAAAGGTAAAATCCTTTTGCGACAGTTACTATCTCATACTTCCGGAGTGCGTCCTTATCTTCCTGAACCTCGTATAGATAATTACAATCGTCTGGATTCTGCCATTATTGAGATACTGCCGTTGGATACGATATTTACTCCGGGAAGTCGTTTTCAATATGGGGGACTTGCCATGCAGATTGCCGGAAGAATGGCGGAAGTGGCAATGGGGAAAGAGTTTGAAACCCTCTTTCAAGAGCTATTGGCGCAACCATTGGAAATGAAGAATTCTCATTTTACTCCGATAAACACCGATGGCGGACATGCCCCGATGTTGGGTGGTGGTCTGTGTACTACGTTGAATGATTATATTCATTTCTTGTCTATGATTTATCACGGAGGAATGTATGAAGATAAACGGATATTGACAGCGGAGACAGTAAAGGAGATGCAGGCGGATCAAGTGAAAAACGCTGTTGTTTCTCCTGGAGAATATACGGAAAGAGCATTGGGGCAGTCTCATAATGGAATTTACGGATTGGGTGAGTGGCGTGAATTGGTCGATAGAAAGACAGGAGAGGCTTATCAAATCAGTTCTCCGGGGTGGGCTGGTGCTTATCCGTGGATCAATAAACGGGAGAATGTTTATGGTTTCTTTATCACCCATGTAGTGGGTTCCTCCAGTAAAAAAGATGGCTTTTCCTCTTTTTATGGTAGTCCTGTAATTTCGAGAACTGTTTCAGAGATTGTAAAGGGACACCCGTTGGTTGTGAAACAAGGCCGTGTTGAAGTGGGCAACGGTTCCCTTTACTATGAGGAAGCCGGCACAGGTGACCCTGTCATCTTTGTTCATGGTCATTCCTTGGATCATCGTATGTGGGATGAACAATTTTCCGTACTGGCAAAAAAATATCGTGTGATCCGCTATGATTTGAGAGGATATGGCATTTCGTCTTCACAAACGGAAGACTATCAATTCACACACGCTGAAGATTTAGTTACTTTGATGGATTCTTTGCACATCAGGAAAGCGCATGTCGTCGGACTTTCTTTAGGTGGTTTTATTACTGCCGATATGTTGGCGTACTTTCCGGATCGGATGTTATCTGCTTTTTTAGCCAGTGGGAACATAAGAAAGTCGAAAGGTCCGAGTGAACCGATGACTCCGGAAGAAGTAAGAGTACGTGATAAGGAGATTGCTGCTTTGAAAGAGAAAGGGGTAGATGTGATGAAGAAAGAGTGGTTTGAAGGATTAATGAAGTCAGGAGGGAGTCAGCGGGAACGAATGCGTGAGTCTCTATGGCAAATGATCGATGAGTGGGATGCGTGGCAACCTTTACACAAAGAAGTATGGGTGGTAGCTGGTTTGGATGCCATCGAGAAATTGAAAAAGAATCATCCCGATGTACCTGCTTTAATTGTTGAAGGTCATTCTTCCGGTAACCGATTCTCAAAAGAACCTCCCATCTTACAATATCTTCCCAATGGAAAACTGAAAGTAATTGACGATTGCGGACACATGCTGAATATGGAACGCCCGGAAGAATTTAATGCAGCATTGGAAGAATTTTTGAAAAACGTTCAATAAAGAATAATATTGTAACTGATTATATATAGAATAGACTAAGTACCATGAAACAAACTATTATTGCTGTTATCTGTTTTTTGTGTGTTTCTTCATTATATATACAAGCACAAAAAATAAATCATCCTTCATTACTGTATACTCCACAACGCATACAGCAAGTGAAACAGCGTATGCAGCATGAACCTAAATTGCAGGAAGCATGGGGAGATATTAAGAAAACAGCAAATGAAGCTTTGCAAAAGAAAGATTTTAATCGATTAGACTATTTGTCGTTAGCTTATTTGATGACTGATAATAAGGAGTATGCAGACGTAATCAAAGAAATCCTCCTGAAAGCTGTGGAAGCCGAATCATGGGGAGATGTGGAAATGATGGCACGTATTCCTGCATGGCGTTCACAACTGGGTATGGCTCATAAGAGTTTTCTTTCCGCAGTGGGGTATGATGCTGCATACAATGTCATGCCTTCTTCAGAAAGAAAAAAGATAGCCGAAGGATTGAAACGGTTAGCCGTGGAACCGGCATTAGGAGACTGGTTGTTGGAACCGACCCGTATTCACTCATTGAATTCGATGGGACATAATTGGTGGACCTCCTGTGTTTGTCAGGGTGGAATATTGGCTTTGAGTCTTCAAAATGAACTTCCCGAAGTAAAAGAATGGGTGGAGCAACTTCACGAATCACTTCCTGAATGGTTCGATTTTGCCGGTGATGTATTGCAACAGAAAGCAAAGAGTTTTGATGAGGCCGGTGGAATGTATGAAAGTCTGAATTACGCCAACTTTGGTATTCAGGAAGCTTTGCTGTTCAGGATCGCTTGGATAAATACTCATCCCGGACAGAATCCGGGTGATATTCCTCAATTGGCAAAATTGCCGAGTTACTTCTCACAAGTCTGCTATCCGCGTACAGGAATGCTGCATAGTTTGAATTTTGGAGATAGCCATAAAAATGTATCGGCAGAATCCAGTATGATGTTATTGTATGCATTGGGGGTGAAAGATCCAACTATTTTGTGGTATATAGCCCAGGTGGAACAAGGACAACATCGTGATGGCTTTTTCCTGAATCGTCCCATGGGCTTCCTTTACACTCCTGATTTGAGTAAGGCGCCCGCTCTCCCTCAACTGCCGACTTCTCAATTATTTGCCGATTTTGGTTGGGCCACGATGCGTAATTCGTGGGAAAAAGATGCTACGATGCTGGCTGTAAAAAGCGGTCATACATGGAATCATTCTCACGCAGATGCCAATTCATTTATTGTCTTTCATAAAGGGGTAGATATTATTAAAGACGGGGGAAACTGCTGGTATCCTAATCCTGCTTATCGGAATTATTTCTTTCAAAGCCAAGCGCATAATGTAGTATTGTTTAATGGAGAGGGACAACCTCGTGAGCAGCAGTACGGCGGTTCTACTTTGAGAGGATATTTGCATCATCTTCTGGATGCGGGAAATGTGAAGTATGTCCTGGCTAATGGAACGGGACCTGTTTCAAACAATTTCAGCCGTAATTTCCGCCATTTCCTTTGGATGGATAATGTTATTTATATGATTGATGATTTGAAAACACATAAAATAGGGCAATTTGAATGGTTATGGCATACAAACGGGACATATAAAAAGTCGGGAGTTGACGTGAATGTGACGAATGGTAACTCATCGGTTGTGATTCGTCCGTTATATCCTCGTTTGCTGGCTAAATCCGATTTTGTGCATGACTACCCGGAAGATTTATATTGGGAAGAAATACAGGCACCAACTGAAGATTTGAAAGGTACTGAAACCTATTATTCATTTCATTTGCCCGCAGAAGTGAACCGTGTAAAAGGGCTGACAGCTATTATTTTGAAGGAGACTCCCAATGAGAAAGACTTACCACAAATGGAACGGCGGGAAGGACAAGATTGGATTGGGCTTCGTATCCGTCATAAAGGGAAAGTGACCGATCTTTATATTAATCAATTAGCGGACGGCAGGCTAATGCACAGCAACTCATGGATTATGCCGGACGGCTGGATGACAGATGCTTATATGTTTGCTGTCTCTTATCCCGAAGGTACTGAAGCTGCTGACGCAAAAGATTTCTTTATCTGTCATGGCAGTGCATTGAGACGTGATAAGGAGACTTATTTTTCTTCTCTTTCCAAATTATTTGTAATTCAGAAAGAAGAAGGTAAAAAGTTGAACCTTTGGATAGACGGGCAACCAAAGATCCATGCAACGTTCAGAAGTGAGAAGAAACCAACTTTGTTGGAGGTGAATAATCATAGAATACCTGTTGTTTATCAGAGATCACAGATAAAGGTAAAATTATAACTAGTGCGGTAGTTGATATCTATAAAGTTGGTATAGAATGGATATGGTCTTTATAGATAGTGTTAGTTAGTACTTTATTTATAGTGACGCTATCACTATAAAATAGCGTCACTATTTATATTAGCATATTCTTACCATAGGAATATTCAATAAAAAAGCAACTTTTTCCAGTTTATCTGCGACATGCCTCACTCCGATAGCGCAATGATGAGAAGGCCCTGCTTTGCTCCATTTATTCATAAAAACACGTGCTCCACAATTAAAGCGATAACGACTGTTTGTATTTCCGATTTGTAATGTAGGACCTTCTACCGATTTCCCTTCTACTACGAGTAAGAAAACTCCATCTTTTCCCTCACAAACAGACAAGAAGGTGACATCTCCATGTTTAACGGTCATCTGTATAGAAAGTCCTTTTCCCGGTTTTCCATGATAAATAGGGAGAGGAACTAGTTTCACCTTGCCTTCGGCAATAGCAAAATGTGCTGGTCCGTCATGTCCCCACATGACTATATCATCATTGAAATCCATAGCATACGGTTCGGAGAAGGAGCCACCAGTTCCCAGTAGAGACATGATTTTCATGGCCTGCACGTTCTTAACTTCACATTCTCCGGCTATTGGAATATTCTTCCCGGTAAGTAAAGTGTTTCCTGCAATGATGGAAGTCACTATATTTTCATATTCATTTCCAGAATATCCTTCGTAATAGTATGCCATGGAACCGAGGTTGTGTGCTGCTATTAGCTTGTCGAGAGCGATGGAGGTACGGGCGGCACGTTCTAATTCATAAGTATCACACTCTGCTACAACATCGAACTTATCATTGAACTCCTGTAACTTATTTTTTAATTCCGTTTCAGTTACTGCATCGCGATAGGCTTTCAATTCACACATCTCCACTTGCTCAATATGAGTGCCGAATATAGTAGATTGCATGGTGGTATCTGTATATACATCCAACATACCACAATAATAATGTCCGAGAATTCCCATACGGTTCTCCCGCATCCCTTTAATAACACGTGCGGCGTCAATCCAAGCTTCGATTTCTTTCCATACAATATCTTCTTGTAAGTATCCGGTGACAATATCATAATGAATGCCTGCACGGTTGAACACGCAAGCAAACTCCGGTGCAGAACATGCCTGACAGTGGGCAAGCCATTCTCCAGTCATTTTACCACGATCGTTCATACTATTAATGAGTTGATAATCAATAGCTGAGACAGGTTGTACATTTAATAGGACGATCGGAACTTTGATACGTTGTGCTATCGGGAGGATTGTAGATGAAAGTGCATAAGTCGAGATAAAAATAAAAGCAATTTCTATTCCATTATTTTGCATAAGAGTAGTGGCATCTATTGCTTTTTGAGGTGTATCTACCATACCAGTGTCCACTACATCGGCATGAAGTCTGTGCATCTTTTCTTTGATCTCTTTTTGATATCCCAGTAGACGGGGGAGAAGTCCTTCAAATTGTTCCCAATAAGTGTTGAGCCCCACTCCGATTAATCCAACTTTAACTGTTGATTTTGTTGTTTCCATGTGTATTTACATTTTTAAATTTGTTATACAGACAAAGATACGGGTAGAAATCAGGACAGTACTTTATTATTTGATTAGATAACCTTGTTTTTTGAGATTACTGTTTTTTGTAATCACTACTTGCGATCATCACTATTCACGGAAATCACTTGGTTTTTTACCCATTTTCTTTTTGAACTGGGTAGAAAAGTAATCGGGTGACTCAAAATTCAGTGAGTAGGCTATTTCTTTAATAGATAGGGAAGTGGTACGGAGTAGTTCTTTGGCTCGTTGTAGTTTTAAATCTTGAAAATAGCGTGCAGGAGATAAACCTGTGTAATTTTTGAATTGTTTACGGAAAGTTGAATAACTGATTCCCAAGCGTTCAGCTATCTCTTGTATGGAAAGAGAGGTTTTTATTCCTTCACGCATCAGTACACGTGCTTTGTTTATTTCTTCTGACAGGTATTTACTTTTACTAAGTTAATTGTTGCGATTCAGACTATACATCAAGCCCAGTAAATGATTGGTGATTCCTGCTAACATTTGCTGAAAGTAGGCTTTTTCATGTTCCGCTGTTTCAATGGCTTGCCGATATAGATGGATAACTTCTTCATTAACTCCAACATTGAATATCGGCGAGTCTTTTCGTAGGAATCCATGCTGTACTCTATTGTCTATGTTGGTCCCTTTAAATCCGATCCAATATTGTTTCCAGCCGATATTTATATCTGGATAATAAGTATGCCATTCTCCGGGAAAGAGAAGGAACATTGTTCCTGCCTTAATGGTAGTGGCTTCTATACTTTGTGTTTTAAAGGTTCCTTCGCCTTCAAATATATAAACCAACTGGTATTCTTGTAATATCCGTCCTTTCCGAGGAGAGAAATAATATCCAGTCTGATGATTTGCTGTAGGATATTTCTCTCCTTTGTTGATAGTTTCATATCCGACAGTATTAATAGAAAGTCCCCATAATAAATCATGTTTGTTCTCTATTATATATTTGACTGGTTTCATAGACATAGGCATTTTGAGGCAAAGGTATAAAAAATATAGAAAAAATTGAGTAATATATTTAATACCTTCGTATATTACAGTGACAATGACTATCTATTAATTAATACTAGAAAAATAATGAAATTAAAGTATATCTGTTTATGTTTCCTGTGTGCTTGCCAGTTGATGGCAATGGGTAAAGACGTACTGATATTGGGTAATAAGTCAAGTGAGCAAAAACATGATTTGAGAGATTCACTGACAGAGAAGTATGTAGGAGGAATGGGAGAAACAGCCCGTCGGATGCTGCCCGGAACGAATCCGGATTGGCAAGGAGGGATCCTTCGTTTCAAGATGAAAGTCGATTCGGAAAAACAGAACTATTTTACGGTTCGTTGTTGGGGATCAGAAAGTGACAATACCATGGTGATGTTATTTATTGAAGGAAAACAATTGGGTTATCGCCATCTGGGAGATTATGATTTACTGCATCGTGGAAATGGAGGAACACCCTGTCAGGGACGTTTCTATTATTATACAGTGCCCTTACCTTTAAACTATACTCGCGGAAAAAAGGAAGTAAATCTGGAAATGCGTTCGTACGGAAATACATGGGATTACGGAGATACTTTCGAGAAATACCAAAAAAAAATGGAAGGTCCTACTATCGGATTTTATAAGGTATATATGGACGTGCAACCTTGTTTCCTGCCGGACAAGAATGAAAAACAGGGAAAAGATGAGGTCTCACTAGCTCCTGTTCGTCCGGCTCCGGGGATAGAGGTGCTGAATCAGTTGAAGGAAACGGTTTCAGCCCGTATTAATCATATTCTTGCTAAAGATACCCCTTTGGGACAACAGGAAGTATGGTTATTGGCGGACGCTTATTCCGTGAAATGGACTCCTGCTTTTCAGAATCCGAAAGTAGTGGATGCTGTGATCCGAAATATTGATCATTATTATACAAAGTATCTTGAGAAACCGGCTATTATAAGTTCGGACCCTAGTGTGTACAATGGCGACTGGATGACTACTTGTCTGTTGGCTCGTAGTATTCGGAGTTTGTGGAGTGAATTGCAGGATAGTTTGGAGATCTCTGTCAATGGGGCTACCCGTCGTGATATTTGGTCACAACTGATGATAGCTTCTTTAGATTATGGAACCACTCATCGGCGTCATTACACGAATCAGAGTATGATTATTGACATGGCAATTTATGAATGTAATCGGGCGTTAATGTTGATGAATCCCCGAAAAGCATTGCCGGAATACCAAACATTACGCTATCTGTATGAATCTTTGGCATTGGCTCCGTGGCTAGGTAAAGAGACACCGGACGGACCGGAGAGACCATTAGGGGATCATTATTGGCAATTGACGGATAAGGCACTGACTAAAGAGCTTGGTTTTGTCGGTTATTATGGAGAAGTGGTAGATTGGTTGATACATATTTATCGGGCAACAGCGATACCCGGTGTTCCTTTTTCGGGGGATTTGAAGATTAAAGACCAACTTCTTCGTGTAGCCAATGCCCGTTATAATTTCCGTTATCCTGCCATAGATGAGGAAGGGTATAAGTGTTTCCGTGCGGAAGCCGTAGTAGGGTGGCGAGATGGAAATCATTATCCGGGAGATGTGATTTACGGGGATAGGGGAACGGCCTGGGATGCCACTCCGTTAATGGCTGCCGCTGCTACCTTGGACCAACGGACAGTGGGTGTTGCTCAACAAATGTTGGAAGATAACCAGTTCTTCTATGCGGTAGCGAAGAAATTGAAAGATGCCGGCAATATACGTGTTTTGCAAAGTTATCTGCACATTCCTGATGAATATGAACTGATTATGAAACAGACACCATCAGAGGAAAAACTTCCCATGTCCGTGTCAGCTCCTGATTATGTGTTTTCGGATGAAGAGGATGGAGTAGTGGCTATCAAGAATGGTTCGGAAATTCTTTATGCATCGTTGTATTGGCGTGCCCGTAATGCAGTGAATAATTTAGCGAAAGTACATTATATTACTCCTACATTTGAGCGACTGGCTAATGTACATATCGAAACGAAATTTGAAGATAGCGGAATGAGATATACTCGTCCGGACTGGGTGAATCTGGGGTTTGCCGGTTGGCGTGAGTGGTATAAGGGTATTCATTCTGCTCATGCCGGAGAAGTATTGCCGATAGCCAGAATACCGGAAGGAGTAAAGTTTAAACCGGGAGATGAAAATATCTATGCCGGAAAGGCGGACTATTATGAACTGAAATACGGCAATTATGTGATCGCCATAAATGGTTCTACTGATAAAACTTTTGAACTTTCTGTTCCGAAAGCAAAGACTGTATTTAATTTGACAGATCATAAAAAGAAGGTGGAAGAAGACGTATTAAAAGTTAGCCCTCGGACAACTGTTGTACTGGAAGTCCGGTAATAGTCTGTTTCAGGAATACGAAAGAGGTCTCTGCCGGTAACAGAACAAGCCGGATTGAAGTGGGGATAGATTATACGTATTCAGAATGTGTGTTTTATAAGAGCCGTCACTACTTTGGTGGCGGCTTTTTTATAAATTTTATCTTGCATTGAGTAACCCATTTATCTCTTTCGTATTTCTATATATATGTATAAATGACGACGATGAAGAAATGGACAATGTTACTGTCTGCATTATGTCTTTGTAGCTCGATGCAGGCACAGATTACCCGTGAAGAGTTTGTGAATCCACCTATGCAGGCACGTCCCAGTACGTACTGGATGTGGATGAATGGGAATATATCCAAAGCAGGGCTAACTGCTGATTTGGAATATATGAAGCGTTCTTCTTATGGAGCCGCTATGATGTTTAATACCGGTGTTGGTATCGTGCGTGGAAGTGTTGATTATGCTTCTCCGCAATGGGAAGAAATGACCATTCATGCCGTTAAAGAGGCAGAACGCCTGGGATTGGAACTCTATTTACAGAATTCACCGGGATATAGCGGTACAGGTGGTCCTTGGATCACATTGGAAAACTCCATGCAACAACTGGAATGGACGGAAGTATTGGCAACTTCGGATAAAAAGGGAAATGTGAACGTCCGGCTTCCCCGTCCCTATGCAAAAAGAGATTATTATAAAGATGCCTTTGTATTGGCATATCCGGCTTTGGAGACAGAAACTGGCTTATTTCATTCTTTGGTAACAAAAGTACTTCTGAATGGAAAAGAAGTTGAAAAAGAACTTTTCTTCGATAATGATCTGGAATCTCAAATTCATTTGGATAAACAGAAAGGACAGTTGACTTTTGAATTGAACCAACCTTTTGAAGCACAAGCTATCACAGTTCGTCGTGGCGACCGGGAGAAACCGCTCGATCCACATGACGGTCCCCGTGATTATGCTCCCGTATTGACTCTCGAAGTATCTCATGACGGAATACAATATACAAAGATTGCTACTTTAAACAGTCCCGCTTTGCGTGAAATGGATACGCCGGGTATCGCTCGTTTTACTCCTGCAAAAGGACGTTATTTCCGTTTAACATCGAACCGTAGCACGAATTTGAGTGAAGTAAATCTTCACGCTTCCGATCGGTTGGAAAACTGGCCGGCCAAAACTAATTATGTGAAAGATCCTGTATCATTGGGATTCTCTTCTCAACAAGTGAATCTTAATCAAATAATTGATCCGGATAAAGTGGTTGATATAACCTCCTGTATGGATGCTAATGGATTACTAAAATGGAAAGCTCCGAAGGGCAGCGGGCGTTGGACAATTCTTCGTATCGGTTCCACTACTACCGGAGAAGTAGTAGCTGCAGCTCCCGATAGTGGTGTCGGCTTGGATTGTGATAAATTCAGTAAAAAAGCATTGGATCAGCATTTCGATCTTTTCCTTGATCCTTTATTGGATAAATTGAAACCATGGTGTGGCAAAACGTTGACCACGTTGATGATGGACAGTTGGGAAGCCGGAAAGCAGAACTGGACTTCTTCTCTGCCAGATTTCTTCCGCGAACGTCGGGGGTACGATTTGACTCCCTGGTTATTAGCCATGACCGGGCGCATCGTGAAAAGTGTAGAGGCAACCGAACGTTTCCTGTATGATATGCGTCGCACACATACTGATATGTTTAATGAAAACTTTCTGGCTCACTTCAAAGAGAGAGCCGCCCGTCATGGGTTAAAGTTCGCTGCAGAACCATACGGTGACGGGAATTTCGAAAGCCTTGAATATGCCGAATATCTGGATTATCCGATGAGTGAATTTTGGATACATTATATTTATGGAGGCGTTACCACTTCAAAGATGGCGGCTAGTACGGCACATCTTTGGAACCGTCCGGTTGTGGGAGCAGAGTGTTTCACAGGAACTCCTTTCAACAGTAAACTGACGGAACACCCGTATGCAATGAAAGCCGAAGGAGATTATATGATGACTACCGGAGTGAACCGTTTTGTTTATCATGTGTTTGCACATCAACCTTATGTGGGTGGTACGCCGGGGACATTCATGACAATGGGACCTTTCGGAACTCATCTGAACCGTAACTCCGTTTGGGCGGAACAAGCCATAGGCTGGAACACTTATAATTCCCGTTGTGCATACATGTTACAACAAGGATTGTATGCGGCAGATATATTATATATTAAGGATGAAGGTATCTCATCCGGAATAGCGGATTATGATTTTGAAACTCCCGCCACTCCATACGGCTATCGGTGGGATATTGGCAGCAGGAATATTCTTTCTCGTTTGGAAGTAAAAGACGGCAGACTCTTGTTACCGCACGGAATGAGTTACCGGATATTGGTCTTGACACCTATGGAGCAATGTTCACCTGAATTGCTTCAACAAGTGAAACGGTTGATGCAACAGGGAGCTACTATTGTGCTTGCGGGTGAAAAGCCGGCAGGATATATGGGAATGGATGCTGCGAAAGACAAAGAAGTAAAAGTCTTGGCGGGCGAATTATGGGAGCGTCAGCCCACCGGTAATGCTCGTATCTATCATACAAAGAACCTGCAAGAAGTATTGGATATAGAAAATATACGTCCTGATTTCTCTTTTACCGCAATCAATAAGGATGCACAAATTCATTTTATACATCGTTCAGTGGCAGGTGATGAAATTTATTTTATCAGTAATCATCGCCGTCGTCCGGAACAGTTGACAGCCACTTTCCGTATCAGTGGTATGAAACCCTCACTTTGGAATGCAGAGACGGGTGAAACAGATATTCCGGTTCCTTACAAAGAAGAAAACGGAGTAACGAAAGTGAATTTATCACTGGCCGAAAGTGGTTCCGCTTTTCTTGTATTCCACCGTTCGGAGAACACAGAAAAGGAAACGACTGATTTTAAAGAAGTAACTTCTGTTTCTACTTTAGATTCGCCTATATATGATACGTTCACTATTTCAATGTGGGCCAAACCGGAAACATTTGCAGCTGCAGGACGGGGCTTCCTAATCTTCCCCGATAAAGGAGAAGAGCGCTATGGCAAAGGGCATGCTACGGTAGGACTTGCCATGGGACAGAATACCGTCCGTGTCTATGAACGTGCTTCCGCTAACCGCGTGGTACTTGAATCGAAAACTCCGGTAGAAGGATGGACTCACGTAGCATTAGTCTACCACAAAGGGGTACCGACACTTTATCTGAATGGACATCGAGTAGCAACCGGTCAGAAGTCTGCGTATATTTGTTCTCCGGCCTACGATGTCCCGATGGCGGAAGAGCAGTATATCGGTAGTTTTGAAGGAGATCAGACAAAGACCATTTATGTACCGGAAGCTTGGTCAGAAGAAAAGATAAAGGCGGAAGTGGCCTCCGGCTTGCCGGTTCCTTTACTTTCTGAAGAGAACCGTGTTTTGCAGACCTTGAATGAAAGTTGGACTGTTCAGTTTCCGGCTTGGAGCAAAGCTCCTGCCGAAGTAACGTTGTCGGTACTGCAATCTCTTCACAAACATTCAGATTTTAATGTGAAACATTTCTCCGGTACTTCTACTTATTCAAGAACGTTTGTCCTCACTAGGAAAGAAATAAAGAATCTGACGAAAAAGGGAACTTCCAGACAGATTCTGTTAGACCTGGGACGTGTGGAAAATTTAGCACAAGTAAGTGTCAACGGGAGCGCGCCTGTGTTGATATGGAAAGCACCCTATCAGATGAATATCACCTCTTTGGTAAAAGCAGGGGTGAATGACTTGAAAATAGAAGTTACCAATCTGTATCCCAACCGATTGATAGGTGATGAATATCTACCGGAAAAATATCAATATGATGAATACGGACGTATTTGCCAGTTCCCTGTGTGGTATGTAAATCAGGAGAGAGAGACCGGCCGTCAACGTGTTCTTTTTACTCCTTGGAAACACTATACAAAGGAAGATCCGTTATTGGAATCCGGTTTATTGGGACCGGTACGGATTCTTTATACGGATAAATGAAAAAGGTTCAAAATAGTCAGTCAAGTGAGCGTATCATTCGAAAGGAAGATACGCTTTTACCGATGTAAATAACGTATTTCTTTCATTCTTTAAAAGAGAATATGTATATTTGCATCACATATATTGATAAAATCAGTTGGTTCGTGAAAGGCACTTTGAGATATAGTATTTTACTTTTCATATTCCTGTGTTGGCACATTCTTTTGTCGGCGCAACCCTATACATTTCGTAATATAGTCATGACCGACGGGTTGTCGGGGCTATTGGTGAACACGATTTATAAAGATTCCGAAGGCTTTGTATGGTTAGGAACGGATAACTGCCTCGACCGCTTTGATGGTGTAAAAGTGAAGCATTTTGAGTTTCGAGGTGTAGAGGAAGTACGTAAAAAACGAGTTTCTGCTATTGTGGAAACATCAGAGAAACAGCTGTGGGTAGGTAACGGGATAGGTCTGTGGAGATTGAACCGTACGAAAAACGAACTGGAGCGAATCGTCCCCGAGAAAATAGATTGTTCTGTCAATGCGCTACTCTACAATGACCGGGTGCTCTATATGGGAACAGATCGCGGACTGTTTATTCAAAAAGACGGAAAATTAACCCAAGTATTAGTTGATAAAAATATGTTGGCTGCCTGCAACCGGATAATGGACATGTGTCTGGACGAAGGGAAAAAGCAACTTTGGCTAGCTACAGTACAGGGCTTGTTTGCTTACTCACTTTCTGACGGACATATTTCTTCCTGGCATTTTCGGGAGAATGTATCTGAAGCTGATTATTTCCGATGCATTACCCGCATCGGTGATACGCTTTATTTGGGAACAATGAGTCAGGGAGTGATCTGTTTTGATATTAGGCGGAGTACTTTTTCACATACAACAGATTTGGGATGTAATGTGATTTCTGATATTTCCAGTGATGGGAAAAATCTGGTTTATGTAGCTACGGATGGCAATGGTGTGCATTTTCTTTCTCATAAGGATCAACGTATCGTGCGAAGTCTTTGTCATGATGTGCGTGATAAAGACGGAATTCGTAGCAATTCCATCTATTCTTTGCTGGTAGATGATAAAGGAGCAATTTGGATTGGACATTTCCAGGCTGGATTGGACTATTCACTTTATCAAAATGGATTATTTCATACTTATACTTATCCTCCCCTGTTTAATTCTGCTAACATTTCCGTCCGTTCATTTTTGAATCGGGGAACTGAAAAACTCATTGGTTCTCGTGACGGCTTGTTTTATATCAACGAAGCGATCGGTGTCGTGAAAAGTTTTATGAAACCGGAATTACCTTCCGATCTTATTCTTTCGATGTGTTTTTATCAGGGAGAATTTTATATCGGTACGTATGGTGGAGGGATGATGGTATTGAATCCGAAGACTTTGTCGTTGGGACACGTCACGCAAGGGAATACTGAATTGTTGCTTAATGGACATGTATTCTGCCTCGTTCCCGATTCAATGGAGAATTTGTGGATTGGGACTTCCCAAGGTGTTTTCTGCTATAACAAACAATCTGGAGAAACGAAAATTTATACCAGTGCCAATTCCCAACTTCCGGAAGGAAATGTATATGAAATTCGTTTTGACTCAACGGGAAAAGGGTGGATTGCTACGGAGAATGGAATGTGTATTTACGATCCGGCTTCACATAGTTTGCGTTCCAATGTATTCCCGGAAGGCTTCGTGAATAAAGATAAAGTACGCTATATTTATGAAGATTCTAAAAATAATCTTCATTTTTTACGCGAAAAAGGAAATCTGTTTACTTCAACCCTGTCGATGGATCGTTTTCGGCAATTGCCGGTCATACCTGCAGTGCCCGAAAACTCGTTGATGTCTATCGTTGAAGATGAGCTAGGTTGGCTTTGGTTGGGATGCAATGATGGGTTGGTTCGTTTTAAAGATGAAGGGAAGGAGTATGATGCTTTCACGTTTAATGACGGCTTGCCGGGACCGACCTTCACCAATGGCGCCGCTTCTAAGGATGAGAAAGGAATACTTTGGTTTGGAAATACCCGAGGGCTGATTTATGCCGATCCGAAAAAGGTGGATGAAGTGCGTCATCAGACAGTACATCCGATTGTGTTTACCGATGTTATGGCAAATGGAATGTCCGTTCATGACTATTCTCTGAAGCACGATCAGAATAATCTGACTTTCTGTTTTACCGACTTTTCGTATGGACTTCCTTCTGCTATGATGTACGAATATCGACTGGATGGAGCGGATACAGAATGGAAATTGCTTGCTGCACAAAGTGAAGTTTCTTATTATGGACTTTCTTCGGGAGAATATACCTTTCGTGTTCGTCTTCCGGGCAATGATCAGTCGGAATCGATTTTGACTTTGGAAATTCGTTCTCTGATTCCTTGGTGGGCATGGGGAGCGATGGTTATATTGCTTATTTTAGGGGGGCTACTTATTAGATATTATCTTTGGAAACGTATTCGCGGCTTGAGTGTTTCGGCTTTTCAGTCAGCTAAGCAACAAGTTGCGGAAAAAGAATTGACGATTGAAAGCAAACAAGAACAATCTATCGAAGAAAAGTATAAAACCAATAGGTTGAGTGATGCTGAATGCAAGGAACTCTATGAGAAGTTGGTTGCCTATGTAGAAAAGGAGCGTCCCTATATTAATCCGGATCTGAAAATGGGAGATTTGGCAGTGTCATTAGGAACATCTTCCCATTCTTTATCTTATTTATTGAATCAGTATCTGAATCAGTCTTACTACGACTTTATCAATGAGTATCGAATATCCGAGTTTAAAAAATTGGTAGCCGACAGCAAGTATTCACGTTATACATTGGTGGCTTTGGCAGAACTGTGCGGCTTTAGTTCTCGCGCTTCTTTCTTCCGTTCATTTAAGAAAAGTACGGGAGTCACTCCCAATGAATATATACGTAGTATTGGAGGAACGACAAAGGAAGAATAGTTTTACCTCTATTGATGTACTATGTAATATTGGATTTTCAATAGTCCTGTAAATTAATATTTTCTTTTTCTGATGTTTGTTATTATTACTAAAATACCGGTTCTCCAATCTTTAGAGAAATACTCTAGTGTAAAAAGTTGACATCTTTCTTTATAAACGTTTATAACGTTTATAATAAATTCAATGGAGGTTTATTATAAACGTATCTTCACTTTATTATAAACTCAAAAGTAGAAAATTAGGGAAAGTAGTTTGAATTTATGTAACAAAAAAGACCGCAAACTCTATGCAGCTTGCGGTCTTTTCCCTATGTTTATTGCCCTTTCCTCTGTTGTGAGTTAGGTTTCTAAACTATATTTGTATGAATATTATGTTGTTTTTCATCAGAATATTATTTGTTTTTTATTCATTACTCCTTGGTTTTAAGTTGTCGGACTACAAATATACAACATTAAAAGGCATTTGTCAAGTCCCGGATAGATTTTATGATGAACCGGCAGGTTCTATTTCTTTAAAATTAATGTTGTTTGAGTCTCATTTTATAAAATGAGACTCATTCTTGCTTGGTGCTAACAACTTGATTATTAGTGATAACCGGCAAAGATAGTCTACTTGGATGCGTTGAAATTTATCTTCGGCTTTTTCCTATGGTTACTTATCTAATCGCCTTTATATTTGCATCGTGATTGAAACCGAAAAAGATCGTATTATGGAGACAACAAGTAACACTTCCGACAACATTATCGCTCGTTCTTACGAAGAATATTATCAGGTAATACTTACCTATATTACCTATCGTATCACTCACCGTTACGAAGCGGAAGATTTAACCCAAGATGTATTTATACGTTTACTGGATTATAAGCAAATGCTTCGTCCGGATACAGTGAAGTATTTCCTCTTCACTATCGCACGTAATATTGTGATTGATTATATCCGCCGCTATTATAAGAAGCTGGAAGTGGACAGTTATATGTATGATTGTGCTGTAACCTCTACTAATGAAACAGAAGAAGGCATCATAGCCGATGATTTGATGGCAACCGAACAACGCAAGTTGGCAATGATGCCCGAACAGAGACGCTTGGTATATACAATGAATCGTTTTGAAGCTAAAACATCTACGGAAATAGCGGAAGAAATGAATCTTAGCCGCCGTACGGTGGAGAATCATCTTTTCCTAGGACGCCGTGAGATGCGCGAATTTTTTAAGAATTGTATTTAATCTTATTCATTTAATATAAAAATAACCCTTTATGCTTATGGAAAAAGGAATGAAAGACAAAAAAGACATATTTATGTCTTATTTTATTTTCGAGAATGATAAAATGAACTTATTTTTAGAACCTCAAATTTAATTTTATGAAATTTCAAAAAGAAATTGTATTGAATTCAAGGCTTGGCAAGAAAATTATTTTTGCATTAGCTTTGTTATTGGGCTTGTCTCCTATGTCCGGATCACGGACATATGCAACTGATAGCAGTCAAATGGTAGCTCAGACCCAGAAAAAGGTGAGTGGTAAAGTGGTTGATGCTACAGGAGAACCGTTGATTGGTGTGAGTGTAAGTTTGATAGGTCAGTCTGGTGGTACTATAACAGATATTGATGGTAATTATTCGATTACTGTTCCGGTGAACGCTCGCTTAAAATTTAGCTATATCGGCTATCAGGAACAGGAAATCACTATTTCTAATCAAAATGTATTGAACGTGACGCTTGAAGAAAGCTCGGAAACGCTTGAAGAAGTTGTCGTTGTAGGCTATGGCACACAAAAGAAAAAGTCATTAACAGGAGCTGTGACAGTGGTCGGCTCTAAAAGTTTTCTGGAAAAAGGTAATATGTCCAGTCCTTTGCAAGCTTTGCAAGGACAGGTCCCGGGTGTTATGATTACCCGTTCATCTTCTGCTCCGGGGGATGAAAGTTGGGGGATGAGCCTTCGTGGTTCTGTATCAAAGAACTCTACTGACCCATTGATCATAATTGATGGTGTAGCATATACGAGCACTAATGATCTCCGCCTGTTGAACTCTAACGATATTGAGTCTATTAATTTTTTGAAAGATGGTGCAGCTGCTATTTATGGTTCGCGTGCGGCAGGAGGTGTTGTGTTGGTTACAACCAAAAAAGGAAAGGAAGGAAAAACAAAAGTGGAATATAATGCTACTGCTACTCTGAAAACAGTGGGATTAATGCCTGAAATGATGAGTGTAGAACAATGGGCCGATGGACTAATGACGGCTTATGATAATGACAAGCAGACCCATGATGCTTTCTATGCTTATGCTCAGTTTGCTAAAGCTTTCAAGGGACATTATCTTCAGAATAACTTTGATTCTAACTTCTTAGGATTTGGGGACGTTGCAGATTATGTATTTGATGATGGCGTGGACTGGCTTGATTCATTGTTTGGTAGTACATGGTCTACTGAACACAACCTGAGCATTTCCGGTGGAACCGATCGGTCATCATATCGTATTTCGTTAGGCTATCTATACGATGGTTCTACTTTGAAGTATGGTGATAATAATAATCAACGTTATAACTTCCGTCTGAATAATACATTTAAGCTCACGAAAAAACTTACATTAGATTCTTCTATTTCGTATAATCGCCAGGAGCAGGTGGCTCCTAGTCGGATTAGCGCAGCTTTAAGTGCAAGTCTTATTCAGCCGGGATTACCATTGGCAGCTATGGATGGGAAACCTTATCAGTGGGGGAGTGGTGAGTCTAATGCGTCTCCTTTGGCAAAAATAACGGATGGTGGTGATAATAAGCTTTCTGTTTCTGCTATTAATATAAGTGAGACGTTGAATTATTCGATTAATAGTTGGTTGACTGCTAATGCAAATTTAGGATATAATACAAGTCAGGCCACACGTAAGGTTGTGCAGAATGCGATTACATATTATAATTATTTAGGTACTATTGCGCAACAAACGTGGCCAAGTCAGGAAACTTCTACTTACAGGCAGACTACTTCTCAGACTAATTTTTACTCATTCACTGCCTATCTGAATGGACACAAGACATTTGGAAAACATGATGTAAGTTTGACTCTTGGCGGACAATATGAATTTAATGATTATGAAACCTGGGGTGTTAAAGTGAAAGATGTTCAGAAAGGTCTTGAGATTATTAATGGCTCTGGTGAGGCCACGTTAAGTGGTGCTGGTAATAATGAAGGTTTAGATAAATATCAATATGCTCTTCTTTCGTATTTCGGGCGTTTCAATTATGAATATGATGGTCGTTATTTACTGGAGTTGCAGGGGCGTTATGATGGATCATCTAAATTCTTACCGGAAAATCGTTGGAATTTCTTCTGGGGAGGATCTTTGGGATGGCGTTTGAAACAGGAAGCTTTTTTGCTGGATATCGACTGGTTGAGTGATTTGAAACTCCGTCTTTCTTATGCAGAGGTAGGTAATCAAAGTGGTATTGGTAATTATGACGGCATACAATTGTATTCATTGAGAAATAATGAAGGTGCTTATGTGGGTTCTAATAAACTTTCATTTATCAGGACTTCTGGTACAATGGCATCTGTAACTCGTACGTGGGAACGTATTAAAAATTATAATATTGGAGTCGATTTTGGCTTTTTGAATGGAAAGTTGAATGGTAGTGTGGATGCGTTTCTGAAACGGAATGACAATATGTTGGTAGAGATTACATATCCGGGTATCTTGGGTGATAAAGCTCCTTCTTCAAATAATGGTAAATTTAAAAATTATGGATTTGAAGGACAAGTCAATTATCGTGATAAGGTTGGTGAAGTCAATTATTATGTAGGCGGAACATTCTCTTTCGCACGTAATAAGTTGGTTGATTTTGGTGGTGTTACTGTAATGAATACAGGATATACATCTACACAGCAGGGGTATCCTTTGAATTCAATATTTGGTCTTCGTTACGCAGGAAAGATACAGAATGAAGAACAGTTGGAAGCTTATAAAGCTAAATATGAAAAAAATAATGGTATAAACATGCCTTCTAATATTCGTGTGGGAGATAATATGTATTGTGATGAAAACGGTGATGGTGTATTGGATGCAAAAGATTATATTTATCTTGGAAGTGATACCCCGGAAATTTCTTATTCTTTCAATTTTGGAGCTTCATATAAAGGGTTTGATGTAAATGTGATTTTTCAAGGTGTGGCTAATCGCTTTATTTATCGTGATGAAGGAAACTGGACTAAACCGTTTAATGCAAAGTATCAGAATTCTACTACTGCTTCTTTGGGAAATACGTGGAGTGCAGATAATCCGAATGCATATTATGCGCCATATTCCATTGATGGTAACATAAATAAATATAATTATCAGGCATCTTCCCTGACATCACAGGATGGACGTTATTTACGTTTGAAGAATGTAACGATCGGGTATACTTTTCCGGAAGCGATGTTGAAGAAGGTTAAGTTCCTTTCAAGTGCCCGCCTTTATATTACTGGTGCAGATCTTTGGGAGACGGTTAAAATTAATGATGGTTGGGATCCTGAAGCAAAACGCGATGCTTCCGGGACAGCACGTTACCCTTTTACCCGCAACTTCACTTTTGGTGCTAACTTAACTTTTTAAAATAATAGAGTATGAAAAAGAAACATTATATAAAAACAGCTCTTTTATCCGCTATAAGCCTATTCATGAGTTCGTGTCTGAATCTTGAACCTTTAGCTAATATGGGGGATAATTTGGTATGGGATAATGCTGGCAATTTCCAATTGTTTGCCAATCAGTTCTATACATGGACACGTGATTTTCAGATGTCTACTACGGTGACTTATGGTAATGGCATTGTTGACGGCCCTCATAGCGATTTTCGTTCAGATTTGGTTGCTACTGCTAATCTTAACGCATATAGTCAGGGTACTAATACTATTCCAAGTAATGATGATAACTATACGGAACTTTATAAACGGATTTATTACACTAACCTGTTACTTAAAAATGCCCGTTCTTTTAGCGACCAGGCCTCAATTGTAGTACCAGTGGCAGAAGCTAAATTTTTCCGTGCTTATCTCTATTTTGAACTGGTACAAATTTATGGTGATGTAATACTGGTTACAGAACCGTTAGATTTGGACTCCGAACAATTATATGGAAAACGTGATGACCGTAGTATTGTAATTGATCAGATAATTACTGATTTGAAAGAAGCAACCGTGTTGCCTGAAACGGCTACTGAAGCAGGGCGATTGACCAAGTATGCAGCTTATGCGATGTTGTCTCGTGTTGCTTTATATGAAGGTACTTGGCAAAAATTCCATACTAATGGAGCATCGGCTACTGCTAATACTGAACGCAGTGCGGCTTTGCTTACTATTGCCAGAGATGCAGCTAAAGAGGTAATGAACAGTACGAAGTATAAATTATTTTATAATTCAACTTTGGGCACCGAAAGTTATCGTTACATGTTTATATTAGAAGACGAAACCTGTAATCCGGCAGGACTTACCAAAGCTGATAATACGGAATATATTTTAGCTCATCGTCATCGTAGCGGTGATCAGTTAGCTTTGAATATTACTCATGCTATGTTTGGAAACACAGCATATATGACACGTAAATTGGCCAATATGTATTTGTGCTCCAATGGCTTGCCGATAGATAATGCTGCGTCTGAAAATTTATTCGGTGGATATTTGAATCCGGCCGATGAGTTTAAAAACAGAGATAATAGGATGATGAATACATTCATGGTGTATGGGGAGAAGTATTGGGATAATGAAACTGCTCCACGTACCTTTTGGAATGAAAATGATTTGGTAAAGTGTATCACGGCAAATAATAGTTGGATTTGTAAGGGAAGTGGTTATCAGAATCATAAATGGGCAGTAGAGCGGAGTGTCAGTGATTATTTTGAGGCGATGGATTATCCGGTTATTCGCTATGCTGAAGTTTTATTGAATTACGCTGAAGCTATTTATGAATTGAATGGTTCCATTTCCAATACAGAGTTGAATGAATCGTTGAATTTGGTTCGTTGGCGTTCTAATCCGGATATGCCGGGATTGACTACAGAGTTGGTCTCTAATAATGGGTTAAGTATGCGGGAAGAAATACGTCGGGAACGTGCGATTGAACTTATTCATGAAGGATTCCGCATTGATGATTTGAAACGCTGGTACACTGCCTCTACTGATATGCCACAAACACAATTGGGTGTGAAATATTCTGGTACTTGGTTTGAATCGAATTGGGCGATAACTAATACATTGAGCAGCGATGGTTGCTTGATTTTATACTCTGGTAGAAGCTGGGAAGACAAAAACTATTTATATCCGTTGCCTGCGGATCAATTACAACTAAATCCTCAGTTGGGACAAAATCCGGGATGGGGAAATTAATGCTAAAATAAATAAAAACTAGTATGAAAAAAATAATAAAATATGGATTCGGTTGCTTGTTAGCAGCGACTTTACCGATGATGATTTCCTGTAATGAAGATGATATTTCTTCGGATATTACAGAGATTATTTATCCCTCTTATGTAAACGTTGATATTCCGGACGAACTGCAAGGGTATATCTATACGGATGCAACACAGGCGGATGTATTGCCTATGCTTAAGGGAGAAAAGGCTACATTGGGTTATACCATGCCAGATGATGCAAACTATCGCGATGTTGTTTGGGAATCCAGTAATCCGGATGTGGCTACAGTAGATGAAAATGGCCTTGTTACAGCTGTTGGTGGAGATGGAACAAGTTATTCCATTATCACTGTTCATCCGAAAGTCTATTTTAGTGGTAGTAATGGGTTAGCTGGTACGCTGAAAATTTTGGTGTCTGATGTTCTTAATCCGGTAACAGATGTACGTATTAGTTTTGATGAGCGTGATGAATATTACGAAAGCGATATATTGTTGTTGAAATATGCACTATCACCTGTAGATGCAACTTACCGGACAGTGAAATGGACAAGTTCTGATAGTGAAACGGCAACTGTCGATTCGAATGGTAAGGTCATTCTCTTGAAAGCTGGTACAGTAACTATTACGGCAACTTCTATGGATGGAAAGGCTTCTGACTCAGTGACGTTTAACATTTTAACCGGGGAAGCACCTACATCAGTCACTTTTGATGACGAAAATGCGTTCAAGAATCTTGCTTATGGACAAAAACTGGATTTGAAAGCATTAGTTAAAATGGAGCCTGCTGACGCAACATTCTCTAAAATTAGTTGGAGCGACGGAGCAGGGTTGTGCAGTATTGATGGTAATGGAATTATGACTGTTAAGTATACGGGTATGCCTACGATACTGGCAATGTCCGGACATAATACTGAACTTGTTGCTTCAGATCGTAACACGGGAGCTGAATTGGGAAGAATCACTATAACAGTGGATGGTGGATATTTCCGTTATAATTTTGGAGACGGTGTTAATGACGCTTTTGTTCTAAAGGAGGGCACTACTTATACAAAACAAGATAGATCTATATATTTCGACTTGAACCAATCCGGCAGGCAGGATATATCTATTGCTTCTACAAATAATCAAGGTGGATTTTATATAAGTACTGCCAAGTATCGATATTTTGCAATGAAGATGCGTAGACCGTACAATTATGATGAAGGCACTGGTGCTTATGGTAGTTGTGCACCCGGAACCCCTGAAGGTTGGAGATATAATAAGCTTGCTTTAAACTTTAATATACAAAAGGCAGATGGAACGAATGATAATTGGGGGCATCAGACTTTCTCGCAAGAATTAGATATGTCTAGTGGGATGCCAACACTTCAAAATATAACATGGGATGGCCAATTCAGAATATATGTTTATGACTTTGGTGATAAATCAAGACTGACCGATCAAGTAGATGCTGCTACAGGGCTGGTAAATCTGCGTCATTTTGATATAATAGTAGCAGACTTGAATAATGTCAATGAAAAGTCTTATGAAATCTATTGGATGGGAACCTTCGACAGTTTGGAGGCTATTAAAGAATATAGTGAAGCTAACGAATAAAAAAACATTATGAATCTGAATATATTAAAGAATTTACTATACACAGCACTATTTTTAGTGGTGCTTGCATCCTGCCATGAGAATAAATTCGGGGTAATCGATCTGACTATAGATGCTCCGGAAGGGGATAATATAGATTACGTAGGTGATGGTTTACAACATCCGTGTATGTTGTTGACAAATGAGGACTTTGTCTATATCAACGAAAAACGGGCAGTAGAGGGAAACATTCAAAAAAAAGCGTTTGAATGGATGACGCGTAGCGGGAACCCGTATACGCAAACAACTTATCAGCCTACTCCTGTGAAATATCTGGCACGTTTGGATGCTACCAATTGGGGGGCATGGAACGATCGCTGGGTGGAAACGGGATTTAATAAGAATGATTTTTATGAAGGTATACATGCTAGTTATATGAATTTTTCTCGCGATTGTGCTGCAGCTTATGCACAAGCTATTTTATGGAAGCTTACTGGTGAGGTGGCTTATGCACAGACTTCTGTTAAAATTCTGAATGCATGGGCAAATACTTGTAAGGGATATGTGACTAATAAATCTGGAGAGTTCATTGACCCGAATGAAAATCTAATAGCTTTGGAAATCTATCAGATTGCTAATGCTGCTGAACTTATGCGAGATTATGAAGGTTGGTCAAGTGGTGACTTTAGTAAATTTAAAGATTGGATTGTGGATGTCTTTTATCCTTTCAATACTTCTTTTCTTGCACATAAAGGAGAATCATGTCCTGTGCATGCATGGTTCAATTGGGATTTAGCTAATATGACAGCAATTCTTGCTATAGGAATTCTGACAGATGATAATGCAAAAATAAACGAGGCACTGAATTATTATAAATATCTTGGTAGTGGAAGTGGCTTTTATCTTAATGGAATTCCTTTTACTCATCCCGATCCTGACAGTGCAGAGATACTGGGACAGTGTCAGGAATCCGGACGTGACCAAGGGCATGCTTCGCTTTGCGTCGGAATGTTGTCTATATTCTGTAAGATGGCGTCTAATATTGGTGAAGACATTTTGGCTTATGGCAATTATCGGGCTCTCTCCATGTTTGAGTATTATGCCAAATACAATGTGGGAACTTCAGAAATGTCAGGCAAGGACGGAAAAGGTTGGTTGATGCAAGGTTTTAAATATACGGCAAGCCAGGTTCCTTATGAAACATTGGAGAAATGTACTAATACAAATAGTAATGCAACATGGCCGGAAATTTCATACGAGGAAAAACAGGCTGGAAACGATACTCGTGGTTCAAGTAATCCTTCATGGGAACTTGTAAGTCGTATGGCAGAAGACGCCGGGCAATCTGCTATCTATAGTAAAATGTTTCGTGATGTAATGCGGGAGAATTCTTCTCGTGGCTATTGTGATGGTGGTGCAGGTGATTATGGACCTGACTCGGGCGGGTTCGATGTCTTTGGTTGGGGCTCATTGCTTTATGCAAAATGAAAAGCGATAGTATAAGTCATTGTATCCTTTTTTTTAAAGAATAATGATGATGGTCTGAAAAAGGAGAAAGAGGTTGTGTCAAAACGCTGACACAGCCTTTTTTTATGCGCAAAGCCCAGACTTTCTCAAGCCCGGGCTTTGTTATTACCCAA